>Ga0209343_10000766_pt1 | contig 44480 bp, 39 predicted proteins | sample RifCSPlowO2_02_FD_184026 | JGI IMG/M metagenome (GOLD analysis project Ga0209343, IMG submission 184026) | Groundwater microbial communities from Rifle, Colorado - Rifle CSP2_plank lowO2_0.2 (SPAdes) (version 2) | ecosystem: Environmental > Aquatic > Deep subsurface > Groundwater | place...
ATGCGTGATGTTTTCTCGGAGGGTGTTTGCATAAAATATGTTGGAGATTAGGACTGTTATGGGGATATTGTATCACATTTTACTCCATTTCTTTTGTGGAAAAGTCGATCATTCGGCAACAGTCCCAAAATAACCCTTATTTCTGCGTGGCAAAAACGACGATTTTGCCATTCGGCAACAGTCCCTGTAAGTCCTAATTATTTCAACACAAGCCAGTATCTCAACAATCTTTGGCATATTGCGCAAAAACGTTCCGCATCAAGATGATACTTCCCCGCAATTTCGTTGACCTTGGATAGCTTTCTTGGGTTGCGCACTTCCCGGATAAGGTCTTCGGAACCAGCAATTTTTCCAGCAAGAGCGAAAAAGAGCCAGCGAAGAGTGTATTTGGGGAACATATACAAAGCCCCCCAGAAAAAGTATCTGCGAGGCAAGGGAAAAGCCAGGGTGGAATGACCGGACCATTTTGCCCGAGTATAGGTATAGACCACATCAGAAACCTCGCTCCACTTTTCTATAAATCCTTGCGCCTCTCTGTATTCGGCGAATTCGTCGGCGATGTCATCTTCATGCCATGCGCGGCTGCGTTTTTCCATAGCAAGCAAATTGTGCCACAATGTAAAAATCATTTGACATGCATTACCGGCAACTCCACCACAAACGTGGCGCCCTTCCCCTCCCCCTCGGATTCCACCCAGATTCTTCCCTTTTGCGCCTCGATGAGCTTTTTCGCAACATAGAGGCCGAGGCCGGTGCCCTTGATATTCGCCTTGCTTGCCCCTTGAGCCGCCTTGTGGCTTTTACGGGGCTCGCGTCTTCGACTCGGTCTTATTGTGATGGACGATATATCCGGTAGCGGTGCTCGCTTAAAATGACCAGCGTCGAATCTGTCTTAACGTGTTTTGCAAGAAATAAGAGAAGATGACGAATCACATTGTCCGGTCGCTGATCGCGGAGACGGAGAAGAATAACTCCGCGGCGCGACGCAATAGGGATTCGGATGACATTTCCGAAGTCCTTATCATGGGTTATGACAATATACCGGTGGCGTTTGGCAAACGCGAGTATTTCTCCATCGGATGCCGTGCCCAATTTTACATCAGCGACATGAAATGCTTCAAAACCCGCTATGCGCAGTTTCTGTTTAACCGACAGCGCTATATTGGCGTCAAGGAGAAAACGCATAGCGCTTATTTGGCGGGTATGAAATCTGCGCGCTTGATGTTTTGTGCCGCAAAATTAAAGACTTCTTGAAGAACTTTTCTGGTGAGTTTGGGATATTCGCCGTGTATTTCCTCCGGAGTCATACCGCTCGCCAAAAGCTCAAGGATAAAGTCCACGCTAATCCGCGTACCCTTAATAATCGGTTTTCCCCCAAGAACGTTTGGATTATAGGTGATTACATTCATAGTGACACTCTATCAGAGAGAGCGCATTTCGTAAACTTCTTTTTATACGGACGGCAACTCAACTGAAAACGTGGAGCCTTTCTCCTCCCCTTCCGACTCCGCCCAGATTGTGCCGCTTTGCGCCTCAAGGAGTTTCTTTGCGGCATACAGACCAAGACCGGTTCCTAGCACATTGGCCTTGCTTGCGTCTTCCGCGCGGCTGAACTTTTGGAAAAGCTTCGGCAGCGTCTCCGGCCTAATGCCAACACCCGTGTCTTTAACCTCAAGCCGAGCGTTCGCGCCAGATTTCTTCAGACTGACAATAATATGACCGCGCGAAGTATATTTAATTGCGTTATCAATAAGATTGCCGATAATCTGCCGCATCTTCCCCGTATCCGCTTCAACGATGATATTCGGCTCAATTTCAAGCTTAACGCGAAGTCCTCTCCGTTCCCCGACGGGCGCAAGTTCTTCGCCCACGCTCTGCACGAGTTTGGAAAAATCAAAGACCGTAAGCTCATATTTCATCCTTCCCTGCTCAATGCGCGAGATGTCAAGAAAGTCCTGCACGACGGTCGTGAGCGCGTTGCTTGATTCAAAAATAATGTCAACGGTTCCCTTGATGCGCGCGGGGACCTCTCCATAATCTCCATCTCGCATCATAGAGGCATATCCTTTAATGGCGGTAAGCGGCCCGCGAATCTGATGTGTCGCGAGCGACACAAATTCGCTCTTCAATTGGTCTAGTTCTTTCAGCCGCTCGTTTGTCTTCTCGAGTTCCTTCGCAAGCTTTTCAATTTTTTCTCTTGTCTCTACTTCATGTATAACACTTTTGATCAAAAGTGCTCCGAAAATCAATGTTGCAATAAATAAGGTTCCGTTAATCAACTGCTCTTGCCATGTTTGAGACAAAAGCGTTCTCGCAAGCAAGAATAGCCATAATAAAAACGCGAATAATTCTGTGGCGATGACTTTCAAACTGAAGAGATGGTGTTTGAAAATGGAATAAGCGGTAAAAGTCACAAAAATAGAAGTGAGAACGGGGCCTAGCCAGTAAAAAGTAAAATTTCCAAAAGCTGGGAGAATAATATCAAATATCAGTCCTGCAAGAATTGAAATACCAGTGCCAGTCATTATATAAATAAGTTGACGTTTTTCTAATTGTTGACGGTACGAAAACTTTTTGATTTTTTTAAAGAATTCAGTGAAGCTCCAGAAAAAAAGAAAAACCATAAGCAAACTGTACCCAAAATACCCATCACCAAAAGTTACAATTTTATTCCCCGATTCTATTAGCGTCTGATTGATTATAATTTTAGAAGAAATTATCAAATAGATTGAAATAGCTGTTAGAATACCTGCAAATGCAAAAATCTGAGTTCGGAAAGTATTAGTAATCTTTCTAATACCCAAAAAATCATAGCTGAAGTAGAAAAAGAGAAGAGCAATTAGGATCCCCGAAATATAGAGTGTTTTTGTCGGCAAAAGAAGAGTTTCTATATTGCTAATTTGTCTAAAATATAACATCGCGACCACCCAAACCGAGGTGGCATAAGCCGATAGCGCGAAAAAACCAGACCCCTCACTTTTTCCCCGGTTTAAGAAAATAAGCGTGGCTAAAACGGCGTTTAAAACAAACACCATTATGAGCACAATATTAACCGGATTATCTACAAATTGGTTCATCGGTAGTTAAGCAAGAAGAAAAGACAGAAGATTTGACCGTCTACTTGCTTCTTCTTCTGTGAGTTCTATTTTTTCTACGACAATTTTTGCAGTTGATATTACCGGAAGGTTGAACCACCAGCTTTCAGTGTCCATAAAAAAACTTAGAGAAGTAAACCCGTAGAATTTCTGGTTTTTCACATCGCGTACCGTAATAAGTTGGAGCAGATAGAAAAGTTTGCTTACATCACGCCATCCCCATAAACTTTGTAAGACCAATGGCGTAGTTATCTGCTCCCAGGCAAGTGTTGTAAACGCAGCGGCATTTTTTGAACCTATAAAAAATGGCCAATGTTCATTCAAGAAAACATACGGCCGATGTATATCATGCATCGATATAATACCCCCCGGTTTTAATATTAGAAGAATATCTCTTAAACAAGATACAGGATCATCAATACCCCCAATTCCAAACATGATACTTACGCAGTCAAATGATTTTTGTGAAAAAGTCGTTAGGCCGCCCTTCGGTTTTCCCAGTAAATTTCGAGCATCCGAACGCAAGAAAGTAACCGAGCGTTTTTCATTGATAAGATGAGCCGCTTTTATCCGAGGCAGAATTACAGTGTGTGCTACTTCCAGCATTTTCTCATTGTAATCCATAGCCGTTATCGAAACTGCAACATCATAGAGTTTGAAAATATTCAACATCTCTTCAACTGACAATCCTGTGCCGGTTGCTACATCCATGACCGCAATTCTTTCTGTGTGTTTCCCGTTTATTCGTATATAATCAATGATATCAAGTGCCACCTGCCGTCTCCACCACGTATCTCTGAAATTAGTCGTCAAATGATGTTTTTTTTCATAAAAACGCGCTTCCCGCTCATAAATGCGGGCAACTTCTTCATTACTCAAGTATTCGTCTTTAATGTAATTCTTATATGCCGAGTCTAAAATCCGTAACCGCAATTTGATAATGAATTTAATGATGAAAAGCAAGGAGCGATAATAATAATATGTTAGAAAATTTAAGGTATATTCATGTGTCTCAAAAACATAATGAGGTAGATATTCTGCTGTATTAGAAGCAGTTCTCTTAAAGATAGGTCTGTTTCTTACTCTGAAATTCATAAAACGAAAGAAAGATTATGATATTTAGTGCGACCAAAATGATGCCCAACAGCATACATAATGTATCGCTGAAGTAAGGTCTTGTTGAGTGGCGGAACATCTGCCGCAACGCCAAGAAGCCGCCGAACATTTTTAGTGGAAAACGATCGAGTGTCTGTAAGGTACGCAACATAATCGCTAAGTTGCGTTCTCACGCGTTTCCCATATCTCACGAAGAGATAGGAAAATATACGAATCACTTTATTGATTCCGTGAAGTATCCAAGATGGAACTGGAACAAAATAAATGCGCCGATAGCCAAGCTCCGCGAGGCTTTCTTGAAATATGTACCGAACAGTAGGAGGTTGTGGATGGACAATGTGAAATATTTTACCATTTGATTCTGGAAGAACAGCGAGAGCGAGAATAAGTCGCACGGAGTGATCAATGGGAATAAGGTTGAGCGTTGCATTGCGCACATACGGAATTATGAATGGCAATCCCGTGATAAATGGATGTTGCTGTCGTAGCGTTGCAAAAAAGAAAAGTGGCACATAATATCCAGTATATGAAAGTGTTACTCCTGTCTCTGAGTGTCCAACAAGAATTGAGGGGCGGAATATTGTAGCTGTTATATCACCGGAAGCTATTTGTGTTGCAAGAAGTCTCTCGCCCTCGTATTTCGATTCCTCGTATGAATTTCTGAATGTTCCAGAATGTTTAAGTGCATCCTCAAAGAGTTCGCGTTTCCGCGATGCTCCAACCGCATACGCGGTGCTGACATAATAGATATGTGCCCGAAGATTTTTTGCAAGTTCAATTATATGCCGCATGCCTTCCGTATTTATAAGAAACAATCTTTCACGATTGTTAAAATCTACTAGGCCAGCAATATGCCAAATAGCATTAATATCTGAATGGTGATTTATAAACCATTCACGGTCAATCCCGCAATTTTGCTTTGTTGTATCTCCTGATACGATATGTACCTGTGAGAAAAATTGGGATTGCAACCCCACTCGTTTAAGTTGAGCTTGTACATAAAATCTTGAGTCCCTCCCTGATTTCTGACGGACAAGAAAATAAAGGTGCGCTCCTTTTTCGAGAAGACCTTTAGCAAGAAAAGTTCCAAGAAATCCAGTACCGCCGGTCAATAAGTATTTCTTCGGAACTCTTGATGAATTTGGCATCATAGCAATAATATCCAAAAATCTACACCCTCAACCCCCAAGCGGCAACGAAATAACAAATCTGGTTCGTTCTCCCTCTGACGACTCAAGCGCGAGGCTTCCTTTGTGCGCCTCAATAATCGTCTTTACCACCAGAAGTCCGACCCCCATTCCGGTGGGATTGACCCGTTTGGCTTCTTTCGTGCGGAAGAAGCTTTGCTTAAATAGGCGCGCGCTTTCTTCCGAGTTTAACGACAGTCCGGTATTTGAAATATGAAGCAGAAACATATTTCTCTGCTTCTCTGCTTCAATCGCAATGTTCCCACCCCCTGTATTGTACACCACCGCGTTGTCTATGAGTATCGCTAGCGCTTCCTTTATCCGCTCCGCGTCCGCGCGAACCAAAGGCCAGTTTGCATTGACCCCGGACACTGTAACGGAGATATGCTTTTTGTTGATGTGCGGAGAGAGTTCAAACAAAATTGCGTTAATAATCGGCTGTACGTCCACTGGTCCGATGGTGAGAAACTTCATTCCAATCTTCATCTGCGCTATGTTCAGAAAGTTATTGAGTGTCTTGATGAGCTTTTCAGAAGCGCCGTTAATGTGAGAAATCACAGTGCCCAGTTCGTCAGACACAATCCCGTACAGACCAGTCGCGATAGAGTCGGTATACCAGCGAATCTGGGCGAGCGGCGTACGCAGGTGGTGTTGCGTGATGATGATAAAGTCATTTTTGTTTTGGTTTAACTGCTGCAACTCAACCCGCGCTCTCTTTTCAACTTCGTACGCGCGTTTAATTTCCTTTGTTTGCGCGTCCACTCTTTTCTGCAAGTTCTGATTGAGGTCAGCTAATTCTTCCTTTTGCAACTGATTGACAAGGATATTTTTGAGCAAGAACAGTCCGAGCAATGCAAAGACGATAAATGTCGCAATTCTACCCCATACTCCAAATCCAAAGTCTGTAAAGATGTTTGCGAAAAATAGGAGTAGCATCGCAACGATAATTGCTTGGCCAAAAACCACTCTGACATTCATTTGCTTGTACTTGACTATCGCGTAACTGACAATAAAAACCCAAATGATACCGCTCATCGGACCAAGCCATGTCAGAGCAAAGTAACCGAATTGCGGCAAAACAATATCGGTAAGCATTGGCGGGATAAATCCCACCAGTAAGCTCCCAAACATTATTTTAAGGTGTCTCTTTTCAAGAAGATTGTTCGCGTATCGGACTTTCTTGAGTAAAATTATCAAGCCGAGAAATAAAAAACCGGAAAATACCGCAGCAAACAAAAACCAAAGAGGACCATTATACCAACCAAAATGTTTGAGACCAGGAATCGAGATAGGATCGCCCGCAATCCCATCAGTGAGGAGTGTTAATGTGGAAAGTGAAAGTAAAGTAGCAACAATTGGATACACTAATTTTCGTGAGGGTTTCCTGTCCTCCGGATAAGAAATGCAGAAATAGAGGAAACACCAGGATATAATGAAACCCCATACATAACTGGTTTTAAGTACCCAATACATGAGTACTTCGTCTCTCGCGCCAATGTTAAAACCCATGTTCGCTGTCCAGAGTGCGACAAAAAAGATACTGATCGCGAAAGCGCGAGAGGAATATCTTTTGCTTCCCCAAAATATTGCTGCAGAGAAACTACCGATAACAACAGCAACAACCCAAATAAGAACGGAATAGATTGTAATTTCCATGGTTTGAGACTTGGAAATATAGCGAAATAATAGCATAAAAAACCCCGCGTTGTTACACGCAGGAAGGCAATCACATGTGCTAGCGTACAGGTAGAACCGCAACAACCTCCACGGAAAATTTTTCCGTTCCGACCGCGTAGATTACCACCTCCCCGGCAGTTTTCCCGAGAAGCGCCGCGCCGAGCGGGGACTGGTCGGAAATGACGCCCTTATCTGGCGCAACGGACTGTGGGAGATTAGTAATCGTGAAGGTCCGAATGGTCCCATTTCCAAAACGAACCTGTGCGCCGCTACCAACGGTAATGGAGCGAGAGGTTGCTGTAGGAGGATTATTCACCAAGCTCCAAGACTAAACATATACACAAAATAAAGTTTATGCTAAATTGCAGTTATGAAAAACGAAATCGAGGCAACGTTTCTCTCAATCAATAAAGATGCTACGAGAGACAAGCTTAAGAAAGCTGGGTTTGAATTAAAAACTCCAGAGTATTTAATGTGCAGGAAAACATTTGATTTTTCCCGTGTCGTGCCAGGATGTAACAAATGGGGACGTGTTCGGCAAGAATCCGACAAGGTAACAATGACCGTTAAAGAAATTCGCGGATCGGATATTAACGATACGTATGAAGTTGAACTTGTGGTAAATGATTTTGATATTGCCTGTTCATTTTTTGAGACGTGTGATATTCATGCAAAAGCATTTCAAGAAAACAGACGCGAGGTGTGGTTTCGCGACGGAGTAGAAATAACGATTGATACATGGCCCGGATTAAACCCATTTGTAGAAATTGAAGGGATAGACGAGAAAACGGTGCGGAAAGTATCTAGCGAATTGGGTTTTAATTTTGAAAAAGCGATTTTTGGCAGTATTGATCTTGTATATGAGAAAGAGATTGGCATATCCGCCGAAACAATAATTCGTTTGCCGGAAATCACTTTTGCAAATCCGCCAAAGAAAAACGCCGCGTAAGATTGTCTCTCGTGCGCGGCGTTAAGTTGTGTGCGACTTGCAGGTCACGATTGTTCTCGTTCGCAAAGCTCTTTGAATTTCTTCGCAAGCTCGCTCTCAAGAAAGATTTTCCACGGCATGAGAACATCGGGGGAGTGTTTGTAAATACACAAACATATCCAGTAATCCGACATTCTCTGCTCGAGACGAATTCCGTAAAATCCTTCGTAGCACTGTACCTTGATGGAACACTCGGCACAGATTGGGTCAAAGAAATAGCGATACGCCATCTTTGTTGAGAAACAAAAACCGGATTCAGCTTCCCATAAGACGGTGGCGTTTGAACTACCCGCTCGCCGTTCTTCCTTAACTACCTTTGCACCGAGTGACTGACATGTATCTCGAATAATTTGCTGACTTTTCTCGATATTTGCCAAGTCGTTTAGCAACCTGATATCGAATTGGTATTTCCGTTGCAAATTTCCGAGATCATCCAGCACGAGGCGCACCTGCCCATACGAGTGGTATGCCACGGTATTTACGCGAACATGGAGACCCGCTTCACTTGCCGTAGCAAGATTATGTTTTTGGGACTCAAGTGCGCGAATTGCCCAGCCAAATTGGCGCTGACGAGTTTCCAGTTGTATGAAGGACTGTGGCGTTGCGTCGTGAATACTTACAATAACTTTTCGCAAACCTGCTTCACGCAACCTTACCCATTCCTCTACAGATAATGTAATGGACGAATGCCGTTGGTTGTAATCGATATCTCTGGAACAGAAATACCATTCACAATATCGTGCAGTTTGGGGTGCACCGTAGGCTCTCCACCAGTGAGCATAACTTTCCCTAGTTGTAGTCTTTCAGTGAGCGTATGGACACACTCAAAGAATATGGTGTCTGGCTCAACAGATTCGATAGTACGCATGTCTCCTTCTTCGTTGCAGAAACTGCATGTCCGGTTACATACGCCTGTTACTTTGATTCGAAGAGCTGGTTTCGTGATGATTTGATTCATTTCACACCTCCCTTTTTGCTAGCAGTTTTTTGATCCATCGCTCCACTTGATTTGCAATTGCTTCTTTCGCAAGAAGGGACTGTTGCCGAATGGCAAAATCGTCGTTTTTGCCACGCAGAAATAAGGGTTATTTTGGACAAAAAGTGACAAAAACGCTATTCGGCAACAGTCCCAAGAACACTGCTATCAAGCGACAGTTGAGGCAAGACTTTAACCGACCCCGACTCAAGGAACGGCGCGATCCTTTGACGATAAAGATTTCTACGAGCCATCAACTCGTCTAACCTTACGTCTTCTCTGTGAACCATTTGGATTTGATGTACCGAACACACATCACCGATAATTCCTGGAAGGTGACATTCTGGACATTCACGACGAAGACCAAAACGTTGAATCAGAGTTATTTCATCTACACTCAATGCGACGATGCCAATCATAGAGACATGAGTAGAGAATGTGTTGAATTCATCGACCGAAATAGGGTATCCGGAGATAAAATTCAAACCACTCGCAATCCTGCTTCTGATGACAGCATAACCCAACTCCGCTGGCAAAGGGCAACTCTGTGCCAGTAATTGCTTTATGGCAATACCGATTTCTGTGCCTGCGGATATTTCTTGTCTCTTTAGGTCGCCAAAGGAAATGTATGGACAACCCATTACAGAACCTAAGTGCTTACCGAGCGTACTTTTGCCAGCACATGTTTCTCCGTAGATTCCTACACATAGTGATTTCATTCAGCCTCCATCAGGTTACCGAAACGACCCTAAGCCGTCTCATCGTTTCTTGAATCTTAACTTCCACCTCATCACCAGCAATAGATCCGATGAATGGACGAGCAAGGGGCGCGTTTATGCTGAGGGTCATGATTTCTTCTTCATCCACTTTGTAAGTATTTCCGCCGCCTGCTGGCAACAAGAAATACTTTGTTCTTAAACCATCGTCAAGATTCTCTACCTCTACAATGGCGTATCCAGAACCTTTGGTAACGGTCGGTGGGTAATTTTTGATGGACTTCAATGTATCCAAGGTTTTTTCTAGCTTTGCCAACTGAGCGGCGAAACCGCCCGCAAGATATTGGGCCTCTTCCTTAAAGGTGTCGTAACGAGACGCCATTGCACCTTTGTGCGCTTTGGATTCTTCGATAGCATCCAGCCGCCCGCGTTCGGCATTCTTGAATTGGGTTTTTACTTCCTCGATAACGCGATCAAGGATAACGGTCTTGATGTTTTTGATGTTTTCCTCCTACTATTTAGTTGTGAAGAACTATTTGGAGAGCCAGTTTTTGGCCCGCCAAATTTTGTTACAATATGACATACCCTACCCATTTTGTAAATCTTCCGTTAGCGTACCGGTAGAACCGCAACAACCTCCACGGATAATTTCCTTGCCCCGACTGCGTAGGTTACCGCTTCCCCGGCAGTCTTCCCGAGAAGCGCCGCGCCGAGCGGGGACTGGTCGGAAATGATGCCCTTATCCGGCGCAACGGACTGCGGACGGTTAGTAATCGTGAAGGTCCGAATGGTCCCATTTCCAAAACGAACCTGTGCGCCGCTACCAACGGTAATGGAGCGAGAGGTTGCTGTTTTAACCGTTGCCACCGCGCGCGTCGGCATATCCCCTATGATAGGCGCAACTGATACTGTTGTCAACAATTGACAACAGATTAGCTTATCGTGCAAGATTGACGCGGATTCTGCGCGTGCAAGAATGATTACGGAGCTACCAATATTGTGTTGGCTGGTTCTTTTCAAAACAAAAAGGGGAATATATGAATTCATACGAATATCCGCAGATTTTTGTTGATGTACCTAAAAATTTGCGAATGTTTGCCTTAGAGGGCATTGATGGGGTAGGTAAATCAGAGCAAAAAGTATTGGTTATCAAAACTTTGCAGAAGTTGGGCATTAAAGCAGAAGGCGTAACTACTCCAAGTGCGTCAGGGATTGGAACTTTTCTTAGGGCAAACTTATATCGTCTTGAACCATGGGAGAGAAGCACATTGTTCCTCTTAGATATGATACGAATTCTTCGTAATCACATCAATTACGACGGTGTCTTAGTATGGGATCGATATAAAGATTCTAGCATTGCTTCAAATAAAGATATGGCGCCGGAAGAATCAGCCCGATGGGTTAGAGTGTTGCCCGACCCAATCAGGACATTCTTGCTGGACATGCCCCCGGAAGATGTCTATAAGAAGAGGACTGCTTCACTTCATGAGCATTCAATAGACTTGGCATGGCAACGCATGAAGTATCGGCGATATCATACATTAGTTCGCCGAAATCCCAATCGAATTGTTGTAATTGATGCCGATAAATCGCGGATTGAGGTAACCTCGATAATCGTTGAAGCTATTACAAGCGACCTTCGAAAAATAGGATTCTTGTGAATACCGCGCTAATACAGATTACAACCTAAAAACCGGAAAGAACTGTATGATAAAAAAACAAGACAAACAAAAACTGCATTCGATTATTGTTAACGGGGTCATTTTCAAGGGGGATAAAGTTCTGGTTTCCCAAAGAAGCACCAGCGAGTCACACGAGCCTGGTAAATGGACGATTCCCGGCGGTAAGGTTGACCGAACTGATGGAGATGTGTTCAACATAATTGAAAAAACCCTCGCCCGTGAGATACGAGAAGAAACCGGTGTTGAGATAAAGGACGAAATACAACTTGTGACGAATAATACTTTCATCCGTACAGACGGACAACATGTTATCGCGCTTATTTTCAAGTGCCTTTACAAGTCAGGTAAGCCGCGACCATTGGAAGACACAACTGACTGTAGGTGGGTTTCCCTAAGTGAAGTTAGATCTATGGATTTCCCACCTAATGTGAAGGGATACATTCTAAAATCGTACGCGAAAAATTGACAAAATCCGATATCCATAAATTGACACGGTAACCGCAGACGATACTGCGGTTTTTCTTTCTACACGCGAAATTAAGAATACACGATGAAAAGGGTATGCCGAATTAGGTATCAACACCTCCAAAGATAACCATCGTATTCCCCATGAGACCACTGACTGAGTGATTTTTTGAATAATTTTCTGACCCCTGGATTATCTAAATCCAACGAATCAATATAGTGCCCTAATACTTTTTTCTTCATATAGAGTTGAGCGATATTATATTTATCAACAATAACGGCTTCAATATCTTCCCGTTTCGTGATTATGCCGGCGGTGTTTAACACTTGAATCCGATGCGGATTATTAGTAAGCAAGCGAATATAATTCAGTCGGAAATCTCTGATAATCTTGATAACTTCATCATAATTGCGCCTATCGGGCGTATTGAAACCGCATCGTCTGTCAGCTTCAATGGTATCAAACCCTTTGTCCTGTTCCATATAAACTCTCACATGGTCAATCAGACTTAACCCGCGGCCGTCTTGATTGTAGGCGTGGATCAGCAATCCCCTTCCCTCCTTGATAATCCTGCGAAGAGCTTCATGCATCTGTTCGGCACAATCGCATCTTGCTGAACCAAAGATATTAGCCCAGACACAATTAGAGTCAATCCTCAGTAATATGTTCTTTCGCCCTTCAATACTAGCCCTTTTTAAGGCAAAGTAGTTATTTCCAGAATGTTTAAAAACATAAAGATATAAATCGAATGTCCCGCCACCAATTCTACTGGGGAGTTTCATTGGGCCTACTTTCTGAAATGTCGGTGTATTTATCATACAAGATATTGTTGCACTGGAACCGCGACCGCATCATTAATTTTACGACCCGTTGTATTGTTGTCAATCATTGACAACAATACAAATTAAAAACTTGCATTTGTAAACATTTGTCGGTAGTATCTAGCAACAAGCATTGATACTATAGGAGTAAACATGATTGAACAGAAGCTCCAAGAATTTGGATTGTCGGAAAAAGAAGCGAGGGTCTATGCCGCGTTACAGCATCTGGGTACCTCTGTGGTAAGCGACATTGCGAAAAAATCCGGCATCAATAGGAGCACGGCGTATGTGCTTTTGGACGCGCTTGCGAATCGCGGGTTGGCAAGCGCGTCAGAACAAAACGGAGGGCGCGTGTATTCTCCCGCGCCGGCGGAACAATTCTCTGAGATGGCCGAATCTTCGCTTAAAAAGTGGAAGTCGCTTGTTGAGGTCGGTCGCGAGATTGCAACCCAATTCAAGAAGCAGGCGCGCGGAAACAACACAAAACCGAGTACACGGCTCTTTACAGGAACGGAGGGCATCCAAGCCGTCTACGAAGTCATGCTTATTCCTAAAGAGATGACTCGTTCTTACTCCGCGCTCTCTGCGGCACACAAGGTTCTGCCTGACTTTTTCTCCTCGTACTGCGCGCGCCGCGCCGCACAGGGAGTTCATGCGCGCATTGTTGTGCCTGATACGCCGGTTCATCGCGAGATTATCGCGAAAGTCGTGCACGAAGGTAGCGAGTATTTCCTACTGCCGCCAATCGAGCATGAATACGAATCGGATTTTATCGTCAGCGGAAACAAAGTCGCATTCGTCTCGTTCGCGGAATCTTCGGCTTTCATTGTTGAGAATGCGGCATTTGCGACGCTACAGAAACGCTTGTTTGACGAGCTTTTGCCGCGCGCTCGGCGCTGGAATGTCAGGCGTGATGTATGCAAAACACCGAAGTCAAAACGCGCGCATCCCGCTTTAGTCAAAGCCGCGCGACGATTTTTCTCTGCGTAGGCGGTCGCGCGTACGGGAAATGAGCTTCAACTTCTCAAACGGGGTGAGGTAGGTATCGTACTTTTTATTTCATTGCCTTTCCGGTCAATTATGTATTGCGGAATACAAGCCGCGTGCGCGCAGAAGGTCGAGATGTTTTCGAAAATAGTTCATGCCTTTCTTGTGCATTCGGAGCGAGCTCTAAAGAACTCTGATGGATAAGACGATTTTCGCCGTTGCCGATTTGATATCCTCAAGCGAGGGCCGTGCGCTATTGGAGAAAAGGTCGGGAGAATAGAGCGGTTTGCCAAACACAACTCGCGCCGTGCGTTTACGCGTGAGAAATTCGGAGAACGACATGTGAAAAATACCGGTAATGCGCACCGGCACTATCGCCGCGCCTGTTCTCCATGCCAAGAACCCAACCCCGCCATGCGCGTGCGCGCCGACTTCCTCCTCCGGCAAGCGCTTCCCGTCCGGAAACATGCATAAGCTTTTTCCATTTTGGAGGAGTTCAATGTGCGTTTCAAGCGAAATTTCGTAGCTGTGTTTGCCCGAATGCAGTCGGTGGGCGCCCCAAAAATTAAACAAGAGCCCACCGTAAAAATATCTTCTCCAGCCGCTGGTCTTGTAAAACGTCCACTCTCGCGAGGTATAAAACATGGGAAGAAACGGCGAAAGAAACGGTAACGCGGCCGGCACTAGAATTGAATCCAGTTCGCTTGAATGGCTCACGGCAAAAATGACTCCCCGACTTTTAGGATCAAGCGCTGCGAGATGCTCCGCCCCGCGAATATCAAGATGAATGAAAAGAAGAAAAAGCGGCCGCACAATCGGCCAAATAGAGTGTTGCAAAATCCACGGGCTCCAGTAGAAAAAACGAGTTAGCCTTCGTTTTTTATATACAAAAGTGGGTACCGATGCCACAATGCTAGAGATGTGCTTGGGATAAATCATCAATCAGTTAGAGCCTGTGAAAAAACGCCTGACAAAGGCGAGAAGTCACGTGACGTGGCGAGCGGGCGGCGAGGAAAGCGAGAAATACGATGCGTATTTCGAGATTTCCGAACCGTTCCCGCGCGAGCTCTGCGCGTATGACTTTGCGCCGTCAAGGGTTTTTGAACAATTTCTAATTAGTAGCTACTAGCGACTAGATAGTGAGAAAAGGAATACATGAGAGAAGTATACTCTCGAGTCAACTTCTTGTAAAAGCGCGTTTTTTTGGCTTTTGGCAAGAAGCTCATATAGGATTAGGGGCGGGAAATGCAACGTTTATAGCCGCAAATTCCGATTCGCTGTAAACCCTATTACGGGACTGTTGCCGAATGGCAAAATCGTCGTTTTTGCCACGCAGAAATAAGGGTTATTTTGGACAAAAAGTGACAAAAACGCTATTCGGCAACAGTCCCATTACTTGACCACAGAACATTATTAAGTGAAGCCAGAAAAAGTTAGGAGGCGCTTGGGACACGGAGCGGCTCAATTTATCTTGACTGGGGCTTTAGAGGAAATTGGCAAACTTGTTCCCAAGCCATGTTCGTCTTCCGTTGCCGTAAATATGATTCATGAGAATCACGCCGATAATGAGCATAAGATAGAAGCGGATTTCGTTTGACGTGGGACGAGCCCCGAAGGCCGCCGCAAAGTTGCCTTGATGCAACGACGGCCGCAGGAGTGTGTTTGAAAACGCGCTGGCTTCAAGTGGCGGATAGTCGGAACTTCTGGCTCGTTGTATCACTGCTCCCCCCGTCTCCGAAACCGCGCCAGCCACTGCGGCGGCGGTTGCAGTGGTTGACGCAGATGCGCCCGAAGATTCGGAGGCGGAAATTGTGGTAGTCGCGACGGCAATTTCCGTTGTTGACGCGAAGTCCGCGTCGCCGCCGATACCGCCGGCGCCTCTTTCCGGCAAGGCAAGCACCAGGACCGACGTGGAGGCCTCGTTTGAATACACGTAATGTCCGAGGAACGGGTCAAGCGATGGATGCCTCCCCACCGCTTCAAGTTTCGCGTAGTTGATGTAGGTGCCCGGCGTCGTGCTCGCGCTAAAGATTGTCTGATACGCTACCGTAATTTGTTCATTGGGCAGTATCGTGTCCAGTTCCCATTTTTGTTCGTTCACCGTCTCGCCCGCCTCGTTTTTGAGCGTATCAACAAGAATGGAGTGGTATGCTTCCCCGCCGCGATTGTCAATGACAATCTCGTAGTCCACCGGATCGCCGGCAAAAATCCATCCGGGCTTAAGAATTTTCTTGGAAATCGCAAGTACGGGGTCGGAAGTGTAATGGAGCGCGGCGCGACGCGTTGGAGATGGACGCGGATTCTCCACGGCGAGTGCGATGATATCACCATTATTGCTGGCATCTCCGTCGGTCTCGCGGCTGGATACCGCGACCGTTGTTGTCACTTCATGCTCTCCGTACGGTATTTCCCACCCCTCGGCGACGTTCGCGGTGTACTCCGCCATAACCGTCGTGCCGGCGGGAATAGCCCCAATATCCCATTCCGCGTCGCTCTTTCTTGTGCCACCGAAGGAAATGAGGGACGGCTTGTCAATATGAGTCTTAAGCTTTACGCCTGAAGCGTTTGCGTCTCCGCGGTTGGTAATCGTGAAGCGGTATTTGGGGGCGGTACTCGGAAGCGCTCCACTCCCTAACGCGACGCTCGAGCCGATCCATAGGTCCGGCTGGCCGAATGAGACGTTCCCGTTCCAGTCGCCGAAGATGTTAACGATGGCGAACACCCAGTTGCGGCCGATGATGTTGGTATTCGCGATGTTGACGATGTTCGTAGAGGCGTAGGCGTTGCCGCTTCGGATGGAAGCGCGTTCGTTGCCATTTGCCCGATTGTTCCCCGTGAGCGCGAGCACCTGCACGCGGTTTCGAATTGAGGCGCGATTGCCCGCCACGACGGAAGACGATGAAGAAGATTCAGGCGTCGAACTCGCGCTACTCTCGAGAACCGGAGCCGTGCTTGAAGCCGTGTTTTCCTCGGTGGCGCCTAAAGCGCCCGCACTCCCCTCCGCGTTATCATCGCCCCACCGCTCCCGCGCGAAAAGCGCGACGCCTTCCGGAGTTTCCGTCCAGCCGATATTATCGGGAGCGTTAAAGACATCACCGCCCCACCTGCCGTACACTCTAAAAAGTACAACGAACGAATCCCTGCCGACAAAGTTCGCGTTCGCCTGATTGAACACGGTCGTTTGCGAGAGCGCGTCGCCGGTTCGTATGGCGCTCTCTCTGTTGCCGCTTACTTCATTATCTCCGGTGTTCGCCGTCGTCGTCGCGCCGCTTTCTATGAGCGCCTCATTCTCGGTGTCCGCGGAAAACGTGTGGCCCCCTTCCGAGCCCCCAGAGGAAGACCCTCCCCCCGACGAAGAACCGCCAAAAAAGAGGTCTCTGAAGAAATCCCTGTTCGGGAAAATGAGGTCTCCATCCCAACTTCCAAAATTGTTGAACGTGAGAAGTAAATAATTTGAGTTCACGATGTTTGTATTCGCGACGTTCACGACGTTCGCTCCGGCGTAGGCGTCGCCGCTTAAAATGGAAGCGTCGCCACTGTTGCGGCTTGTTTCGTTCCTGCCGGTTTGACCGCGCACGATTACGTCGTTCGTGATATCGGCGGCATTGGTGGTGGAGGCGAAGGTGCGAAGCGGCCGGTTGGTTTCCTCACAGAGCGTCTCGCAGGGAAAGAGGTCGCCATTTCCTGCCGACATGCCCCGCACGTCAATGTCGCCGGTATTTCCAAGAAAACTGTTGAGAAGGAGGAAAAAACCGTTTGAGTTGAAAATGTTGGTGTTGACGACGTTGAGGACGTTGGCGCTGGCGTAGGCGTTTCCGCTTTCAATCGAGGCGTTGCCGCTGTTGTCGCTCGCGCTGTTCTCTCCGGTGCTAGCGTTCGTCAGGGATTCATTCGTTGTCGTCGCGTTGTTTTCGGTTTCGCTAGAGATGGTAATAGGCGCGGTGGTCGCATTATTTTCAGTTTCTGCCGTGATGGTAATAGGCGTCGTGGTGGCCGCGTCGCTCGTCAAAGTAACAGGTGTGGTCGTCGCTTCATCGTTCGTGAGCGCAATCGGTGTGGTGGTCGCTTCCGCCTGCGGTGAACTCGCCGAATCCCCCTGTGGCGAGCTTGTCGAATCCGTCGTTGAGGCTTGCGGAGATGTTTCAATGATGTTTGTGTTTACGGCATTTTCTATGATCGTCTCGGCAAGCGCATCTCCGGTCGTTATCACTGCCTGCGGTAGGATTGCCGAATCCGCCAGTGGCGCTTCCTCCGCAACGTTTGAGACAGCGGGGTCGGGAGCCGCGGATTCTGGCGCGCCTGCCGTTTCCGAAGATTGCGGCGAAGTATCCGCGGGAGGAGTTTCCGGGGTTGTGGCTGTCTCGCTCGTCTCGGCGGCCGGAAGCGGCGCGTCTTCGGCGCGAACAAAATCGGTCGTTACCGCGACGAACAGCAAAGAGGGAATGAGCAATATGGCGAGTTTTTCCCTAAATTCTCTCATGCGCTCTAGGTCCATGCCCTGCAGGTTTGGGAAGTAAATCTTCCACCTCCGGGCCATTTTGAGGAACAGCCGCCGCGTCTGCCGGTACAGACGGGTATACACGCGGACGGCCTTGCGGAAAAGACGGCGCAAGAGTTGTTTGAGGCGGGAAGGTAGAACCCGCTTGTGCCACCGGGCGCAAACGAGGAAAGTCTTATTCGTAGCAATTCGCATCATTCGCATAATTCGCATGTTCGTACACCTACCCCCTAAAAACCAAATAATGAAAACAAATTCCTGATGAATCTCCGGACGGCTCCGCGCGCTCGCTCGTCGATGGGACGGTCCTTTGCGGATTCCGGAGCGGACGTTGTGGCGGAAACGGTGGAGGTTGCCGAGATGTCCAGCCTTTGAGAACTCGTCGCCGTCGCTTCCCGCTCCGTCTTTGCTTCCCTTGCGTCCCTGCTTTCATCATCCGCATCGTCTGCTTCATCGGCATCCTCGTCGTCATCCGCTTCTTTTCCCGCATCATCATCCACGTCGTTTTCGTCATCATCTTTTCCGAACGGCCACCATCGCGAAAACCAACTTCCTTTTTCTTTCACCCTTTCTTCTTTCAAGAGCGGCGCGGAAGTTGCGGCAACCGTTGAAGAAGCGCTGCTTGAAACCTCCACTCTTATTTTCGTCTTTACGGTTCCGCTCGCGCTCTCAAACTTCCTTTCAATCTCCGCCTCGCCTTCGTACTCTTCTTCAATGTCCACGGTTGCTTCGTCACCTACTTCCGTTTTGACCTCTACTCTTGCTTTTGCGTTTCCGGTTTGAATTGTCCCGCCTGACTGACCGTTTGCGCCGGACGCGCTGTTTCCCCCCGTTGAAGCCCGCACCGAAATGTCATTCGTAACGGATACCCCATCTTCGACTTCTTCAAGGTTCAACCTTCCCGCCTGCCAACCTGTCTGCCGTGTCGGCACAGGCAGATTGGCGGGCAGGTCTCCCGATTTAAGGTTGAACCTTGTCGTGGATGTCGGCTGTTCGTGCGCCGAAGCGGTATCAGCCATGAAAAAGACCGCTCCAAAAAGTCCTATGGAAAAAAATAGCGCGCGTGAAAAATGCATAACACTTTTTACGAGGTCTTTGATGTATCCCGACTGGACGCGCGGCTCCCCACGTTGAACAGTCTTGGGACAACTCTCTCTCAAAATCCCTCGCCCCCGAGCCCTTCACAAGTAGAAGCTCGGTTCGCGAAGGGGCAAGCCAAAGGCTTACCGGCTTCAAGGCGTTTGACTAGAGCTTTCTCACGCGAATGACTGTGGAATTGACAGTATTCGTCACTTTGGACTTCGCCGAGGCGCCGCCGGTCGCAATCGTTCCGCCGGTACCGCCAACTGAAGCATTGCCGCCAGCGCTTGTGGTGTTTTCATCGTTGTCGGAACCCTTGACGTTGCCACTTTTCTTGACTTTGACTGTGGCGCCGCCGCCATCGGTTGAATTTGCACCGCTTGAAGCGCCCGTCCCGACGAGATTCCCGACCAAGGCGCCGTTCTGATTTTTGACTTTCGTCAAACCGCCGCAGGCGCAATCACCGGAAATGAAAGTCCGGTTTACATTGACGGTGTTCGTAACCACGGAGGTCGCGAACGCGTCGCCCGTGTTCACACTGCCGCCTGCGCCGCCCGCCGCGCTGTTCCCGCCGGCGCTCGTAGTATTGTTGTCGTCCCCGCTCCCGATCACGTTGCCGCTCTTATTTAAGGAATTTCCGGCGTCTCCGCCATCCGCGCTGTTGCCGCCGGTATTTGAAACCGTTCCGACTTCGTTCGTCACAATCGCCTCATTCTCGTTTTTGACGATAATTTTCCCGGACGTTACCGGATCAAGCGCCGCGCAGATCGGCGCGACGCTGTGCGCGCCCGGATCGCCGATAAAAGCATGGCGGGCAAAAACTTTTGTGCCGGCCGATGGGACGGCAAGAAGGTTTGAGGTGTCGTTGACGACTTCCGTCAAACTTGCCTCCTCCACATAATCGGCCAGATCGGAGATGGCGCCGGAGGAAGCGAGGAGACCGGAACCGTCTTCAACATCAAGCTTCCACTGCTCATAATCTTGATTAACAGCCCCGCGCCCGAGGTAGCCGTCCCAGGACATAAGCGTTACTTTGTAAGTGCCGGCCGGAACAGCCGCTCCGATCGGCCCAAGCTCTGTCGGGCTGGTGCTTAATATTTTCGTCCCCGGAAAGTTGACGAGAATCCGCCCCGGCTCCGCCGAAAGAGAACACGCCGGCGGCGGAAAGGTCGGGACCGCGAGCGCCGAGGCCGGTAGAACAAAAGATACCGCCACTATGATTGAGATTGACAAGATTTTATTCATTTTCTTCAATTAATTTTAATTTTCTAAATCTAACTCGACTTCTCCAGGATTCCCTCGCCCCCGAGCCCCTTCACAAGTAGAAGCTCGGTTCGCGAAGGGAGAAACCTTTCGACAAGCTCAAGACAAGTCTCAAAACTTCCCGACTTCAATGCGTTAGGCTATATCCTCCGAACGCGGATAACCGTGGAGTTGACCGTGTTTGACACCTTGGATTTTGCCTTGGCGTTGCCGGTTGTAACCTCGCCGCCGTCACCTCCAATGGAGAGGTTGTCGCCGGCGCTGGTTGTGTTGGCATCGTTGTCAGTACCCTTAACACTGCCGCTCTTCGTGACCGTTGCGTCGGCACTGCCGCCGTTGGCATCATTAAAGCCAGTGTCAGCCAATGTGCCTACATCGTTAGTAACATCGGTGCGCTTGTTTTTGACATGCACATCAACATCATCATCGCAACCGCACTCGGTCTTGACCTTAATGTCAGTTGAGTTGACGTTATTTGACACCTTGGATTTTGCCTTGGCGTTGCCGGTTGTAATCACTCCGCCGAAACCGCCAAGTGATGTGTTGCCACCAGCGCTGGTTGAGTTGTCATCATTGCCGGAACCCTTAACATTGCCGCTCTTCTCCACCAAAGTGCTGGCACTGCCGCCATCCGCGATATTACTGCCGGTGTTTGCCGAGGTACCAACAGTGTTGATAACAGTGGTGTCCTTATTCTTCACCTCTACATCAATATCGTCAGAGGCGAAGGCCGGAACCGCGCTAAGAAACATAGCCGCTCCCGCTGCGAACGCAACTGCTTTTTTCATATCCATCATGTTTTTTGATGATTATGATTCTGCTAATCTCCTTTCCTCCGTCCCTTAAGGGTTTACGGAGTAAAGAAGGTATCGACCTGTCCTGACCTCTTTTCCGAAGTTCAGGCGCCGACGGCATCTTGCTTCCCTGATTCCGCGCTTCACCGCTTCGCCTCTCTCATCTTCAGCCCCTCGCATCCCTTTTCTCCTATCTCTTCACCTCATGGTTCCAATCATGGTTCCAAAGATGCAGGCAGACCGAGAGGTTTAGCAAAATTATGACGGCCGTCATAATTTTGCTAAATCGAAAGACCGAAACGCTTTCCGCGTTTTGAATCCACTTATCACGACCATGCAAGGTGCTTACCGGCGTCTGAACTTGCACTGGTCTCCCAAAGAGAATCGCTTGCTTTTTCGGGTACACGAAAAAACACAGCAAAAATGCTGTGTCATCAGTTTTTCAGAGTCCCGAAACCGCACTCCAAAGGGAAACCCTCTCCATTACATTCAATCGCTTTGGTTTCCCTTCAAAGCAATAGGTTATGAGTACTCCGTAATTGTATAGCGAGGGTATGTGCTGTCAACGCATTTCAGCCACAGTTTTGCGTTATGAGATACTGACCCGCGCTTGTCAAATATACTGCATTCGTTTTGTTTTCCTCGTATCTTCAACAGGTTTATCCACTTCCTCTTTTGCGTACATCTGCGCTAGACTGACCAGGACACTCGCAAATAGAATTAGATGAAAATGAATCCGACATATTTCCAGTCGAGTTTGGCCCGATTAATCAAGGGCAGATAAAAGATTCCAGCATTTTTTGACGTGCTGGAGTTTTTTATTTGCGCTTGCAGTCGAACTTTTGGCATAAGCTAAAAGTGGCGCAAGGAGAAAAGTCTGCGTTAGGCCCCCACAACGGGGTCAGGAATGATGTGAATTATTCATAGCTCCTTATTGGGGGCTTCGTCCCGAACCTTTTATCTATACTTTCAAGTATGAATAAAAGGTGAGGGACAAGTTAAGTCCCTCAAATAACAAAAAAATATTTGGAGGTTTAAGCAGACTTGAATTACCTGTTAAGTAAAATTAAAAAGTTGAAAACAAAAATATGAAAAAATTACTTTTTCGCGCGGCGTTTGGTATCGGCACACTTGGCGTAATTGCCAGCGGCGCCGCCGCTTTCAGCGCGTTTGAAGCCCACATTATCAATGTGACGGCTACGATTGAGAATGCGCTTTCGGTGCCATTAGAGATTGGCGGTCTTCCTTTCGGGACGACATTTCCTCAAGAATCATTGCATCTTCCTTTTAATGTCATACTTTCTCAATCATTTGGGGCGCAGGAGCGCGTAAACGTGGTTGATTACACCATCAGACAAAAGCCAAAATGCGGAGTTCCTAGCGGAAACGGCGGATATTCAAGCTTCCCGCAAGTGACGGAGGATGCGAATGGTAATTTCATTTGCCCGACAGTGGAAAGTCCAGCGGGGCCAGTCCAATCTGTATCACTTCCGCTCCTTTGTCCATTTCTCTCGAAACACGAGATAACGACTGATGGAAATGGAAATAACGACAGCACAGGCATCAACTCATTTCACGGCCTTCCCGGTCCTTGGGATCTTTCCACCACGCTCGCGACTGCTGTAACCGGTGAATTGAACAAGAGTGTCAGTGACATGAGCGATACTTGGGATATTGATCTGCATGTCCCATGCTTTGCCGGAAACTGCGCGCAAGACTGGGCGACTTTTGTGCACTCGCAGAATCCCGATGCAAACCCGGATAACTACACGCTAGCCGCTGGCGATGAACATAAACTGTTCGGCTGTGATCTATGGCTCGAGACTACCGGGATTAGTGAAAATCCTGAAGCTCTTTCTGTAACTGTTTCTAACAGCCAAGACTTCACGATTGACAATCAGAACTTGGGAATAAATCCATTAAATAGCGGCGTAGTCGCGAGTAGTACCTATCAGTACGGCGTGCAGACAATTTCCACTTCGGTTCCTCCGATCCTGACGGTTCAATGGAAAATCACGGTTGATGGTCCTTCGGCTTTAAGCGCAGGAATGGTTCATGTGGATGAGCTTGGCTGGAAAGATTCATCACCCGACTCAAATATCGAGACGTTCCACTATCCAATGCTCGCGATTGGCGGGGACCTTATCGCCAAGGGGTCTTGTGCGACTCCCGATCCTAATCACAGCAATGCCTGCTTAGTGGATAACTTTGACGTGGATCCAACGGATGACTTCACAAATGTTGATAGCATTCACTTTGACGCGAGCGCGCCTGATGGAACGTATGTAATCAAGAGACAGCTGGTTGACGCTGAAACCGGTATTCCACTCTCGAACGAATTGGTTGTCGCGACTGTAACGAAATAATATGGCATGGCCTCTCGATCGAGGGGCTGGAGGGCTCGCCCCGTGAAATAGCTGCTTCGCAGCTCCTGCCAAGGGCAGGATTTCACGGGGCGATGGATGAAGAGAAAAAATAAAGACAAAAGGTAAAAGTAAAATCAATGGGAAAAGCCTTAAAAATTATTATTTGGGTAGTCGTAGTCGTCGTCGGCATTTTGTTGGCGATTCAGTACATCAATGCCGCGAAGTACCAAGCGCTGGTGCAGGTAATCAAAGAGGACAGGATTGGTGTGAATCCAACGGGCGATGCGCTGGATTTCGGGGACTTGCCGCGCAATAAATCAGCCGTTCGCACCGTCACCTTAAAGAGCGACGGCGATACCGCAGGCTACATTATAATCTGGAAATTCGGCGACATTTCGGACCTGCTGAAAGTGAATAGAAATTATTTTACCCTTGCGCCGCACACCACCGAAAAATTAGAGTTTTCCCTATATGTCCCGAATTCCGCAGAGTTCCGTTATTACAAAGGCCGCACAATCATCTTCCAAATTCCTAAACTATGGTAAAACGGCTGACTATCGGACTGATTAAATTTGCAATCTATGTCGCGTTTGTCGCCTCCGCTATCTATTTCACGCCGAAAATCTTGGCTAAGGCCATGCACACCGAATATCCTCTAGCCACGATTACTTCGGGTTCAATGTGGCCGGCGCTCAAAGTAAATGATTTGATTTTGATGAAGGGGGTGAGTGGAAGCGAGGTAGAAATCGGACAGATTATTGTGTATCAAAATGCATCGCAAGGATTCACCATTCACCGTCTAGTTCGGAAAGAAAACGGGATGTTAGTGACAAAGGGTGACGCCAACGAGGCAGAGGATTCGCCGATTAGTGAAAAAGATGTGATTGGCCGAATTGTTTCTATCGGCACATGGCAGTTTCACCTTCCCTACCTAGGAATTATTGCCCGCAAGTTGGGGCCAAAAATTCAAGAACTTGAGCGTAGTTATTAAAAATGAAAGAGACCCGGCGAAAACTTAATATTGACGGTATTGTGAGATTGCCGAAAACTGCTCGTGCGCGAGTAGTTGATCTTCGATTCCGCGCGCCGTTGCAATTGGTTCGTACTGTTTCAAAAAACACGACACGCCCCGCGCGGTTTTTGCGGATGGATACACATGGGGCTATATTCAGTTTTGGCAAAATATTTTCAAAAATCTCGGGGCTTACGGCTTTGACATTGATAATTTTATTGGCGGGACTGCCGGCGGTATCGGCGTTTGAAGCGCATATCGTGAATGTGACGGCGACATTCATACAAATTGACCCGCCGGTTTTGACGCCGCCCGGCGGACCTCCAGCATATACATGGGACAATACCAATGGCGGGACTAATCTTACCGGCACCGTTAATGTAGTGATGACCGATGCCGACACGGACGCCACTCATATTTTCTATAATTCCGGCGCTGGTACGAACCCAGCGACAGTTTCCGACCCAGTATGCGGTCAGCCGGTGGTTCCGGGAGTTGGCGGCGGTGGAGAGATTCCGATAGAAATTATCCAGCTCTCTTTGACTTCGGATACCGTCATCAAGGCCATTGGCTGTGACGGCAATACGGGCGCGGCCCACAGAAGCGTGACCAATACCAAGGTGTATGATTTTGCGGATTTGGACGACCCGGTTGCGGACCAGTATTCGCCGATTGCCGACTCGTTCGTGGAAGAAGACGTTGCTGCCGGAAATAACGGAACCGATAATAAGTTACAAATAAAATCTAGAGATTCTAGCGGGAACAACCGAACTTTTATCCGGTTTGATTTCCATTTCCCGGGAGGCACTATCGTCAATTCTTCCCTCTTGAAATTATTCATGAACAACGCACCGAGTAGCTCACGGACGTATGAGGCGAGAAAAGTAAACGGCACCTGGACGGAAACCGGTATCACATGGAATAACCAGCCGGCTACTTCCACTACCGTGACGGCAACCACTACTACTGGAACAGACGATGACACTCCCCTTTCATGGAACGTCAAGACCGATGTTGTGGATTTTGTCTCCGGAGCTTCCGCGAATAATGGCTGGGCGCTGAATGATTCGTCCGAAAACTCGGGAAATGAAGAAAAGGCGGAATTTATTTCACGGGATAAGAGTGGAGCAGACGAACCTAAGCGTCCGTATCTGGAAGTTAATTTTACCGCGCCGGTAGCTACCACCGCGTATCTGGTCATTAATGAGGTGTATCCGTTTGTCGGAGATGGCAAAGGAAGTGATTCAAACAACGAATGGGTAGAAATTTACAACCCTACGGCGGCGTCAGTTGATATCTCTGGTTGGCAAATTTGCGATAATACGTTATGTGACTTTATCCCCGCGTCGACGCCAGCGGTTCCCCCGCATGGCTTTGCTTTGATTGCCAATGAGACAACGACATGGTCTTCATTTTGGCCGGGCACGCCGGCGGGAGCTGTGAAAATAGGACTGGGAAGCGCTATCGGCGGAGGACTCGCTAATGCGGGTGATGGTGACAAAGTAGAGTTGAGAAATCCCGACGCAGCGCTCGTTGATGCCATGAGTTACGGACCGAATACCGCGTATATAACGTTGCCAGCGCCCAAAGTCGGTATTTCTTTTGCCAGAATTGTAAAAGGGTATGACACAGATACGGCTACTGATTGGGTGTTAAATAATACGCCTAATCCCGGAACTAACCCCTCGGTGAATGGCGCCGAAGTGATGCGCTTTACGAGCGATGGAGTAGAAGTGGCGGCAACTGAAGCGGATTTGCCGCCGATTATGGATTCTCCGAGCGAGAAGCCAGCGCCGGAGGATTTATCTTCACCGGAACAAGCGGTAAACCAAAGCGCTCCGGACATTTTGGCAAGCGGGCCATCCGGTTCGTTAGGTGTTGACGAAATTATTCCAGACACCGCGACAAGTTCAGGTGGTGGAACAACCTCAACTGATTCCTCTGATGCCCCTCCAGCGGATGCGGCAGGCGCCCCGGCCACGGAAGCGGACTCTTCGGAGAGTGATTCTCCTGCGGTAGACGAGGTGTCTTCGAACAATCCAGCAGTCCCGACTGATTCCACCGTCGGGTCGGATGATTCTGTGTCTGCACCGCCGGACAATCTGAACAATTCGGACACTAGTGATTCAACCGGTTCTACCGATTCCAGCCAAACCCCGCCTGAGGAGAGCGATTCCTCGACGCCGTCTGATTCCAATCAGGAGCAAGCCATACTGCCAGAGCCGGATGATTCATCTCAAATCACCCAGTCCGCAGATATTGTGCCAGTTGGCGATGTGCCACCCCCGCCACCTTCTGATAGTGATTCGTCTGAGTCGGCCGCAGAGCCACCAGCTGATGTGCCTGCAAGCGAATAAATAATCAACGCATATGAAATTTTACTTCCCCAAACATTCTGTTGTTAAAAAGCTGTCGTTCATTGCGCTGACCGCGGTTTTGGTTATCACCGGTAGTCTGTTGCAGACAAATGTGCTCCGAGTAAAAGCGGCGGTCAATGTGCTTTTGGTGAGCAACACCGCGATTCCTTTCGGCAACACGTTCCCCGGCGAGATGTTGGACAAAACATATACGGTGCAATTGGATACGTCGGTGAATAATGACACGTACATTACGGTTTTGGCGCCCATGCCCGGCCAACAAAATCTGTGCCCGTTCCTCGAGGTTGGCAACATGGATGTACCTGCGGAACCAGATACACTGGGGTCCGCAAAGTTAAGCCGACCGGGCGACACTCTGGACAACTGGCGAGTGCGGTTGACTGTGCCGGGAATTAAGGGGCAAATTTCTCAAAATCATCAGGGGCAACTCGTGGTAACAGGTGGAGAGTACGGGTGCCGAATCACTATTACCACCGATACCTTGGGAAAAATCGACGGCATGAAATTTAATGACCTTAATCGCAATCGCAAGAAAGACCCAAGTGAGCCGGGCCTTCCGGGTTGGACGATTCGCTTGAGGGGCCCCATCGGTAATATCGTAAGAACCACGGTTACTGACGCCAATGGCAATTACTCATTTACCAATTTGCCTAAAGGAAGGTACACAGTTCGCGAAGTGCGTCAAAAAGAATGGAAACGCATGACAAGGAATCCAAGGCCGATTGTGATTCAGGCCGGTAGCGTGGTAACGAATATAAACTTTGGCAATGCTCGGAGGCGGGCGCATGAATTGGAAGATACCGTAATTGATGACGAGCGGGATGAATAGAGGACGAGTTAGTATCCGTCCACAGAATGCCTCACCATTGCGGTGGAGCCGTTTGTTGTTCTGTGACTTGATAGTCGTCAAACTTCACGTCCATAATATCGGCGCGGATGACGATGTGATCAAGTTCAAAAATGGCCCCTGCCATTTTGAGTAGTGTGATAAGATATATACGTATCCATGCTATTAGGACTTACGCATTTCTTCCTTTTCTGTCATTCCCGTCCCCGATCAGGTCGAGGGCAAGCTACGGCGGGAATCCAGTATTTGGCCGTTTTTTAACGCCCTGGATTCCCGTTCCCCGCCTTCGCGAGGACAAGCTCCACGGGAATGACGCCGATTGCGTAAGTCCTAGTACTGTTTTAACTTAATTTTGCGCCCTTCATACAGCGGTTGAAATGGCTTAACAAAGCCAAACTTCAGAGATATATTCAGATTTATCGGGTGCAAAATTAAGTTAATTGAGTACTAGCTATATCTATTGCAAAAATATCATTAGAAATGTTCCCCAGAAATCAAAATATTAAGAATCTTTTAATGTATCTCCCCTTTTTAGTGGTTTTCTTTCTGCTGTGGCAGGTAAATCCAATAGCATCTACAGCCGCAGTGGGAACAACATACTATGTCGGCCCAGATGGCATAGACACAAATAGCGGAATGTCACCGCTCTTGCCATTCAAGACAATTCAACAGGCAGTAAATGTAGCAGAGCCGGGTGATAGTATAACCCTCGAGTCAGGCGAGTATCGCGAGGATATTGTCTCTCGTCGAGACGGCGCCGCGGATAATCCCATCACCATTACAGGCCCCGCTGACGCTATCGTAAAAGGAGGGGGGGTGATCGGATAATTGAAATTAATCATGACTATCATACTCTCAACGGTTTTACAATAGATGGACTGCACGGCTCTTCAGCAAATTCTTCAAGCTATCGTGACAAACTTATTTACGCGCTCGGAAAGCAAGCGCGGCAAGGAGTAGAAGGATTAAAAGTAACAAACATGACGCTCAAAAATTCGGGCGGTGAATGTCTTCGTCTCCGTTATTTCGCGACAAAATCGGAGATTGCATACAACACAATCGCCAACTGTGGAGCGTATGATTTTTTGTTTAATGCCGGAGGAAAAAATGGCGAGGGAATCTATATCGGTACATCAAACAAACAGTGGGGAGACGGAAAAAATCCTACAAATGACCCGGACGAAACAAAAGATAACCTTGTACACCACAACTATATAGATACGCAAGGAAATGAATGTATAGATATCAAGGAAGGAGCAACGGCAAACATCATCGAGTACAACACCTGCCGCGGCCAAAAGGATTCAGAATCGGGCGGGTTTGATTCTAGAGGAGATGGTAATATCTTCCGCTATAACGATGTGCGAGGAAGCGTCGGGGGTGGTATACGACTTGGGGGCGCCTCTGTAAACGGAATTCAATACGGAAAGAACAATGATGTCTATGAAAACACCATCGTGGATAATAAAAACGGTGGAATTAGATTTCAAACAACTCCACAGGGCAAGATATGCGGGAACACCATGTCTGGTAACACAACCGGAGATTCTGCCGGTGGTTTTGCTTCAGAATTTGATCCAATCAAGTCATGCGACAACAACATGCCGCCAGGCAATGCTGACACTACAGCGCCTTCGGTCTCATTCGCGGAAATCTCATCGGGGAGTACGCTCTCGGGAACAGTTATGCTCTCCGCCTCGGCATCTGATGAGTCAGGAATTAGTAGTGTCCAATTTCGCATTGATGACGAGACTATTCAGACGGACACGACAGCGCCCTATAGCGCATCACTTGCTACGGAAGGATATGTTGACGGCAATCATACTGTCGCCATCGTCGCAATTGACACTGCCGGAAACTCTAACTCCGCATCAATAACGATACAGATTAGTAATCAAGTTCGGAAAAACGCAAACTCATTGGCAAACAGTACAACTCTTATAGCAAGCTCCGACAATTTTTCCGCCGGTTATGAAGCGCCAAAACTATGGGATGGTTGTTATGACGGAGTTTCGTATGATTCAAATACTTGTACAGCTGGAGGGCGAGACATACCCTCGTTCTGGCTTGAATTTGATTTCGGAAGACTTTACACCATATCGCAATCTCGTCTTTATGGAGACGCAGATGGCGAATGGGTAAGCAAGACATGGATACTTAAGTATAAAAAAGATTTGCCTGATGCCTGGACATCGGCGTTTTCGAACAAAAACGCGTTCGTTAACGGTTGGTTGACTGAATCTCTAAATATAGAGGCACGTTATGTGCGAGTGGAAGTATTGGGCGATGCTATAAATTTTTCACCGGGTCGTACGCAAGCCCGCGAGTTTGAAATTTATGGGGCGGAAGTCGTGGTAACCCCATCCAATCCAATCACCACAACAATTCCAATCATGCCACCACCCTCTGGCGGTGGAGGCGGCTCTACAGTTACTACGCCGTCCACTAGCGCCGGAGGAAGCGGAGGCGGTTCTACGATTACTACGCCGCCCCCGAAGGAGGGGGCGGTGGTTCTGCGATTGTACCGCCACAGGCATCTCACACAGTGTTATCCAATCCAACTGCTCCGCCGCCACCTGCTCCGAAACCAGCAAGTCAGGTTCAAACCATAGTACTTATAAAACCTCTCTATCAAGGGACATTTAATGATGAGACGCGCCAGCTTCAGACTTTTCTGTCTCGGGATGCCTCGATATATCCCGAAGGATTGATTACAGGGTATTTTGGCTTGCTAACAAAGAAAGCGGTTCAGAGGTTCCAGTGCAAATACGGCATTACGTGCGAGGGCAGTGAAAGTACGACGGGGTATGGACTGGTTGGACCCAAGACACTGCAGAAACTCAATCAATTGAACCTTTAAGAGTGGCTAAACTTCTATAGAGTAGCTCTTACTTCAAAGGTCGGAGTGTTCTGAAATACATCGGTGTAGTCGAAAACGATTTCGCCGCTGTCGCCGGCGATAAATGAATTCCAGAATGTGCCGTCCACAAAAATATCGTAGCTCACGCCGGGGGCGAGATCACCTACAATATGAGTGGCAGTAATCGTATTTGAAATATCGGATTTAGCGGTCCATTTTTGGGAGAAGTCGCCGCTAGTGTTCCAGACTATGGGCGTGATGACCAGGCTTTCAGTCGCGGGAGTCACGGAAAAGTCCAATCGATCAAAGTTAACGATTGAGGAAGCAGCATTGCTCCGGCTAATGACAATTGCGGAATTAAGAGGATAAACAATGGTCGGAATATTTTTACTGTTTTGATACACGAAGTTTCCGGAGCTGGCGATGGTCATACTGCTTGTTGCGCCCCCGATCTTTACGGCAAAGGAATCCGAATCTTGTATGCTGTTTACCGCACCGGTCTTTGCGTAATAGTAGTTAAACGTGTTGCCCGTTAAGATATTTTTCTTAAACGTATTGTTATTCGAATCATTAATTTCGGCCGCGTAGCTGCTATTGCCGGTAAACTCATTGCCTTTAAAAATATTGGAATCCGCCTGTTGAATCTTCGCGGCGACAGATATGTTTGCGTTTACTGTATTATTTCTAAAGGTATTAAATCTTAATCTACCATCGCCGCTTGTTGGACTATCGCTGCCTTTGTAGAAGTACATCCCGTATTTGGAGTTTTCTGAAAAGAAATTATTCTCAACAACATTGTTTGAACTTCCCACGCTCAGACGAATTCCGTTCTTATTGTGTTTGGCGTCATTGTTTCGAACCGTATTCCAATGACTGTCAAATATCGCGATTCCGGAGTCAATGTTGTTGTATAAAGTATTACCCTCCACCAGCGAATCATTAGTATTCCGGTGCAGCATAATGCCGTTTCCACCGTTGTTGGAAGAAGTGTTGTTTGTAATGACCAAATTGTTGCACCGCTGGGAACAAATGATGCCATGCGAGCCATTATTGTGGGAATAATTTCCGTCAATTGTTAAGTAATCGGAATCATCGTGAGGATCGATGCCATATTTAACACTCTGATAGACTTCGTTATTGCGAAAAGTCATTGCTTCGGCACCGTACGTATACACGCCAAAATAATTGTTATGGATTTTATTGTTTAGAATATCTCCATACACCCCAACAGTGTTGAATATTGTTTTGTCACTCGAAAGACTTCCTAACACCTTCCAGGAAAGTCCGTATGCTTCTGCTCCGTAATAACCAAGGTAGCCGATATCGCTGTTTTTGATATCCATTCGGGACTCGCGCGGCGTCACACCGTCACTGCCCAACCGAGATTTGACTTGAATATATGCCCGCCCATATTGAGCATATTTAGTGTCTGGTCCGCTGGCGCTCTCGTCCCAAGAAGTGATCTTTGTGCTATCAATATCAACTGTCCCCCAATCGGCTCGAACCATTATAAAAGTGTTGCCGCTTAGATTATTGCTTTTAAGGCGCAGCTCATCGACGTCTCCTCCCACAGGGCTACCATGTAAAACAAGCTTGGCTCCTTTCCTGGAGGAATATGTTAGCACCCAAAAACCATATTCTATTCACCGGGTCCACCAAGGTAAGAGGTATGTTGTTTGATCCGAGTTGTTTTATTTCAGTGAGGGTACACTCAACATCCCCAGTGACATAGACACGATTGGATGACTGTGCCCAGCGAATGTTGGCCGCTCCACACGGGAGCGCCGCTAGGACCTTATGCGGAAGAGCCGTCAGAGCGATTACCGCGCCAATTAACGCAAGTGATGTTAGAATGGATTTTTCAGTCACGGTATCAATTGAATCTGTAAACTGTTAGCCGTTAGCAGAGACCGGATAAAATATTTTACTTCTTCAGGTCCGGAAACTTCAACGGTATCAATGCCGGTGCGTAGCACTGGAAAATCGTTTCCGCCCTCATAAAGCGCGTCGCCGATGAATACAATTTCATCTTTAGCGGCATGGAGAGTTTTCAGAATCTGCTCGACAGCATAACCTTTATCAATTCCTTTTGGAGTTACATCAATTGAAGTCAGTCCGCCGAGCCTAATTTCAAATTGCGGAAGATGGTGCGCAAGCATTTCCCGTATTTCATTACGCCTATCTTTGATTGTATGCCATTCCCGTTTTTTTGCAAGAGGAGCCTTCTGCCCCAAAGCAGAAAAGGTAATTTGAGAGCCGCGATCTTCAATAGCTTGGCCATATATCTTTTGGGGAGTCTGATAGCCAATTTCCCTAAATACTTCTTTAAAGGCCCTCTTAATTCCCTTCTTCTCTTCCAGAGTCAATAGATGCTGATACATAGGTTGCCATTCCCGATTCCTAAAATGATAGAAACTTGACCCAGAGGTAGGAAGAAGGAAAAGATTTTCTAATTTCTTTGTATATTTGAAACTGAAAAAAAACTGCTTTTCAAATTGAGCGTAGGCACAGCCGCTTACAATCACGACTGTTTTTTGGGAAAGTAAATCATACAGGATTTGTGCCATCTCTTTATCAAGTGCTGCCTTGCTTTGCGCCAAGGTTCCGTCAAGGTCGAAGACAAGGATTTTCTTTGCTGCCAAATTCAAAGCCATTTTGTTAAGAATTGCCTTTGCTCCAAAATTCTCGAGAAGCCAGGAACTGGATTGAATCTTCCCACCTGGCCCTATGTTAAAAATCATCTTGCATTTAATAGAATTGCAGGCAGCTACTTCCGGAACATTCTTTTTGTTTCTATCTCCGCCATTCGCAAAGATATGAGGTTTAAGTTGTTGAAGCTCCTTGCAGACGCTCATATCCTTTGGATTAGAAGCATGATTGGTTAAAATAACTTTATCAACGCAGACAAAAGACTCGATGAGTTCTTTTCGCTCATGCTCCGGCATAAATACATAACCCTTTTTTGCCTTTAACCAGTTGTCATTGTTAAGAATAACAACTAATTTGTCGCCAAGTTTTCTCGCTTCTTTAAACAAGCGCACGTGTCCAATATGCGGAGGGTCAAATCCGCCGCTCACCGCAACGACTATCTCCTTTTCACCTATTTTAGCTTCTTGCGCCATGTTTTTGATATGACATAAGAATCAACTGGTACGCAACCAACAGACGCGCGGAGATTGTTGTCTCTAAATAGTTAGGACCGCACTGACTCAACTTTTACTTCCTTCAAGATTATTTCTCCATTGCCAGGGTCTTCATCCCATACTTCAATTCCTATGCCGCCATTCTTTGATATTTGCATGTTGCTCGCATCATATCGCAGAACCCATTGATTTTTAATCAAGCACTGCATTTCATTATCCTTGACTTGTACGCCAAAATGGTTATCAAGCCACGGCGTATAGTTAGATACTGACATTTTAGGCGTCTTTCCAAGCGTCGTCTTTGCGCCATCAATCACTTGATATAGCACCGCGCGCGCACCGTAAGATGAGAAGGTACAGCCAATATAATTCCTTGAATCTTTATAACGAGCAATAAGAGTGACCTTAGCTCCTTTGCTCCAATCAATTATAGTTTTGAAACTATAATCCTTCCAATCGGAAGCGCCCCTAAGCACCATACGGCCAGCGCTAGTGGATGCAAACGCCATGCGCCCTGTGCTGGCGGACGGATATGAGGTCACATGAAGAAAACTATCTTTAACAAAATAGCCTCCAGAAGTGTTTGTCCATCTGTTTATTGATTCTCCAAAGTCGTTTATGGTGTATGGGGTGCTAGAACCGATGCCGTCAGTAAGAGGGATGGGGGCTGGCACGGGTTCTGGAGCGACAGTTTCTGGCTTTTTAGCATGTATCGCGACGATAGGCTTCTGCTTTTCCTTTGTAGTTTCTTTTATGACTAATTCCGTTTTTGGCAACTGCGCGAGAACATTTTCTCCGTTGCCGGTTATCCCCATAACCTCAACACTTTTAATGATTATTTCACTATTGTCTATTTTCGGGTCAAACACCTTGATACCGATTCCGCCACGCAAAAGTGCCGGGCTTAAGTCGTAGGAATGGATAACGGAATTTCCGTTAACCAAACATTCAACTTTATCTTTATTCACCATAATACCGAGCCAAAAGGCTTTTTGGGGCATTTCGAAAAAGGTACTCTTTTTAACCATGAGTATCTTGATGCCGTCCAAATATTGCTCGATCCTTAGCTCTTTGTCAGTAAATGAGCAGGCAACATAGTTTCCACTTTCATTGATTCTGCTCAATAAAGAAATATGGCTACCTCTATTCCAGTCAAGTCTGGTGTTGAAAATATAGTCTTTCCACTCCAGCGCTCCGCTGAGAAAAATAGAAGCTCCTGTCCGGTTGTTGGTGCTTATCTTCATGTCCCCATTCTCAACAGTAACGCGAGCACCTTGTGTTTTGACCCATTCACTATCATTTAAAAAAGATTTTTGGTACGGTAATTTCTTCTCCGCCTCTCTCTCCTCTAATTGAGGCTCTTCTTGGGGACCTGTGGCAACAATGACACTTTCAATTTCTTTGGACTTTACAGTATCATTATTGTTGGGAATCGCGGCAAAATCTTTGTATGTTACTACGCCCAAACTTAACAAAATCATTACTGAAACAACGGCGAGAAATGACGTTGTTGCTTTTAATGTTCTGAAAATACTCCCAACTCCTGTTTGCAGACGGTTTTTATCCCATCTCGTCACCCATCCCTGTGTTCCAATCGTAACTATGGCGTAAATCTTTAGAGTTGCCATCAAATACGTATAGAGGATATAAAATGGAAGTATTAAAATATCAGATGGATGATGTTTCAAATGGGGATATAATTTTATACCTCGACTAACATACCACCAGGAGAGCAAAATGCCGGCTATTAACCAATGTCCCCAGATAATTGAAAATATAAAATAAATCGGGCCAAGTATAAGAGTAAACGGCTGAGTAAATCTGTCTATCATGTGATAGGTTAAGAATTTCTCCTTTTTCCATATCCACTTACTCAGCAATGATTTTAAATCAGACCTATAGCTATTTCTTGCCCATCTAGTCTGCTGTTTGAAAAAGGTTAGTAAATCAGGGGTTCCGGGAGTGAGTACTCGCGCATTTGCTTGATATCGCACCTTCCAACCTCTCTCTTGTACTAATCTGGTAATACATTTATCGTCGCCGCTGATGCATTTGGCGCCCCAAAAGGTTTCTTTTTCAAGCTCCTCGCATAAGTCGTTAATTGCCTCTTTTCTATACAGCGCGGTTCTTCCAGAAATACAAGTTACCGCATCCGCAACGACCGCAAGGTACGTCATCTCATCAAAATACCTATGATCGAGATGAATGTTAAAAAGTCTGCGCGCAAGCGTGTTTGTGTCTAAAACATCCTGCCGAGGTCCTACCCCGCCAACCAGTGGGTCGGCAAATGGAAACAACAGAGTATTCTTTATGTTTGGATCCCAAATGGTGTCGCTATCAACCAAAGCGATTATATCGTATTTAGCAACCCTTATTCCATCTGCTAAAGCCTCTCTCTTTCCGGGCCTTTTAGTAATTATGAGCGTGCTATTCTTATTTTCCTCTTGAAATTCTTTAAACTTTTCTATACAAGCCTTGTCGGTGTGATCTATAACGGCGACAATTTCATCAGGTTTGTTGTGTATCCAAGATTCTAACGCCTTCTGAAAGACATTCGGGTCTTCGTTATAAACTGGAGTCACAATTGATACTGTGTTGCGGTATCCGTTTTCGCCGATTGGCCTATATTTTTTCCCAATTACTTTTTTCACGGCCCATATAGACCAACGGTAAATGCCAACAACCCCTAGTGGAAAATAGAGGGTTATAATGTAAAAGTAATTACTTAATAATTCAGTCATTGAACAAAAACGAGTCGGAAATATAGTCCGTTAGACGGACTATATCTCCCCTTAATCTTACTTCGGACCATTAAATTTCCTCTTGATGATTTCGTTTACCTGAATCACTGCTTCCAACAACGGCATTGAACTTGATAACTCTCTTTTCGCCCAACTAAGAAAAGCTACTGTGTCCTTTGGCAGGCAACTGCCGGCATACGGTCCAAGATTCCTGATTCCATACTTCTGATTCCAAGACCCCTCCGCACTTTTGACAACCAACTCAAACACTTTGTCAGCATCAACTTTCACCGCTTCGCAAATCACTCTCATTTCATTGAAAAATGAGATTTTACAGGCATTGAAAAGATTGTGAGCATACTTTTGCGTCTCGGCCTCTTTTAAAGAGACACGGACAACCGGACATTTGTGAAAGCAATAAATCCCTTCTATGATTTCTCCCGACTTGGCATCTAACTCGCCAATGATAATAATCCATGGATTTCTGAAATCTTCCTCGTTGCTACCTTCCCTTAAGTATTCCGGATTCATGCAAACTCCAAAATCTTTTCCTGCTTTTTTGCCGGAGTATTTCTCAAGAATTGGAATCAACTGTTCTTCCGTTGTTCCCGGCGGCACTGTGCTTCTAATAACAACGACACAGTAACCTTCATTGTTTTTTAAATAGCCGGCGCCCAAATTACCAACAGCTGATTTCAAAAAATCCAGTTTTATCTCGTTATCAACTGTCGGCGTAGATATGGCGAGAAAAAACGCCTCGATGCCTTTCTCTTGCTCAAGCAAGTGGGTGGGGACCAGTTATGTCCCCGTCAAATGGTGTACTGCGGATAGCTTTCTCGGGTCAAACATTCTGCGCTTTTTGAGGAGCGATACGGCGATGCGCAGAATCTTTCGTCCGATGATGCAGAGAATAGTGTTGTGATGGAGTCCCCGTGCTTTGTAACGATCATACAGCGTTTTCATCGGTTGTTTGGAGAACGAGCCAAAGGCGGCGAGGAACAGAGCTTCCCGCAAGGTAGGCGAGCCGCGCTTCGATATCGCTCCGTGCGCCCCTTTCTTGCCGCCGGTCTGCTTCACCGACGGGTCGAGTCCGGCATAGGCGATAATCTGGTCAATGCGCTCGAAGCGCTGAATCGGCAGAAGCTCCGCTAGAATGGTAATGGCGAGAAAGGGCGTAAGGCCAGGAATCGAGTCGAGGTACTTCACGTCATTACCCTTGTCCCATTCGTCAATGATTTCCTGCTTGAGTTTCTCGCACTTTTTCAAGATGAGGTCGGATATAGAGTGGGTGCCAATGCCGCGATACTCTTTGAGATACCGTTCATGGATGGAGTGATTGGTGGCGGTCAGTCGCAGTTTCCAGTAGTGCCGCACCAGTGCTTTCTTCCGCGCCATCTCCTCCGTCTCGACGAAGCGGTAGCCGTATTCTTGCGAAGCGAGGAACGAGAGATGCCCAGCATCTACTTTGTCCGTCTTGCGTTTGCGGATAGAGTGCCGCGCCATCTGCTTGGTGTGCAAGGGATTGGCTACTTTCACCAAGTAGCCCTTGTCGGTAAGCGTTCGTGCCGCTTTCCAGTGATACGGTCCGGTGGACTCAAGGAGTATGGGGTCGTCAGTGCCGATGTTGTTTTTCGAGAAGTGGACAATGAGCTTTTTGAGTCCGATAATGGAATTGGGAAAGGGAGCTGGAATCGCCGTTTTGCCATCAGAAGCCCTGATGCATGCGACCAGCTCCGCCTTTCCCACATCAATGCCGATTGAGTGGTTCATTGGGGTGATGTTAAGTTGTCAAAGAAAGAAGAGAAAAGAGAAGAAAGAAACCAATCGCAGGCCTGTAGGTGTTCGTACGCTCGAAGGCGTAACCAGCAATAGGCGAATGGTGAAGTATTGGAGCGATATTCCCCGCCAGTAGCTCGAAGCTAAGGCAAGCACGATCGTCTCCAGAAAACATTGTAACGCTTCTTAAGAAAGGATACAGGCAAACTCGATGCCCTTTATTTTCTAACCTGGCCAAAACTTCCGGATTGATATCGCAAAAGATTACATCGTGCCTATTCCCAATAAACCCCTTGCCGGTGGCTTGACCTACGATTCCAGCGCCAATTACTGCCAATTTTGACATAATTCTCTTCCTTTCTTAGCGGTTAAATTTTGAAAAAACCCGCGAAAAGATGGGATTTTTGGAGACCTTCTCATGAACGATTCCTGCGTGACATCCATCTCAAAGAAATAAAACCGCTTGGCTTTTTCAAGCGGTAAGACATTTTGGCGACGTCCAGTTATCAAACTTATCTGCAACAAAAACTTCCGCGCCGGTCGCGAGAAGTGCGCAAACGAGGTTGGAGCCAATAAAATCGGCGCCGCCGGTCATTAAAACTCTCGGAACGTTATGTTGCGTTCTGATACACCTATTGGTGCTACAAATTTTTTTTAGAGTGGAAACACGCATCATGCACAGAGGTGGTTTCCCGTCACCTTGAGCTGAATTATCTCACACCCGCCGCAAAAAGCATCAAGAATGTTATCAACAGGCCTGGTTAACTTAGCTTGACGGAAGATGATTAAGTATTTTTTGTACGTATATCTCCTATGGCAAAGGTGTATAAGTGGAGCATCTTTCGGTGTGTAATTCTGGTATAATGCGAGGGCGTACCTTTCTCCAGTTGCAACGGCGCAAGCGCCTGCCAACAAAAAATCCGGGGACGGACGCTATAGCTGGGAAACTGGCCCTGTAACGGGCTAGCGCTGTAGCGTCCATCCCCGGATTTTTACGTCTTTTTAAGTAAATGCGTGTCTGATTCTATTGAGGTTGCCGTTTTTGTCAACAATCTATCGGCGAAAACCCAATCAATCCTCCGAACTATGAAAAGATGTTCGCAACACCCTTTTTAGCAAAATTATGACGGCCGTCATAATTTTGCTAAACCGATTGCGGGAAAAATAATGGAGAGAAAGAAAAAAGAGAAAAATGAGGGGAACGAACTGGCCAAATCGGACGAAACCACCCCGATTCGCCATTGGCGAATCGGGGTGGTTTTTTCGAAACGTCTAAATTATTTTGATTACGAAACTCGTCGAAGGCGCGTGTTTTCGGGAACCTTGCGGAGCGCGACGGCGCGAGCAGAGCAAAAAATCAGCAGATTTTTATGCGTGGTCCCGAAAACACGCGCCGAGAAAAGAGTTTCGTAATTCACAGTAAATTACTGTCCATCGTGCAGCTCGCCTGCCGTGCCCTGATTCGGACAGACATGTTGCATTCTGATGGTGCCGGTCGTTGAGCCGCTCTGCCCCGCGTACGGCCCGCCTGGGGCACCCACAAAGTCAATGCGGTAGGTGATGTCAAAGAAGCTGTCGATGTTCCAGTTCCCGTTCGGAAGCTGTGTGAGCGTGGTGTGGCCGGGACTCGGCATGCCGTTGCCAGTTCCAGCGACAATGCGAAGCAGGTCAAAGTCGGGGTCTCCCGGAGGAAGCTGTCCTTGCAGGCGAGTCATGTCGGTGTCAAAGGATTGCACCGGGTCCCCCGGCGTTCTTGGAGCCGTGTGTATCTCTCCCTGTGCCATAAGGGTCTTGACTCCGCCGCCCGAGAGAGAAAGCTGGAGCATTTCGGTGTCAAAGGTATAGGTTTCGCCTGTCGCCGGAGTACCGGTTCGATTTACATGCGTGTCCGGCGTACTCATGAGTGTACCATCGGCGGTCTGCCCCACTGTCGCGAGCGTCGGTTCGACAACTACAAACTGGCCACCAGTGTTTTGGTACTTTGAGTCCTTATCAAAGACCACCGCTGTTCCGTCTTCGTTGGGACGTTCGCACGTCGGGTGCGTCTTTTTCGTCGGAAGACAAATTTCCTCGGTGCGAACCGCCGTTTGCGAACGGATGCCGAACTGGTCATGGGTAATCACTTTGCGATTTAACTGATTGTGCGGGAGAACTTCATAGCACATAAGGTGGTTTTCGCGGTCAACGATTTCACTCACTTTTCCGTTGTGCGTCTTCTCCGTCGGGTTGCAGAGATACTTCCCGCGAATCACTTCAAACTGCCGATTTTGGAATTGGTCTCTCGCCGACACGCCCGTCACAAAGTCATACGGCTGTACGTCGTAACAAAGATAATGATTGGCATTCTGCGGAATGGGCGGAACAATTGCGGCAATGAGTCTGTCAGCCGCGGACGGCGGCAGATTGGAGAGAAGCCGCTCAATTGGAATGCCAGCTTTTCTCTTGCCGGTCGGAGTAAGGAGATAGCGAGGATTTGTAATGAGAATATCTCTCCGCTCAAACTGATTTTCAATCAAGACGGGGCGGGGCGCGAAGGAGGGGGGATCTTGAAAACGGTATGCCAGATAGTGGAGGTCTGGTCTTTTAGGAATAAAGGCAAGCCCGGCATGAAGCTTTCTCACAGGGTTCAGCAGTCGTTCAATTTGCGTGAGCGTAAAGTCCGTCGGCTCTATAAACTGGTCGCTAAGCGTAACCGTTACCGGCTGGATGGATTTATCCAGAAGATACGTCAAATAGTGGTCGCAGTCGAGATTTTCATCCACGACCCCATCGCCATTATCGTCTTTGCCGTTGCAAATTTCCGCCGGCGGGACACCCTGCGCAAAGACAGGGACCGCGATTCCGAGGATGGCTACAAACGCCGCTAACACCAATAATGGAGAAGCGAGCGCGACACTTATTTTCTTCATGGTTCTCGCAAAATTAATAAATAATAGTCATCATAGGTATATGCCTACCTGCAATCGGTGTCAAGTAAGTTTTTCCACCCGCTATCCCCAAACTTTCCACAATATGATGCATATCAATTCTCAAGGATGTGTAAATAGTGCTGCGTAAATAACGCTCGCAACACTCTTTCTTAGTCTTAGCAAAATTATAACGGCTGTTATAATTTTGCTAAAAAACAGCCATTTTCTGACTGTACCTGTCATGCCGAACGTGGTTAGAGGGACCCCGTCGCCGAAGCGGGAATCTTTGAGAATACGTCAAACACTTTTCGGATGGAAAGGAACGTGTTCCGATTTCCGGAGAGCGCGCCGGCGCTAAACCCGATGACCTCGCCCGAAAGGTTAAGCAGAATTGAGCCGGATACCAACTCCGTTGAGCGTATATCAGTCTTTATGGCGATCAATTCCTTGAAAGTTTGTGGCGTGGTGGTGGAGCCGTCAGATGGCTTCGCCGCCGTCCGCTCCACGAGATTTGAGATAATGCCGGTGGAGACGGCATCGGAATCGGCGCCGGAGAGCGCCACGACCGCCTGTCCGAGCTTGAGGTCGCCCAAGTTGAACTGCGGCATAACAAGGCGATACACACCCTTTTCCTTTTCCTGAAGGAGAACCTGGAAAAAAATGAGTCCCGCGTTTTGGTCGGAATACGCGATGTTGAGCGGGAAGACTCGTCCATTCGGAAATAGCGCTTGATACGTCTCGGCTATCGCGTTTCCGGCGCCGTCCGCCTTCCGGTACGCAATGCCGATATCCGCCGCGAGGAACCCGTCGCGCGAGACGATGAGACCAAGTCCGGCAAAACCGACGTGCCCGTCCCCTGTCTTTTCTTGGATGCGCACCACGCTTTCCTGATTTTTTTCAATGGCTTCAATGACCATGTCGTCGGCCTTTACAACGACTGTTTCCTTGGTGATGACGGAAGCGGTCTGTTTTTGCGGCTCAGTGACGACGCGCTCTATTGTCTTCTCCACGACGCGATTGATTGTCTGTGTGATGCCTTGCGGCGCTTGGTCCATGAGGGAAACCGTAACGATGCCCGTAGCGACGGATGTTACAAAGGAAACCAGGAGCGCGAGGAGAATGAGCTGTTGTTTGTTGAGTCCTTCCATGGGATAGTGAAATTCCAAATTTTCTATTAAGAAAGCGCGTTCTAATTTTTTACCTTTACTCAAAATCCTTGATTTGAAATTCAACTACCCCATTCCATCTTGCAGAGGTAAAGCGTGGATGATTGTCTCGCTGTTGTTTCCACAATACGATTGACATCTGAATCATAAATCAAACAAAAAAAGACGCAACTGAACTAGCATACCGCCTTATGTCGGCCAATGTAGCTTTTATTTACGACGTCCGTAAGTAAAAGCTACGCGCGACAGTCCAATATGCAGCCGCGCTAAGATTTTTCATCCCACTTTCTTCTAACGGATTTCAGGGGTCAAGCAGTTCCAAAAGTATACTTGAAGCGATTTCAAGGTCTTTTCTGGTCGTCTTCCTGCCGAGCGTAAAGCGAAGACTGGAAAGAGAGTGACCTTTCCCTCCGCCAAGCGCTGCTACGACATATGAGGATTTCTCGCTCTTGAGACAAGAGCTTTTGGTGGAAACGGCAATCCCCCGCGCGTCAAGCTGTAGCGTCAAAAATTCGGTATCAACCCCCGGCAGCGAAATATTTAAATTGTTCGGCAACCGCTCTCCCCTTCGCATGCTCCCGTTTGCCACAGCGTCTATTGCAGTGTTTTGCAAAACATTAGTATAGAGGATGTCTCGGAGCTTTGCGATTCTCTCTGATTCTCTTTTTCTCTCTGCAATCGCAAGGCGGAGCGCTTCGGCAAGGCCCACGATGCCGGGGATGTTTTCGGTCGTGGGACGCAGCCCTCTTTCCTGCCCTCCGCCAAAAAGGAGCGGCGCGAGGGGAATCTCGCGGCGAACGTAGAGCGCGCCGACGCCTTTGGGGCCGTAGATTTTGTGCGCATCAAGAGATAAAAGGTCAACGCCAAGCGCGTTCACAAGGCAGTTGAGGTAGAGCGGAGCTTGGCAGGCATCAGAGTGGAAAATGGGAAATTTTCGACGTGAATCCTTTATTCCTAATCCTTTATCTTTAACAGCCCGACATTTCGCAAGCAACTGGCTGATTTTGCGGATGGGTTGCACAGTGCCAATCTCGTTGTTCGCGTACATCACTGAAACGAGGACGGTATTCGGGCGAATCGCCGCAATTATCTTTTCCGGCTTGACGACACCGTCTTGCTCCACTGGCACATACGTCACTTCAATACTCCCCCGCCGCTCCAATTCCCGAAACGGCTTCAGCACCGACGCGTGCTCGATGTTCGTCGTCACCACATGCGGCTTATCACTCTTTAGAGATGAGTTGGCCCGCGCAGGTAAAATTCCTCCGTCTTCGGAGACAAGAGTTGCCCCCTTCAGAAAATAGGTACGATCGTACCTATTTTCTGTTGCAGAGGATAGAGAGGATAGAACACCGTGAATGGCGAGGTTGTTTGATTCGGTTCCGCCGCTGGTGAATACGATTTCATCCGCGTGCGCTTCCAATGCGCGCGCAACAGAGGCGCGCGAGTTGTCCAGCGCTTTTTTGGCCGCGACTCCTTCAGCGTGAATGGAGCTGGGGTTGCCGAACTCCTCCCGCAAAAACGGTTGCATCGCCTTCTCTACCCGCGGGTCGAGCGGGGTTGTCGCGGCATAATCGAGATAGGTTCTAGCTTTTAGCTTATAGCTTCTAGGTGTGGGGTTTGACATAGAGAGAAATAGATGATATCAAAAGGTTCGAAAAGTTCAACCTACAACCCAAGACCAGAAATCTTATGAATGACGCGGTTATTAACGTTATCACGAGGAGAGTCTCCAGGGGCCTATCGGGGGAATATGAAAGTGCGCTTTCTCCGACTACTCAAGACCGACAGTCCAGAACTCTACGGATGGGTGGAAGACAATATGGCGACTGTTGCCGAATGATCGACTTTTCCACAAAAGAAATGGAGTAAAATGTGATACAATATCCCCATAACAGCCCTAATCTCCAACATATTTTATGCAAACACCCTCCGA
>Ga0209343_10000767_pt1 | contig 44465 bp, 34 predicted proteins | sample RifCSPlowO2_02_FD_184026 | JGI IMG/M metagenome (GOLD analysis project Ga0209343, IMG submission 184026) | Groundwater microbial communities from Rifle, Colorado - Rifle CSP2_plank lowO2_0.2 (SPAdes) (version 2) | ecosystem: Environmental > Aquatic > Deep subsurface > Groundwater | place...
ACAAATGTTGCCTTGTTAAGGTCGAGCGTATAACCTTTTCCTTCAAGTTCTTTAATCACCTGCCTGGCCGTGCCGGCTATTAATTTATCTTCTTTTTTATAAATGACTCCTATGGTTGTCATGGGCTCCTCCTTAGAAAAGCTTTAAGCTGATCAGCAGCCAGATTATACCAATGACGCCAAAAACAATAAACAGGGCGGTTAAGAATCTAAAGAAAAAGTCGATATTTCGTTCATGAGGAAAGCGAAAATGAACTTCGTGCAGCTCGCCGCGGCCAACATCCAAAACCAAAATCCCGTAGTCTTTAAAAGCCAGCCGGTATTCCATAAGTTTTCTCCGAAAAACCGGCTCATTGGGATCCCCCTCCCCTTCCCCCGTTTTGATTACTACCACGAATTTATCTTTATCCCTTTGAACCGTATAATCCGCCAGCAGATAACCAACATGGTCTTTACCGTCTATATTGGTAATAATTGTTTCTTTAAATTGCTTATCTAAAATCCGATAACCCGCTTGACCAAGCAAGCCCTCCGCTTCCTTTTCTGAAAAACGAGTGGGCTCTGCTTTGGCCAGCTGTTGTCGCTGACGCGCTTGACTGATAAAAAAGAAAATAAACAAGCCCAGAAGAATACCGACCAATAAAGAGATTAGGATCTGTTGCATTACAGGGAAATTATATCCCCTTTTGTCAAAAGAAGCAAAAATTCAACGTTTCCATCAGCGCCGGTGATTGGCGATTGGATAAGACCTTTAACCTTGAAACCTACAGCCTTGGCCTCAGTTTTTACTTTCTCAACTACTTCACTTCGAATCTCCTCGCTCCGAACTATCCCACCCTTGCCAACTTGTTCTCGCTTCGCCTCAAACTGAGGTTTAATTAGAGCAATGATTTCTGCTTTGTCAGCCAATAAGCTGTAAACCGCCGGCAAAACCTTTGCCAGAGAAATAAAGGAAACGTCAACAACAGCAAGCGCTGGGTAATGAGTAATTGGTCGCGCCTTCCCCTGCCTACCGGCAGGCAGGCGGCAGGCAGGTAACGAGTAACGAGAATAAAAATTTTCTGGAACTAGGTGTCGAACATTAGTTTTCTCAACAACCACAACCCGCTCCTCCTGACGAAGCTTCCAGGCAAGCTGTCCATAACCAACATCAATAGCATAAACTTTAGCGGCGCCGCGCTGAAGCAGACAATCGGTAAATCCGCCGGTCGAAGCACCTATGTCCAGGCAGATTTTGTCTTTTACTTCAACCCTAAACTCATCAAGCGCCCTCTCAAGCTTCACCCCCCCACGACTAACGTAAGGACAAAGGTTTCCTTTGATCTCAATTCGCGCGTCAGCAGAGAAAAGTTTTCCGGCCTTATCACTTTTCTGGCCATTAACATAGACCTGACCAGCCATAATCGCGGCCTGGGCTTTTGAGCGCGATGCGAAAAGTTCTTTCTCTACTAAAAGTTGATCCAATCTTTTCTTCATTCAATCTCGCTTGGACAATATGGTTAATTGCCGCAAGCGCTCGGCAATTGAGCGATCGAGTTGGCTGGCCAAAACCCGCCACTGCCAGTTGCCGTGGCTTTGGGAGGGGACATTCATCCTGGCTTCATTGCCTAAGCCGAGAATGTCCTGTAGCGGAAAAATCGAAAGCTTAGCTTCGGAGTTTAGCGCCAGTTTAATCAAATCCCAATTAACCTGGCCAGGTGATGGACAATGGCCCAGGTACTCAGCCAGATTTTTTTTCTCGTGAGGCAAAGCTATGTTTTCGTACCAGCCTCTAACTGTACTATTGTCATGGGTGCCGGTATAAACCACGCAGTTTTCAGAATAATTGTGCGGCAAATAAGGGTGTTTTTTCAAGTCCCCGCCAAAAGCGAACAGTAATATCTTCATGCCGGGAAAGCCAAACTGCGTCATGATTTCCTTGACCTCATCGGTAATAGTGCCCAGATCTTCAGCGATTAAATCCAGGTCCGGCAGCTTCCGGATTGCCGCAGCAAAGAAATCTTCTGCCGGGGCTTTGACCCAGCGGCCGTTAACCGCGGTTACTTCTCCCGCCGGTACTTCCCAATAGCTGACAAAACCGCGAAAGTGATCAATCCTAACCACATCATAAAGACCCAGGTTATGCTCCAGCCGCTGCAACCACCATTTATATGACTGCTGTTTAAGTACCTCCCAGCGATAAACTGGATTACCCCACAATTGTCCGGTCCGGCTAAAATAATCCGGCGGCACACCGGCCAAGGCGGCTAACTGTCCGTTCTCGTCCAGTTTAAAAATTTGTCTGTGTTCCCAAACATCCGCGCTGTCATAAGAAACATAGATCGGGATATCCCCAATCAACTTAACGCCTTTGCTATTACAATATTTTCGCAATTCAGACCATTGCTTATAAAAAATGTATTGAAAGAACTTTTCGCGTTCAATGGCCTGGACATACTCCCGCTTGGCCGCCTCAAGCTGCTTCGGCTGACGATCACGCAAAGCGCTATCCCAACTGCCCCAGGCAGTCCAACCAAAGCGCTTCGTCTTTAATACCACAAAAACGGCAAAATTATCCAGCCAGGAGGAATTGGCCAAACAAAAACCCGAGAACTCCTGGCGCAGTTTTTTGCCGCGACGGAAATTATCATAAGCCAGGTCCAGTAACTTGATTTTGTATGGGATGGCCTCTTGATAATCGGAGCAATCGGCCGGAAGATCAGACGCGGTCTTCAATTCCTTTTGGGATAAAAATCCGTCCACCACCAGCAGCTCAGGACTGATTAACAAGATATTTCCGGCAAAAGCCGAATTGCTGCTGTAAGGAGAGTTGCCACTGGCCGAATCCGTGGGGCAAAGCGGCAAAACCTGCCAAAAGGATTGACCAGCCTTAGCCAAAAAATCAGCAAAACTAAAAGCCCCCGGGCCCAGGTCGCCAATACCATAAGGCGACGGTAAAGAGGTAATATGCAATAAAATCCCGCTGCCACGATCTCTGATCATTATCTAACCCTGACTTTAAGATATTCTCCCAACCTATCAAATTCCTGTCTCCAGCGACTGGCGTCTTCTGATCCCTTAGCTTCTTTATTTGACATCACGGCATAAAGTTTTTGACCAATCTTAAAATAAAGATTTTGGGCTCGCCAAAGATTAAGGTTCAACCCCAACGGCGGGCCAAGAAAAACCTGGAGTGTCAAATTAACCTGCTTAAGCCAATTGATATTCTCGGGAAAAGCAAAACACTTTTCCACCAGGCGATTGATCACCAGCGAAGCATGATAGATAATGGTTTTGCGGTCCAGTTTTATCGGCCAGTCCTTGAACTCTTCGACAACTTTTTGAAAACGGGCATGATTAAATTCGTCCGCCTCCAGCAATTGCCGTAGCTCATTATTGATCACAAATTTGGCCGTAGTATAAAGCGCCATCGGCAGGTGGATCCGCAGCTTGTTCATGCCTCGGATAGTCTGGTAATGTTTCTCAAAGATCAGGCGCAGCGACTCTTTAATCTCTTCAAAAGCCGGCTTGGCTACCAGACTAAGGATCTTTCGCTGTTCATCACAAAAGAGATGTCGGAGCGAATAATTATTGTGGATAAAATAATCGTCAAGTAAAGATTTAACTTTTTCTCGGCCATCGGTTAAAAAGACTTCTTTGATCCTTTTAACCATGTCATCAAAATTGCCGTTTTTGCCGCAATAATTGACCCCGCCAAAAAATTCTTCGCCACCCAAATGCACGACAGCAAAGCAGACATCAAGCTCTTCTGCCGTCAGGGTGGAATAGATGTGTGCCTTACCCACCGCCAGTTTTGCGTTGTTTTTCTCCAACCGCTCAAAAGATTGTTTGTCTACCCAGTAGCAAAAGAGCTTGACATTGGCAGGATAATCCTCAAACAGGGAAGAAATCGCGTAATGCGCACCAACTCTCGAAAGGTCAAGGATTTCGGGCTTGACATACCTTTTGTAAGCCTCTGCGCCATTGGCAAGAGCAGGCAGATTGCCCGAGGCCTGTTCCAGTTTTTTCACAAAAGCTGACTCAAAATTAATTCCGCTTATCTCTTGCGCCAGCTGGATAGCCCGTGAGGCATAAAGTATGATCTGAACGGTCTCTATCCCTGAAACGTCGTCAAAAAACCAACCGCAACTCGTGAACATGAGCATGGCATAACGCTGCATCTCCAGCAACTGCCGCGCCTTGACCTGTTTCTGCCAGGCAAGTTTCGCGCCCGCTTGCCTGGTCAGGAACAGTTCATTGTTTTCTTCGGATCGATTTAGAATAACTTCAATATAATCATTCCTTGCCCGCCAGGGATCCTTGACCAGTGTCGACATCTCCAGCTCGTAAATCTTGACCAATTCGTCCCTTAACCAATCCATCGCCTGCCTGAGCGGGGCGCGCCATTGCTGGCGCCAACCCTGATGACAGCCGGAATTGCAGCCGCAATCAGCTTTCCAACGCTCCACGCCATGGGCGCAGCTCCAGGACGAATTCTCAAAGATCTCGGCTTCATATACTGGTTCGTTCTCTGCCAGATAAGCGCCATAATTGGTTAACTCAGCCAAACCATTATTCTCGATATGATATAGACAATAGGAAAGCGCCATTTCCCCGTTCCGGTGATGGTGGCCGTAAGACTCGCCATCAGTAGCAATGTGCACCAGCTGTGGTTCATTTTCTTGATCCACAAAAGCACCGGCCAGCCGGTTGCCAAAGTTCTCGCCGTTATTCAACAAACCGGCAAAAGCCACGTCCTGAGAGACGGGCCCATCATAGAAAAAAATCACTATTTTTTGGCCGGACGAAAGATTGACCAAATAGGGAGATTTGGGGTTAACTCGTCCACCGCTAACATCCCTCCAGCTTTTACTGCCTATCTTACGGATCCGTTTAGCCTGGTTTGGCGCCAGAATCGTGAACCGGATGCCATGTTTTGCCATAAGTTCCAGGGTTTCTAGATCGACGGCAGTTTCCGCCAGCCACATACCTTCGGGTTTCCGCTTAAAGCGATATTCAAAATCCTTGATCCCCCAAACAATCTGTGTTTCCTTATCACGGCTATTGGCTAATGGCATAATCATATGGTTGTAGACCTGGGCTAGGGCTGAACCGTGGCCGGTAAAATTTTGCTGACTTAAAATGTCAGCATCCAGGATGGCGGAATATACATCCGGCTCTTTTTTGTCCAGCCAGGAAAGAAGAGTGGGCCCAAAATTAAAACTGATTTTTGAATAGTTGTTAATAATATTAATGATTTTGTTGTCGTGATTAAGGATGCGAGAAGCAACATTGGGAGCATAGCACTCAGCGGTTACGCGTTGATTCCAGTCGTGATAAGGATAAGCCGACTCCTGAAGCTCAATCTCTTCCAGCCAGGGATTCTCTCTCGGAGGCTGATAAAAATGGCCATGGATACATACATATCGGCTCAATGGGCAGTCTTAAAAACCTCTTGTTCAGGCAGCGAAAGCGCTACGAAGCTTTTGTCTCCCTTCTTATGGTAAATGATCTTGCCTTCGTGAGCCAGCCAACCCAGAGCCTGAAAAGTTACTTCACTTTTTTCTTTGATCACTTTGGGCAGCATCTCCATATTAATTTCACCTTTTTGTCCCAGGGTTTCCCAAACTTTTCCCGCCGTTCGCCCGATTTGTTCTTGCATATATTCCTCCTTATAACAACCGAATAGAATTCTAATCTTCCGTCATGACAAAGTCAAGCCCCTTTACTTACGAGCCCTGGCATAAAGTTCCTGGTAATGTTTAGCCGAGGTGCCCCACGAATAATCATAGTCCATTACCTTCTCAACCAATTTTTTCCAGAGCGTCTTCTTCTTATACGCAGCCATGGCGCGCTTAACTGCATCCAGCAAAGCAGCCGAACTGTATTCCTGAAAGACAAAACCGTCGCCTTCCCCTGTTTTGCTGATAAAATTATGCACCGTATCAGCCAATCCGCCAGTTTTTCGCACGATCGGGATCGTGCCATATTTAAAGCTGATCAACTGCCCCAGCCCACAAGGTTCATAGCGCGATGGCATCAGGAACATGTCAGAGCCGGCATAGATCAGCTGGGCCTGCATGGCGTCAAACTTAAGGTTGGCACCGATGTAATCCGGATATTTTTGCTTGGCCCGCGTTAATAGCTCATGATACTGTGGGTCACCTGTTCCCAAAACAATAAACTGGCATTTTAGTTTCATGATTTCGTCAAGCGCGCCGGCTAAAATATCCAGGCCCTTCTGGTCAGCCAGACGCGTTATCATGCCGATCACCGGAGTTTCCTTTTTTTGCGGCAGGTTGTTCTGCTTTTGCAGGGCAGCCTTGTTTGCCGCCTTACCCAAAAGCGAAATCGTGGAATAACGCTGGGGGATATTTTTGTCAGTTGCCGGGTTCCAAACATCGTAATCCAAGCCGTTGACAATACCATAAACGTCTCGGCTGCGATGCCGAATCAGGCCGTCCAGCCCATGGCCATATTCTTCGGTCTGGATCTCTTTGGCATAAGTCTGTGAAACTGTGTTAATAACATCCGCGTAAATAAAGCCCGCCTTGGACAGCGCAATTTTGCCCCAAAATTCCAGTTTGTCGGTAGAGAACTGATCCCAACCCAACCCGGTGGCCGGCATTTTTTCCTTGGGGAAGAGACCCAGATAACCCATATTGTGAATTGAATAGACAACCCCGATCCGGCTATAGATCGGCTCACTGCCGAGCTTAACGTAAGCGGCAATCAAGGCTGATTGCCAGTCGTTGCAATGAATAATTTCCGGTGTCCAATTCAAAGCTTTCGGCAGCCGGAGCGTTGCCTGGCAAAAAGCCGCGAATCTTTCCAGGTTATCTTCGTAATCAACACCTTTTACCTGGTACAATTCTTCACGGCCGCCGAAATATTTTTCATTTTCATAAAAATAGATAACAACGTCTGATCCGGGAATTTTTCCCTCCCAAATCTCCTCTGAAACCTTCTTTAAACCGAAATTGGCCGCCTCGATTTTTTTATAGCGCGGCATAAAGAGCCTGATATCGTGTCCCAACTCTTTTAAAGCCTTGGGTAAGGCGCCGGCCACATCAGCCAGTCCTCCGGTCTTGGCAAAAGGGACAACCTCCGACGAAACAAACAGTATCTTCATATTTTTCCCTCCTTAATCGATTCAATCATTTTTTGGTACTTAGCCAAAAGCAAACGCGCGCGTTTTTCAGTCGCGGCTTCAGCAGACAAATGGATCTCCGGCCGCGTGGTATCCGGCAAGACCAATATCCAGTCGTCGCCCTGCCAAAACTTAAGGCCGTCAATCATTTCTATTTTTTCGGTTTTCCTGGCTTGCTCAATTGCAAAGCGCATCACCAAACCCATTTTTTCCTGGGAACAAGGAATATCCAGGCTAACCAGCCTAATAACAGGCAGTTCCGCCACCAGATCGGAAAGCCGTACCTTCGCTCTGGCCAAAAATTCAACCAGTTTACAAACCGAATACATTCCGTCAAAGCACGGCATGAAATCAGGAAAAATAAACCCGCCCTGACTCTCTCCCAGAAAAATCGCCTGTCCAGACTCAGCAACTTCCATCATAGCCCGAGGGCTGTTGCCGGTCCTAATAACCTTACCCTTGTATTGGCGCGCCAATTCATCAATAGCTTTGGATTCTTTGACCGGTACGGCAATAATCGCATGCTTGTTCAATTTCAAGGTCAACAGAGCCATCATGGCCAGCGCTTGGCTGCCATCGATCATCCTGCCTTTTTCGTCGCAGAGAAAAATCTTTTCTGAACCGGTATCCATGACAACCCCAAGACCAATATTCAGATTTTTTACTATCTGGGTCATTTGGCTCCAGGATTTTTCAAAAGTTTTCCGGTCCTTGGTTATTTTAGTTTCATCAATGTAAGCGTCAAGAGAAACAACCTTCAATCCTAATTCTCCTAGAATTGAAGGAAAAAGCTGCGCGGCGGAGCCATAAGCATAATCAATGGCCAATTTTATTTTTGAGCCGGCAACCGCCCGGGTATCCAAACACGCTAAAAGCCTTGTCCGGTACTCCTCGGTCACTTTATGGATGGGAAAAGTTAATTCGCCGACCGTTTTGACATTGCTTCGGACAAAATCTTCGCCAAAAAAATTACGCTCGATTTTTTTCTCAACCGCCGAGCTAATGTCCAAACCTCGCTCATCAAAGAATTTTATGTCGATGACCTCCGTATCAAAAGGCGATTTCCGAACATGAAATCCCCCTTTTGACTTGAGCGAGCGCACCTCAAAACGGTTAACTGGAATAGGGACCATTTCCAAGTCAGAGAGATTAACCCCCGTGGCTAAAACGCCGGAGATCAGGGCCTGAAAGATCATACGTGAGGCTTTGTGGCTGTCCCGGCTACAGGAAATAATGCTCCCCTTACCCACAACCGAGCCATAGGCCGCACCCAGCGCCACGGCAAACTGCGGCGTAATCTCAACATTGCATAGACCGGTTACGCCGTGCTGGCCAAAAATTGATCTGGTCCAGCGCTCCCGCCAGATAACCGAACGGGAAACTCTCGATTTTTCCTCAATCACTTTGCGTGGCCAAACCTTGATAAAGGGATAAATAACCGCTTCGCAGCCAATCTCTGTTTCACCACCGACTACCGCTCCTTCCTGAATATAAACCAAAGAGCCAATTTTGACGTCATTACAAACGATGGCTTTTTCCAACCTGGCTTCCGGACCAATATCTGTCCCGCGCCAGACAATGGTTGCCCTTAATTCGCTATCCCTGGCAATCTTACAATCGCTGCCAATAATCGTATCCATTAAAATCACATTTTCGCCAACAAGCGTGTTATCGCCAATCATCCCTACCCCCTCCAACACCACCGAACCAGGAAGCTGAACATTGTCACCAACAATGAACCTGCTTTGCTTATATCTATTCCCTTCGAGGTTAACCTTAACTTGGCCATTAAGCAAATCATAATGGGCTTGACGATACTCTTCTATCTTGCCGATATCTTTCCAATATCCCTCGGCCACATAGCCGTAAATAATTTGCTGCTCTTTTAGCAGGGCCGGAAAAAAGTCACAACTGAAATCAAACTGTTTCTGCGCCGGGATACGAGCAACCGCTTTGGGTTCCAGCACGTAAATACCCGCATTGATCGTGTCAGAGAAGACTTCGCTCGGGGTTGGTTTTTCCAGAAACTTTTTTATGCGCCCTTCATCATCAGTAATAACAATGCCATAGGGAAGCGGATTTTGTACTCTGGTTAGCACCATCGTGGCCAGAGATTTTTTTTGCCGGTGAAAATCTAGCGCCGCGGCCAGATTAATGTCAGTGATCAAATCGGCGCTAATAACCAGCAGCGGCTCCTTAAGATTAGGATAAGCAAGCCTGATCGCGCCAGCCGTGCCAAAATCCTTAGTGGCTTCAACATATTTTATGGTTACGCCAAATTCTCCCCCGTCTTTAAAATGATCCTTGATCACTTCTGGTTGGTGATAAAGCAAAACGCAAAGGTCAGCAAAACCATGCCTGGCCAAAAGCTCCATTAAATAGCTCATGATCGGCCGATTGGCCATGGGCATCATTGGCTTGGGAAGATCAACTGTTAAAGGGTGAAGCCTGGTGCCTAATCCACCCGCTAATATTGCCGCCTTCATCTTTTGCTTACTGAACTCTTAAAAAAAACAACTCCCAGCGGTGGGAGCGTTAAATTTAGAGAAAAAGGCCTGCCGTGCGCTGGCACCGAATCGGCCGCAAAACCACCAAAGTTGCCCAAGCCACTGCCGCCATATTCCCTGGCATCGCTATTCAGCTTTTCCTGCCAGAAACCATCAGCCGGCACACCAACCCGGTAATTTATTCGGGGCACTGGAGTAAAATTACAAACCACCAACATGATATCACCATTGGAGCGCCCTTTGCGAATAAAACTGATGACACTGTTTTGGTGGTCGCCGAAGTCAATCCATTCAAAGCCGTCCTGGCAAAAGTCATTTTCAAAAAGAGACGGCTCAGCCCGATACAGATAATTCAGGTCGCTGACCCAGCGCAGCAGCTGCTGGTGCGGGTCAAAATTGAGCGCGTGCCATTCCAGGCTTTCTTCATGGGACCATTCTTTCCACTGACCAAATTCACAGCCCATGAAAAGCAGTTTCTTGCCGGGATGACCAAACATGTAACCATAAAGCAGCCGCAGGTTAGCGAATTTTTGCCAATCGTCGCCCGGCATCTTGCCAAACATTGAACCTTTGCCATGGACCACTTCATCATGAGACAAAGAAAGCATGAAGTTCTCAAAAAAAGCGTACCAGAGACTGAAAGATAATTGATCCTGGTGATACCTGCGAAAGATCGGGTCCTGGGAAATATACTTGAGCGTGTCATGCATCCAACCCATGTTCCATTTAAGGCCAAAACCCAGCCCACCCATATCAATTGGCCGTGTTACCATGGGCCAGGCAGTTGATTCCTCGGCAATAGTTTGTACGTCCGGTTGTTCACTATAAACAACCTTATTGAGCCGCTGCAGGAAGCGCATGGCTTCCAGATTCTCCCGCTCACCATGTTCATTGGGGATCCATTCCCCTTCTTTCCTGGAATAGTCCAAGTAGATCATGGAGGCAACGGCATCAATTCTGATACAGTCGATGTGATATTTCTCCAACCAAAACAGGGCACTACTAATCAGGAAGCCTTTAACCTCGTTGCGGCCATAATTAAAAATACAACTCTTCCAGTCGGGGTGGAAACCTTGTTTAGGATCTTCATGTTCATAAAGATGGGTGCCGTCAAAATATGCCAGGCCGTGTTGGTCGGATGGAAAATGCGAAGGCACCCAGTCCAGGATCACACCAATGCCGTTTTGATGCAGATGGTCGACCAGGTACATAAAATCCTGCGGTGTGCCATAGCGGCTGGTTGGCGCAAAATAACCTGTGGTCTGATATCCCCAGGAACCATAGAATGGATGCTCCATAACCGGAAGGAACTCAACATGGGTAAATCCCGTCTGCTTGCAATAATCTGCCAGATGATGGGCCATTTCCCGATAATTGAGGGAACGGTCTCCCTCCTCCGGCACCCTTCGCCACGAACCTATATGAACCTCATAAACTGATATCGGCGCGTTCAAAGCATTTGCCTGGCGCCTTTGGCGCATCCACGCATCATCCCCCCACTGATAATCCAGCGACCAAACTATAGAGGCCGTGCGCGGCGCGATTTCCCAGAAAAAGGCATAGGGATCACCTTTTTCGATCCGAGAACCATTATATTTGGAAGTAATATGATATTTGTAAAGCGAATGATCCTTAAGCTCGGGGATAAAACCTTCCCAGATACCTGAATCATCCCAGCGCGGCGCCAGCAGATGAGTTTCAGGGTTCCAGTAGTTGAAATCGCCGACCAGAGAAACTTTTTCCGCGTTTGGCGCCCAAACAGCAAAATACACTCCAGGTTGGCCGTCAACTGTCAACAAATGCGCGCCCAGCTTGTCCTGGAGCCTGGAGTGGTTCCCTTCCTTAAATAGAAAAACATCATACTCCGTCAGCAAGGACGAACCGTGGATCACTTTTGGTTTCCGGACTGTTTGTGCCACGTCCGAAAATAATTTGGGGCTATTTTTTCGACCCTTAAATGTTTCATAAAGCTGAACCCCCGAGAAGAAAGAAAAAGATACTGCCAGCATAGCCAGCCAAGCGGGAAACATTGAACGAAGATGTTGTGACGACAAATGCTGTTGATCTAGCACCTGCTTGAGAGAAGGCGCAGCCAGTCGAAAAAAAAACATGCCATCCAACAGTAAAACAAACGAGGCACAAAAAACAAATAAGGAAGCACCTTTGATAATAGTTTTGAGTAGCACGAATTTGTTCACCGGATAATAAGTATAGCCAAAATTGTATTCTAAAACAAGCTGCGCTATAATTACATTCATGCGCCTACCACTGATAATACTCTCTCTTCTATTGGTGCAGGCTTTTCCTGCGTTCTCGACCACGTTAGAAGCACGGTCAGCCTTCAAAGAAGCCTATGAGCTCTTTCAAAAAAAAGAATATTACGCGGCGATTGAGAGCTATAAACTATGCCTTAACGACACCTCTTTCCCTCTTTTAGACTACAGTTACTATTACATTGCCCGGTCTTACCAGGAAAAACATAATTCTGCGCTTGCTATCCAGGTTTACGACATACTCTTGCGTTATTACCCAAACAGCCGCTTTATCCCAGGCGCAATAATAGAAAAATCCAGATGCTATTACGATTTAAACAACTACCCGCAGGCCGAAAGACTCCTAAAACAATTTTTATCCGAGGAACCAAAACATGATTTGGCGCCACAGGCCCGGTATCTCTTAGGTGTAAACCTGGAAAAACAAGGGAAAAACACCCAGGCGATTAGCACCTACCAAAACCTCAACCTTTTACACGGCGACAGCTACTTTGCCGAACAGGGACTTGAGCGCCTTGATAAATTGGCCAAAGAAACCTCACTGGCCGGTTACGAAGCGCCAGCTGCCAGCGTTTATAATTGGGGTCTTAAATATTTTATGGCTGGGAATTTTACCAAAGCCAAGGAATATTTTACCCGCCTGCAAAAATATTACAAAAAAAGCTCTTTTCATGATGACGCTATTCTTATGCTCGGGAGAATCCTGTTAAGAAAAGGGAAGAGTAGCCAAGCCATTAGCTACTTCAAGCAGGTAATTAACCTGGACCAGGATTCAAAGCCGGAAGCCATGTACTACTTGGGCCGTAGTTACAGCTATGCAGACAGCTCCTTTACCTCAGCCATCGCCGCCCTGGAAAAATTAGTTGCCATGTATCCAACAAGCCACATCGCTGATGACGCATATTATTATCTTGGCTATTACCATAAAAGAAAAAACCACACCGACGCAGCCCTCACGGCATGCCGCCGGCTAATCGAGTCCTATCCAAACTCTGATTATTACAATGAAACCCTTTGGCTCATCGGCAATGCCTACTATAAGCAGAATAATTATACAGCGGCTTATGACAACTTTAAGGAGGCCGCAAAAGCTACAAACCAATACGATGCTGACCGTTTAAACTTTTGGCTGGGCAAAGCAGCGGAAAAACTCGGCAAAAGCACCGAAGCAATCGAGGCTTACAAAACAACCATTAAGAATTATGACCATTCCTATTATGCCTATCGGGCTCGCGAAAAACTAAATATCAAAGCCCATGCCATCCCGGATATCCCTGACAAGCCTATTACCACAAACGGCGAATCAGAGCATGAACGTAAATATCAGGAGCTCTTAGCGCTTGACCTGGCTGATGAGGCGATAGAAGAAGCCGCATTTATTGAAGAAAAGGCCCCCGCGGCTAAGAAAGAAATGGCCCGACTGGCCCAATACCACGCCTATGTTATGAAAGGGAAATTCAGCAAACCGATCAACTTCGCAGAAAAAGAAATCTATGCGGCCATGGAAGACAACTCACTGGCCAGCCTGGACCCCAAGCTTTGGAGTTTTGCTTATCCGCGCGGGTTCTGGCAGTATGTTGAAAAATATTCCTTAGAAAACGGTCTCGACCCTCATCTGGTTTACGCAGTTATCAGGGAAGAGAGCCGTTTTCAATCGCGGGCGCTTTCCCACTCTTCCGCTCACGGGTTGATGCAGATCATTCCCGGCACAGGTAAAATAATCTCCAATGCTCTTGGCCTGCGCTACTCTCGCTGGAATATGTATGACCCTCGTGTTAATATTCAAATGGGAACCTACTATTTAGCCAGTTTAATTAAGCGTTTTGATGGTAACGTCCCACTGGCACTAGCCGGATACAATGGCGGCCCGGTCAGGGTGAAAAAATGGCTCAATAATTATGATAAATTTGACCTTGACGAATTTGTGGAAGATATCCCTATTTCTGAGACCAGAAATTATGTTAAAAAGGTCATGAAGAGCTATTACGGTTACAAGAGAGTGTATTCCGGTGGCTGAAGAAGGGATTATTGAACTAGCGCGTAGAGACGAAGATAAAGTTTTTGAAGGGCTGCGCCCAAAGACCTTCAAAAATTTTATTGGCCAGGAAAAAATTAAAGAAAACCTGAACATTCACATCAACGCCGTTAAAGGTCGCGGTGAACAGCTGGAGCACCTGCTTTTTTGTGGTCCGCCAGGGCTGGGGAAGACTACTCTGGCAAACATCATTGCTAACGAAATGGGAGTAAGCTGCAAAATCACCTCGGGGCCAGCCATTGAACGGCCGGGCGATCTCGCCGCAATTCTAACTAATCTCCAGGCAAATGATGTATTTTTTATCGACGAAATTCACCGTTTGAATCGCGTGGTCGAAGAAGTATTGTATCCTGCGATGGAAGATTTTGGATTAGATATTATCATCGGTAAAGGCCCCAGCGCCAGGTCAATTCGTCTTGATTTGCCAAAATTTACGCTGATCGGCGCCACAACTCGTATCGGACACCTCTCTTCCCCCCTGCGCGATCGCTTTGGCATCATCAGCCGGCTGGAATTTTACAATCCTAAAGAGATAAAACAAATTATCCTGCATGCTGCCAACATTCTAAACATAGAAATTAAAAATTCCGGAGCTGAAGAGATCGCCCGGCGTTCACGAGGCACCCCCAGGATTGCCAATCGGCTATTGCGCCGGGTACGCGACTTCGCGCAGGTCAAAGCCAAAGGAAAGATTGATGAAGCAACTGCCAAAAATGCCCTCGCCAGCTTGGATGTCGACGAATTGGGCCTGGATAAAATCGACCGTCGGATACTAGAATCAATTATCAAAAAATTTTCCGGCGGCCCGGTCGGAGTTGACACCTTAGCCGCCTCGATCCACGAAGAAGCAACAGGGATCGAAGATGTTTATGAGCCATATCTGCTGCAAATTGGCTTTATCGAGAGAACCCCAAGAGGGAGAATGGCCACCGCGGCGGCATATGAACACCTGGGGATAAAAGTAAAACAATCAAAGACCGGCAATCAAGCCGTTCTATTCGAGGATGAGTCAAAGTGAAAAAAAGGCAGGCAAAAATTAATCGCAGAACCAAAGAAACAGACATTAAAATTGACTTGCTTATTGACGGATCCGGCAAAAGCAAAATTGATTACCCTATTCCTTTTCTGGCCCACATGTTTACACTTTTTTCCAAACATGGCCTTTTTGATTTAAAATTAACCGCTAAGGGCGACATCGAAGTCGATCTGCATCATTTAGTCGAAGATACCGGGCTAACCCTGGGAGAAGCGTTTAAAAAAGCTTTGGGTGCAAAGAAAAAAATCGAGCGCTATGGCCACGCCGTTGTTCCCATGGATGAATCGCTCTCCGAAGTTAAAGCGGCCGTTGATATTTCCGGCCGGCCACATTTTACATTTAAAGCGAGATTCGTAAAACAGTTTGTTTCATTTATCGGAGACATTGAAACAGGAAAGAGCGTAACATTATTTCTTGATGCCGAGATGCTGCGCGAATTTTTTGAATCTTTTGTCTATACATCAGGGATAACCCTGCATATTGATCTCAAGCGGGGGAAAAACACTCATCATAAAATAGAATCGATCTTCAAAGCTTTTGGTGTTGCCCTCTCCAAAGCCTGCCAGATTAATCCAAGGAAAAAAGGTGTCCCGTCGACTAAGGGGAAGCTGTAATGGCTTATCAGGAACGCGCTTACCGTAACTACGTCAAGGCTGATAACCTGATTAAGTGTGAAATTATCGAACAAGAGACCGACCTGCTTATCCTGTCCGATAAAAACCTTTACGACAAAGCCCTGGCCTTTGTTTTGCAATACCGCTCAGACATCGAAAGGTATATCGGCTCCGACCAGAACTTTGCCAAGTCATATTCTCCGCTAAAAATTCGTCGTGACGCTCCGCCAATTGTCAAAGCAATGGGCGCCGCCGCCAAAATAGCTAAGGTTGGCCCCATGGCAACGGTAGCCGGCGCCCTGGCTGAGTTTGTGGGTAAAGAGCTACTGGCTTTTACCGACGAAATAATCGTTGAAAATGGCGGCGATATCCTTTTAAAAATTAAACAACCCCGCAAAGTCGGCATTTTCGCTGGGGGCTCAGCCTTTTCAGAAAAAATCGCTCTGGAGCTTGACCCAAGAAAGGAACCTTTTTCGGTTTGCACCTCCTCAGGAACAGTGGGCCATTCTTTTAGTTTTGGCAAAGCCGATGCCGTGGTCGTAATCGCCAAAAGCGCGGCTTTGGCTGATGCCGCGGCAACCGCCATCGGCAATGTTGTCAAAGAAATTACAGATATTAATCATGGTTTACAATTGGCAAAAAAGATCAGGGGCTTGGACGGTGTCTTAATTATCAAGGACGACCAGTTGGGGGCGCTGGGGAGAGTAAAGCTGGTTCCCCTTTAAACTTCCAGGTTAGATCACATGCGGCGTAATTAGAAAAACTATCTCTGTTTTCGCCTTCTCCATGGTTTTATTTTGAAACAATATCCCGGCTAAAGGAATATAGCCCAAAATCGGCACGCGAGAAACATTCTCTCTCTCGGATTCTGACATTAAACCACCAACCACAATTGTCTCCCCATCCTTCACCCGCAGTGTTGCCTGGGCGTTGCGTGAGCTGATAACGGGGAAATCTCCGGCGGCGGTTGTTCGCCATTCGGACACTGAAGAAACTTCAGGCTGAATTGAAGTCGTAATATAGCCTGCCTCCCCAAGGCGGGGAGTAATCTTCAGCTTAACCCCTGCCTCGATATATTCAACTGTCCATTGAGTACTGCCTGATGTACTGCTGACCGGAACCGCATAAGGAATACGACTGCCAATATTAAGAACTGCTTGGTGATCATCAAGCGTAGCGATTTTTGGGCTGGCGACAATTTTTGCTTGCCCATTGCTGATCAAGCCATTTAAGGTTGTCTGCAAGTCACTTACTGCAGAGGTTTTTCTGGTATCTTTATCGGTTAAAAACTGAATAGTCCCGGCCTCTTCACCGTAAGAAAGCCCCAAATGCATGGAGTCTGATTCAGAGATTTCCAGAACTTTACATTCAATTAATATCTGAGGAATAGGCAAATCGACCGAAGAGATAAGTTTTCTTGCCTCATCAATCATCTCTCCTCGCCCTTTCAGGACAATAGAGTTGGCGCTGCCGCCCATACTAGTTTTTAGTACCGGGAGAACTCTTGCCAGCAGGGAGGATATTTTCTCGGCTGAGAGATACTTGAGACTCATTGTTTCAATCTCACCTTTTGCCTCAGGATCCTGCAACAACATAGACACTAGTACGGCGCTTCCTTTCCTCTCAAAAGTCATATCGTTGGTTTTTAACACGTATTCTAACGCTTCTTCAGCTGTAACATTTTTGAGATGCAACGTTGTCCGTTTTGTCTGATCCAAGCCGCCATTTCCACTAACAACTAAATTTAGGCCTGCTTGCTTAGCCAGAATGCGCACCACATCTAAAACCGCGGCATCTTCGAATTCAACCTTGGGTAATGGCAAACTCGCCAAAGAGGTGCCAACCAAATAATTTAAGAGCATTATTAAAACAACAATCTGCCTCATAACTTACTACTTCCTGCATTACTAAGTATTATGCAATTCTCCATAATACTAACCACCCGACAACCACTCACCATTTCGCCTGCACCTAGAACACAACCCCTCCCCCCGACTTCAACAAGAGCCATCGGTCTTCCCCCACTGACCACCCCAACTAACCGAACATAGTTGTTGCGCAGGAGGAGGGGGTCGCCATTCAAACGTAAAGTGGTTTCTTGCTCTTCATTTTGCTTTTGCTGATTATATATATAGATAGGTTGACGAGCATCAACTTCAGGAGACGCCGCCTGTTCTTCAACTATAGCAACATCATCCTCGCGAAAACCGGTGTTAATATTTTTTTCATCCTTTTGGGTGGAACATGAGGAAAGCAGGAGAGCAAGTAAAATAAGCAGACAACATTTAATAATCATTCTAAACCTCCATGTTCAAGGGGTAGCAAGCTAGTTACCACCTAACAAGACGTCCGCCTGCGGCGGACTACAACTTACAACAAACAACTATTATTTATAATAATTACGGGAAAAATTTAGGGAGTAGTTGTAAGTTGTTAGTTGTAGATCCGATAAAATCGGATCGTGTTGTTAGTTAATAGGTGTCGAGATTACGACACTTTTGCTTACATCGCGCTGGCTTTGAAGAGGAGAAAAAGGGACAGGAGATAACAAAACACAATTAACAGGGAAGGGATTCGATTTTTTATCCGTTTCTCTAGTGCCAGGAAAACAATAAATGTCAGCAAGGCCCCAAATAAAGCCGCGAAGATCATACTCACCGGCACTGCGGTCAATAGGTCTCCGGGTTGATAAAAAACGTCTGCCACAAACAATATTGCTACGTTAAAAATATTACTACCTAAAAGATTACCAATACCCATGCCAACCGAGCCCAAACGCAAGGCTGAGAGAGAAACGGTGGCTTCAGGCAGGGTTGTGGCAAAGCCCAAAAACAGCACGGCTACAAAAGTCCTACCCCAACCCATAATCTCCACAATCTCCGCCCCAATAAAAGGCAGCCAACCACCGGCAATAATAACAATTAAGGCACAAAGCAAAAAGCCCAAATATGTCTTGAAACTGGACACCTGATCATAATGCTTTTTCTCCTCTGTTTTTTCAGCCTGGCTCTGAGAATATAATATTTTTTGAATAACAAGATAGATCAAAACAATTGCCAAAGTATAACCGGAAACACCAAAAATCTGAAAATCAATAAAATAACGGGTAACCGCCAGGGAAAAAGCCACAAAACTTAACAGGCCCATGCCAAAAAGTGCCGAGAGAATATTGTTTTTTTCAGATTTTATAAAAATTGACTTGCGTCCTCTAAACCAAAGGATAATATCAAGCATGGCCAAGGTAAGGACATTGATCATGCAGGCGCCGAGGATATCTCCGACAGCCAGCTCTGGTAAATTAGCGGTTGTCGCCGACACAGCGTTGGCCAATTCAGGCAGAGAGGTTACCGCGGCCAAAAGAGTTAGGCCGAGCCAGGCTCGGCAGAGACCGGTTTTTTCGGCAATCATGTCACCATATTTGGCAACTTTATGCCCGGCAAAAAAGATAACCAGCGAGCAAACAATGAATTTAATCCAGACCATTTATCCCTCCCACCGCCATTATTCGAACTCAAACACCGGGGGATTAAGATCGGGTGGATCGGTAAAGTATAAGATAGTAAAGTTTACTGTTTCCGTCTCCCCGCTAACGACAGTAGCTTCTTTTGAGGCTGCACGATAAATCGATGAATCTCTATCCGTCCACACTTCGTAAGTTCCGGCAGGAACACTTGGAATTGAATAATCGCCATCAGAATCGGTAAAATCCTCGAGGCTGGTCCCGATCAAATAAACCTTTATATCCTGGACTTTTTTGCCAAGACTGTCCAACACTCTTCCCGCTACCCAGCCATTAATAGTAGTGGTAACAGCGGCCGTGTCAGAAATCCCACCATAGGTAGCCGTGACTGTCCCCTCTCCACTGGCACTACCAGCGGTAAATAATCCGGTTGAACTATTTATGCTTCCTGTTCCGCTCACGCTCCAGGTCGGAGAAGCACTAATAATATTCCCGGCGCTATTTTTGACAATCGCGCTAAACAATGTACTTTTGGCTATTCCCACTGTGATACTCGAAGGAGAAATTGTAATACTGGAAACCGAGGAGCTTGTCTCAAGATCTCCACAACCAGATAAGAAAATTACTGCTAACAAGCAGCTAGCTACAAACTTTACCATCGCGTACTACCACTTTGCCACTCACGATGGTGCAGAGGACTTTACCTTTGAGCTTCCACCCGTTGAACGGGGAATTTTTGCTTTTGGAGGCGAATTGTGAGGGGTCAACCGTCCACCCGGCTTTGGGATCAACGATGACCAGATCGGCATCAGCCCCAATTTTAAGCGCCCCTTTATTCAAGCCAAGAATTTTGGCTGGGCTGGTTGTCAGTTTTTCAATTGCCTTCTTTAGCGTCAGCTCTTTTGTGTCTACCAAGTATGTAATTACCAGCGCCAGCGCGGTTTCCAAGCCAACCAGGCCAAAAGCTGCTGAATTGAACTCAAGCTCTTTCTCTTCAATATTATGCGGCGCATGATCCGTTGCGATAACATCGATAGTCCCGTCCTTTAAGCCTTTGATAATAGCCTTAACATCTGTCCTGGACTTTAACGGAGGATTAACCTTGGCATTGGTATCATAACCTTTAACCGCTTCTTCGGTTAAAGAGAAATAATGCGGACAAGTTTCACAAGTCACGTCTATTTTCTTTTTCTTTGCCTGCCGGATCAGATCGACAGATTTTGCGGACGACACATGGGCAATGTGTAGCCTGCCGAATTCTCTAGCCAGAGCTATATCGCGCGCCACCATGTTTTCTTCTGCTAGCGCCGGGATACCTGGCAAGCCCAAAGCAGTTGAAAGAGCACTTTCGTTCATCGAGCCGCCATGGGAGAGCGCCTTATCTTCACAATGAGAAATGATTGGCACTTTAAACTGCCTGGCGTATTCTAAAGCTCGACGCATAACGTCTGCCCGCATAATTGGCTGACCATCATCAGAAAAAGCAACGGCTCCCTCCTTTAACATCATCCCCATCTCTGCTAGAGCTTCCCCCTTAAGCCCTTTGGTCACCGCAGCAATTGGCAAAACATTGACCACCCCTTCTATCTCCGCTTTATTCTTCACGTATTTAACAACCGCGGCATTATCAATGGGAGGCTCTGTGTTAGCCATGCAGCAAATAGTGGTAAACCCGCCCATGGCGGCGGCCCTGGTGCCAGAAGCAATCGTCTCCTTATCAGGTCGACCGGGATCCCTCAGATGGGCGTGCATATCTATCAAGCCAGGCAGAACCAGCATCCCTTTAGCCTCGATGACTCGTGCTCCGCGACTCATTACTTGCGACTTAATTGTTTTAATCTTCCCATCAACAATCAAAACGTCCCGTTGACCGTCTAAATTAGAGGCGGGATCAACAACTCTGCCGTTTTTAATCAATAACTTAGCCATTATATTTTTATTTTCTTCCTTACCTGAGAAATAATACCCTTAAGTCCCCTTCTCTCCACTCTGCCACCATTTTTTTGCTCCGCCTTAAGTGCCTTCAAAGCTTGCATAGCTGCCCGCTGTTCAGACTCCTTCTTATTACCCCCTCTACCCAACCCATACCGCCTCCCCCTAATTTTTACTTCCATCCAAAAAACCTTGCGATGCTTGGGACCGGCCTCTTTAACAACCTTGTAGCGCGGCAATTCCCATTTTTGCTTTTGTGTATATTCCTGCAAAGCAGATTTATAGTCGCGGATATAACCTTCTTTTGAAACTTTATCTATCTCTTCCGTCAAAACGTTTAAAACCAACTCGCGCGATTTCCCAATGCCGGCATCAATAAAAACCGCCCCGAGCACCGCTTCAAAAGTATTAGCCAGGTTCGACTTTCTGCGCGTGCCGCCGGTTCCTTGTTCGTTCGCGCTGAGCAGCAAATAATCTCCCAGATAAAGCTTGCGCCCCACGGTCGCCAGGGTCTCGTCTGAGATGACCGCGGCTCTTATCTTGGTTAAATCTCCTTCGGCTCGTTCCGGAAACTTATGAAAAAGAAATTCACTGACTACCAGCTTTAGGACCGCGTCACCTAAAAATTCCATGCGCTCATTGTCGGGGATCTTATTTTCATGGCCATAGGAACTATGGGTTAATGACTGGTTGAGCAGGCTTGTGTTGTGGAAAGATGTGCCAAGTTTTTTTTCAACTTCGAGAAGTTTTTTTTCTCTTTGCGGAGAAAGGTGTTCCATTGACATTATATTCTACATTATTTATAATCAGGTTTCAACCGTAACAGTTAAGAAAAGGAGGATAACATGGCGGTGCTTTCCCCGGTTATGAGTTACATTGTCGATAAACAAGTTGGCTTCCCTATTCCTTCGGAAAAAGAGAAAATCAACAAAGTTCTCAAACGCTATCGCTATATTTTATCTCAAAACCCTAAGCGTGCCGATGCCCCGGAACTTATGTTTGGAATTGCAGATTTACTGGTCGGCCGCAGTGAACAGGGAGATTACAAAGAAGCCAAAAGAATATTTGATCAGATATTGGAACGTCACATTCCAGATTCGCTCAGGGCGCGTACCCTAATTGGCAAAGCTGAGCTCATGATCGGTTCTCCGGAAGCGTTTGATGAGGCTATTTCTTTGTGCGAAAAAGCCCGCAAACTATTGGGGAATGACATGTCCGATTTTTTTGCCGCCAAAACTTTTGCGGTAGAAGCTGAGCTGCGCCTGGCTCGTAAAAATAAGGGGGACTGGGACAAGGCCCTTAAGTTACTTGATCACGTTATCAGGGCCAAAAACGCTCACTGGTACTTCAAGGGAAGAGCCTTCTTAACCAAAACAGAAATTAAACTCTACCAAACACCAAAAGATACCAACAACCCCTTAAGGTTTGCTGAGGCTGCTTTAAAAGAGTTAAAGCCACGTTCCGACGATTATTTTACCTACAAAGGCAAAACGCTAAAGGCTGAAGTTTTAATCCGTCGCGCCAAAAGAGGGGACTTTGACCGGGCAGAAAAACTACTAGAAAGTGTCATTAGCATGCCATTTGACTATCAAGACCTAATTTTTAGGGCCAAGTTAGACATGGCAGATATTGTCAAACAGCCAAAAGCTACCAAGCTGGTCAAAGAAGTGCTGGAGACCGAAGGACTTGATCCTTATCTTATGGACAAGGCCAGGATTGTTGAAATAGCTTTAGCAGAAAGGCGGAAACAAAACAAATAACATGGGCAAGACCATAGCGGAAAAGATACTCTCCGCTCATTCGGGAAAAGAGGCCAGGGTCGGGGACATTGTTATTGCTGACCTTGATTATCTTATTGGTCAGGACGGCACCTCGGGCATTGCGATAGATTCTTTTAATAACATGGGAACCAAAAAAGTTTTTGATCCCTCCAAGATTGCCATTATTATCGACCACAGCTCACCCTCCCCTAATTCCGGAGTATCTGCTATTCATAAAAAAATCAGGGATTTTCAAAAAGAACAAGGCATTAAACTTTACGACATTGGCTGCGGCGTTTGCCACCAGATTACACCGGAGCAAGGACATGCCGTGCCTGGCGATTTAATTATTGGCGCCGATTCTCACACTTGCACCTATGGAGCAATAAATGTTTTTTCAACCGGGATTGGTTCGACTGATTTAGCGGCGGGCTGGACATCGGGCAAGCTCTGGTTTAAGGTACCGGACACAATAAAAGTTATTTATAACGGAAGCCTGCCCAGGGGCGTTTATTCCAAAGACTTAATCTTAAAGTTAATTGGCGATATTACTGCTGACGGCGCCACTTACCTGGCCCTAGAAATCTATGGCGACGCCATTGCCAACATGTCTGTTGACGCCCGCTTCACTATGTCCAACATGGCGATTGAGTGCGGAGCCAAGGCCGGGTTGATGGAAGCAGATAAAATGGTTTTGGATTGGGTTAAAGCTCATGCCAGGAAGAAGCCCAATCCGGTTAAAGCAGATAAAGACGCAAAATACATTAGACCTGTTGAGATTGATGTTTCAAAACTCGAGCCGCAGATCGCTAAACCGCACACCGTTGATAATGTTGTGCCAATTTCGCAAGTGGGCGATGTTCCGATTCAGCAAGGCCTGATTGGCACCTGCACCAATGGCCGTTTAGAAGATTTTCAGATTGCGGCTAAAATTTTAAAGGGCAAAAAAGTCAAAGATAGCTGCCGTTTAATCATTGCTCCTGCTTCAAAGCAGATTTTGCTGGACATGATTAAGGACGGGACATATCAAACCCTACTCAATGCTGGCGCCGTAGCGGTCACGCCCGGTTGCGGTCCCTGTGTCGGCACGCATAACGGGGTTCCGTCAGATGGGGAAAACGTGATTTCAACTGCTAATCGAAATTTTAAGGGTAGAATGGGTAACCCAAATGCCTTTATCTATCTTGGTTCACCCGCTACTGTGGCCGCTTCGATGATTGAGGGAAAAATCGCGGATCCGCGAAAGTATTTATAAACCTCCTCCCCATAGTGTACCGTCATCCAGGCTGGCAGCTGCTCGGGCACAAATAGAAGTAATTATAGACGATTCAGCGCTTCTTTAACTGAGGACACGGCCAGAAGTTTAATCTTTGATTTACTTTGATTACTTTTGGGCACAATAATTTGTTCAAACCCCAATTTCTCCGCTTCTTTGATCCTTTGTTCGATCTGGTTAACCGAGCGGATCTCACCCGCCAGTCCGATTTCACCGACAGCAACAGTTTTTGCGTCAAACGGTTTGTTTTTATGGCAAGAAACAATGGCCAAAGCTATCGGCAGATCCATGGCCGGCTCAGAAACTCTGACTCCGCCAGCCGCGTTTACATAGACATCAGCATCGGAAAATTTTAAACCTAATTGTCTCTCAAGCACAGCAAGAATAATTACCACACGATTATAATCTACCCCTGTTGCTTTGCGCACCGGGTAAACCATTTTAGTTGGGGCAACCAACGCCTGAATTTCAACTAACAATGGCCGTGTCCCTTCGAGTGCTGCCGTCACAACAGAGCCAGAAGAATTTTCCGGCCGCTCTGAAAGAAAAACCTGCGAAGGATTAGCCACTTCAACCAAACCATTATCCTTCATTTCAAAAATCCCAATTTCATTGGTTGAGCCAAATCGATTTTTGTTGGCTCGTAAAATTCGATATTGCTTATGTCTCTCACCTTCAAAATATAAAACAGTATCAACCATGTGCTCTAAAATTCTGGGGCCGGCAATATTACCCTCTTTGGTCACATGACCAACAATAAAAATCGGTATGCCTGTTGATTTGGCAATCCTAACCAGGTAATTAGCGCACTCGCGGACCTGAGAAACAGAGCCTGGGGCTGAGGAAACATCATCTCGAAACATGGTCTGAATAGAATCAATCACCACGAACTTGGGTTTAACATCAGCAACCGCTTTTTCAATAGCAAAAAGATTCGTCTCCGGTAAAAGCATCAAGTTTTTCGATAGAGTCCCCAACCTTTCCGCCCTGATTCTAATCTGATTGGCCGATTCTTCCCCGCTTACATATAGGATAATAGATTTCAGACTCAAGGCCTCGGCCACCTGCAGCATCATGGTAGATTTCCCAATCCCGGGCTCACCAGAGACCAAGACAACCGATCCCCCAACCACCCCACCACCTAACACTCTATCCACTTCAACTATTCCGGTTGATATTCTACTTTCTTCTTTATAATCAACTTCAGTAATGGATATTGGGATTTGCTTGCCCTCCGAAGCTCGAAGAGCGAAGGAGGGAGCTTTGTTTTGATGTTCCTCCACAAGGGAATTCCATTCACCACAAGCCGGACATTGTCCCGACCATCTGGGAAAGTCCTGCCCGCAGGATTGGCACATAAAGAGGGTTTCAGTTTTAGGCATAGCTATATCATACCAAAACTAGATAAAATTTTCTAGAAAAGACGCGGATAAACTATTGAGTCAAAGAGCCCTGTCAAGTTCTTTGGCTTATTTTTTTCTGGGAGGAGAAAAACAAAATGGCAGGATTATCGGTTTCCGCCTTATGGATAACATCCGACGTCCGCAACGCAGGGAATGGATTAACATATTGGCTGAAGCCGCCTAGCCAGAAACAGCCGGCACCTCTTTTTTAGCGGTTTTCTTAGAAGAGGTCAAAGATTTACCTTTGTTACCAAAAAAAATTATCTTGTCTTTTTCAATCCTCAGATTAATCTTGCTACCATAGCCAAATTTGCCTTTAAGCACCTCTTCAGATAGCGGATCTTCCACATACTCCTCAATCGCGCGACGTAAAGGTCTGGCGCCCAGTTTCGGATCATAACCCTTATCAACCAAGAATTTTTTCACATTTTTTGAAACTTTTAGAGCAATGCCCTTTTCTTCCAGGCGAGTATTAATATCTTTCATCATAATCTCAATTATACAGCCTAAATCTTCGCGGGATAATGGGCGGAAAACAATCTTGGCGTCTACGCGATTAAGAAACTCCGGCTTAAACTGTTTTTTTAGCTCTTCTAACACAGTCTCTTTCATCCTGTCATATGAAGCCTGCACGTCAGCATGACGAGCAAAACCCATGGAGGTTTCTTTCTGGATAAGCTCGGCCCCCACATTGCTGGTCATAATTACAACTGTGTTTTTAAAATCTACCGAACGGCCTTGCGCGTCAGTAATATGCCCTTCATCTAATATTTGCAAGAGGACATTCATTACATTAGGATGAGCTTTTTCAATTTCATCAAAAAGCACAACTGAATGCGGGCGGCGGCGCACCGACTCGGTCAACTGCCCACCTTCACCGAAACCAACATAGCCCGGGGGAGAGCCAATTAAACGCGAAGTTGTATGCTGCTCCAAATACTCCGACATATCGATACGGATTACCGCATCGACATCACCAAAGAGAAATTCAGCCAAACGCTTAGCCAGCTCGGTCTTCCCAACCCCTGAAGGGCCAAGAAAGATATAAGAACCAATCGGTCTTTTAGGATCTTTTAGGCCAGCCCGTGCCCGCCGAATAGATTTAGAGATACCAGAAATTGCCTCATCCTGGCCCACCACCTTCTTTTTTATTTCATCATCCATGTCCAGTAGCCGCTGTGTTTCTTCCGCGGTTAATTGAGTCACCGGCACACCGGTCCAGGCGGAAACAACCTGAGCAATAACCTCTGAGGTTACCTCCGGATACCCTTCGCGGCTCAAACCGGTTGATTGCTTCGCAATTTCCTCATATTTTAAACGCAACGTTTCTTCTTTGTCCCTGAGTTGCGCTGCCGTTTCAAACTCCTGTTTTTCAACAGCTTTTTCTTTGTCTGCTTTTAGTTTCTCAATTTCCTTCATCACCTCTATCAATTCAGGCGGAGCGACAGAAGACTTAAGCATAATTCTTGAAGAGGCTTCATCAATTAAATCAATCGCCTTATCCGGCAAATGCCGATCCGCGATATAACGAGCGGACAAACGTGCCGCCGACACTAAAGCATCGTTGGTAATTTTAACTCTGTGGAAATCCTCATAGCGCTCGCGCAGGCCTTTTAATATCTCAATGGTTTCGGGCACCGAAGGCTCCTCAACCATGACCGATTGAAACCTGCGCTCAAGCGCCGGATCGGATTCTATCTTTTTACGAAATTCGTCAATAGTCGTCGCACCAATGCATTGCAATTCCCCCCTGGCTAAAGCCGGTTTCAGTATATTGGCCGCATCCATGGCTCCCTCTGCCGCCCCTGCCCCAATCAAAGTATGTAACTCATCAATAAATAATATCACACTGCTGTCTTTGCCTACTTCCGAAATAACTTTTTTCATCCGTTCTTCAAATTCTCCACGGTAGCGCGTCCCGGCTACTAACAAGCCTAAATCCAGGGTCACGACTTTTTTGCTCAAAAGTGGTGGGGGCACATTGCCAGTCACAATCCTTTGGGACAACCCTTCGACAATTGCGGTCTTCCCCACTCCAGCTTCCCCGATTAAAACCGGATTGTTCTTCTTGCGGCGTGACAGAATTTGAGTTACCCTTTCTATTTCACTATGCCGGCCGATCACAGGATCTAATTTTCTTCCTCTGGCCAAAGCAGTCATGTCGCGGCTAAATCCGTCAAGAATCGGAGTGCGGCTGGGTCGCGGCATCTGTTTTTGGTAAGTGCCAACCTCACCCAAAACTGTAATAATACGGCTCTTGGCTGAAGAAATTGTAATGTCCAATTCAGCCAGAATATCACCAACAACACCCTTCTCTGCCCTCAGGATTCCCAGAAAAAGATGCTCAACCCCAACATAGCTATGGCCCAAACCCCGCGCCTCATCCCAGGCTAACTCAATCACAGACTTAACCTGGGCATTAAATGGAATTTCGGAACCATCTTTCTCTCCTTGTTGCTCATCCATTAACCCAACTTCAATACGCTCTTTTATAGTTTTAGCGTCGACTTTATAATATTCCAGGGTTTTGATGACTATGGGCTCGCCCTCACGCAACATACCAAGCAAAAGATGCTCTGTCCCAACAAAAGGAGACCCAAGCCGTTTGGCCTCTTCTTGCGCGGCCATAATTATTCTGATGGCTTTTTCGGTAAATCTTTCAAACATTGCCATTGCAGCATGCATTATAACAATCTTGACTGACTGACGCAAGTTTTTGGCTTCCGCGCACGATAATAATATCGAAGACCTATTATGCGCGCAGAATATAAAGAACAAACGTCAAATACTATAACTATTGAAGGGGTAATTTATAAAACCAGCGGCAACATTTTGTTTGCCGGTTCAGAAGAAAAATCGTTTTTCCTGGCCCAAAGCGATCTTCTTGAAAATATGAATACGCTGCTGGAAAATGGCATACACAGCTTCTTAAAAAAAGCTACACATTAATTGTCTGAGGTAAAGTAATAATAAACGTAGTCCCCATCCCTGGCCGACTCCTCACCTTAATTGATCCTTTGTGCTCTTCAATAATACGTAAAGTAATTGGCAATCCCATTCCAGTACCCGTCATCTTAGTGGTAAAAAATGGATCGAATAAACTCTTCAGATTCTCATCGGAGACCCCTTCCCCGGTATCTGTAATTTCAATAAAAACCACGGGGATCGGTGCCGCTAGAGCTTCTCCTTCGCCCCAAACCATATCCTCACCTTTTTTCATTCCCTGTTTTTCTATTTTGCCAAGTCTCACCACTTCCCCCAGATCTGTTTTAATAATAAGCTCTCCACCTTTTTCGTGCATTGCTTCAATCGCATTTTTAATCATATTAACAAAAACTTGTTGCAATTGACCAGCATCGCCGGTTATCTCCGGCAGCTCTGCCAGTTTCTTGGCAACTCTGATATTGTACTTCTTGCACTCGCTCTCAAAAAGCAAGAGAACTTCATCCAAAAGCAGATTAACCTCTAGCTTGGCCAGCTCAGGCTTCATCGGCCTGCCAAATTTCAATAAACTTTCAGCAATACGATTAATGCGCTCAATCTCATGCGGGATAATGGAAGAGAATTTATTTCTAAATTCCTGATCATCCCATTTCTGCTGCAAGATCTGGGTAAAGGTTCTGATGGAAACCAGTGGATTTTTAATTTCGTGCGCCATGCCAGCCGCCATTGTCCCCAAAGAAGCCAACTTTTCTGACAGGACGAGGCGCTCCTGACTATCACGCAAATCCTTGGTCATTTGATTAAAGGCCGCTGCCAATCGACCAATCTCATCCGAGGAATTCACCAAAACCTGCCAGCGCAGATCTCCTTTGGCCACTGCTTCTGTGCCTAGAGTAAGTTCTTTAATTGGCCTCTCGATAGACCGGGCAAAAAATATCCCCACCAAAGCCGTCAATAAAATCCCCAGGATGACAAAAACAAGAGAGTTTGTTTCTAATCTGCGCATTTCAAAATAGGCTGAGGCCATGGGCTCCTGGGCTACTACCCCCCAACCAAATTTATTTATCGGCACGTAAGCTCCAACCATCAGGCTGCCCAGCTCATCACGAAATTCCCCCTCTCCCTTAACTTTTTTTAAAATCTGCCGCACCGCCTGGTTTCCAGAAAAATCCTCTTTTTGTATGGCTCTGTTACTGTCCGGATGAGAAATAAGCCTGCCCTCTTGATCAACCAGAAAAACTACCCCCTGGCCTTTGATTCTAGCTTTAGCCAGCAACATCTGCAGGTAGACTAAAGAAGGCTCCCCGCTCGAGCTTTCAATTTCTTCCGCCACATCTTCTGCCGCCCTGGAATAATTGGATAGGATCACCTTGGACAGCGCATCTTTACTGATATTTATAGTAGCCAGAGTAGTAGTTTCAAAAAGAATTACAATCAACAAAACAAAAATTAGCAGAAGCTTAAACAACAAGCGCGTCCTAAAAAAACGCAGCGGTTGCCTGGCTTCAAACGAGTCCATTGGAATCAATTCTGCCAACAGAAAGCCCAGACTCGCTAACAGGATTAAGCTCCAGGAAGCAACTAAATAGCCCGGCTCACCAAAGCGCACATACAGGAAAGAAAACAACAACACAAACAAAAAGGCCACAGCGGAAGAGGCTAAATACATAGTAAGGGTTCTTCTGCCACCCTTTGATTTTATCGCTGAAAAAAACGCAAAAAGAGCTAAGGCTAACCACATCAGGGCAAAAACCTGCTTCGCTGGCACAAACAAAGAGAAGTCTACAATTGGCTCGATTATTCCCTCGCGATATATCAAATTAACCGTAGAGGCCAGGATGCGATAGATTATAAGGCCACCGATACCAATTAGAAATCCATTGCTCCAGCGCAATTTTGTCAAATCAAAGCGCTCAACCAGAAAAGCCCAGACAAAAATCGAGCACAAAACAATGCTCACATATATAATTTTATTAACCAGAATAAGCTCGGAAACCTCACGACCAAGATTAAACATCATTTGTGAAATAATTGTTGTGGCAACATAAACAAAAAGGCTGAGGAAAATTAAGGCAAAGAAAAAATCCTTAGTTTTTTTATAAGAAAAATAATTCTTTATAAAGACAATAACTCCGGCAAGCAAAAAACCCGCGGCAAATATTTCGCTAAAAATATTAACAATAGTCAGTGTAGACAACATTATCTGGTCACCTTCAAAACAACATCCCTATCTATATAACCTCCAACTAGATTTGAAGCCCCTATTCTTATGCGGTAATCACCCGCTCTGGTAAAAGACGGCACCACAAACTGCGCCACAAAATTGTTGTCGCCCGCCACAACATCACCTCCCTCACCATCATTTCTCAGCGGCAACAGTTCAGTATAACCAAAAGCCCGAAAATCAGCCGTAACACTTTTTAAATCTTCGACCCTGCCCGGATTATCAATCTCGACAATTATTGTCGCCAGTGTCTGATCGTCTGGCAGTATTTTTTCTGGCAAAAACTTGACATCAATTATAGCTGGATTTTTCTCAACATCCAAGGTGGTTTTCGCTCGCGCCAACCAACCTCTATTATTCGCCACCGAGACAGGAATCTCTTTAGGCCCAAGAGTTGTTTTTGGCGCAACATTTGTTTGTACGGTAAATACTCCGTCATCCGCCACCCTATCCCCATATGACCCTTCATCTATCATCTTTGTGTTTGCCAACCTGCCAATAGGGCTTAAGTCCGCCCTGACTCCGGCTATGTTCTCCGGCCCTCCCGGATCATAAACTGAGGCAAAAATTTCCAGCACCGTATTGCCATCCGGCGGCATTCGTTTTGGGATTGCTTTGACATAAGTAATGGTTGGCGTAAGCTTAACCTTGCTAACTTTTGAAACGTCGTATCCAACGGTCCAGGAAACAAGCTCCTTAATCTTATCTTTCATAAGTTTATCGGCCGAGAGCTGTTCAATAAACTCACCTTTAGTCAAAGCTTTCTTGTCTTCAGCTTCGGCTTTCTTAGCGGCACAGGTCAGCGTTATCAATAACAGCAAAACGCCAAGCATGGAGCCCCAATATTTAAATTTGATCATTTTCATCTGACTGTTCCTGTTTGTTGAAAAATACGTTTGAAGATAATCGCGCCTTCATCTTTAGAAACAAGCGCATCCGGCCTAAAAGTACCGTCGGGAAAATGTTGCAGAATTTTTAACTTATTAACAACAAAAATATAGGGGGCCAACGGATGGGTTGCCGGCACATCAACATAGAGATTTTCTTTAATTTCCGGCAGCGGCGCACCGGAGGCCTTTACCAGCCAGGTCGCCAGCTCTCCCCTGGTTATCCCGGCATCCATAGCAAAATCAGCCTCGGGACTAACCTCGATAACACCCATGGTAACCAGGGTCTCAACTTTTTCCTTGGTTTTCAATATCTCTTTTTCCTTCTCTGCCAGTGTTTTTTTGTCCTCGCTTGTTACCGCATGTTCAAGCTCTTCTTTTACTTTTTTCTCCTCAGCCAGCTCAACTTTTTTCTTTCTAAGAACCTTATACTTCCAGGTTTTTTTCTCGCTTTCGTAGCGGGCTTCCACAACCACCAAATTTTTTTTCAGATGCAGCGGCACCACGGTTTTAAAGGAATAATCCGAGCCTATCGCAGCTCTTAAATCATTAATATAAACATCTACTCCCGGCTTAACCTTGCCAAAAACTTCGATCTTTTCATCATAAGTAACGGCATTATTTACCAAAGAGATCTGCTCTATCGCCTCTTCCAAAATCATGCTCGGCTGGTTAAAGCTCAGCCGCCTGAAAACGATCCAATCTTGCGGGAAATAAAGCACCGATAAATAAGAGTAACGAGCTCCCATAGCAGGCTCTCGATAAGTAGCAAAGTCGATCCCCCACTTTTCAGTAAGATAGCCAACCCCAAAATTTAGATCGGAAGAAACTCCCTGTCCCCCAGACTGCTGCATTATACCTGTTCGTATATAAAATTCTTTGGAAAAATTCCATTCTCCACCCAGGCGCAATAAGGTTTGTTTAGCCAAAGAGAAATCAAGCTCACCGCTTATAACTAATTCTCTGCCTTCCATAAAAATTGGGGTATCAATGTCACCAATAACTCGGGCAGAAGCGGCAATTTTCGTCACAGACGGAATTCCTTCTTCTTCTCCGCCAATATCCCATTTTATTGAACCACCACCCAAAGCCCGAGCAGGTAAAATATTTTGCATGGACAGCCCGGCGGTCCACCAATCATCTCCCTTCCACAAAAACCCTAAATCAAGATCCCAGCCCGAAGCGGATCTGTCGATAAAACCCGTTCTGGTTAGCCTTTGCCCCATTAAACCTTTTAAATTTGCACCAATACCAATCCGTTGCAGCCAGTCCTGCTTACCATACTGGGGCAAAAAACTAAGCTTTGTCCCATAAGACAACAAAACCACACTACTTTCAGAATTGGCTATCCCGGTAGGAATTGGAATGTCAGATATTTTGTTAGTAACCACAGCAAAGCCGAACGATGAACCATAACCAGTCGGGTAAGCCTGCACTGCCGCAATATTAGTCATGCTTGTTATGGAAAGGGATACCCCCTTGGCCCAGGCCATCCCACCCGGATTATACAAAACCGCATTAACGTCATCAGCCAAACCAGCATAAGCCGCCCCCATGCCTAAGGGTCGGCTGCCAATTTCCATACTGAGGGGATTAATGCCTAATTCTGCAAGATCAGCATAAACCAAAGAAATACAAATAAAAAATAAAAATAAAAAAACAAAGACCTTCCTCATGTTTGACGCCATTTTAGCACACTCTTTTTCATACTTGCAAACAACCAATCTCTATTGATGACAAAGATAAATTTGTGTTATGATTTAATTAAGATGTTTCTAAAATCTTTGATTCTTAGGGGCTTCAAAACCTTTGCCGACCAAACGCAGATTGAATTCCCAGAAGAGGCTCGCATCACGGCTATCGTTGGCCCCAACGGCTGCGGTAAGAGCAACCTGCTGGATGCAACTCGCTGGGCCCTGGGTGAAGACAATCCGAGAGATCTAAGAGTCGCAAATCTTTCAGATATTATTTTTGCCGGTACCGCTTCTAGAAAACCACTTTCCCTGGCTGAAGTCGCTATGGTTTTTAACAATTCCTCAAATAAATTTGCTTTGCCCTTTTCTGAGGTCGCCATTAAGCGCCGTACTTTCCGCGAGGGTGAGAGTGAATTTTTTATTAACAAAAATCAATGCCGCCTAAAAGACATCAAAGAGCTGCTCTCGGACACTGGCCTGGGTGAAGGGACTTACTCCATAATCACTCAAGGCCAGGTAGACGCGATACTCTCCAGCAAAGGCGAAGAAAGACGCGCCGTTTTTGAAGAAGCAGCGGGCATCAACAAATATAAAACAAGAAAATTATCCGCGGAGAAAAAACTCATCTCCGCGGAACAAAATATCCTGCGCATTAGCGATCTTAAAATTGAGGTCAACGAACACATTATCACGCTGGAAGGCCAAGCCAAACGAGCCAAGCGATACCTTGAGGTTCAAGCCCTGGTCAAAGAGCTTGACCTCGGCCTCAGCAAGCGGCTACTGGCCAATATTCTTGAAAGGCAAAAAGACCTATTTACCGAATTAGAAAAAGTTAAACGGGAAAGCTCTGCTAAAAAAGAAACCGAAGAGAAAGACCTTGAAGAATTAACCTCCTTAAAAATACTACTCAGGGACCTGGGGGTTGAGATAGACGAAACGCTAGTTAAGCTTGACGAAGAAAAAGACCGTTTGCGCGACATTGAGCTGGACCGTCGCTTCACGGAAGGAGAGGTAAGAAGAGAAGAAAGTGTTGCTGCTGACCTGGGAAAAAAAGCTCGTGATATTTTAGGAAAAATCGCTGCGATAAAACAAGAGCTGAAACAAACCAAGCCCGGCTTCGACTTAACCGGCACCCCCCTTGCCTCACTACTGGAAGACATAATTAAACAATTGTCTCAATTAATCGAATCATTGGCTTTAATTTTAGCCTCTTTTGGCAAGCACTCGGTGATTAGCCTTAGTCTTGGTCGGTCCAATGAAAAAGAAGAAGCCTACAAACTAAAACGAGAGATGCTGGAAGAAGAAGTCAAAAAGATCGACCAGGAAAAAGAAAGAAATAGATTTGCCCTGGACGCTCACCGCAGCCAGCTCAATAATCTAAACACCAAAAACGAAGAAGCTAAAAACAAACGGGAAACGCTTACCCTGCTGTCCCAAAAAAAACAGGCCAAAGAAGCCTTATCAAACCAAATTGCAGCCTTAGAAGAAAAAATTCGCAGCGAAGACAAGATTGAGCGCCAGACCCAGGATGAAGGGATCTCCCTGAAAATTGCCTTAGCAAAATTAGAGGGGGAAATGACCGCTATCCGTGACAGACTATCTCTGGATTATAATCTTAGCCTGGAAGAGCTGTCAGAACTGCCTCAAGAAATAAAAAACGTTTCGAAAGCTAAAGCAGAGATCGAAGAAGGCAAGCTAATTCTCCGTTCGCTTGAACCGGTAAATCTTTTAGCCATTGAAGAATTTGAAAAAGAAAAAGAACGCCTTTCTTTTGTTGAAACCCAGCTGGCGGATTTAAATTCTGCTCGCGAGAATTTAAGGAGCCTGATCACCGAGTTCGATTTAAAAGCGGAGGAAACATTTATGCAAACCATGCGACAACTCTCAACCATTTTCTCTGAAACTTTCTCCAGGCTTTTTGTCGGAGGGGAAGCCAAGATCACGCTTTCTCCAGGCGTCTCTTCGCTGGATGCCAGCATTGATATTTCCGTCAGGCCTTCGGGACGAAAATGGCTCCCCCTGCCATTGCTTTCCGGAGGAGAAAGGGCCCTTTCCGCCATCGCGATTCTATTTTCCCTCTTAAAAATACGGCCCAGCCCATTCGTTTTCCTGGACGAAGTTGACGCTGCCCTGGATGACGCCAACATCGGCCGTTTTACGGAAATGCTTGAAACCTTTTCTCAACACAGCCAAATCATTGTCATTACCCACAATAAACGCACTATGGCTGTAGCAGACAACATCTATGGGGTAACCATGGAAGATGCCGGGGTTTCAAAGGTAATCTCCATGAAATTAGCGGGAGTTGCCGCATGAAAACCATTTACATTTTAATTTTCCTGTTACTGACCAGTCCTATCTATGCAGAAAATGCGCCTAAACCTCTCTGGTCCACCTACGGCACAGTGGTTAACGACACTCAGGGTAACGCCACACAACAAAACCCAAAAATTATTAACGATGACTACGGCGGTAATATTATTGCCTGGGAAGACGGGCGCGCCGGATACTTCGACATTTATGTGCAAAAAATTAACAGTTCCGGCAGCCCGGTGTGGGCTCAAAACGGTCTTGCCGCTTGTCTTTCTTCCGGCAACCAAAATTTTCCTGAAATAACCAGCGATGGGGCAGGCGGAGCCATTATTGTCTGGCAGGATTATACTAACGAAAACTCAGACATTCATGCCCAGCATATAAATTATGCCGGCACCGCTTTATGGGGAAAAAATGGTGCGGTAGTTTGTTCCGCAACAGCTGGTCAATTTGCTCCACAAATAATTTCTGACGGGAGCGGAGGGGCAATCATCGCCTGGCATGATTATCGCGGCGGTACCGGAGAAGACATTTATGCCCAAAGAATTAATGCCGGCGGCACCACTCTCTGGCCAGCAGACGGCGTGCCAATTTCAACCGCTTCTGGTACCCAATGGTATCCACGAATTGTCGGCGACAATGCCGGCGGAGCGTACATTGCCTGGACTGACGGCAGAGCAAGCTCCTCGGACAACAACATCTATGCGCAACGGATTGATTCTTCTGGGAATACTCTTTGGGGGAAAGATGGCCTGACGGTTTGTTCCGCTCCCAACAATCAAGAGAACCCGGACATCCTAAATGTGGCTGATGGAGTGATCATCACCTGGCAAGATTCACGCTCAGGCAATCAGGACATTTACGCCCAAAAGATAGAGGCCAACGGCAAGTTTCTTTGGGGTGCCGACGGGATTTCTGCCTGTTCATTCCCTTACGCTCAGGAACACCCAAAGCTTTCATCCGACGGAGAAGATGGCGCGATTATTGTCTGGACTGATCAACGTGAAATAAAAAGTGATATTTACGGCCAAAGAATTTATAGAAATGGGAGCATTGCCTGGCAGGACAACGGGAAACCAATAGTTAAAGCGCACGGCACGCAAGAAAATCCCAGAATCCTAAGCGGGGCAAGTAACTCCTGGATTATTATCTGGGAAGACGATCGATCAGGCAGCATTGACCTCTACGCTAAAAAAATAAATGGCGTGGGAACAACCCTTTGGGAAAACGACATGCCAATTGTCGCGGCACGAGAATCCCAAAAATCAGCTGCGGCCGTTGGCACGCCTCAGGGCAACGTAGTTATTGCCTGGGAGGACAGTCGATCTGGCAACAACGATATTTTTGCGCAGGCACTCTCAGCTAACGGAGCCCCCATTTGGAACGCAGCAGAGGTCACCATATGTTCCGCCCAGGGTTCTGTTATTCAACAAAATGCCCAGTTGGCGCTTAGTAAAAATGGAAGCATCGTTGTCGTTTTCGAAGATGCCCGCTCCGGCTATTTTAATATTTACGCGCAAAAAATAGATGTGTCAGGAAATCTATCGTGGGGTTCCAATGGCATCGCAGTTGCGAAGGTTTCAGCTAATCAATCCAACCCTCAAATTGTTGCAGATGGAGCAGGTGGAGCGATCATCTGCTGGCAAGAGAACAGCAATAAAGATTTTCCTTCTATTCAAGCCCAGCACCTAAGCTCTAGCGGCGAAAAGGTTTGGGCCGGCACTCTCTCCGTCGTAAATGTTAAGTCTTCACAAACCAAACCGCTCATGGTCTCCGATGGCGCTGGTGGCGCAATTATTGCCTGGGAAGATAACCGTGATGTTTTAAGCCTGCAGGACATATATGCTCAGAGGGTATCTGCGAAAGGGACGCTGGTCTGGTATGAAAAAGGTAAAGTAGTTATCTCTGCCAATGGGGATCAAACGGACATCACCATGATTTCCGATGGCCAAAAAGGTGCCATTCTGGCCTGGACAGACTATCGCAGCAGCAACAGAAACCCGGATATTTACGCCCAGAGGATTGCCGCAAATGGACATGTTGTCTGGAAAGAAACGGCGGAAAAAATATGCGCTGCGCCTGATGTTCAGCGTGCCCCTAAAATTATCGGGGATGGTGCTGGAGGATCAATTATTGCCTGGACAGATAAGGCGGGAGGCAGCTACGACATTTATGCCCAACGCTTGGACAAAAAAGGGCGCTCTCTCTGGGCCTCAGATGGCATCCCCATCAATCAACTAAGCCGTACTCAACAAAATGGCCAATTCGGCAACAACGGAATCATAGCCTGGGAAGATTATCGCTACGGTAACTGGGACATCTATGCCGCCGCTTTTTCGCCACAAGGAAAACTTCTCTGGCAAAAAGACGGGGTACCCGTGGCTTTAATTCCTCACACACAGTATGCGCTTCAAGCTGCCTCCTGGAAAAATGGCAGCGCAATTATTGCCTGGGAAGATTACCGCAGCGGCAACTATTATGAGGTTTTTATGCAACAATTAAGCAGCCAGGGACTGGCGCTCTGGGGCGCAAACGGAATTAAAAATCAGACTAGAGATGGAGCCAGAGTCCCACAGATTATAAGCGATATAAACAACAATCGCCTTTACCTCTTCTGGGAAGACTACTCAAATGGCGGCAGAGCACTTCAGGCCCAAAGCTATCTTATTTATTAGCTTACGATCAGCCGGCTTTCTTTTTTAACTCCGCAGCTTTATCTGTTTTTTCCCAAGGTAGATCGAGATCCAACCTGCCAAAGTGGCCATAAGACGCCACCTGCTTGTAAAGCGGTCGGCGCAGATCAAGATGTTTAATTATCAGCCCGGGCCGCAGGTCAAAAACTTCGTCAATCAACGCAGATATTTTTGCTTCATCAATTTTACCGGTGCCGAAAGTATCAACCATTATCGAAAGCGGATGAGCGATCCCAATAGCATAAGCCAACTGAACCTCACACTTTGAGGCTAAGCCCGCAGCCACAATATTTTTAGCAACCCAGCGGGCGGCATAGGTACCAGAGCGATCTACCTTTGTGGGATCCTTACCGGAAAAAGCACCACCGCCATGGCGTGAATATCCGCCATAAGTATCAACAATTATCTTTCTGCCGGTCACGCCAGTATCACCTTGAGGTCCACCAATAACAAAGCGGCCGGTTGGGTTGACATAATACTTTATATTATCGTCAACCAATGAGTTTGGCAACATGGGGATAATGACCCTTTCAATAATATCTGAGGTGATTTGCTCCATTTTAACATCCGGGCCATGTTGAGCGGCTATTAAAACCGTATGAACACGAACTGGTTTGTTCCCTTCATACTCAATGGTTACCTGCGATTTTCCATCAGGCCTAAGGTAAGAAAGCTCTCCTGTCTTGCGCACTTCAGCCAATTTTTTGGTTAACTTATGCGACAAGCTGATTGGCAGGGGCATTAATTCTTCAGTCTCATCACAAGCAAAACCAAACATTAATCCCTGATCTCCGGCCCCCAACCCTTCCAGGTCTTCTTTTACAACTTCCCCCCCCCTGATTTCAAGTGCCTTATCAACCCCTCGGGCAATATCTTTAGACTGCTGCTGGATGGCCACCAGCAATCCACAGGTTTCATAGTCAAAACCATATTTGGCTCGAGTATAGCCGATCTCTTTAATTGTTTGCCGAACAACTTTTGGAATATCAACATAGCAACCGGTGGTAACCTCCCCCGCAACAACACAGGTGCCATTGGTTACCAACGTTTCTACAGCCACACGTCCCAGAGGATCATCCGCCATTATTTCATCCAGGATAGCGTCAGAAACCTGGTCGCAGACTTTATCGGGGTGGCCTTCGGTGACAGATTCCGAGGTAAACAAACGTGTCTTTTTCATTTTTTTCTCCTCCCTCATACGAGCGGACTGGAATTCCAAATGAACTTCACCCTGTATTAAACTATGTAGTAATTATAAACAAGAATATTTGCTTTGTCAAGATAAAGCAGATATAATTATTTTGATGACCAACTTAAGTGAACACTATAACAACAAAGACTTTGCCTGTCTTTGCCCTGAATGCAGGGGCGAGTATAAAGTGCACCTGGGGCTGGTCGGAGCCTTAGAGCAAATCGGCACACATTTTAGAAAAAGGGCTCAGATTCTCTCTGCTTATTGGTGCGACGCTTACTATGAAAAATTGAAAAAAACATCAAAAAGGAGTTTTCACACCAGAGGCAAAGCGGCTCACATTGCCGTCGACGGAGTTTCCATTCAGGAACTGTTTAAATATGCGGAAACAATCCCGGAGCTGCGCGGCATCGGCCTTTATCCCAAAGAAAACTTTATTCACGTTGATACCCGTCCTGGCGACCCGGTTAGATTTGTCAAAGAAGGCAATGATTATTACCCGCTAACTGCCGACAAAAAAACCAAATATGGGCTCTAGCCTCGAAAAATATATTTCCTACCTAAAAACCGAGCGTAATTATTCCAAGCATACTCTTAGCAATTATGCGCGCGACATAAAATTCCTGATAAGTTTTTTGTCCGACAGAAAACCCGATCGTTCGGCCGCCCGGGAATATCTTTTAGCGCTGGAAAAGAAGAGATATTCCCGTCGCTCCATTGCCAGAAAACTTTCTTCGTCTCGTTCTTTTTACCGATTTCTGATGCGCGAAAAACTGGCTCTGCAAAACCCTTTTGAAAATCTATTAACTCCAAAACTGCCCAAAAAATTGCCAAATTTTCTTTACCCGGAAGAACTTATCTCTTTATTAAATACTCCGGACCAAAAATCACCAAAAGGAATTCGAGATCAAGCCATTCTTGAGGTTATTTATGGCACCGGCCTGCGCGTAGCGGAAATTGTCAGGATGAACATTAATGACATTGATTTTGATGAGGGAGAAATTAAGGTTTTAGGTAAAGGCTCTAAAGAACGGATTGTCTTATTTGGCTCTCATGCCAAGAAGGCCTTACATCATTATATAGGTGAGGGAAGGCCTAAACTTATCAGCAGACAAAAGAGTTCTGCCCTCTTTATCAACCATCGGGGGAGCCGTTTAACTGCCCGTTCAGTGGAGCGAGCGATTATCCAGCACACTAAAAAAGCAGGCATCGCCAAAAAAGTCACCCCCCACACTCTGCGCCACTCCTTTGCTACCCACCTTTTGTCCGGCGGAGCAGATTTAAGGATGGTTCAAGAGCTCTTAGGCCACGTCTCACTTTCAACCACTCAAGTTTACACCCACATCACCAAAGAACGGCTAAAAGAGGTCTATGATTCGGCACATCCCCGCGCTTCTCGTTGACTCATTCTCCAAAATCCCGTATAATTAGCCGTTGCTGTGAAGATTGACCTTACTAAATTGTTGAGACAAGAGTTTATACTGGCGCTGCCGGCAAAGCCGTTATGCACGCCAGAATGCGAAGGAGAAGAGTAAAAATGCCCCAACCAAAAAAAAGACATTCAAATGTTAGACAGGGAAAAAGAAGAGCTTCTAATTATCGGCTCAAAGAGAAAAATCTAAGCAAATGCCCCTCTTGCGGTACCGCCAACCTACCTCACCACGCCTGCCTCTCCTGCGGAACCTATAAAGGCCGCACGGTTATCAAAATAAAAGATAAAAAAGCCAAGAAAGAGAAGGGGTAGGTAAGTGATCAGGATCGCAGTCGACGCGATGGGCGGTGATTTTGCTCCTGCCGAAGTTGTTAGGGGTGCGGTTCTGGCCAGCCGAGAGTTGGCTGTTGAAATCGTTCTGGTTGGGCAACCAGATATGATTAATCGAGAATTAAGCAAAGCCAAAGCCAAGTTGCCGGTAGTTTCCGCCTCTGAAGTTATCCAAATGGATGAGGCCCCCGCTCAAGCGGTTAAACAAAAAAAAGATGCCTCCATCAATGTTGCCGTCAACTTGGTTAAAGAAGGTAATGCCGACGCCATAGTTTCTGCCGGCAATACGGGAGCCTTGATGGCAGCAGCCCTGTTCAAATTAGGCCGACTCCCCGGCATTGAACGGCCGGCTATTGCAGCCGGCTTTCCTCTGCCTTCCGGCAAAGTTTTACTGCTTGATGCTGGAGCAAACGTAGATTGCAAGCCAAAGCACCTAGAACAATTTGCTGTCATGGGCAGCTCTTATGCTCAACATGTTTTTCATATAGAGAACCCACGCATTGGGCTGCTTAATATCGGCGAGGAAAAAGAAAAAGGCAACGAACTAACCCGCGAAGCCTGGTCTCTGCTCAAAAATGCCCGCATCAACTTTATCGGCAATGTAGAATCAAAAGAAATCCTGCAGGGAAAAGCAGATGTCGTAGTTTGTGACGGCTTCGTCGGAAATTTGGTTCTAAAATTTGCCGAAGGCCTGGCCGGTTCAATTTTCCAGATGCTAAAAAGCGACCTCTCCAAAGGGATACTTAATAAAGTTGGCTTAGTTTTTCTACTGCCAGCACTATTTAAACTAAGAAATAAACTTACTTATGATGAATATGGGGGAGCCCCCCTGCTTGGTATTTCAGGAGTTGTTTTTAAAGCCCATGGCCGATCAAAGGCTCGGGCTATTAATAATGCCATTCGAGAAACAACCGAAGCAGTTAAAGGCAATATGCTGGAAAAAATACGGAGCTAAAAAAATGAAAGCAAAAATTATCGGAGTTGGTTCTTGCGTTCCTTCAAGAGTCGTCACAAATAATGATCTGGCTAAGTCGGTGGACACCTCGGACGAATGGATCAAGACACGAACCGGCATCTGCGAAAGAAGAATCTCGGACGAAGACACGTCAACTTCCGATTTGGCCCTTGGGGCCTGTAAAAAAGCTCTAGCCGCCGCTAAATTTCCGGCAGAGAACCTCGATCTCATCGTTGTCGGAACGACCTCTCCAGACACTCTCTTTCCTTCAGTTAGCTGCATTTTGCAATACAAACTGGGTGCCACCAAAGCCGCGGCTTTTGATGTTTCAGCCGCTTGTTCAGGATTTAATTTTGCCTTAACCATAGGTTCTTCATTTATCGAAAACAAAACATATAAGAATGTTCTGGTAGTTGGAGCCGATACTTTGACAAAATATTTGGATTGGACAGATCGCGGCACTTGCGTACTTTTTGGTGACGGAGCAGGCGCCGTAGTGCTGACAGCTTCCGAGAATGAGGCTGGGATCCTGGCCAGCTGGCTAAAAGCCGAGGGCTCTCTTGGCTATCATTTGATCATGCCGGGCGGCGGTTCACGCGACCCGGAACAAAAACACGGCCGTTTTATCAGAATGGACGGCAAAGAAGTTTTTAAATTCGCCGTCAGAGCCTTGGAAGAATCAATTGTTGGGTCTCTTAAATTAGCAAACCTGAAAATCGAGGATGTTGACCTCTTCATCCCTCACCAAGCCAACATCAGAATCGTTAATTATACAATAAAGAAAATGGGATTATCCAAAGAAAAAGTTTATGTTAATCTACACAAGTACGGCAATACCTCGGCCGCTTCTATCCCCCTGGCTTTAGATGAAGCTTTAGCTGACGGTAAAATTAAAAAAGGTGATATTATTGTCCTGTCTGGATTTGGCGCAGGCCTAACCTGCGGGGCAAATGTTATCAAATGGGGGGGCTAAAAAATGCTTGATTATGGTTTAACAGAGGAACAACAGATGATCCGGGATTTAGCGAGAACGGTGGCAATTGAAAAAGTTTTACCCAAAAGGGCGGAGTGGGATGAAAAAGGAGAATTTCCCTGGGAGGCGATGAAGGCTTTTTCTGACGCGGATCTTTGCGGGCTTTATATTCCCGAAGAATTAGGCGGTATGGGCCAGTCTGTTTTTAATTTTTGTTTAGCCACTGAAGAGATCAGCCGAATTTGTGGCGGTGTGGGTGTAACCTTTGCCGCTTCCGCGCTCGGCTCCACCCCTATCCTGCTATTTGGCACCGATGAACAAAAGAAAAAGTATATGCCGGAGATCGCCTCAGGCAAAAAACTGGCTGCTTTTGGCTTGACCGAAGCTAATGCCGGTTCTGACGCGGCCGGACTTGAAACAACTGCCAAAAAAGATGGTGATCACTATATTATTAACGGAACCAAACAATGGATTACCAACGGCGGCGAAGCCGACGTCTACACATTAATTGCCATGACAGACAAAAAGAAAGGGCCGCGCGGCGCCTCTGCTTTTATTGTTGAAAAAGGCACCCCCGGCTTTACCTTTGGCAAAAAAGAGAACAAGATGGGGATCCGCTGCTCAGCAACACGTGAATTAGTTTTCCAAGATTGTAAAATCCACAAAAATCAGCTATTAGGCAAAGAAGGCATGGGTTTTATTGTCGCCATGAAAACTCTTGACCTGACCCGTCCGGGCATCGGCGCTCAAGCAGTTGGCATTGCCCAGGGAGCTCTTGATGAAGCAATTAAATATGCCAAACAAAGAATTCAATTTGGCAAACCAATCATTGCTCTGCAGGCCATTCAGCACATATTGGCCGATATGTCCACGCAAATTGAAGCGGCTCGTGCGCTGGTTTATGCTACCGCCAGGATGATTGATGCGGGAGCCAAAACTTTTACTCTGCCCGCCTCTCAATCAAAGCTTTTTGCTTCTGACACCGCTATGAAAGTCACGATTGACGCCATCCAAGTCTTGGGTGGTTATGGTTACATGAAAGAATATCCGGTTGAAAAAATGGCTCGCGACGCTAAGATTACCCAAATTTACGAAGGCACCAACCAGATCCAGCGGAACCAGATCGGGCTCGCTTTAATTAAAGAGAGCGTGAGTAAGAAGTAGCAAGTCTATTTTTCGAAGGCTTTTTTGCTTGACAATTATTTAAAGCCATGCTTTAATATATCATGCATTATTAAGGGGGCTAATTAAGCTATCATGTTCTCTCGCCTGCAAAAATTTATCCATCTGGGCAAAGAAAGCTGTTTTTTCTGGGGGGCGCGGCAAACAGGGAAAAGCACCCTCTTAAAAGAGCTTTTTTCTCACGCGCCTTATTATGACCTCTTGCTCTCCGAAGTCTTTGAGC
>Ga0209343_10000769_pt1 | contig 44394 bp, 45 predicted proteins | sample RifCSPlowO2_02_FD_184026 | JGI IMG/M metagenome (GOLD analysis project Ga0209343, IMG submission 184026) | Groundwater microbial communities from Rifle, Colorado - Rifle CSP2_plank lowO2_0.2 (SPAdes) (version 2) | ecosystem: Environmental > Aquatic > Deep subsurface > Groundwater | place...
GCGCGCCAGCGCGCCAAAAATTCTGAATTCGTTGGGGAAATTCGGCGGGAATCCTTGGGACGCGCTTCGCGCGTCCCACCTTCTGGCTTTGAAAAAGCCGTTGAGTTCTGTTTTGGTGGGAAGGGTGGGAATCGAACCCACATAGCCGGTTTTTCAGACCGGTGCATTGACCAACTTTGCTACCTTCCCTTATATACTTTTGATATTCTACCAATATTATCAATAAAAGTTAACTTTGAATCTCAGGTACAAATTTTGGATTTAGAACAAATTCTTGGGTTTTAAGATTTATATATCCAATAATTCTATCAGCTGGAACTCGTCTTTTAAACTGATTCGGTAATCCTAAATCTTTGTCAGGAATCTGTTCCTCAAAAACATGCTTTTTGGCCCCATCTATTGATTTTTTCCTAGCTTCATATCCTCCGAAATCAGAAGAAGTAAAACCTTTAGGTAATGCAATCAAAACTATAACTTCCCTTGCGCCGTAGTCCCAACCAGCAAGTTGATGCTCTAAAGTTACGGATTCTAGTTTAAATGCAATATCATGAAGAGCAGTCCAACCAGTATATAGTCCAAGTTTAAGAATATTTTCTGCAGTATCAATACTTTCAACACCGTGTCCCCAAACATCTACAGATTCTTTAAAACGTTCAACAACAGTCACAACTCTAGCCATGCCTTCTTTGTACGAAACAGTGTCAAATTCAACGCCCTCTATTCTAGCTTGATTCATATGTTATATAGCTTTATTTTGGAGCGAGAGACGGGTATCGAACCCGCGACCTTCTCCTTGGCAAGGAGACGCTCTACCACTGAGCTACTCTCGCATAAACACTGACATTTTATCATGGTGTTAGAGGTGTGTCATACAAAATCGTGGCTGTGGGGGTATTTATCTAATTCCAGTGTCTATTTCTAAATTAATCTGAAGGTATTTTCCCTCTTGAACTATAAACTCACGACTCCTGAAGAATCTATAGAGCTTTTGATCTAAACCTAAAGTATATTCGCCAGGATCTAATAAGATCCTAAAATTCCCTAAGAGACTGGTTGTATAAGAAGAAGCTGGTTCAGTGTTGTTTTTGGGAGTTATAATGATTTTTCCAACATAAGGCTTGCTACATATTTGGTTCACTTTTTGGGCTCCTGCGCATGTTGGCGATATTATTGCAGTACCATAAATCCCACTTTCAACCTCTGTGCCAATAATTTGATTGTTATGTAAGCCAAAAAAAACTAAAAAAGCTAAAGGCAGAACAATAAAAAGTATAACTACTATAATTACGTATTTAACTATTCCAGAAGCAAATCTCATAAATTAATTGTATACTATTTTTTCTTAAGTAAGTGAGGATATTTCTATTCTGGTGGGCGAGACAGGAGTTGAACCTGCACAGGTGTTACCCTACAACGACCTCAACGTTGCGCGTATACCATTCCGCCACTCGCCCAAAATATATTAACCAAACGATTATATCATTGTGTTGATTCGAAAAGGAATTCCACAGGAAAATCAGATTTATCTATTGATATAAGTGTAAATGGGAAACTAAACGACGGTAAGGAACAGCCTCCTATTGTTTTAATACTACTAACAATAATTTTATTTCCAACAATAGATGCTTCCTTTACCTTAATTTTCGTTCCTTCACAGGAATTTCCGGCAAATACCGCAAGCATTGTTTTTTTAGAAAAATCAATAATCTGTGGCGCTTTTGTTTTGGTGTAGCAGCCTTTAAGAAGTTGATCGTATAAAACTCTCCATTGTTCGTAATCTTGAATTACTTTACCCTGATGTGTTTTATAAACCCCTGAGTAAGGATTACATCCAAATGAAGAAGGTGTAGGAGGATAAAGTACAGTAAAATTAGGAGATATTTGATTTTGCGAGATAGGACTTTTTGATTTTAGTTTTGGAATTGTTGGTTGAGTTTTATTCATGAGTACAAGGTATCCTATCGCTACCTCAATTAATATTAAAACTGTCGGAAATGTAAATTTTATAAATCCTTTTTGTTTCATATAAATTCCTAAATGGTGCCGAGGATGGGAGTCGAACCCACACTTCCTTGCGGAAACAGCCTTCTGAAGACTGCGAGTATACCAATTTCTCCACCTCGGCTAGTAACAGTATTCTAACAGATTACTCGTACCTTAAAGCCTCAATTGGATCCTTTTTGCTTGCTTGAATGGCCGGGTAAGTGCCAAAAATACAAAAGGATTTAATACTGGGGCAAGAATCAATGACCATGTTTGGAGCAATACAATGCCGAGAAACGATATTGCCATTGAAAAAACCAAAAACCAAGCGGTAAACTGGGAGTACTTAGGAATAATCCCATGCTCGTTTACTTCCAAAAATATCATTGCTAATACTCCAGCAAGTAATGCGGTCATCAAAAGCAAAATGAAAGAAGTATAGAAAGAATACGTGTTAGGAATATCTGTAAGCAAACACAGCATCCACCAAACAGAATTCATTAAACCAAGCAAACCCAATAAAAAAGGGTTACCGCTAATACGTATTGTTTCACTTTGATCTCCTTTGCTACTGCTACTTACCAGTAATGATGTTGCTCTTCAACAAATAGAATTAGAGCATCTCCCCTCTTTAGAATTTTATTGGTGGGGGCAGAGGGATTTGAACCCTCGACAAACTGGTTAAGAGCCAGCTGCTCTACCACTGAGCTATACCCCCAAAGTATTTTACGAATTAAGATTATGACGATAAAGTTTTTCTGCTACAGATAGAGCATATTCCTTACCAATTAAAGCCAATTTCACTAAATTCAAATTCTCATTTAAACCTTCTGCATCTCCTTCTGCGCCTTCACTTAAATATAAGGAAACATTCCCCTCAGAAACGTGTAAAATTCTATCCAAAAAACCTTCGGTAATATAAAAATCCTCAATTCCAACTTCCGGTACTTCGTTTAGTATAAAAAATAAAACCCTTTTTAGATTTGCTTTTTCCTCTTTTTCCCAGCGAAATTTTATCTCATCCGCTTCAGATACGCCTCTAAAGACTTTACCACCTTCAGGATCAATTGTTGCTAAAAACTCTGATACATCAGTTAGAGCTTTGGTTTCAGCAAGTAAATGCCAAATTGCAGCCCTTCCTAGTTCCTCACTTGTATATTTCTCACTGCGGGAAAGAATGGATCTAATGCTTATTTTATCCATCATTTCTTCTTTATCATCTTCCCAAAATAATTCGTTTAAAGCTGTGCTTCCGGAACCAATGAATTTAGTCATTGTTATATTCTATCATTAATTTCTGGCGCCCCCAGAGAGATTTGAACTCCCGACCCCTCCGTCCGAAGCGGAGTGCTCTGGTCCGCTGAGCTATGGGGGCATTTACCATGTATAATTATACTGCATATGACAAAGAATAAAGCTTATTATCTATTTTTCCTGATTTTAATATTAATTACTGTACTTTTTGTTAGATCGGCAATAAAGTCCGATAATGTAGACGTAGGAACAAGAAAAGAAAAGAAAGAATTTGTAGTAAAGCCTGTAAAAGTTAAATTAAATATTGTTAAAGACAATCTTATAATTTATGACTATCCTGTTAGTTTACAAAACGACGACTCAATACTCGATATGCTTGAATACTTACGCAATCACAAAGGATTTACTTATGAAAAATTTGCCTATATCTATGGTACTGAGATAGACAATATAAACAACATCAAGGCTCCGATTGGGTTTAAGTGGCACTTGTTAAATAACGGTAAAGACATAACTTTTGAGATCGGAGATACTAATCTTATTGATGTAGAGGTTTACGAAATCAAACTTGAGAAACCTAATAACCCATAGACTTAGTAACATCAATGTTTCCGGAAGGCATATAATAAATATTAACGACTTCCCTACCATTATTATAAAAAATCCTATCCGGTTTATATTTTTTAGACCAATATAATGCTTTCTCCTGTAATATTTCATTTGTGAAAGTCTGTGGATTTTTAATAAATACAAAATGCCCTGCACTATCCGTATCTTTTGAAAACGGAATGAAGTATCTAGCAATTGATTTTCGCTCATTAGTTGAGTAAAAACCGTTATTTTTACCTTGTGTAACAAAATTCCCTATCTCTTCCCAATGTCTATAATATGGAAATCCAAACATACTCAAATGAAATATTACATTAGGTTTATAAAGCGTCCATACCAAAAACTTTTTGTTTTCCCATGGATATTCTTTTGAATGATCAACAAATACTATGTGCGAAAGATATGAAGTAAACGTAAATAAAATCACAAGCCCAGTAATGCTAATTGCACTTCCAAACTTAGGTTTAAATAACTTTTTTAAAATAGATTCAATCGTATCAATTCCAAACGCCATAATTATAAAAAGAGGAATTAAATATGTATAAATATGGGTTCCTGGGATATTTGCTATTAACTCAAAAACAATCCACGGAAACAATAACCAAACAATAAAAATCCAACTCTTCTTGATTCTATAAACAGAAAAAGCAGATAATAAACAGTAAAAATAAAAGACCAACTTCGGATTATAAACTTTAAAGGTAACAATTGAACTTGAAATTTTTCCTTCGCCTCCCTCAAGCCTGTCTAGCCAATAGTCTTTTGTTTTATCAGAAACCGAGATGAAAAAAGGAACATAAAAACTTAAAACAACTCCAGCGCCTAATAAAGAAGAAAGAGTTAGATGTAAAAGTCTGGTTTTGATTGATATTCCAGGAAAACTCTTAAACCACCTAAATAACAAATAAAAAGCGAACGGGGCAATAAATACACCATCGTAATGAGAAAGCATAGAAATAGCCCATGAAATCATGCCAAGATACAGGCCAAGTATCATCCACTTTTTTTCTTTTATCGCTAAAGTGAAAAAATATAAAGCTAAAATGCAAAATAGGATAACAAATGATTGATATTGCGCAATACGTGAAAAGGCTACAAATAAACCGTTAGCCGACATAAAAAACGCGGAGTATAGCGCCAATTTATGACCAAAATGTTTATCTATTAGTTTGTAAAAAATTATAACTGCTAAAATTCCGGCTAAAGCAAAAGGAAGTCTTACTAAAAACTCATTCAAATAATGTGGGTCTAAAAACTTAATTAAATAAGTAATAAAAAACTGAATTGGCCCTTTTCTTTGCGCAAAAATAAATTTCATTAATCCCTGACCCACGGTTGGAAGGAAAAGCGCCTTAATTTCATCTCCTTGGTAATCAGAATAACCTAAATTAACAAGTCTTAACCAAATTGTGACTGCGGTTAGTATTGAAAAAGTTATATATTTTAGCTTAGTACTCATACCTATATATAATACACCACGAGGTCATTCATAGCTCTAGTAACAGCCACAAATTCCTTTTTTGCCTCATTAAAAGTCATATTTGAACTAATCTTTTTTGAAAAAACGTACACCTTACTAAATTCTAAACCTTTACAACTCTCAAAGTTCATCAAATATATTCCTGAAGAAATGTAGCTTATTCTCTTTGTTTCGTCTAAAACAATTAATCTATCTTTTATTACATTTGTTTTTTCTAAAATTAACTTAAATTTATTTAATAAATTAGAATCGTAAAAAATTATACCTATACTTTTATTATAATTTAATGAGTCTGTTTCTAGTTTCATTAAAAACTCATTTTCAACGTCGTTATTTCTAGTTACTTCCGGTACTTCACCGTTCCTATCAATTGACTTTGGTAAATAAAGTTTTGTAAAACCACTTAATATATTGTTTGCAAGCTCAATAATTTGCTTAGTACTTCGGTAATTTGTGTCTAATTCAAAAAATATGCTTCTCTCGCTCGAGTCTAAAACTTTAAGGATTTCGGACCAATCTGATATATTCTTATTGTCAAAACCTTGGTTTAAGTCGCCAAAAATTGCAAATCTTCCATTTAGAACTAGTTTTCCAAGAACCAAATACTCAAGTGCAGAAAAATCTTGACCTTCGTCAATTACGCAGTATTCATATTTCTTAAAATTTGATAATCCCACGAGTTCAATGAATATATACATATAGCACAGAAATTCGTTGTAGCTTAGTTTCTTTTTAGTTTCTATATTAATGTTTAATAAAGCTGTAGTCAAGCTCGTTCTCTTAAAATCTGTAGACAATTTTTTTAATCTCGTCATCAGTTTCTTAATGGTTTTTATGTTCATTCTGTGAGTTTCTTTTCTATAGCTTGAGATGGATTCGTCGGAAATAAATCCTTCCTGAATTTCAATTTCATCATTTAAATCCTCTATATTATTATTAATATTTTCAAGCGCAGAGATATTGTAATCAAATTTTTGGCCTCCATAACTTTCATATTCCGGATTTTCAAAAATCTTTTTTATTTCTTCATCTAACTTTGACTTCATTGAGTATATTTCCTGTTCTATTTTTCTAATCGATTCAATGTTGTACTCTAAAAACGAATCATTGGCTTTATCTAAGTTAATTTCAATAGAAAGAGCCTCGCGAAAATATAGGTTTACAAGTAAATCCTTTATAGTCCCATAATTTATATTAAAAATACCAAGTTTTGGAAAAAGCGTAGACAAATATCCAACTAAAATCTGGTTTTTAACTATTAATATGGTTCTTTCTGGATGAATAAGTTTTGGAAAATTAAAAAAGATATGAGCTAATTTATGTATTGCAACTGTGCTTTTCCCGCTTCCAACACATCCCTGTACAATACACACCTGTCTTGGATCGGCCTCAATAATATCCAATTGTGATTTTTGGATAGTTTCAACAATATCCTCAAGTACTCCCCCGGTTCTTTTTTGTATCTTATCCATAATTATCTCGTTCTCGTCTAACTTAATGTCGTTGTTATAAAACTTAAGCAATTTGCCTTTTTCTATGTCAAAAGTTCTCTTTAACAATAAGTCTAAAGTTTCAGTTCCGTATTCAGACTCGTATTTAACCTTTTTTTGAGGGTAGCGATATCTATAATAAATGGAAGCTATTTTTGCTCGCCAATCAATTATAACAGGATACTTATCAGTAAAACCAAACTTACCTATATAAAATGTTTCGTCATGATCTTTTTTTGAATCCTTTAAATCAAGTCGTGCAAAATATGGTTCTTCCAATTGATACTTAAGTTCTTCAAGTCTTAGAAATTTATCCTTTAGATTTAGGGCCGTATTCTGTATGCTAAGTTTTTCCATGAAAACAAAAAAGTCTGTACCGCTAGTTTCCGGATTATTTCTTAAATTTTCAAGTAAATCTAGGTTTTCTACGCCTACCCGTTGTACAACCTTATTAAGTACTCCTCTAGCTTTAATTAGTAATTCAATAGTCTTTGATAATTTGCCCTTTTCTTCATTTAATATTGAATCGTTTACCATTTAAAATCCTCTTTCGCGACTAAAATAACGAATTCTCCCTTTTCTTTAATCAATTCTCTTGAATTTAAAAATACACTCAGTTTATTTGTGGTAACTTGTTCATGAATTTTTGTCATTTCTCTCGCAATACAAACTACCCTATCTCCAAGTGTATCTAATAATTCAGTTAATAACTTATAAAATCTGTTCGGAGATTCAAAAATTACTAAAGTAGCATGCAATTTACCGTATTCTACTAAGACATCTTTTCTCTGCTTTTCTTTTTTTGATAAAAATCCAAGAAATACAACTTTATCTGTTGGTAAACCGGAAATACTTAAGGAAGCTGTTAATGCAGAGGGCCCTGGTACAGATACAATGTTAAAGCCACCTCTTAACGCCTCATCAATAAGTTTAAATCCAGGGTCGGAGATAAGTGGCGTTCCACTATCCGAAACTAAAGCAAGATTTTTTCCATCTTTAAGCAAGTCAATAATTCTACCTTTAACATAAGCATGATTTTGATCTCTATAGGATATTTGTTGTTTTGATATATTAAAATGTGAAAGTAGCTTATTTGTTTCACGAGTGTCTTCGGACACTATAAAATCAACGTTTTTAAGCGTTTCTAACGCCCTAATAGTAATATCGCCCAAATTGCCTATTGGGCCACCTAAAACATATAAGATACCGGAAGTCATCCGATCATTTTAACACTTTTCTTATGCTTGAGGTTGAGGATTGTCAATTCTATGAGAGAGTTGACCGCCGACAGCATGCGCTATATCTTTACCATCTCTATCACCGTACGGATAAAGCACTATAGTAGAACGCCCTTCTTTGCTTATTTCTGTCATTGTTTGAAGTTCTCTTAAACGCATGCTTGCAACAGCATCCTGTGCCTCAGAAAGTATTTTACTTGCTTCAACAGTCTTTTGGGCAACATATACTTCAGCCTCAGCTTGAATTCTTTTTGCTTCCGAGGTTCTTCTTGCTCTTGCAATAACGGCCAACTCATCGACTAAAGATGTAGGAGTATCAATATCAGTGATTCTAACTGCTCTAACATCTACCCCGTAAGCAACAGCACCGTTATCAATTTGTGCCTGTAAAGTTTTAGCTATCTGATCTCGCTCACTTAACAACTCCTTTAAATCAAGACTTCCGATAGTATTTTTTAGAGCCTCGGTAGAAAGCCACGTTACAGAAAGCCTATAATTTTGAACGTCTATTACAGCCTTTTTTGGATCTTCCACTCTAAATTCAACAGCTGCCGTAATTTTTGTTGGGACGTTGTCTTTAGTTAAAGTAGCAGTTGCTTCAATTTGATGAGTTTCTATTCGTGTATCAATAATGGCAGCAACCGAATAAATAAACGGTGGAATAACAAAAAAACCGGCTCCTTTTATTCCTTCATATTTACCAAGCTTAAGAAGTACAATCTTTTCCCATTCAGGAAGTATATAAAACATTTTTGACAAGATTACAGAAACCCACATTACAAAAATTAGTGCGGGTACAAGTAACACAGCGCCTGTGCCGATAAGAGACTTTGAAACAGTGTCCGCAATTAATAAGATTGGACTTAAAATTAACATTGCCACTATCCAAACTATAGTTCTTATAAAAGACTGAACACTTAGTGTATTTTGCATCATATACTTTTCCTTTACTTAATTAAATCTAAAATTAAACTCCTATACTTCTCAACATTACTTTCATATTTCTTTTTGCTTACCTTACTCTCTTCACAGGCCTTTTTAAATATATCACTCCAACCACCACATGTAAAATCTATAGATTCTTTTTCTGCTGTTACCATAGCCTTTGCTTGACTATAATTTGCCAAGTAATCAAGCAACTTGTAGTAATCGTCCTCCGAGTAACACCTACTGCTCGCAAACTCTCCCGAGTCTATCTTATAATCAATGCAGTAGGCTTTAGGTTGAGTAATTACCCTATCATTTACCTTTATGTTAACTTCTGAGGTTGATGTTGAATTTGTATTTGTTGAGTTAACAGGAACCGGTCTTTCATTAACAAGTGGAGATAGATTTGTTATAAAATCTCTTATTGAATCTATATAGGGTTTAACATTAAGTAAATGCTTTGTATTTGAGTTAGGAGAACTCTTTAACGCAAACACAACTGTAACCGATGACGCTACCAAACCTACAAACAGAGCTATTACGATTATAATAATCAAATTTTTGCCCATATTATTCTTTTTTCTGTAATTTACTCAAAACTTCATCGGTTTTGCCGGCGCGTTTTGCTTGATTTAGCGCAGAAAGCAAACCTCCCAACGCGGTAACATCTTCTGATAACTCGATCTCATTAACATCTGCCTCTTCCGGTTTAAGTTTTTCCATATTTACACAACAATCCTATTAATAATATTAAACCATTTATGCATCTTTTCCAAATAGCCATAATGAGGATTTGCATATGGATTTCCGGCATTATAAGCTATTGATAACTGGTCTGAAGTTAAATTATTTCCATACACATCAAGGTTTCTTCTATGATATTTTCCGATTAAATCTATATTAACGCCTGGATTATAAAGTTCGCCTGGATTTCCTTTAAAACCCATTGTTTTTGCTGTTCCATATAAAATTTGTCCAAGCCCGTAGCTTGCGTCATTTATTGAAGGTTCGTATCTAATAGCCTTTGAGTCGCCTGTTGATTCAGACATGATTGTTGCAAGTATGAGTTTTGGATCAACATTATATTTTTCCGCCGTTTGAGTAATAATTGGGCCGTATCTATAAAAAACAAGTTCTGCTCTACCTTCTTCGGTTAAATTAGCAAGCTCGTTTTTTTGTATTTCTTTTACCCAAACCACATTTGAATTTTGTTGAAAGTCCTTAGATGAGTTACTTTGAATAAGACCGGAAGCAAAAATTAAAGCTGCAGCAATTTCAACAGAATATTTACGCACATTATTAAAATCAAAATCGTTTTGCACAAGCCATTCATAAGCTTTTGAATGTTTTGTTTTTATTTCATTTATTAGCCGCTGTTTTTCTGAAATTAGTTTTTGGGCATTTGAATTACTCACAAATTATATTGTACAAAAAACGGGAGGTATAAGCTACGTAGCTAAAAATTATACTGTACCCTTCTTTTCTGCAACGACAAACATAATGTCGTATAGGTTTATATTTAATTCCAAATTTAATAGGTTGTGATTTTTAAGTAGTTTGTATATTGGTTGAAAAATTACCAACTTATAAAAAGTTATAAATCTAAATAACACGTAATCTAGCGTTAGGTTTAAGGGAAGATATAATATCTCCTTTATTTCGAATCCAGTTTCTTTCATCAGCTTCGCAATTGAATTTTTATCAAAAAATGACAGATGTTGTGGAATATTGTATAAATGCCAACAATTTCCGGAAAATCTTGAAAATAGGCTTCCCACATCTCCAGTTGTTATTCCCAATATCCCGCCCAACGGCATAATCTTGTTAATTTCAGACAGTGTTTCTTTAGGGTTAGAAACATGCTCAATAGTGTCCCAAAGTGTAACAACATCGAATTTTCTTTTTATGTATGGTGAATTTTTAATCTCTCCTACAAATGTTTCTAAACCTTTCTTCCTCGCGACTTGAATAGCATAATTAGAAATATCAATGCCAGAAGTTTTCCATGAAGATTGTGCACATTCCAAGAATGTTCCTGTAGCACATCCTACATCCAGCAAACTACCTGTTGCTTTATATTTGCTTAAAACGTCAATCCTTAATAAAAAAGACTTTTTAAGAGTTTTGGATTCGTTTTCATAGTTGCTATAAGCATGCTTCACGCCTATATCATTGAAAAATTCTTCTGAGTAATAATCTGTAAAGAAGCTCTTACCTGGCTTAAAGTCCAAAAAAATAAATCCGCAATTCAAACATTTACATATATCATATTCATTTTTTGAGAAAAGAGGTTTGTATTTTTTCGAGACACACAATCTACAGTGATTTAATTTTTTAATCATATTTGCAAGTTTTATTATTATATATAATTGTAATAAGATCTCTAAACGATCTTCCTGCGTCCATTAAAGGGTTAACTTTACTTCCTTCATAGTGATACCAACTAACCGGAAGTTCTAATACAGAATATCCAAACTTCTTTGAGATGTATAGAGTTTCTGAATCGTAAGCCCAGCGATTAATAAGCTGTCGTTTAAAAATGTTCTTCCCAACACCTGCCCTAAAAGCTTTAAAACCGCAAGTAATATCGGTAAATCTCAATCCAAGTATGAAATTTGTAATAAACGTGTAACCTTTCCCTAAAATCCTTCTTGGCTGTGATTGTTTTTTCATTGTTTGAGCTAAAAAATGTTTTTTTGATCCTATAACTACATCAAATTTATTTAACTGTTTTACAAAAGTTTTTGTTTCGTCTAGATCAATAGAAAAATCGGCATCCATTATAATAATTTTACTTCCTTTACTTTTTAGAACACCGCACTTAACGGCATAGCCTTTACCTTTATTTGGTATATAGCTTATAATCTCAACTAAGGTTTTGTTATTTTTCTTTTTTACAATGTTAAGTAATTTTACAGTTCCGTCTGTTGACCCATCATCTACCAATATAAATTCGAGCTTAGTTTTAAATTCTGATACTAATTTTTTAATCGAGACATCCAAAACTTTACCGGATTCCAAACGCTTTTCCTCATTGTAAAAAGGTATTACTATACTTATCATGTTATTGAGTATACAAAATATTATATGTTTAGCCTATATACTAATATTTGATTAAAAACAAAACAGGAGGGGTTGCGTTAGTGATGCAAATCCTCCTGGTTAAACCATTTCTCTTTTGATGCGTGAGTCCACAGTTTAAAATCTGTTAGTGCAATAGATTTATATAATTCGAAAAATTTTGTAAGCTCCGAAATGTTTAGTCTTTCAATAATTACTTTGTCCATTCATATTATTATACATTAGTACATGATTACGGTTTCCTATTATAATGAGCTTTTTAAATATGGTTATAATAATGAAAATCCTAAGTATTTTTATATATAACGTATAATACCTATATGACAGAAAATACCCCAACCTCACCCAAACCAATTAAAGTTATTAACGAAAATATTTCCCCATTGGATGTAGCAAAATATTACATTGAAATTGAACTGTTTAAATTATTCAAAAAATCGCGTAAAGGTATGGCGAACACTATTAAGGAAACTGTGCAAAATCTTTCAGAAAGTAAAATATGGGCACTTTTGGAATCAATGTCTTTTACCTACCATCTAAACGGAGTTTTTTATAATATCAGCAGAGATAATTATATTTGGATAGAAGAAGTTTGGCATGTTAACGATCTTATTCTTACCGGTATGGACTCAAAAGCAAACAAAATTATTTTTTCTGATGAAGTAAAAGGAAACGCAATTAAGTTTAAGCAGCACTTAATAAACTATTTTCAAAAAACAGATGAAAACGATCCAGAAGGTCTACTGTCGTATAAACCATCAAAAAAAGAAATCGCGTTTCAGAAACTTATAATGAAAGAACAAGATGGGAAGATTCAAATGCTTGACGGATCACACCGATTAATAGAAATGCTTTTAGCAAATACAGAAGAAGTTACTGCTTATGTAGGACACCCTTTGTCCAAGGAAGCGGAAGAGAAACCAATATCAAGGATTGGAAATAGTACATTTATACTTTTAACAATTATGTTTAAGAAGGGAAATACCGAAGAACGTAACGCAGTTGTTACTTTAGTAAAACAGTTAATTAGTAATAGTGTCGATGGTAAAAGCGCGGTACAGAAATATTGGGTGGACGTTCAAAGTGATAAAGAAATAAAGGAAGCCGGAATCACTATCCTAAATACCTTTCAGGACTAAATTGGGGTGGCTGACGGGAATCGAACCCGTGACATCCGCCTCCACAGGGCGGCGTTCTGCCTCTGAACTACAGCCACCACAACAAAATCATTATATCATCACTCAATTAGTCGAGATTTTTTTCCAATTGGCAAAGTCTAAGAATCTATCCGCTCTAACAAAAGTGTACTTTTCCCCAATGCCATAAATTCTGTCTGAAACATAATAGTGCATTAACGGATGGTACAAAAATATCGCCGGAATATTTTCGTTTAAAACACTTTGAAATACCTTATAATGTGTGAGTCTTTTATTGTTGTCTGTTTCATTTCTACCTTCTTCCAAAGCTCGGTCTGCCTTAACATGTTCAAATCCTGTAATATTTAAGCCAGGAGAAACTTTTTGAGTTGAATGCCAATTTACATATCTATCAGGATCGCGGTCTATTTCTTGTCCGTATAATAAAACCTCAAAATCCCTTTTTTCTATAACAGTTTTATTTATTTTTTGCGGATTTATAAGTTTTATGTTTACATTCAAGTTTAATTCTTCTTCCCATATTTTTTGAATTTCTTTTGCCAGCTTGACTTGATTTTCACTATCCGGAACCGTTAAAGTAATTTCCTTTTTATTTAAATCTTCAGAAAAAATCTTATCGAAACCATTAAAATTTAAGGCCTTGTCGGTAAACACACTTCTACTAATTGGCCCTTCTACCATAATTCCGTAATTTCTAGTTAAACTTTCTACATCAAGTACCTTTTGTAATTTTTCTCTAAATGCCAGATCCTTTAAACTATCATTTCTTAAATTAAAAAAGAGCGCATAATAAACACTTTGTACAGGAAACTCGAAATGATTAAAATTTTCTACTTTTAGTTTATCGCTTGATGAAACAAACCCATCTATTTCTTGTAACTGCGCTGCTATCCTTAATTCATCATCGTTGCTGTAAAATCTAAATATTAACTTTTGGATTGGAAACCTGTCGTTTAAAAGTATTACCTCTTTAACAATCGGCCCACTTCTTACAATCCTAGCTACCGTAAATGACCCACTTGAAACAGGGGTTAAAGATTTATATTCCTCTTCTGTACCCGATTGCATAACGCCTTCGGTTAACAAGCTTAAAAACGGCGAGAATTTGTTTGGCAATGTGTAAATAACCGTTTTATCATCAACTTTATCTGTTGCTACTCCGCTTAAATTCTTTGATTTAAAAGCGCTATATATTAAATCATCAGAATTTATCTTTTTCCCGTCAGACCAAAATTGATTACTTTTTATCTTTACCCTATAAACTATTCCATCATTTGAAACCGACCAGCTATCGGCTAAATCAGGAACTAAAACACCGTAATTATCGTATTTAAATAAACCTCTATAAATTAGCCTTGATATAGTTTGATCGTTTTCAGTAATAGTTTGATTTGGGAAAAACGATCTCGGCTGGCCAACAACTCCCTCAATAAATTGATTTGATGGGGTAAACGAAAGCAGAAAGTAAGTGATGTATAAAATTATAGGTCTTATTAGGATGTGCATAATATTGAATGGGTTGATTTTACCATAATTTGTTATAATGGCTCGGTATGGCCCCGTCGTCTAGAGACCTAGGACATCAGGTTTTCATCCTGAAGATCGCGGGTTTGAATCCCGCCGGGGTCACCATCCTTCGTCAACCTGCTGCTTACTTCGGATGGTAAACCATTAAAGATTTCATAAATCCTCTATAAAAGCTATCTTAATCTAAACACCAGCTACCAACAAACTCTTTCTTTCCAACCAAATTATAGATGGGAGACTTAATTTCCTTATTGATTATTAATTTGCTTATGCTCTTCTTGATATTTGGCAAATTTTCCTTCTTATAGTCATAAATTTTTGGATTTCTAATATAAGCCATCGTAAAATTATCTATACTTTGCATAAACATCGATAATCTTGAATTTGTTTCCATTGCATAGTCTTGTATAAAACACTTATACTCAATCCCTACAGGCTTGTCATTATCGTTATTTGTGAAGCTCTCCTTATCTGTATGATTCAATCTCAAATATTCGTTGTTCACTTTTATTCCGGTTTTTAATCCTGTAATTTCTTGCAATTTAAAGGCTTGCGCCCACTTTTCTCTAGTAACGTTAAAAAACTCGTATTGAAGTGAAAATGAAAAGAAAATAAACAAAGCTGTAATTACATATAATTTTTTTACGTTTAATTTGTGGAGACTACTAACAAATATGCAAAGAAGAATTATAAAGAAATAAAATGCAGTAATAAGATACCTATCATAAAAATCATTACCTAAAAGCGAAGTAATTAAAAACCCTAAGAAGCACAAAACAAGAAACAAATATACACTCGTTAACCTTTTAAAAAAACCTATATCTTTCATTGAATGGGCATAAACTAATGATATTAATTTAATAAAAGCAAAAGATATAAAAAAGGATAAAACAACTTTAAAAAGTACATTGTCATATAAACTAAAGTTGGTTCTAAATCCCGTTTTTGAGAGTAAATCTTCTACATAAAACACGTTACCAATTGGAAATATGTCGTATTTATAGACAAAGAAAGAGATCAGTATTGCTACTAGAATAGTCAAAAATCTTGTTCTTAAGACAAATCCATTTTTAATTGAGAGTATCAATGGAAGAGAAAAAAAGACAAAATAAATAGGGATATACAAAAATAAGCCTATTCTAGATATAAAAATACTTGGACTAATTATTTTACTAGAAATACCTAATCCAACCGATGGCCAAGTAAAATAAATTACTAAAAATATTAATAAAATTACAAAATTAATTCCTAAATCTAGGAATTTAAACTTTTTCTTTTGTATGGAATTTAATAAAATCACTAAGATGAAAGAAATAAAGAGTACTATCCCAGTTTGTCTTGTTAATAAAGCAAATCCCGAAAATATGCAAGATAAAATTAAATAAGGAATATTTGACTTTTGAAAATACTTGATAAAGAAAAATATAGAAGTCGATACAAAAGCTAAAAAATAAATCTCAGTCATAAAAGTCATCGAGGAGTTTAAAATAATTGGATTAAAAAGTAAGAGTAAAATAACCAACCTTGCTATATACTCTTTAATTTTTAAAATTTCTAGACTTCTATAAGTAAAAAAAGCAAAAACAAGTGTAAATAAAATTGATAAAAGTCTAAGAGAATAAAAAGAAAGTCCAAATATTTTTGACCAAAATAATGCTACTATTCCTTGTGAAATAAAAGATGGATCAATTAAAGAGTTAATTCTAAATTGTCCGCTTAAGAAAGCTTCTACCTGTCTATAAAATATCCAATCATCATTAATCGGAAAATTACCATTAGGATTTATTATTAAGACTAAAATTATATAGAGACTCAATATTAGAATGAGCTTTAAATTGATTTTTTTATAAAACCTCATGATTTAATTATATATAGAAAAACCCGCCTAGGGAATTTAAGCGGGCATTAGAGTTTTAATGAATTTTTCAACCAATCACAAGACGAATTAGAAAATAAAGAATTGCAAGTGCTGGGAACTGTAAAACTACTAAAAGAAACTTAGAAAACGATGGTCCGGTTGATTTATAAATAACAATTGATCCTCTGGCAATAACTGGAAATGCTACCATAATTCCAAGAGCAAAAATGCTGGCAGGTTGAAATGACAAAAAAACATACAAAAAAATGCCACTTGCCCATAACACAATCCCAAACCACTTATTTTTGAGTAATTTTCTCATCTGTTCTCCTTCTTCAAGATAATCTTATTATACAGCTATGAGTCATTTCTGGCAATGGGCCTTAGTTTTCTGTATAATCTTCGATGTGATGGGGGCGTAGCTCAGTGGAAGAGCACCTGGCTTTTAACCAGGGTGTCGAGAGTTCGATCCTCTCCGCCCTCACCAGTAAAGATATTCGAGGTCAAGAAAACATCGGCTTTTAATCGGAATATCGGGGAAATCTTAGGTGTTCTAAACCCAGGAAAATCCCATAATAATCCCTTAGGAAACAAAAGAAACTGTAATCTTCTTTTTTCTTCGTAACTACTCATTTTCCAGTAATTTGAGAGGTGTTCTAAAAAGAACTTAGAAAAGTTGCGGGCAATATCAATGTTGCATAAATCCATTATTGTTTCGTTTTTAACCATATTAGTTACTGCAATGTGATTTTCAACCGTGTCCAGCTCTTTATTGAAGGTTGTAGGATCAATCTTTTCAGCTAAACGGTCTTCGCATGCTTTGACTTTGTACATATTTTGCATGACTACGTCGGTCTCAAACTTCTTCTCGGCTTCTTTCAAAGCAGCGTATTTTTCAGCGTACCTGTCGTGTAATACCTGGGTAAATGATTCCAAGACGAATGGTGCGGGTTCTAGGGCTTCCAGGAGCTTAATAAATGCCTCTTCTAGCTTAGTTTTTCTTACAGATTTATACGGTCTCTGGCTGTAATAATAACTAAACCTGGCATTTTTACCTTTTGAAAATGATCCTGTAAGCATCTCGCCAGATTGCCCGTTTAGTACAAAGTTACGAAGTGGAAAATTCAGGTATCTTCGTGATCTCTTCACTCCTAAAGGTTTGCCTGCTGCGATATCCTGTATAAGTTGCCATTCTTCAGAAGAAAACATTGGTTCAAATCTGCCTTGGTACTTCTTGTCCCTTCTTTTAGCAAAGACTATACCCTTGTAGAATTCGCATTTAAAATATTTGCCAATAGAGTTAGTTGTAAGAGCATGGCCGTACATGGTCGTTACACCTTGAACGTTTAAAATATCCGCAATCTGTTTCATTGAGTAATTTCCAGTCATATAAAGACGCCCAGCTTTTTGTAACAAGCTAAAGCTTGGTTCTTTTCTAACTGGAACGTTCTTACCACTTGATTCCCGCTTCATTTGATACCCTAACGGTACTTGCGTGATATTCAACCCATTTTCTAACCGCTTTTCAAGCCCTTGAACGGCTCTTGCCTTGCGAACTTCATTATCCATGCGTGCTATTGCAGCTAAAATTGTGGTTAAGAATTCGGTTGATGGGTCTTCTGATTCTAAAGGCTCGGATGCTGATAATATCTTCACACCGCATTCAGATAATCTTCTTTTGATCTCTAAAAAATCTAAGGTGCTGCGGGAGATCCTATCTAATCGGTAACAAATCAGTGCTCCAACGTCGCCTTTATGAGAAAAACAGTAGTTCAGCAACTCTAGTAAACCTGGGCGACCAGCAATTGTCGTTGCCGACTTACCTGGATCTATGAAAGTTTTAACCATCTCAAAATCGTTCTTTTCACAATAGTCAGTGCAACGTTGTTTTTGGTTGTCTAGAGAAAAGTTTCGAGTTTGTTCTTCACTTGAAACTCTCAAGTATAGTATTGCCTTTTTAAGCATTATAATAAGGATTACTTAACTTTTTCTGCTTTAGAAACGTAATTGCAGTATTCACATGTTTCGGATGGTTGCGGAACTATTTCTGAGTCTAATGCTTGTTTTATGGCAAGGAGCATCGGCTCTACCCAGGCGTCAGTACCCTCATGAGATATAAGTTGCATTTCAAATTCTAGCCTTCCGTCAAATTTTTCTCGATCTTTTGTAGCATTGGCGTAAACAAAGTAACCAGTATTTGATACGGTAAAACCTTTCTTTCTGTAAATCCATTGGTACAGTTCCATCTGTCGTTTGTACCCTTGCTTGTATTTGTCTTCGAGAGATATTTCTTCTTTTGTAGACGTAGACTTGTAGTCAACGATGATAAGTTCACCGTTGGGTCTTACCCAAATATCGTCTACGATCCCACAAACCTCTAAATTTGTTGGTTCGTGAACCACTGAAGCACCAATGTATTTGTGAACGTCATCTCGCCAAACTGGTAAATCTGGATGGTTAAAGGGTAATGCGTCAATCTTATATAAAACCATAAGTTCGTGTGGTTTTTGTTCTTTTCTCAACAAGTCGAATTCATTTTTTAATAAAGTGTCTACAGCTGAGTTAAGGGAAAATCCTGGCATTGATGGTCGCTTTACTTTTAATCTCCTATCCATGTAAAAACATCGGGGACAATCATAAAACATGTCTATTTTTGATCTGCTTATCAGAAAGGGTGAATCTGTGTTTGGATCATAAACTCCCCATCTACTCGTCATTGCTTTTCCTCAAAGGTTTTTGTTACATCACTAAAGCTCTTCATCTTCCCATATTTTTCATACTCTTCTTCACGGATATAAATCCAGCCGAATTTAATGTTTTTCTGTACCCTGTTTATATCATCACACCACTGTTTCAATCTTTCTATTTTCAATGGATCATCAAGATCCTCACGACCTTTAGTTTCTACAATATAGACTCTTCTTGTATCAAGTTTCACAATAAAATCGGGGTAGAAGTCTGAAATTGCACCACTAGCATTTTTGTAATCAATTTTGAAGTGAACGGCAAAATAATTTTTCACATAAGAAACAACATCCTCACATTCCTCAAGGAAACTGGCAAACTCAAGTTCAAGATGGCTGTCACCAATGATTTTATTAAATACACTTTTCTTAGGTATTAAATACCCCTGACCTTTAACGACAAACGGTCTTACCTTACTGATCTTAATATAATCTCGTATTTCTGCTTCACCTTTGTCCAAAACAGTTAAATCGTTTATTTGTTTTTCAAAAGTGTTTATGATCGTCTTTGTAATTTCAAGTTCTGAAAGATTTCTAAGGGTGTTCAAGTCTTCAAGTTCGACCTTATTCTTGAAAAGGTATTCTGTAATAAACTCTTTGACTTTACCGTACAAAATATCGTAACCGCTAATAAGTCGTAAGTCTTTCATTATAACTTGGGTGAAATACCCAACAACGCTTTGATAGTTTGGAACAATGTTAGTATCGAGCTCTGTCTTGTGGCTTATTTCTCCTGTAGTAATGTCTTTGAATACAATTTCACGTTTTTCTTCTTCTGAAAATTGTTTAACATCAAACTTTTGCGAGCCAAAAGATGCGGGGTCAAGATCAGAAAAGTTCTTATATTCACGGTAAATTCTTGGTGTGAGCACAGGAATTTGTATATCCAGCTTCTCGATATCTTTTTTTACATTTTCGTTGTCTACCTCAATAACAAGAGGTGCTTTTGGTTTAGAACCTTCACCCATTTTCTGCTTTTCAAGCTCAACACCTTCGCTCTTGATAGACTCCACAAAGTCCATAAATGCCTCAGTACCGACTACACTTACAAACTCGGGCATATCAGACTCTCGATACATGCGTCTTAAACCTCTACCTAAAGTTTGCTCAGGTAATATATTGCTTTGTGCGGCGTATGCTCGCAAACCAACAATAGTTGTAACGTTCTTAACATCCCAACCTTCTTTTAGCATTAAAACTGAAACAATAGCCTTAAATTTATTGTCGAGGCTGTCGATCTGGTTTGCTTGGCTTCGCAATAACTCTAGTTCTTCTTTGCTCTTTCCAGTCGCATTTTCTGATATTTCACCATTATTCTTTGTATGTATAACTAAGACTACATCCTTTAAGTCTGCGTATGTTTTTTCTAGGTATTCTGCAACTTCATCACAGTTTTTTGTATCATCGGTCATAACAAACAAGATTGGCTTTTTCCCAACCTTTACGTGTTCGTCATAAACCTTCTTCCATTCAAGGTAGCCTAAATGAATGTAATCTTCGTATTTTTCCGTAAATAAAGCGCTCTTCTTCTCAACAAGCTTTGCTCTGCTCGCTGAGTCAGGTAAAACTGGATGTTTAACCACGTTCTGGTGAATCGCTTCGACCAACGGATAGTCTGATACTGTTTGAACAAAAATTGAACCGTTATTATGTTTCGGCGTAGCTGTAACGTCGATTTGTATGGACAGGTCTAAGCCCTTTTGTTTTAATCTGTTGTGAATGTCTTCAATAGACTTAAACCACGCCATTTTTTCATCGTGAATATGATGGGCTTCGTCATTAAACACAGCAAGCTCATCGACATCCCGTACGATCTCGCCTAGATCAATCTTAGATTCATTTGTAGCACCTGTTGGCTTCTTCCCTAAGAAGTAATCGGACAAGTCTTCATCTTCTAATGACGGGTTGCCGTTGCTTCCTTCATACACTCGATGAATATTTGTTAAAAATAAGTTACCGTACTTTTTTACAACCGTAACGTCATCCTGAATATGCGGTGTAATTTGAAAATCGTCTTGCCAGTTCTGTCCTTCGTAACCATTTTCTGGAAGTATGGGATCTTGATAAAATATCCTCATCCCATCAAAGTCGGCTTTAAGTCTATCTAAAACTATAATGTTAGGAGCTATGAGCAAAAAGTTACGGGAAAGTGTTGAGCCTTCTTCATATATTTTGTGGAAATAAGACCACGCCATAAGAAGACTTAAAACCTTTGTTTTTCCAGATCCAGTAGCCATTTTTATAACAAATCTTCTCCACGATTCTGGAAACATGGACGGTGAGACCCGTTCTGTTTTATCAAACCTTAAAAGATCGTATTTGTCTTTAACTTTAATAACATCTGAGAGGTACACAATAGTTTCGACAGCTTCTCTTTGAGCAAAGTAATATTTAAACTCAGACGAAGTTCCATCAGACTTTTGTATCAAATGCTCATTTTTAAACCACCAGTTAAGTAATGCTCTGCTGGTTGCGGTAGCACCTTCGTAATTGCTCTTCCTCCAATCTTTCACTAATTTTCTTAGTTCAGTTACAAAAGGTGGTAACAGCTTTTCATAACCCTGTTCTCTAAGGTCTTCGTCAGCAGGAAACCACCTTATAGAAGGATCTAATATTTCGTATGGAGACGTTGGTAGGTTTGGATGTAGTGCCATATAGATAATAAAGGTTTATGGTAATTGTCGCTGTTGCGGCATAAACACCATGTATTACTTTTTCTTTTCTCCCCTCCTAGAAAACAAACTTTGTGATATATCTGTTCCTGGTTTTACATAATATGCATATTTAGTAGATTTGGCATTTCTCATTTCCAGTATTCCCTTAGTAACCCATTGCCTAAATAATTTTGACATTTTAAGGGTGTCATCGATTCCTGTGATTCTTCTTGCTTCAGTATTATTTATCCTATTATTTTTATCTAAGTATTCACTTACAGCGTCCCATGTTTCAACACGTTTCAAGTTAAAAAGGATAACGTCAACAGAATTTCCTTTCAAAGATGCTGGAATATAAAAAGGGTCATAAAGATTACTTTTTTTCATGGATTGGAACATCCTATCAACACCCTCGCCTATATCAAGGTTAGGTGCTTCGGTAAACCTATTTAATGTGCGTTGTATAATAGGATTTCTCGAGAATCTTTCGCTTCTCAGATTATAGCTATTCACATGTCCTGGATAAGTGCCTGGACTTTCAATCTCAATCCTATCGTCAAAAAATCGTATTTGTATATCATCAGGGATGTAATAATTTCTATGAATAACTGCGTTAGTTACTGCCTCTTGAAAGGCGTAATCTGGAATCATCATTTTTGGTGTGAAAACAGCACCACTTAACTTTGGAGGTGATTCCTTTTGTATATTATAAAAATATTCCATAACCTTCCTTATCTGATACATTAGAGTACCTTCGATAGTAATAGGTTTATGCACCAAGTTTGGCTCTTTTGTGTAACTTCTCTCCGTTCCATAATACCTGGAAACTTTAACCCCATACTTACCTCTGAGTTGCACACTTGGATTTTTCAAAAATAATAGACCCCCTGCAACTGTTAGGTAATTTTTCCCGTCTTTTTTTTGTGCAAGGGCGTTGTCTACCAGAAATGACCAGGTATCTATTTCTAAGCTAAGATTATCTTTCTTATAAATATCTAGTAACTCTTTATCTATATCATCAAGAGAAGCTATATTGGTTAACTCATCCTCGTACTTTATTGTTCCTTTTTCATACCTTAATCTAATGATATCTTGTGCACCAATCTTTACATTTTGGTTACCTTTTCGTATGTATGTATCGCCATTTTTTAATGAATGAATATCATGCCCTTTTTCAACTCTAAAAAGTAATATTTTATCTTTACCCCCGCTTATATTTACAATTTCCATTTCCATATTAGTGCATCTTACTAATGGTGGGTCTATATCTTTATCAACCAATTTAAGTAACTCCGAAACATTGTCGTAGTTAGAATTTACCCCACGTAATCGTTTATCTCTTGGAATTTTATCTTTATCGTCAATTCCAACTATAAAAATTCCTCCGTCCTTATTTGCAAATGCGACTATAGTTTTAAGGGCGTCTGATGGTTTAATTTCAACTCTTTTACATTCAAATCTTTCGCCTTCTTCCGTATCTAGAAAAAGCTCAATTAACTCGTTATCCGTCATATGCTCACCTCAACAACTTTAGTAGTATCATTTCCAAAAATATCAATCACCTTAACAGCAACTTTGTACCTACCTTTACCTGGATATTCGTGGAAAATAGTTTTAAATTCTAGGTTTCGATCTTTTTTAGTTCTAAAAGACTGCCATTCGTTTTCGAAAATGTAATCTCCTGTCCATTGCTCTATGTAGTCATTAAGAAGCTTGCCTTGCTCTGGACTTTTATCTCCTAACAGAACATCTTGTTTACTTTCTGCCTTCTTAACTCTTATAAACTCCTTTTTGCTAGCGTAATCAAAATCTACAGACCAATAATCAATCCAGTCTGTCCAGCTTTCTGTGAGCACATCTTTTGTAATGATCCCATTTTTGTCTTTTGCAACTTTAATTATTTGACCGTTTTCTACAATGATTTTATTTGAGCCTTTTCCCAACGTCTCTTGAACATTAGCCAATGAATCTTGATTATAAAAAACTGAAAAATCTACCAGTTCTATTGCAGCAGACTTTCCTTTGATTATAGGTTTAACTTCCAAGTACGAAACGTCGTAAAAAACGACCTGATTCTTGTCTACAGCTCTTTTATCAAAAACGTCTCTTGGAATATATTTTAAAGCCAAGTCGACTCCTTTTTCTTTAGCTTCTTCCTGAATTCTTGGGGCTAATCCCATTTCAAATTCAAATCCTAAGATATCGATTTTTGTAATCTTCTTATTTAACGCCTCGTCAACACAAGCATCAACAAGATCTCCTGATACAGGTAAATTTATAGCCCCGATACAGACTAAGCGATTAGATTTATTACCCTGAAAGTTCATGAACCCGTCAGCTGGTTTAGCCTTATATGCATTCAGGATTAAATCTACATATGCTTTTTCTTTTTCAGCCAATACTTTGTCCATTTCTTCGTAGGTTAAGTCCTGATTTGTACCTAAAAAGTGTTGTCGCTCGTACTTACCGATGTTTAGGATCTCGAATGCCCTGTAATCTTTACCTTCTTTCTTCATCTGTCTTTGAGTGTCGATCATTCTTTTTCTAGTAGTATGTATTGAAAATTTACCAATATCTGTACCTATCCATTTTCTTCCCAGTTTTTCAGCCACGGCTAAGGTTGTCCCAGAACCACAAAAAAAATCAGCAACAAGGTCACCCTCATTTGAGGTTGCACTTATAATTCTCTCAAGTAATGCCTCGGGTTTTTGAGTTGGATAATTAAGTCGTTCATGAGCAACAGGTGCAATTATAGATAAATCCCACACATCGTCCAAAGGTGCTCCAGTTGATTGATCGATCTCAGATTGTGATGGTATCCTACGCCCAGAATCATCGTGCAGAGCGACAATTTTCTTATCTTTCCACCGCTTCTCAGTTTCCGCTGTTCGAGAGCCATAAAGACGATTAAAAGCAAATTTATCGGACTTGGTATAAACATAAATTGTATCGTGCATTTTCTGCCATTCCTTAGCTGGGGTGGGCCATCGTTTATAATGCCAAACTATCTCGTTTAGAAAAGCTGGTTTTCCAAAGACCTCGTCGAGCAGAAGTCTTAAATAGGAATTTACTCTCCAATCCACATGCACATAACAGACACCCTCATCGGATAACAGATCCCTAACAAGTAAGAGACGTTCATGCATCATTGATATCCAACTATCAGCACCTTTTCCCCATGTGTCCCTATATGCAAGATCTTCTATGACAGTGGGTTTTTTGATAAATGTTTCGTCACCAATTTCGATATTCATTGAAAAGTCAGCCCCAACATCAAATGGTGGGTCAATATAAACAAGTTTCAATCCACCCTGCTTTTCAATTTCTTCTCGCATTGCACCGTTTTTAAGGCTAGAAAGAATAAGCTTGTTGTCTCCCCAAATGAGTTTATTTGTCCACCCATGAATTTGTCTACCTCTGTTATCTAAATCAAAAAGCGTCATTTGCATGGTTGATTTTGTGTCTGTCTCAGATCTAGGTTCATCCACTTGTTCAATTGTTTGAAACGGCAACACGACATTAGTAACTTCGCTAGTTTTCCCGTTCCAAACAAGTTCTACCTCTCGCTTGTCTTCAAACAATAAAAACCTATATTCGTCGGGAAGCGGCTTTCCTTGTTGAAGCATTTTATTTATATCTCTGATTTGATGATCTGATAGTTGCATAAATTCACATTCTCATTTTCTGATTTCATTTTACCGCAACAACGTATTCTTTAGTAGAGTCTAACCATTACATCAGTTTAAATCACTTATATAGTTTTAAACAAAACACCGACTTGAAACTAAAATCCAGCAAAAAGAGGGCTACTAATACTACGGTACAGGGGTTTCCTCGCTTGTTCGTAGATCCGTAAAAATTGCTTCCAATTACCCCACTATAAGTTCGTTAACGGTAACAAAGTACCCATCCAAAACTGAATATGTTGATATAGCAACGTTATGTAGGATTGGTGAAGTCGTATAATCTACGAATAAAGACGTTAGCGGTAGACAACTGGGCTTACGGGGTGTCAAGCCGCCACCGAGCATTACCCATCGTGACAAAAGTATGTTTCACCATCTTTCACTTTGAGGCTGTACTACAAGGTATTCGGCATGTTGCCAATGATATAATGTGTAGACATGGTCAACCTCGCCTACATGTGCTACAGTAAATTTGTTATGAATAAAAACAAATCAGAACAAGAATTAAGGTCAAAAACTTTTACACAAGTTGAAGCCTTACAAGTTGTATTAAATTGTAAAAATTATACCGCTACTTCCAAGTTTATTGGGGAAAACTTGAAATATGGCGATGGCAGATCACTCGCTTGCTTGATACCGCTTATCAAAGGTAACCCTCCAATCTTAAAAAGACTTGGTAAATTAAACGCCAGATCGGGCTATATATTAGCTTTTAATCCAGAATTTATGAATCCTATTGAAGCAAAAAAAATAGTAGATGAGATTGTGGAGCAAGTTGTTGCGACTGGTCTTATGAAGTAACAAATTACTATAAAAAATGCAGAAAAGTTTTAATGAAAACCTGGGGAGGCAATCATCAAGGGGTTTTTCTGCGTCTTGATTATACCAAACCGACTGCCCAGTCGAAAAATGGAAAATAATGTACAAAAAATACAAAACGAGGTTGAACATTTTCAAAATCCTTGGATATGCCAACTACTTGGGTATCAAACTGATAAATATTTAAGTTGGATCTGCTTTCCAAGGTATCCTAACGAACTTCGTGAACTGGGCATATTAAATGACACGTTATGGGTTGTGTACGAATACGTTAGACTTCATGCAAATGAAATGGGAGATTGTGTTACTAGCGCCGACACAATCAATAACAAGGTATTCAAAAATAAAGTTAAAAGAAACTACATTAATAAACTGCTAAGGGAACTACGTGAGCTGAGGTTAATATATTTCGAAGACCACGGCGGAGTCGGAGGTAATGTAACAATTAAAGTTGACGATTTTTTCCTTCCCAACGGTCAAAAAACGAATATCTCAAAATATTTTGTTAACAGGTCAGTCCCAGGTGAAGGTATAACGGAGACACCAGCAACAAACGGGGTCAATATAGAAGCTAGTGAACGGGTTAAGGAAAATATTCACAGGTCTACAGCACCCTTTGTGGCTTCTATAGAAGCAATACAGCCTGATGAAACATCTAGGTTTTTCACAGGTAATAACACTAATACGAATAATGAAACTAATACTATAAATATCGAATCTTCGATGTCTTATAAAAAAGAAACGGGGGAAGAGAAAGACTACGCTCCAAAGTTGAAAACCGAATCTTTTGACCCCGAACAATATTCAATAAACTACAACAAAAGTCCGTATGAAATCTCACAACTAAAGAAAATAGCCCAGTACGTGGCAGACCCGTACATGGGTTTTATTCTTATCAGGTTTGAAAAGCTGGGTTTTGGTATTATCCAGGACGCTTACACCCAATACTTAGAAGATGAAAACAACCCTAAAGTTTCAATAACGTCACCCGCAAAATACTTCAATGCAAAAATTACCAAGCTTTATATGGATAAACAGAAAATGAAAATTGGGAGTATCAAATAAAGTGCGCGGTACAATTCAATATATGCGTTTACCTACAAGGGTTGCTGGCATCATAATAAAATGAAATCAACTTATAAAGAATAGCCTACTATTGCAGGACTTGGTAAGGGTCTGAGGTTTTACACCAAAACCCAATCGCAACGTCCGCCATCATTACCAGATTCTCCACAAAAGTTTGAGGAAGTGTAAATAGTTTGGGTGATATACTATTACCATTGAGATCGGGAGGTATTTCGACATCGAATCCGATTTGATTTACCCCACCGCCCTCACCAACTTAGGAAAATAATGAAACTTTTACTTACATCAACAGGACTTACACATCCAAAAATAATAAGTGCGTTCAATGAATTAATCGGCAATGATCTTTCTAAAGTAACAATTGGCTTTGTTAAAACAGCTTCAAGAACAAAAGAGGAACTCAAGTACGTTAATAAATCAAAAAATGAGTTAATAGACACCGGCGTTTTAGTGTCAAACATAAGAATTCTAGATTTTGCAAATAGGAACGATACAAAAACCATGCACGAATACGATGTATTGTACGTATGTGGAGGAAATACATTTCATCTATTAAACGAGATTAAGAAAAATAACTATGATATTGAAATTAAAAAATTTATATATCAGAATAAATTATATGTCGGAGTAAGTGCAGGAAGTATAATACCAACCCCAAACATTGAAATTGCCTGTGTAGAGCCATCAGATCCTAACGATGTTGGGCTAAAAGATTTTTCTGCCCTTGGAATAATAGATTTTGAAATCTCCCCACATTCTCCTGAATTAGTTCCTTTTGAGACAGTTGGGGGATATGCAAAAACCAATAAACGAAAAATTTATGCAATTAGTAATAAAACGGCATTGAAAATTGAAGGAGCTAAACTAGAAATAGTCGGAGAAAGAAATTACAGATTTTTTAATGTAAAATAGAAATATGGATATAGAACAAGAAATACTTGCCATAAAAGAACGTAATAAAAAGGTAGAATCAGATAAAGCTTGGGAAACTAGTTGGTCTAGAAAGATATTAATTTCTGTAGCCACTTACTTTTTGGTCTTATTATTCTTTTTAATTCTACGTGTTCAAAATCCTTGGCAAAATGCTTTAATTCCAACAATAGCCTACTTTATCTCATCATCAACTATGTCTTTCGCAAAAAAGATCTGGGTTGGACGTGTTTATAAGAAGTAGAATCACAAATTATTGACATTCTATTAACTTCAAGATAGATTTATTTAATGAAAACAAAAATAGTTGGTTGGATGTATATTATAGGTTCAGCTTTTTTTATATTTTGGGGATTAATTTCATTCTTAACAATAAACGATACTTTTGGAAATCCTAGTAAGTCGTTAATCGTTGGTTTTTTAGAACTTGGGATTGGTATTTATGCGTTCTTCCTAGGTTCCGCTGTCAAATCACATAAAAAATGGTCGTACAAGGCTGGTCTTATAACTTTCTCTTTAATAGGTCTTGGTAATCTTATTCCAGTATTTCTTGGTAATTTTTATACACTTATTCCTGTATTATTTAACGCGTTTTGCATATACGCGCTAATAAATGAAAAAAATCTTTTTGCAAATTCTGTTACGCAATCGTAGAAACTTATATCAAATATCTATCAAAGAAGTCTTTGATATGCAGCATTCCTTCATCCTTTCCCCTTTGAGATATAAAATGTCCGCCTCTTTCTATAAGTAGTTTCTCGTGCAAGTCGTTTGTTAATTTTAATTGATTATAAGTAGACACTGTAACCAAAGGATCATTTGTTCCATAAATGAAGGACTCCGGTCTAAAGCCCGGAGTCTCCTCTTTTCTTTGCAGAAGGAAACGCATTCATCTCCAGGCTTAAAAGCGCCATCGGCGCTTGCGCCATTATGGGTGGCTAAAGCCTTGGAGTCTTCTGCTACAGAAAATAAATAATAAAGGGGCGCCAAAATTAGTATCGGTTTTCTCTTTAAATATTTTAGAGATTTTTGTCATCGATTTGTTATTAAAATTTAAAAGAGCATTTTTATCATGTCTTAATAAAACGATCCCTAGTTTTTTAAGCATATTATATATAAAGTCTATTTTCAGTATCGATAGGTACACATTTCTAGATAAATAACCAATTGTGCTTATTGTTAGGTTCGCTTTTCCACTTAGCGTAGTACCATTGATATTTATTGGAGATGACCAAATGATTGCGGGTACGTTTTTACCTATATTATAAAATTCTTCTGAGACTTTTAAAGAAATTAGGCCACCTAAAGAAAATCCGACTAAACCAAATTTCTTTAAATTGAGATGATTTATAAAACTAATAAAGTACTCCGCGAAACCATAGAGACTATTAATGTTATACAACGGTAAATTATTATGTGCAGGTAAGTCAAGAAAAATACACCTAAATTCCGGAATTAAGCGTTCATAGAATTTTGGCTGATCTTCCTTACTTCCCGTTAAACCGTGCAAGAAGACTAATACTCTATCGCTGTTTCCAATGTCATAATACTTATATAATCTCCCATCTACCTTAGTTTCAATCTCATTTAAATCTACCTGCATTTTGACCAAAAACCCTTGCTTCCATCCCTGGCTTCCCTTTCGGCTTCTAATAATAAATCTTTATATTTAACATCCGGCGGAAAAGTAGAAACGTTCGCGTAACCCTCTCTAACTAAATATTCATTCACAAATAAACCATTAACATAAACATATCGCAACAAACGACCATATCTGTCAACTTCTGACACGTCCTTTTCAAGTTCTACAACTTTTCCTTCTACTAATTTTTTATTAAAACTTGAGGCCTCCTTTCCAAAACATTCAACTTTTTTATTAGGATGAACAGTTTCGGGTGTATTTATTCCAATATATCTAACCTTTCTTCCATCTTGAAGTTCTACTGTATCGCCATCTACTACTCTTTTAACTAAGACCTTTTCGGTTTGAACCCCTAAAATTCTACTAACATCTATCTTTGAATTACTTTTTGGAATTGAATTATTTACTGTATAGGCAGTAATTAAAGTAAAGATAAAAATCCCGATTAACGACGTGATAGAAAGTAATACTTTCTTATTCTGATCCATAATTTTTTCATTATACCCTATCAAAAAATAGTGTTAAAATTCACTTATGCCATTACAGTTTTCTCAAACAATGCAGCTTTTCTTTGCTCATAACTTTCCTTTAATTTTATTTAGTATTTTCTCAATAATTTCTTTGATTTTGGCGATTAAAAATAACTCACGCTTCTATATATTACTTTTTGTTGCTTTTTTTGTTCTCGCTTTTAAGTTCGAGTATAGTAAACATTTACTTTTTAAAATAGAAAATGACATGATAAACTCTATTTTTCCGGAAGGGGCGCGGGGAAGGAAATATGATTTTATTAAGACTGTACTTGAATTTTATTTACCTGTAATTATGAATTTTTTTGGCTGGGGTCTTTTAGTTTTAAATCTAATTTTTGGCCGAAAAAAGCGCGATCAACAAAACTAAGCTGACTTAATTTTAACTGCTTCCTTGCCTTTTCTACCTCTAAGATAAAAAAGCTTTGCTCTTCTTACTTTACCGTGCTTTAACACGTCAAGTTTTTCTATGTTTGGTGAAAATAAAGGAAAAATACGTTCTATACCAATACCGCCCACGCCTATTTTTCTAACTGTAAAAGTTTTTGATTCGCCTTCTCCCCTTTTTGAAATAACAATACCTTCAAAAGGTTGGATTCTACTCTTTCCACCTTCAATAATTTTATAGTGTACCTTCACAGTATCGCCGGATCGAAAATCTGAAATTTTAGTTTTTTGTGTATCTTCGGTCATAATTTACCTTTTTAACCGCATGAGATTACCAAATTATAGTAAATTACGCAACATCAGCTTACTTTGGACTTTATTTTGGAATCTACTTTAGAGCCTATTTTAACTAACAAAGCATCATTTTTTGCTGTTATATCAACTAAATCGCCTTCTACAATTTCATCGGAAATTAGCTTATTTGAAAGGACATTCTCAATTTCTCTTTGAATTAATCTCTTTAACGGCCTTGCTCCATACTCCTCATCGTATCCTTTTTCTACTAAGTACTTTTTAGCCTTTGAGTCAACAAAAAGGGTAAGTTTATGTTCGGCTAAAAGTTTTTGCGTTCTGGCAAGTTGAATTTCAACTATTTTTTCTATGTACGTTTTTGTTAAACTCTCAAAAATTACTATTTCATCAATTCTATTTAGAAATTCAGGTTTAAATCTGTCTTTTAATAACTTTTGAATTCTTCTTTCAAAGGTTTCTTTAGTTCTTACTACAGTTTGTTTATTCTCTATCTCATCCCCAAATCCAATTTCAACTTGTCGTAGTAAATCGGATCCAACATTTGAAGTCATAATTATTATTGTATTTTTAAAATCAACCGTTCTGCCTTTACTATCCGTAAGCCTTCCATCCTCCATTACTTGCAGTAAAGCGTTATAAACATCAGGATGAGCCTTTTCAATTTCGTCAAGCAATATTATAGAAAACGGCTTTCTTCTTACAATTTCAGTTAGCTGGCCTCCGCCTTCAAATCCAATATAACCTGGAGGCGCGCCGATTAGTTTACTCACAGTGTGTTTTTCCATATACTCGCTCATATCAAGCCTAATTACCATGTCTTCGTTTCCATAAAGTACTTCCGCTAACGCTTTCGCGAGTTCAGTTTTTCCAACACCGGTTGGTCCTAAAAATAAAAATGAGCCAACAGGCCTTTTAGGATCTTTTAAGCCTGCTCGAGCTCTTCTTATAGCTTCAGCAACAACGTGAACTGCTTTTTCCTGATTAACCATTCTCGCGTGAATCATTTCTTCCATCTTCATAAGCCTCATTTTTTCTTCGATTGTTAAATCCTCAAGCGGAATTCCGGTAGATCTTGAGATAACTCTTGCTATATCTTCTTTACCAACAACAGGAATTTCTTCAAGCTTAGTTTTGGTCCAAATGTTCATTAACTCCGCCTTAACTTTTTCTAGCTCCTCAATCTCAAGATTTATTTTATTTGTTTCTTCGGGAGTTTGCGCGTTTCTTAAAGACTCTTTCAATAATTCCATTTTTTCTTCAACTTGCTTTAGGTTTTCGGGTTCTTTTATTTGAGAAAGTCTAACTTGTGCTGATACTTCGTCTATTACGTCAATTGCTTTATCCGGCAAATACCTATCACTTATGTATCTTGTAGACATTTGAACCGCGGAAAGTATTGCTTCGTCCGAAATTTTTACTTGGTGATGCTTTTCATACCTTTCTCTTAAACCTTTTAATATTTCGATCGTTTCTTCCATTGTGGGCTCTTTTACTAAAATCGGTTGAAATCTTCTCTCAAGGGCTGCATCCTTTTCTATATATTTTCTATATTCGTCAAGGGTAGTGGCCCCAACCATTTGCAACTCACCCCTTGCTAACGCCGGTTTTAACATATTTGCTGCGTCAATTGCGCCCTCCGCAGCTCCCGCTCCAACAACAGTATGAAGTTCGTCTAAAAATAAAATTACTTGGCCTTGGGCTGCTACAACCTCACCAATTATGTCTTTTACTCTACCTTCAAACTGACCTCTATGCGAAGTTCCCGCCAAAATAGAAGGCAGATCGAGAGAGAAAACTCTTTTTGTTCTTAAAGGTTCGGGAACCTGGCCATTTACAATTCTTTGAGCCAATCCCTCAACAACAGCAGTCTTTCCAACTCCCGGATCGCCAATTAACACCGGATTATTTTTTGTTCTTCTTGAAAGAATATGAATTACTCGTTCAATTTCTTCTTTTCTGCCAATAACAGGATCAAGCTTGTCTTCTCTAGCAAGTTGAGTTAAATCACGACCGAATTTGTCTAAAATTGATGTAGATGAGGTCTTTTTTTGAAGTTCCAAGTGGCACTCCTCGCACAAGGCTATGTAAACCTGTCTCCCGTCTATAATTTTGCTTGTAGATATAACTGCCGGCCTTTGACCGCATCTGTTGCAAATTACCATAATTTAATGATACCACATTCTAGCACTTATGCAATACATGTGCTAATGCTCCCAAACATTACTAACAAAAGGTTCCGACACAACCGGAACTTTATGAATAAATAATTCCCCCGCCCTTACCATTTCCTCCGACTGAATTTTTGCCCAATCTTCAGCTTGATCTTCTCTAACTTCACAAACTAACTCATCGTGAACTGTTAAAGTAATTCCTCCCTCAACTTTTTCTTTTTTTAGTCTATCGTAAACATAAACTAAAGCGTACTTAATTGCATCCGCGTTCGTTCCTTGAATTGGGTGATTCTTTGCTTGCCTCTCAATGTTAGCTATTAGTTTTGTGTATTCCGGATCGTTACGTTCGGGCTTCCTGTACCACCTTTTTCTACCTCCGGGTGTTGAGCTCCAGCCGTTTCTAACTGCATCCTTAGCCATTTTTTCAAGGAAACTCCTAACTTTAGGATAACTTTTAAAATAAAGTTTTATATATTCTTTTCCTTTTTCCTTTGAAACATCAATTTGGCGCGCAAGTCCTGAAGATCCCATTCCATACATCAAGCCAAATCCAATAGGTTTTGAAATTTGTCTTAGATCAGGATATTTCTTTTTAAAATTGGAAGAATATTCTTTGTTAAACATTAAAGCTGCGGTATATGAGTGTATATCCAAACCCTCTGTCAAAGCTTTTATCATTTTTTCATCTCCGGATAAATCGGCCAAAATTCTCATTTCCATTGAAGAATAATCGGTTACTGTTAATAAATTACCTTTTTCCGGAGTAAAACATTCTCTAAAGGGCGCCTCTTCAGAATTTCTCGGTATTTGCTGTAAATTAGGGTTTTGACACGAAAACCTACCTGTTGCTGCGCCAAGTTGAATAAAATCCGGATGTAACCTTCCCGTCTTTTTATTTATTTTCTCAAGAAGACCTTCCCCAAACGCGGAGATTAATTTTTCGTATCCTCTATACTCCCTTAATATTTTTGCTATTGGGTGGTCTAAAACTGCTAAAATTGCATCTCCAGTTGCAGGAATTTCTACTTTTAATCTCTTATTAAATAATTCCATTAATTGGACTTGGCTATTAATGTTTATTACGTTTGATAAATTTCCAAATAGATCAAATTGATTACTTGGGTAAAGGCTTCTTATTTCATCCTGAAACTTTTGTGAAACTATGTCTCTTTTTTTCTTAAGTGCATTTATAATTTCCATCCACTTTACTTTATCTACATGAATTCCCATTAATTCCATCTCCGCAACTACTTTTGTAACTGCAAATTCAAGTTTTGCAATTCTAACCAATCCCTCTTTATCCAAAAATGTTTTTTGTTTTTCAAAAATTGGAAATAATATTAATGTATCAATCGCAGCATATTTTAATTGATCTTCAGTAACATTTGTATGCATGTTTACAAACGACATTCCGAACTCCTTTTCCAGCTTAATTTCTAGGTATTTTTCAGCAAGCGCGCCTAGTGATTTTGATACCTTATACCCTGCTGTTAGAACCCCTTCTGCTAACATTGTGTCGTAAATATTATCTATCTCAATACCAAGTTTAAGTTTTATAAAAGCGTAATCAAACTTTCCGTTTTGCATAATCTTTAGGATTTTTTTGTCTTCTAAAATTGGCTTTATGATCTTTAAATTTAGTGTTTTGGGATCAAAGATATAACTTTTTTCTTTTGTTGCAATTTGAACTAAAACCATATTACATGTATATGGTTCAAGCCCTGTTGCTTCAATGTCAACAGCAACTATCTGATTTTTTAATAATTCTCTTACCGCACTTTCTGCTTTAGTTTGAGTTTTAATAAATTCGTAGTTAGGGTTTTTTAAATCAAAGGCCAAGCTCATTTACTTAGTATATCTGTTAGCATTTTTCTTACAATAACCGGATCAGCTTTTCCTTTTGCGTTTTTCATAACTTGGCCTATTAAAAATTCAAGGGATCCCATCTTGCCGGTTTTAAATTCTTTTACAGCATCATCGTTTTTGGCAATTACTTCATTTGTAATTATTTCTAATTCTGTATCCTTTATTTTGTTGCTTACTCCGGTTAACAATTTTATTATCTGTTCGGTTGTCAAATCCCTCGTCTCAGGTCTGTTTAATAATAAATTTGCGGTTCTCTCCGAATCTCCACCACTTTCTACTACTCTCATAAATAAATTCACACAAAGTAATCCTAATCCGTTAGTTAAAGAAATTGAATTCTTTTCAGATAATTTATATGTTGTTTTTAAAGTTTCTTTTAGTTGATAGGGTAATTGTGGAAGACTTGTATTTATTCCTAACAAATATGTTTGATCAAACTCCATTGGCGGAATATCAGGATCAGGAAAATATCTATAATCATGAGCTTCTTCCTTATCTCTTTGGGATAAAGTTTTACCTGATTTCTCATCAAATCCTCTATTTTCTTGTTTAATTTTTTTTCCAGATGCCAAAACTTCTGACTGTCTCTTTATTTCTGACTCAACAGCTTTTTCCATAAACCTAAACGAATTTATATTTTTAATCTCAACCTTATAATCCGGAAGTATTTTCTTACTTTCCATTTCAGAGGTTCTTAAAGAAATATTGGCTTCGAGTCTCATTTGCCCCTTTTCCATATCGGCATCCGAAACTTTAAGTACACGAACAATATCTTGTATTTTTTTAGAAAACGCAACCGCGTCCACAACTGTTTTAAAAACAGGTCTTGTAACAATTTCAACAAGAGGCATCCCTGATTTATTGAAATCAATTAAAGTTTTACCGCCTTCATGAAACGATTTTGCCGTATCCTCTTCTAAATGAACTCTTTCTATTTCAATTTTTTCTCCACTGTCTAAAATTAAGAAACCGTTTTCGCACAAGGGTTGTTTATATTGGCTAATTTGATACCCTTTTGGCAAGTCGGGATAAAAATAATGTTTTCTATCAAAATGCGAGTTATTATTTAAAGTACAATTTAGCCCAAGACCAAGCAATTGTGTCATTTTAACAGCATCAAAATTTGGTACAGGAAGAGCGCCGGGAAGACCTAAACAGGTTGGGCAAACATGGGTATTTGGTTCTTTTCCGTAAATATCAGCATCACAACCGCAAAACATTTTTTTAGCTGTTTTTAAGTGCAGATGTACTTCAAGTCCTAATGCTAATTTATATTCCATATTATCTTTCAACAAAAACACCTAAAGCTTCAAGTCCTCTTTTTAAATCGTCTATTCCTTTTGTTAGCATAAAGTGCGGAGGCTCGTACCCAGATTCATGTATTAGCGAGTTCCTAATTTTGTGAGCTTCCCAAATATTGTTATAAACGTTTCTATCGAATTTATTTTGACTTTTTTTAAGTCTTTCACCTAAAGTTTTTCCATCAACTATGTCTCCCAACGCGTTATCTAAACATTTATCTGCAGAAATTAAAGCCTGTCTTAACTGACTCGGAGCTTTACCTGCCAAAAGAATGTTAATATTTTTCCATTCCACTTTTATTTTATCTTCAGTTTGTGAAGAAACTGTACTTCGTGAAAAAACTCTATCAAGTCCTAATAATTTTGTTAAAAAACTCATATCTTTGCTCCCTTTATTTCAGGAAAACTTAAATGAAATTTAGTATTTTGCTGAAAAGCGTTCGAAACTCCAAGTACTTTAGGTTCCGACATATGCGGAGCAATAAATTGAATTCCAACCGGCATGTCTTCGTAAAATCCGCACGGTATAGAAATTCCCGGCAGTCCCGCAATTGAACTTGGTTCTTGAAATACGTCCATAAGTTCTCCAAACATTGAGGAATTATCCGATTCTCCAATTTTTGTTGCAATACACGGGTAAGTTGGGCCTACAATTAAATCAACTTCTTCAAAAGCTTTATTAAAATCTTCAATTATTAAAGTACGACCTTTTTGGGCTTTTGCGTAATATTCATCGTAATAACCTGAACTTAGCGCGTAAGCTCCGAGAATCATTCTTTTTTTAGCCTCAAATCCAAAAGAACTTCTAGGCTTTCCATATCTTATTCCATCAAATCTAGCCAAATTAGATGAAACCTCTGATCTTTGCAAAATCGTATAAACTGCGATTGAATACTTTGGAGAAATTAAATCCATTTCAATTATTTCAGCGCCTAATTTTTCTAAAGTTTTAATAGCCTTATTTACTTGAATTTTAACCCCATTCTGAAGTCCGGGCTTTGTATCTATTTCAAAATAAGATTTAGGAGTTCCAATTTTTATTCCCTCAAAACTAAAGGACTTTAACTCTTTCTCATAATCCAAAATTGGTTTTGGTGAAGAAGTAGCGTCAAAAGGATCGATGCCTGAAATAACACTTAAAATTAGAGCAGAATCCTCAACTGTCTTTGTTAATGGGCCGGGAGAGTCGGTTGATGAAGCCATGGCAATAAGCCCATATCTGCTAACTCTGCCATAAGTCGGTTTTAGACCGGTAATTCCACACCAAGAGGCAGGTCCTCTAATACTTCCTGCTGTTTCACTTCCAAGTGCAAAAATGCACATATTGGCACTTACAGCTGCGGCCGATCCTCCGGACGATCCTCCGGGAACTCTGCTTAAATCCCAAGGGTTTCTAGTTGTAAAAAAGTCAGATGTTTCGGTAGAAGAACCATGAGCAAAAGCATCCATATTGGTTTTACCTATCAAAACTGCACCTGCTTCCTTTAACTTTTTGGTAACAGTTGACTCATAAGGGGGAATAAAACCTTTCAAAATATTCGATGATGCGGTTGTTTCAATCCCTTTTGTGCAAAAATTATCTTTACAGGCATACGGAATTCCAAGAAGTGGCTTTGAAGCAAATCCTCCTTCCCCTTCTTTCTTTATTAACTCATCAGAAAGCTTTGCCTGCGCCATTGAACTCTCTTCTAAAACTGTTATAAAAGCTTTCACACTATCGTTGTATTTTAAAATTGCATCTAAACACGATTTCGTTAACTCAACGCTTGAAAATTTTCTTTCCTTTAATCCGTTTATCGCATCTTTTAAGTTTAATGTATTTAATTCCATTTATCTTTCTAATACTTGAGCAGTTGCAATTAAATCTTTGACGACTTTGTTAGCGTTTGATAGTACTTCTTCCTTACTTAACGTAGAAGAATAGTCTGATTTTTGGAATACATTCGTTAAACCGGTAACTTGATATGTTTCAACAACTTTATTTAGATTAAGATCGCTTAATACGTTTATATAATTTAATGTTTCAATAAATAAATCTAACAACTTTGTTTTTTCTGAGGGGGTTAAAGTTAATTTAGAAAGTTCTCCTACTTTTTCAACTTGTTTAATACTGATAGTCTTTGCCATACTGTTTATTATACATGCACAACGTCACATTGCTTCAAGTCTCTTGATTCTTTCCGCAATTGGGGGATGAGTATCATAAATACTTGCCAAGAATCCTTGATTTTCGGATTTTATAGGATTTGTAATATATAAATGAGATGTTGCCCTATTTGCAGCTTCAAGTACTTCGGTGTCTTGGGAAAGTTTTGTGAGTGCCGAGGCTAAACCATCGGGATATCTTGTCAAAAGAGCTGCAGATGAATCTGCTAAATATTCTCTATCTCTGCTTATTGCTAACTGCATTAAAGTTGCGATTATTGGACTTAATACAAGTAAAATTATTCCAACTATCATTATAATCCCACCAACATCTGAATTCGAACTTTTTCGTCTTCCGCCATAAAACATACCTCTTGTAACCCAGTCTGAAATAAGAATGACGGTTCCAACTAACACTGTAACAATAGACATTAAGCCAATATCGTAATTTCCAATATGCGAAAGTTCGTGAGCAATAACTCCCTCTAGCTCAAGCTTTGTTAGTTTTTCAACAATTCCGGAGGTGAAACAAATTATAGAATGTTGCGGGTCACGACCGGTTGCAAAAGCGTTCATTGCAGTATCATTTATTAGATATATTTTAGGTTTTGGAAGACCTGCGCCTATACATAAATTCTCAACTAAATTATGAAGGTACTTATTTTCCTCAACTGTAACTTCGTGAGCACTGGAAATTGCTAAAATAATTTTATCCGACTCAAAATAAGAGATAATACAACTAAAACTTGAAAATATTAAAGCCAATAAAACAAAAAAAGTACCGGAGCCATCAAAAAATACTTGCCCAGTAAACCATCCCAAAAAAGAAACGAATAACATGAAGGCAATAATAATTAGCCAAGTGTTTCTCTTGTTTTGGGAGATTTGAGAATAAATTGTTGTTGTCATAGGAGCTAAAATTGAACTTTGACAGGTTGTTTTTCTTCTTCGTTTGCTTCAAAAAACACTTCTTGCTTGAAACCAAGAGTAGAGGCTATTAAATTGCTTGGAAACATTACGATTTTGCTATTGAAATCTCTAACTACAGAATTATAAAACTGTCTGGCGTATGAAATTTTGCTTTCGGTATCGCTCAACTCATTTTGAAGGTTAGTAAAATTTTCGGAGGCTCTTAACTGAGGGTATGCCTCTGAAATCGCGAACAAACTTTTTAATGCTGAGGTTAACATTCCATTTGCTTCCTGCGCCTGTGAAGGATTTGTTGCGCCCATAAGAGCTGAACGTGCTTTAGTTACATTTTCAAATACTTCTTTTTCATGAGATGCGTAACCTTTAACCGTTTCAATAAGATTTGGAATAAGATCGGTTCTTCGTTTTAATTGAACATCAATTCCGCTCCAAGCTTCTTTCACCTTAACCTTCAAGGAAACTAAACTATTATAAACTATAACGAAATATACGCCAAATATGAATAAAACTATTAACGGGAATAAAATTATAGTTGCTGGAATTGAAAACATAAGTTTATTCTACACTTCCTTAACGAAATTGTCTACAAAGTCTTTTCTAGAAAGAGTATTTAGTAGATTTTCTTTTGTACACATACCGCGCCTTGCTACATCAATTCCATATTTCATAAGTTTAAGGTCTCCGGTTGAATGGGCATCGGTATTTATCATCAGCCGAATACCTTTTTTTACCGCATCCGCGACTAAATCATCCGCAAGGTCAAGACGAGAAGGTTGGGCGTTTATTTCAAGTATTTTATTGTTTTTTATTGCTGATTCAAATACTTTTTCCCAATCCAAATTACAAGCTTCTCGTTGGTTTATTAAACGACCGGAAGGATGGCCAATTACAGTCACATAAGGGTTTTCCAAGGTCAAAAGCATTCTTTTAGTAACGACATCTCGATCTTGATCAAAAGATGTATGAATAGAAGCAACACAATAGTCTAGTTTTTTTAACATTTCATTAGGCATTGATAGAGTACCATCAGATAAAATGTTAACTTCGTATCCAAATAGTACCCGTATGATGTCTTGTGAGTCATTTATTTGTTCAATTGTTGTTCTTGTTGCCTGCATTAAGCCCAAAACCTCATACTTACCTCTGCTCTGAACGCTAGGGGAATGGTCACAAATACCAATATACGAATAACCTAAATCAATTCCAGCGTTTACCATATCTTTAATTGAATTAACGCCGTCCGAGGCTATAGTATGTGTATGAACATCACCTCTAATGTCCGAAAGTTCAACCAGCCTAGGGATCTTCCCGCGCGCAGCTAACTCAACTTCTTCCTTTCCATGTCTTATTTCGGGAGGAATGTACTGAAGTCCAATCCTTTTGTAAAAATCATCTTCATTTGAAAATACTTCTTGTTTGTCACCAGTCTTAATACCATATTCCGAAAGAGACATGCCTATACTTAAGGCGTGAGTACGCAAAATAACGTTATGTTGCTTGCTTCCGGTAAAGTATTGAATCATCGCGCCGAAACTTAATTGGTCTATTACTCTAAAATCTACCTGAACGCCATTTTTAAGCGTCACACGACACTTTTTTTCGCCTTTATCAAGAATTTCATCAATTTCCGGAAACTTAAGAAAAAGGTCGGTAACTTCCTTTGGCTTATTTGTTGCCACTGCAATATCCATGTCCCCTACAGTTGAAGCTCTACGTCTTAAGGATCCTAGTGCTTTTATATCTTTAACTTCCTCAAACTTATTCATGTACTCAAGTATTCGGTTTGCAATCTCTTCTGCTTGATATAACAACATTCTAGAGCTTTCCTGTTTAGTCTTTTTAAGATTTTCTATCGATTCAAGAATATCTTTCTCAGACTTCTCGCCAAACCCCGCAAGAACCCTTATTTTTCCACTTTCTGCAGCTTTTTTGGCTTTTTCAATTGCAGTATCCCTTTTATTTAATTTAAAGGCGGTGGCGAGCTTAAATGCGGTTTTTGCACCAACACCACGTATCCCAATTAAACTAAACATACCTTCGGGTAAATCCTTCATGACTGCGTCAAATTGTTTTGCTTTACCGGTTGCAAAAAGTTCGTCTAAATGTTGATTTAGAGATGCGCCAACTCCCGGAATTTCATCCAGCTTACCGTTTTCCCACAAATCATAAACACTCGAAGTTAGTCCATCTATTGAGGAAATAGCGATTTGATAGGCACGAACCCTGAATCTGTCTAGATTTTTAACTTCCATTGCAGCCAAAACTTCTTTTAATTTAAGCACTACCTCTTTATTTGTCATTTTATACGGCATAGATTGATTCTATCATCATTGACCAAAACCGCCCAATTTGATAGATTGAGCGTAGTTAAAAGTACATTTATGGGGCTGTAGCTCAGTTGGTTAGAGCGCTTCCCTGTCACGGAAGAGGTCGCGGGTTCGAGCCCCGTCGGTCCCGCCATAAAGGTATTGACCGAAATAAAAATATAGGTTAGAATGAAATTAATACCCAATTCCAATTTAGACTCTGCCTCAAAAAGACAATGAGCAATAATACGGTTAATGACAATTCGAATGGTACAGGTTTTCATCCCGCGGAAATGATCCCATTGGAAAAGTATAGAATTTCACCGGTCAAAAATTTTGTGGCTATGTTAGTAGCCTTGCTTTTTATTGTAATAGCAGGATATTTGGCATATAAATATTTTCTAAAGTCAGGCATAATTCAAACAAATAATAATGGTGAAATAACTTCGGGTGTCTCAACAGTAAGAACTGATTATACTAATTACGGTGTTAACGAGCAAAATGTACAAACTGACGAATTTACTATTGCCGATGAAAATAAAACCGTAATTATTTGGATTGCAAATGATTACAAATTCGGCGACATTAAACAAGGAAATCATAATGTTAAAAGCGGAGATACTCTGTGGGAAATTGCCGAGGCAGTTTATGGAGATGGATCTCAATGGGTCAAAATACAAAATGCCAACCAAAATAGTATTGGATTTACTGCAGGTGGACAACAATCTTTAATATACGCAGGACAAACTCTAATTATTCCATAACCTCTTCTCATTCCATAAATTCACAGTTCTGTTAAAATCTTCTAGTTAAGAAATATGCGCGCGGGCGTGGCTTAGCGGTAAAGCGCCTCCTTCCCAAGGAGGAGATCGCGGGTTCGATCCCCGTCGCCCGCTCCATATGGTACTCAAGTTTGAAAAACAACGAATTTCCCCAATAAATCAAACTAAATATGGGTTCGAGCCAACAAATTTTAGCCAAGAGAAAAGAAAATTTGTCCAGTAACGAGAATTGAACTTAGTAGTATTGCAAAAACCATAAAAACATTTCATACTAAAGCTATGGAAAATCAAGTTAACCCAAATATTCAGAACAACTCTTCAGTTGAACAGGTTCCAGCTACTTCACAAGTTTTGCAAACACAATCAAAATCTAATTTTCTACCAATAATATTGGCTACTTTGATTTCTGGCATCGTCTTTGGAGTTGGTGGATATTATTTTGGCAAGCAAGCTTCAACCATTCAAAAAGTTACCGAAAATATTCAAACTTCACCTATTCCTTCTTCGCCACCCGTTCTTAGTCCTACAGTTGAACCAATTGATTCTGACTCTATGGCCAATTGGGAAACGTATAATAGTTCGGAATACTCATTTAAGCATCCAGCAGGGCTTAAATCAGACACTGGAGCAGCAGGTACAGGTTTTGAAAGTATTCGTTTTCAGTTAATAGGACCAAAGCAAATAGCTTCTGGACGAACCCAAACATCCTTATTTGACGGCTATTCTTTCATAGTAACCAAGATGGGGATAGCTACACAAAAAACTCCTGAGCAGTGGGCTACAGAAAGAAGAAACGACTCGAAAGAAAATTGCGGATCCGAGGTAATTTTGTCCGACGTTGAACCAATAACTATAGGCAAAGCTACTGGAGTTCAATATTCAGTGAAGAATTGTATTGGAGATTACACGGCCAGTTATCTATTAAATGGTACTAATGTCTATGAAATAACACAATTGTATGTAGGTGAGCCAGTTGATCAAAAAGCATACGAAGAAATAACTAACCAAATATTTAACTCTCTCAAATTTTTATAAAACTTTTGATTCCTAAATGTTCTTTAAGTACGTCCAGTTGTCGAATAAGTTTTGGGGTTACCAGACTGTATAGGTTCGATCCCCGTCGCCCGCTCCAACAAAAATGTCCATTAAGCCAAAATATAAATGACTAGAATTTTCGGGTTCGAAAGAAAAACAGTCCGAGAAACCAAAGAAACTGTAATGGGGATATTAAATAATGCGTTTACCATATTTGGTCTATAATGGAGTTGCCTTTTCGAAATATGAAAAATTACTTGAAATATATCTTGATTGTAATAATATTATCCAGTTTTAGTTTAATAGTAGTTACAACAATAATCAACACCAAATACTACAAATATACTATTCAGGAGATATATGGCAGTAAGTTAACACAGATTTCTAACTCAACCCGAAATAACTTACCAGACAAATGGACATCTTGTACAAGTGACAATGAGTGTTTTTATTTACCTAATCCT
>Ga0209343_10000770_pt1 | contig 44383 bp, 51 predicted proteins | sample RifCSPlowO2_02_FD_184026 | JGI IMG/M metagenome (GOLD analysis project Ga0209343, IMG submission 184026) | Groundwater microbial communities from Rifle, Colorado - Rifle CSP2_plank lowO2_0.2 (SPAdes) (version 2) | ecosystem: Environmental > Aquatic > Deep subsurface > Groundwater | place...
GTGATGAAGGTAGGAAGGACGCGGATAGCGTTTCTCGCCTATTCCAATCTTTCCGTACCGTTTCTGGGGCGCGCCAGCTCATCGCCGGCCATCGCTTCATTTGACGATGAAATTTTAAGAGGCGACGTCGCCCGCGCGCGAGAGATTGCGGACACGGTCGTCGTGTCGCTGCATTGGGGAGAAGAATATGAGACAAAGCACAATGCCGGGCAAACGCGCGTGGCGAGACTTTTGGTAGACGCTGGCGCGAATATCGTCATCGGCCACCATCCGCATGTAGTCCAGGAAATTGAAAGATACAACGGCGGCCTCATTGCGTATAGTTTGGGGAATTTTATATTCGACCAAAATTTTTCGGAAGAGACGGGAAAGGGTCTCGTCTTGCTCGTTACGCTCTCGGAAGGACGCGTTGCCGACGTGACGGCGCAGGAGGTGATGTTTACTCGCGACTACCAGCCCTACTTTATGGAGGCCAAGAAAGCAGAAACAGCGGAGTAGTTTCCTGACTATTATTTCCTGTTCTACCAGAGTCTCTTTGCTTAGGCGGCAAAATCTGCTACCATAGCGCAGTGGGTAGAGAGTAAGGCGGGATGCAGTATAACGGTAGCTCCGAAGTAGAACCTCTGCCCGCCATTGAGAGAGCCGGAGTATAGTATAGTGGCAGTATACACGCTTCGGGTGCGTGAGGTCTCGGTTCGATTCCGAGTACTCCGAGAGGTAGAAGCAATGAGACATGAAGACGCTACTCACTACAGTCGCCATGGTTATTGTCGCCGCCGCTGTCGCGTTCGCGGCTTGGAAATTGTACGACCGATTGGTGTTAAACGCCTCGCGCGGACAGACAGAATCAGCCGATGAAACCGTTACCGGAGATTTCCCCGGTTTTGACGGGGGAGACGATACCTTGTTTGAAGATGCGAACGTCATTATTGACAGTGATGAGGTGTATGAAGACTTTAGCTTGCCGGACGAGGGAATCGAGCCGACACAACCGGATGATGACGGGGCAGATTTTGAGGGCGTCGGCTTTTAGCATATATAATTGAATTTTCGAAAATATGATTATCGCAGACGTGGAAACAACCGGCGTGGATTCGCGTCTGTGTTCACTCGTATCCATTGGAGCGGTAGAATTTGATAGTCCCAACAATCAATTTTACGTGGAATGCCGCGCGTTCGAAGGTGCGCACATAGAGCGGGAAGCGCTTGTAATTGCCGGATTTACCGCAACGGAGATAAATGACGCAAGCAAAAAAACCGATAGGGAAGCGGTAGAAGCATTTTTAACGTGGATGAAAACGTGCAGAGAATGGACCCTGACGGGACAAAATCCATCTTTTGACCGCGATTTTTTGCAAGAGACCGCGCACCGCTACCATATAAACTGGCCATTCGCGCACCGTACCGTCGACCTCCACACCATTGCATATGAGCGATTCTGCAGAATGGGGAAGAAGATACCGCGCAAGAACAATCATTCCGCGCTTAACCTTGATTGCATTTTGGAGTATGTGGGACTGCCGACGAGGGGACATGCTCACAATGCCCTTGAAGACGCAAAACTTGAGGGGGAGGCTCTCTCACGGCTTATATACGGGAAAAACCTCCTCACATGCTACGAGAAGTTTCCCATTCGAAACGCGCATGAATAAACACGAAAAAGATTGGGAGTCCATCATTGTGGGACTTACACACCCGGTTCTTATTCCTCCTATCATTACCAATCATTACTAAAGCGTCCCGATTCTTGCGCTGAAGATTCCGATATACGCCCCTGTTAGGGCGCATGCGGGCACTGGTCGAAATAAAGAGCCGTTGAAAAAGGCGGAGAAGAATTGACAGGATATCGGAATTGTGCTAATATCGTGGGCACCAATCAGACGTGAGTCTGGTTGTTGTTTTTAATCATCAGACGACGCAAAGCGAACCTCGCTCTGCGCCGGAAGATGCCCGCGATTATGACAATAGAACTGCTAACGACTGCAACATTTCTTCTCTCCACATTCTATGGCGCTTCTGCTCCCGCAAAGACGGATGCTAATTTTGAGATGCCGCCTTCCGAAGCCCGACAAACGGTCTTAGCCGATAGACCGCTTACGCTGGAGCAATACGTGCGCGAATACTTCAGAGATACGCCTATTCTGGCCGAGATAGCGCAGTGCGAGTCTCGCTTCCGGCACCTTGGTAAGGGCGGTGTGGTGCTACGTGGAAAAATGACCGTTGAGGACCTCGGCGTGATGCAGATTAACGAGTTTTACCACGAAGACACCGCGAAGACGCTCGGTCTTGATCTGCATACGCTTGACGGAAACCTGGCGTACGCAAAGTGGCTCTACACAAAGGAAGGTCTAACCCCGTGGCTTTCATCTTCGAAATGCTGGAAAAAATCTGAGCATCTGGCCGCTGTAAAAGCGCCGGCAACTGCCAATTAAACAAAAACTCCGCGTCAAACGGGGTTTTTGCTACCTTTTACATTGAGATGGTTACAAAACTATTCTTGCTTCAATTTGTCCTTTTTGTCCGATACTTCGTCAAGCTAGCGCAAAATGATTTTCGTCGTAGCCGGGCTACGCCTCAATCATTTTGCTGGCTTTCCTCGTCTCGAACAAAAAGTCCTAAATTTCGCTTAAAAATAGTTTTGTAACCATCTCATTTTCATTTTACTCTCTTTTAATGACTCGCCAGAACTCCCTGCCTTCCTAGGCAGGGATGAATGGCGGGTCAGCGAAAGGGGTCGGGGAAACTGTAGTTTCCCCGTGGAGGAGAGCAGTGAGCGAGTCTGCGAGCGAGCGTTGAGAACCGAGGGTTCTTAAAGGAAACTCCGCTCGCCGAACGCCCTGTGCTCCTGCACAGGGATAGGACGAGCGGAGTTTACGACCTTCCCAGATAATTGCATTCAGATAGTCATTTGTGCAGGAGAGGTACTTCAAGCATCGAGAGACTCCCGATCAAATTTTTATGTTGCATTTGCAGGTTATGATAGGAGTATGCGCGTCCTCAATCTAAGTCTTGATACTCAAATCCTTGAAAAAGATTCCGCCGTGCAAAAGCGGCTTATTGCTCTTGCGGAAAAAGTCGGGAATACAACCCCCGCCCTCGCAGACTCGGGCACCCCCTTTCTTAATGGGGGAATAACCGTATTCGTGCCGGGGGTGAGGGATGAAAGGCAGGAGTTATCGGCACATCTTACCATCTATTCATTCGGAGGTTTGAAATTGATGCAGTTGTTTAAGATGTGGAGGATGGGGAAGCGGTTGCTCCGTTCGGAAGCTTCCTCCTTTTTTAAAGGAGGCGCCAAGTCTTCGAGGCGGAGGATTTTAAATCCTTCAGCTCTTGAGAATGAGCCCCTCCCTTTGACAAAGGGAGAATTAAGACCTTACGACCTCATTACCGTTCAAGACCCGTATTTTCTAGGATTTCTAGCCGTAAAACTCTCGGAGAAGTTCTTAGTGCCAATTGAAGTGCAGATACACGGGTTTGAAAAAATGGAGGGCGGGCGCGCGAGACTGGCGCGTTTTGTGCTGGAACGCGCCACAAAAATCCGAGTGGTCAGCAACCGACTTAGGAAACTTCTTGAATCAAGATTCATGATTCATGAATCAAGAATCTACGAATTACCGGTCTACACCCAGATAGAAACGCCGCCAAAGACGTCAAAACGGAAAACCGTTCCATACCCGTTCACTTTTTTAACTGTCGGACGGTTGGTTGCGATTAAGAACATCGCGCTTCAAATAAACGCCTTTGCCAAAGTCGCGGGGAAAGTCCCGTATATCCGATTGCGAATTGTCGGTGGCGGTCCCCTCTTGGAGGATTTAAAGTTAGACGTTACAAGTCTGAATTTAGAGGATAAAGTTCTCTTTGAGGGCTACCAGGGAGACCTCTCGCGGTACTACGAGGAGGCGGACGCGTTCCTTTTTACGTCCAACTCGGAAGGGTGGGGGAGAGTGGTGCTTGAGGCGGCGGCGCACAAACTCCCCATCATCATGACTGATGTCGGACTCGCGCGCGAGGTGATTCAGAATGAAAAAAACGGATTTATCATTCCCGTTGGAAATGAAGACGAGCTTGCTCGCGCGATGGAAGAGTTTTTGGATAAGCCAGAGCTCCGCGTTAGGCTCGGAGAAGCCGCTTTCGAGACGTTCATAGCCCTTCCCACGCCAGAATCGCATATAGAGCGGCAAGTAGAAAGATGGCAGGCATTACTAGGCAGAAAATAGGCACGATCGTACCTATTTTCTTAGTACCTGTTTAACCAAAAAATGCCATTGCTCGACTTGGATAACAGCAGGGTCTTCAAAAAGGTTTTAGTATGCGTTGAGAATTGAGTTGATAAGCGACGTAGAGCGAGAGAAGTGTAAAGGCGCTTTGACATTTGTACTTCCGAGCCGAGGCGAGGCGGCGAAAACCTGAAGCCGCCGCAAGGACAGAGCGCGGCGGCGCGAGGATGGCTCGCAGGATTTTTCAGCGGAAAAAACCGGTTAACGCATATGAGACGGAGTGCTTTTATTGCGGTACAATAGTCGCCATTGTAACACTGGCGCGGATTATGGGATATAGCGCGGATAACGCGGATTTGATATGAATCAATCTCCGGTGCAAAAAGAAAAACCGCTCATCGGATTCATCGGCCAGGGATTCATCGGCAAAAATTATGCCGATGATTTTGAGAACCGCGGATACACGGTCATTCGATACGCCACGAGGCCGGAACTTGCGAAAAACAAGGACGACATCAAAAACTGCGATATTGTTTTTATTGCCGTGCCAACTCCTTCGACGCCCAAGGGGTTCGACTATTCTATTGTGCGCGAGGTGCTGAAACTCGTGGGTAAAGAAAAAACCGCCGTTATAAAATCAACGGTTCTTCCCGGCACGACCGAGAAACTACAGGCCGCGTATCCCGATATATTTGTTTTTCATTCTCCGGAGTTTTTGCGCGAGAAAACTGCTGCATACGATGCGGCCAACCCCGACCGAAATATTATCGGTATCCCAAAGGATACGTCCGAATATAAGAGACGCGCGAAGCTCATCATGCGCGTTCTTCCCAAAGCGCCGTTTGAGCGAATCATGCACATTCGCGATGCCGAGCTCGTCAAATATGGGGGGAATTGCTTTTTGTACATGAAGGTCATCTTTGCGAATTTACTCTATGATGTCGCAAAGCGACGCGGGCGGAATTGGGAAGCGGTTAAAGAAGCTGTTGCGGCGGACCCTCGCATTGGACCCTCGCACATGGAGCCGCTCCATCGAAGTGGCCATGGCGGAGGGCCGGGTCGGGGCGCCGGCGGACACTGCTTCATTAAAGATTTATCCGCATTTTCCAAGTTGTATGCTAAAGCAGTGAAAGACCCACTGGGTAGCGCCATCCTGGCGGCGCTTGAGATTAAAAACAACCGGCTCTTGTTAGAGAGCGGCAAGGACGCGAACCTCTTAAAAAGCGTCTACGGCAGTCTCAAACGCGCGCGCAATCCTTAATCTATGATCCGACATTTACGAGAGTTAGAGGAACGGATTCTCCTTCGAACGGATCGGCATCTGCCGAGACTCGCGCCCCATGTTCGCAGGTACGCGCGCGTCGGTCGCTTTATTGCATCGGGAGGAACTTCTGCCGTCGTTGATCTCGGCCTTCTCTATGTAGGTACCGAGTATTTCTTCCTGCACTATCTCCTTTCCGCGGCGATTGCTTTCGTCTTCGCCTTCTTCGTGAGCTTCACGCTTCAGAAGTTTTGGACCTTTGGGGATGCTTCCACGGATCGGGTGCACATTCAGGTTTCACTTTCATTTACCATCGCGGTCGTTAATCTCGGAATCAACACCGCGCTCATGTATTTTTTCGTGGATGTTGTCGGTTTTGGGTACATGGTCGCCCAGGTCATCGTCGGCATTCTTCTTGCATTCGAAAGCTTTTTTATTCTCAAGTTGATTATCTTCAGGAAGCGCGCTGTTGAAGCATGAACATATTGATAGTTACTCAAAAAGTTGATGTAACCGACAACAATCTCGGTTTTTTTCATAGCTGGCTTGCGGCTTTTGCGGAACATGCGGACGTTGTAGTTATTGCAAATGAAGTCGGCGCTCACGAATTGCCGGGGAATGTCAAAGTGTTGTCTCTCGGAAAGGAGGCGGGAAAGTCTCGGATACAGCGCCTGATGCGGTATTGGAAACTGCTTCGGGAGCATTTCCCTTCCGCAAACGGCGTGTTTTTTCATATGTGCCCGGAATATGTTATTGCCGCGCATTTCTTGCTCAAAAAATTCGGGAAGAAGAGCGCTTTTTGGTATGTGCATCGGGCAGTCAGTATGAGATTGCGGCTAGCCGAGAAATTGGTTGACAAAATCTTTACCGCGTCCCCCGAGAGCTTTCGTCTTCCCAGCAAAAAAGTTGAAGTGGCGGGACACGGGATTGACGTGAAATTATTTCCCGCGCGCAAAGAAAGGGGTCCGGGGCTACATGTAGTTACAGTCGGCAGGATTTCTCGGGTCAAGGATCTCCGGACGCTTATTCTTGGTTTTCTTCTGCTGAAAAAGAGATTTCCGGACGCGCAGTTTTCAATTATCGGGCAGCCGATAACCGAAGCAGATCGGCGCTACGAGCGGGAACTGCGCGATGAGTTTGAATCCTCCGTGTCTTTCCTCGGCGGCGTTTCGTACGCCCGCGTATTATCCGGATTTCCCTACGCCGCTTTTGTGCATGCAAGTATGACCGGCGCCGTTGACAAGGCGGTTCTCGAGGCGCTTGCCACCGGCAGTGCGGTGTTTACCTCAAGCGAGGCTTTTCCCGAATCAATTCCCGGGATTTTTAAGTTTGAACAGGGCAATGCCGGGGATTTAGCCGATGCCGTAGCCCATGCCTTCGAAGCGGGGAAACTTGGGTATAATGAAGGCGCCAGAGTGTACGTGACGGGGCATCATAATCTCCACACGCTTGTCTCAAAGATACTTTCCTTCTATGAATGCTAATGCCAGTTCCACATCTCCATACAAACCGTCGCTTTTTTCCGTGCTCAAAGAGGCGGTGCGCGGAAAGGCCGTCAGCCGAACCATGACCAATCTATTTTGGCTCGGTGTAGAGCCAATCTCCGGCAACATTCTTGATATTGGAGGCGGCAGTCGCGGAAGTCATTACCGGTTTCTCCCGATAAAAAAAGAGGCGGCGATTAAAGTAGCCGACATTATCTCGCGTCCCGGCACCGATTTCGTGCTTGATATCGCAAAAGAGAGGGTGCCGCTCCAGGATGCTTCGCAAAACGCAGTGTTTTTATTCAATATTCTTGAGCACCTCAACGCGCACGATACAGTCCTCACGGAAGTGAAGCGACTTCTCAAAATCGGCGGCCGGCTCTATGGCTCCATTCCGTTTTTAGTCAATGTGCATCCCGACCCAGCAGACTATGTGCGTTTTACCGGCGAGGCGCTCCGCGAACTGTTCACAAGAAACGGTTTTGCCGTGATTACGATTGACCCGGTCGGGCGCGGCCCGTTTCTTGCCGCGTATGAACAGCTTGATTCGCTCATTCCGAGTGTCTGTCACGCCGTGTTTCTTCCGCTGGTGTGGCTCGCCGATGCTCTGGTGCAACGCTTGCGCCCCAAGCGCGATTTTCCCTCAATTTTTACCCTTGCTTACAACTTCATTGCTGAAAAAAGGGTTTAATCGATATGTGCAGTATTAACGGCTTCTCATGGCGCGATGAAACGCTTATAAAAAAGATGAATGCCGTCACGACCCACCGCGGGCCTGACGGAAGCGGCACCTTTGTCGGCTCGAGCGTCACGCTTGGTCATAATCGTCTTTCCATCATTGACCTATCAGATGCCGGCAATCAGCCTATGAAAAGTGATGACGGTCGCTACGTCATCTCTTTCAACGGCGAAATCTACAACTTTCGCGAGCTCAAAAAAGAACTTTCTTCGTATCCTTTCAAAAGTCAAAGCGACACTGAGGTGATTCTCGCGGCCTTTAGCGCATGGGGCGAGTCCGCGTTCAGCCGCCTCAACGGGATGTTCGCCTTTGCGCTCTGGGATGAGAAAGAGAAAATGCTCCGCCTTGTCCGTGACCCGGTCGGCATAAAACCGCTGTACTATCATATTGACGGGACACGCCTTATCTTTGCCTCTGAAATCAAGGCGATACTGAAAGACGCGAAAGTCTCGAGACGTATCAATCCTTTAGCGCTTGATTGCTATCTCCGTCTAAATTATGTGCCGGCGCCGCTTACGATGTTTAGGGACATTAAGAAACTCTTGCCCGGAAAAATTCTTCGTCATCAAAACGGAAAGGTTGAACTAGTTCACTATGCTACGCAAAAGATACCCGCGCTTTCTTTAGAGTCCAGAAATGTTTTGGCGGCGGAGCTTTTGGAGAAGGTTCACAAAAGTGTGGAAGCGCAGCTTGTTTCCGACCGGCCCGTAGGTTTGTATCTCTCAGGCGGCATTGATTCGAGCGCGATACTCGAATCCATGGCACACGCCAGGGGAGTGGTGGAAACGTTTTCCGTAGGGTTTGAACTCCGAGAGGGAGAACAGGCGGAGAAGTTCAACGCCGACTTTCTGCTTGCGCGAAGGACGGCTAAGTATTTTGGCGCAAAACATCATGAGGTGCTCCTCTCTCCGAAAGAAATTATTCCGTTGTTTGAAGAGGCGGTGTATCACCTCGACGAGCCGATTTCAAACGCCACGATTATTCCGATGCTAAGACTCGCGCGGTTCGCGAAAACACGCGTCGCGGTGGTGTTATGCGGCGATGGGGGAGACGAGCTCTTCGGCGGGTATGAGCGCTATCGGCTTTCGCTTCTTTCCTCATACTATCGTTCTCTGCCAACGGCAATGCGAGGGTCTCTGGACACCTTGTTCCCTCGCTTACAGAAGCTCAACACGGCTCCCGGAATAGAGCGGTATGCACGCTTCCACTTTTTGAAGGAAGACATCCTAGAGCCGCTCTGCGCGTTGTCCGCGTGCCATGCCGCCGCCGCGCGGGACTTTTTCTCTCAAAGGTTCTTTTACAGAAACGCGGATTCACGCGGATATGAGGACACGCGGATAGATGCGGATACGAGAGAGCCGTTCGAAACAAAGTTTATGCGAGTCGATAGGGAAAGCTGGCTGCCCGATGAAGCGCTCCTTCGGAGCGACAAAATGTCCATGGCGTCATCGCTTGAGACCCGCGTGCCGCTCCTTAACCTTCCGCTCATTGATTTTGCGGACACAATCCCGCGCTCCGATAAGGTTTCCCTCTTTCGCACCAAAATTGTTTTGAAGAAGGCGTTTCGCGGCCGTATTCCGGATGAGCTTCTGCATCAACCCAAGCGCGGATGGTTCTCTCCTGGAGCCAAATGGCTTCGGTACCCTCATGTTGCTTCATTCGCGCGAGAAGTTCTTTCCCCTCACTATGCGGAGGCAACAAAAGGAATTTTCGACTGGACGGCGGTTCGCTCTCTCTTTGACGCGCATCTTCGTGGCGAGTATCATCTCACGCCGCTATGGGCGATACTTACTCTTCAGCTGTGGGCAAAGAAATTCAGTATCGCCGCATAATCGGCGATTAGGTAACTTACATGGTTAGAGTTTACATAGAGCAAAATGGCGCTCCTTTGCATCTTCCAATGTCGCTCGTCTTTTGGCCGAATTTCAAGTTTGAAATTTCGCCAAAGCGTCTGTTTTTGCGTGGCATTATGGAAGCGTATCAGAAACCTTTCGTGGAGATTGCGGAATCTCCCGAGTCGGCGGATTTTTTCGCGATTCCATTTGAGTACTTTTTTGTTGAGAAATACGCTCCCGCGTACCTCTCTAGCATATACGATGCCGCAAGGAGAGCAGGAAAGAAAGTGCTCCTGTTTGACTATACCGACTTTGTAGACCGTACGCCCAGACTTCCTCCCCATGCGATATTCTTTCGAGTGTCAGTGTATCGGCATCATCAAACGCCGCAGGAAATAGTCATGCCGTACTTTGTTGAGGATTTGGGAAAGACAATCTCCTTGCATCAAAACAAACCTGAATGCGCTACAGTCGGTTTCTGCGGTCTCTCGCGGTATGGAAGCAGAGTGCAAGCCCTTAAAGCGTGGGTGAAACGGAGAGGATTTCGGTCGCTTCTTGCTCTTCGAGGCGATGCCGCACCGAGCGTTCACGCTGGAGGGATAGTCTGGAGAAGATGCTCGTTACGTGCGATACGGCAATCAAGCGCGATAGAAACGAACATCATTGAGCGGTCATCGTATTCTCTCCATAGAGATTCCGTATCCGGCGATCCACAGCGCGTCCGCGCGGAGTATCTTCTAAATATGCAAAGCGCTTCTCTCCCGCTTTGTGTCCGCGGGGACGCCAACGCCTCCCAGCGGTTTTATGAAGCGCTCTCCGCGGGAAGAGTGCCGCTCCTTCTTGATACCGACTGTGTCTTACCGCTTGAAGGTGTCGCTCCGTACGAGAAATGCGTCATTCGCGTGCCACATAACGAAACACCGCAACTTCCGGAGCGCGCCGCTCGTTGGCACGTTGCGCAAAGTCCCGTGTCATTTATTGAGGCGGAAAGGGAAGCAAAAGCTTTGTTTCAGGATTTTCTTCGGCTCGACAGATATTTCGAAATCGTATTTGATAGGGAGCAAAGCCCGTATAAAAGGATATTATATGAAAGATAACAAACTCTTTTACATTGCGAACGCGCGTCTTCCGACGGAAAAGGCGCACGGCATGCAAATCATGAAATCCTGCGAAGCGCTCGCGCGCGCTGGGCTCAACGTGGAGCTCTTGGTTCCGCGTCGGAAAAACCCGATGCAAGGAAACCCGTATGAATACTATTCGGTTGAGAAAGATTTCACCATCACGATGCTTCCGGCGTTGGATACCGTGCGCTTCGGGAAACTCGGCTTTCTACTGGAGCTTTTTAGTTTTCTTGCGGCGGCTCGGCTTTACACCTTGGGAAAACATGGAGTCATATACACGCGCGAAACCGCGGCGGGGCTGTTTTTTCCTGCATTCGCGTTGGAGACGCACATCTTTCCGGCGAGCATGAACGCTTTTCGGCGGGCTGTCTTTAGGAGAGCCGGCGCACATTTCGTCCTTACAAGTTTTATCAAAAGGGAATTGATGCGTATTGGCGTGCCGGAAGAGCGGATTGCCATCGCTCCCGACGCGGTTGACCTCTCGTTGTTTGGCGTTCCGTTTTCAAGAGAATCCGCTCGAAAAACCCTGCGCCTGCCCTCGGACAAAAAAATAGCGCTGTATGCCGGCAGTTTTTTTCTCTATGACTGGAAAGGAGTGGATGTCTTTCTAGAAGCCGCGAAAGCGTTTGGAGATGAATTCTCCTTCGTGTTGGTTGGCGGGAATGCGCAAGAAGTGCGCGAGGCGCAGAATGCGTGGGGCGGAAGCAACACTCTTTTCTTGGGGTACCAGCCGCCCAAAAGCATTCCGGCGTATCTCAAAGCGGCAGACATTCTTGTCATTCCGAATAAAAAAGGCTCCACCGCTTCGGAACACTACACCTCGCCGCTCAAACTTTTTGAATACATGGCTTCAGAGCGCCCCATTGTTGCTTCACGGCTCCCTTCGCTTGAGGAGGTTGTCAACGAAAGGGATGTGGCGTTCTTTGAGCCGAACAGCGCAAAAGACCTTGCCCGCGCCCTCCGTCTCGTAATGGGGGACACGGCGCTTGCGGAGTCTCTAGCGCAAAGTGCGCGAAGAAAGGTGGAGGCATATACCTGGGATACGCGCATGAAAAACATTTCCGATGCGCTCCGCGCACCGCATTGAAGAGCCGTCGCAAACAGTCTATAGTTACCGTGTATGAAGCCGTGGGAGAGATTTTTCAGAGAGCGGATGGAGCGCCTTCTTCGCGAGAAAAAGTCGCTCATTGATATCGGCGGCGGGCTTCGCATTTCAAAAGAAAAAGGAAATCGGTTTGAGCCGAGAAATATGTGGATCGCTGACGAGATTAAAACGCGCGGCATTGATTACAAAATACTTGACCCGGTTCCCGACTACGGCCCGGACATAGTCGGAGACATCCACGACCTGCCGTTTAAAGATAACTCGCAGGAAGCCGTTTGTTGCATTGCCGTTCTTGAGCATGTGATTGACCCGTTCATAGCGAGCAAAGAGCTCCACCGGGTGCTCGCTCTTCGTGGTATGTGCATGGTCTATGTTCCGTTTCTCTACTACTTTCACGCGGAAAAAGGATACTATGGGGACTACTGGAGATTCACCAAGGAAGGGCTCGCACTTATGTTTAAGAAGTTTTCTCTCGTGGAGATACAGCCGGTGCGCGGTGCCATAGGAACGCTTGTACGCCTTACTCCGCTCGGGCGGTTTCGTCTTTTGGAGCATCTAGCGTATCTCGCCGATATTCTTTTCAAGAAGCTTCACAGCAATCAGGTAAGCGGTTACTTTGTCTTTTTAATCAAATAGCGGCCATGAAGAAGAAAGTTCTCATCACCGGCTCAAACGGTTTTACGGGGAGACACCTCTCTTTGTTTTTTTCCGCCAAACCTTCCGTTGAACTGCATCATGCCGACCACGCTTCGCCGGAAACACCCGATTCTCGCTTTCACGCGTGTGATGTATCAAAGGCATCGTCCGCGGTGAAGCTTATCGCGCGCACAAAGCCCCATGAAATCTATCATCTGGTTGGGAGCTATACGAACGACTACGATACGGATTACGTTTCAAACGTGATAACCACAAAGAATATTCTTGATGCCGTTCGCGCGTCCGGCCTAAAGACAAGAATTCTTCTTGTCGGGAGTTCGGCTGAATATGGATTCCCCGCGCATTCGAACACTGCGGTAGCGGAACATCATCCCTGCAATCCGGTTTCCGTCTACGGGCTGATGAAACTCTTTCAAACCGCGCTCATGAGGACGTACATTCGTCTGTACGAAATGGATATCGTCGTCGTACGGCCGTTTAATCTCCTTGGAAGCGGCATCTCGGAGCGTCTCTTTGTTGGGAAGATGGAGCGGGATATCGCGCGGTATAAGCGCGGTGAAATAAAGAAAATTATAACCGGCGATTTAAGCGTCGAGCGCGACTATATTGATATCAAGGAAGCAATCAAGTATTATGCCGCGGTGATGGAAAAAGGGGAACGCGGTGAAGTGTATAATGTAGGAAGCGGAAGAAGCGTTTCACTCCGCAAGATTCTTTTGCGCATGCTTCGCTCCGCCGGTCTCTCGTTTAGCGTAGTGAAGGAGAAAGAGCACCACACGCCGGGGAAGATTGTGGTGCCGAAGATATTTGCGGATATGACAAAACTAAAGCATGTGCTTAAATTTCCATGAAGCATTCCAAAATCAAAGTGGAATTTTGCGCGTTTCTAGATGGCGTCGACAAAAAGGGCAGGATTTATTTTACGCCGATTGGAGAAGCGAAAAACGCAGCCACGAAAGCCGCACTGATCGGCTGGAAGAATCTTGTGACAGAGATTACTGTTGAAAAGAAATTCGCCAAGGGACTCGACGGCATTGAAGAATACTCACACGTAATTATTGTGTACTGGATGGGGGATGAGAAAGAATGCCATCTTAAACATCACCCGCAGGGAAGGGCTGACGTACCATACGGAGGTATTTTCTCCTGCCGCTGTCCCCAGCGACCAAACCGCATTGCGATTTCCACCGTACAGCTGCTTTCCCGAAGAAAGAACACCATCACGGTGAAAGGATTGGATATTCTAAACGGCACCCCCATTCTGGACATCAAGCCCTACACCCCGAACTATGACCTCGTAAAAGATGCCAAAGTCCCCGCGTGGGTCAATCGGCTGGTTTTTTGACCTTTTATTAGGTGAATTAGAAATTTGTTAACATGCGCACGCTTACCGTTATCGCCCCGGTTTACAATGAAGAGGAAGTCATCCTCGATTTTTATCGTGAGCTTAAAAGAGAGCTGGAGAAACTTTCAGGATACAGGACTACCATACTTTTTTCAGTCGGACGAGGTACGGACAAAACACTTGAGATTTTAAAAGAAGTCGCGGAAAAGGACAGGGCGGTGCGCGTACTCTATTTATCGGCTCGATGCGGGCATCAAATGCAGCTACTTGCCGGCGTTGACCACGCGGATTCCGACGCGGTTATTATGATGGATTCGGATTTACAGCATCCGCCATCACTCATTCTGAAGCTTTTGGCGGAATTTGAGAATGGGAATGACGTCGTTTATACGATACGAGAAGAAACGCAAGAACAGCCAACGCTTCGGAAACTTTGTTCCGACATATTTTATTTCTTCTTGAATCTCATTTCCGATGTTCCCATAAGCGGCAATGCCGCCGATTTCCGGCTCATATCGCGCCGCGTTGCAGACGTGTTCAAAAAAGACGTGAGGGAACGCAACTTATTTTTGCGCGGCATCGTGCCGTGGATTGGTTTTAATCAGGCGGCGGTTCGCTTCACCGCTCATCCGCGCAGAGCCGGAACAAGCAAATACTCGCTCTCGCGCCTCATTACCTTCGGACTCTCCGGCGTGGTTTCATTCAGCAGAAAGCCGCTTCGGCTTACCATTCTCACCGGCCTTTTATTTGCGCTGTTTGGTTTTCTCTACGCGCTCTTCACCATTATCCAGTATCTCTTTCTTGAATCGCTTCCATCCGGCTATGCCACACTGGTCGTGCTTCTTTCACTGTTTAGCGGATTCCAGCTCATATTCCTCGGTATCATCGGAGAATATGTCGGCGCGATTTTTGACGAAGTGAAAAGAAGGCCGCACTACATCGTTGACGAGAAAATTAACTTTTAAATTAACTAGGACTTACGCAATCGGTGTCATTCCCGTGAAGCTTGTCCTCGCGAAGGTGGGGAACGGGAATCCAGGGCGTTAAAAAACGGCCAAATACTGGATTCCCGCCTACGCGGGAATGACAGAAAAGGAAGAAATGCGTAAGTCTTATTAACTTTCAATTTATCGCGTACATATTGTACAATACAAATAACATACTTACAAACTTGAGAATGTAAGGATGTCATATTTGTTTCCAAACATGTTTCCCGAGCACAGTTCGGACAAGGCTAAAAGATTCGTTTTCCTCCTCGCGGTACTGTTGTTTATCAACTTTTATTCAATCTCTACTCTTACGACTAAGCCCGCGTATTGGTACGATGAGGCGATAAATGTTGAGCTTGCCCGTAACTTCGCGGATTTCGGAAAACTTGACCTCGTCATCGCTCCCAATACTTTTTCCGGCAAAGGCGCGACGGTGGGCTCTACGGGATACCCCGTCACGGTTCCTCTTGCCGGATTTTTTAAGCTGTTCGGTTTTGGCCTTTCGCAGGCGCGCATCTACATGCTCCTGTGGATGAGCGCGCTTATTCTCGTTTTCTTTTTTATCGCCAAAAAACTATGGAGCGTATACGTCGCGTACGCCGGCACGCTTCTTATTGCAACCTTTGCGCCGTTCTACGGGAACGGCCGGAGTGTGATGGGAGAAATTCCCGGGTTTCTTTTTTCCCTGCTTTCTTTTTATTTTCTTGAACAGCGGAAGTGGTGGCAGTCTGGCATACTCCTTGGGCTCGCCGTCATTTCAAAACCGTCAATCTTCATATTCCTCATTCCCGCGTACGCGCTTGCAGTGTTGCTCGCGGGCGATGTATGGAAGCAAAAACTCTTAAACCTTGTAAAACTCGGCGCAAGTTCGCTACTCGCGCTCTTGCCGTGGTTTATCATTTATGCAAAAGAGATTTCTCGCGGCGGACTTGGGGAAGACTTACTCGCACATTTCAAAAACCCTTACAGCGAAGCCGGCGCGAGCGTGCTGCAAAACATTTCAAACAACCTTCCCACACTCGTCACCTCGACCACCCTCCTTTACTTTTTGGTTCTTTTCGCCGCGGTCATTCTCTCACTCTATCTTGAGCGAACGCTCTTTCGGGAATACAAGAATCTCTTCATATTCGCTTCGGCGTATTTGCCGCTCGCGCTTCTGCAATATCTTAAAAGTTTTGGATATCTGCGATACTTAATCGCTGCGGAGCTTCTCATATTCATTCTGTTTCTTATCGCGCTTCCAGTACTCGTACGGTGGTTGGTGTCCTGTTGTCATTCCCGCGGAGGCGGGAATCCAGAGAATGATATAAGGCGTAAGAACTGGGTTCCCGTTTTCATGGGAATGACATTGGCTGTCATAATTTCTGTCCAAACAGTCCATCTGTTCTGGTTTTCGGACCTGTATCCTTCCGAAAAAACCCAAAAGACTTTTGTCTACCTTTTCTCCGAGTATCCGCAAGCGACCTTTGGCGTATACAATGTGCCGCAACTCGGAAGTCTTCTCCCGTCCGACAAAAAGTATCAGTACCTCTCCACCTACGGCCTCTCACACTTTGGCGTCAATCCGTTCGTCGTCTCGGGGGATAGAAGGCCGGATGTTATCGTCGCGGATGCTGACGACCCCGCGCTCTCTCTTTTTTATGAAAAAGATACGGCATTTTCCGATGGATTTTTGATATACAAGCACAAACAGTTCCCAAGACCTTAAAAAAGTCAGCCGCCACTCTTGCGAGTAGCGCTCTATTGAGCTATGTCAAACGCAACATAGTTTTTATCTACGGCCGTAGATAAAAACTATGTTGCGAGGAACTTTTCGCGGTGTTTACAGAACTTCAGCTTTTTTGTACTTGTGCGCGAAGGCTTGTATTGAGGAGAGAAGTCCGGAAGCTCCATATACCGTGAAGATAAAGACCAACGCATTTACCGGCACGCGGAATCGCGCGTTCACCGCGAGGCCGACGGCGACGGTGGTAAAGACAAAATACGCGACGAGAAGAAGAATGAATACTCCCTTTGCGCGATGCTCCGGCGTTTTAATAAGTTTGATGACACCGATGGCAAAAAAGATAGTGATAAGCGCCCACAATATCCGCCCAAGAATGATAAGAAGCGCCGGACTTTTTGAAAGCGATACCACGAGGGAGACTGCCTTTTTGGGCGATTCAAAGAGAAGAGTGAACGCCGGCCGCTCCAAACGAAGCTTCGGATCAATGTGGAGTCTCCCCAGGACATCTAAATACCCGTCGTGGGTAAAAAAAGTAAACACGGTCACGCCGACTGATTTCAGAAGACCCACAGGATGGGCGAGAAGGAGACTGGGAAAGCGCTTTTTGTATATTTTCGCGTTCGCGAGCGTAATATCTTCAATGTTTTTTATACCGCCAACCCCTCGATTAAATTCTTCTTGCGCTTTGCTGAAACCAATACCTTCCTCAAGCGCGATGGCGGACGGGACTAAAAAGGCATATGGGACACTTACGGATTGAACGCTAAGGGCTGGGTTCCCGAATTGCAGGTAATTGCGAATCACCCACGGAGACAGAACTGTCCCGAACACGAGGACAAGCACAAGCGAATGCCGGATAGCTTGAGCCGTGTCTTTTCGCAGAAGAAGAAAGACAGCGCCAATAAGCAGAAGCGGCAGATACTGTATAGTCGGCCGCGCGAGCGTCGCAAGGCCAAACAGAAACGCTACAACGATGAGCGTTTGCGTCCTCGGCTCTTTCCCATAATCTAGGAAAACGGTGAGCCCGCCGAGAAAAAATAGCGTGAAAAAGGTCTCAACTTGCAAAGTGGATGAGAGATGCACGGTAAGCGGTTCTACCGCAAGAAACACGCCAGTCATCGTTGCGATGCGCTCGTCGGCGAGAAGTTGCCGCGCAATGCGATAGGCGAGCAGCGGAATGAAACTCGCGACAAGCATCTGCACCATGATAACGGCAATGTGGTTTCCGAATACCGCGATGAGTCCGGCAAGAAAGAAAGGGTAAAGCGGCGTTCGTATGGAGTCAGGCACGAACGGGGGCGCGCCGTCCTGCGTAAAACCGTTTCCCGCGAGCAGATTTTCCGTGATGTCTATATACCCGTCAAAGCGCGGGACAAGCTCGCTTATCGTGCCGCCAGACGATACGGCGGCAAGTGAGAAGAACAGCACGCGAACGGTGAGCGCGAGAAGAAAGATAAGGAGGAGTTTACGGGGCATAATGAAAGTTAAACTGCACAAAACACAGTTCACAATTTCCAGACAAAATACAGATTCCCAAAACACAAACGAGTCCACATCTGTTTGGTTTTCTGTGTACTGTGCTTTGTGCAGTCTGTTTGGATATTGGACACTGTGCTTTGTGTCTTTCTATAACAATTTACAATTCGTCAAACACGCTCTATAATCACGCCCATGTCGCAACAGAGAAACATAAAGATTATAGGAATGATTCCGGCGTATAACTGCGCCCATCTCCTCAAGAAAGCGTACGAGCAAGTTCCCAAAGAGTATTTTGATGATATCATCGTGGTTGACGACGGGTCAACGGACGACACCTTTACGGTGGCGAAGACGCTTCCCGTGAAATCATTTACGCATCCGCACTCCGGATACGGCGGCAACATAAAATATGCGATACAAAAAGCGATGGAACTTGGCACCGACTACTGCATAGAAATTCACGGCGACGGGCAATATGACCCGTCTAATATTCCTGCGGCGATACAAAAGATACAAGCGCAGCGGCCGGATTTTCTTCTCGGTTCTCGTTTTATTCCGATGTTACAACCGCTTCGCGACAAGATGTCCCTGGTACGGTATCTCGCAAATCTTGGCATGAGTCTTATTGACCGTCTCGTGCTCGGATTGCCGCTTTCAGAGTTCCATCAGGGGTTTCGCGTCTACGGCCGGACGCTTATTGAGACCGTGGGATTGGAAGGCACAAGCAATGACCATTTATTCAGTTTTCAAATTATCGCTAAAGCCGCGTTTTGCCGCCTCACCGTGCTAGAAATTCCGGTGCGCTGCGACTACGCGGGGGAGCACACCTCTATTAGTCTCAAGCGTTCGGTCGTCTACGCCCTGCAGACTTTTGGCGTACTCTTTCTTTTCATCCTTGCGCGGCTTGGATTCCGGACGCGTCTTTTTCGTTGTATCTCATGAGCGTTCTCACGCATAAAGATTCGTGCCGTATCTGCGACGGCACGAAGCTCTCCAAAGTGCTTTCATTGGGCCCCACTCCGCTTGCCAACGCGTTTTTGGAGAGCCAAGAGGCGCGCGCCGCCGAGATGTACTATCCGCTTGACGCCTATCTCTGCCGCGACTGCGGTCTCCTCCAGCTTCTTGATGTGGTGTCTCCGGAAGTTCTCTTCAAGGACTATGTGTATGTATCCTCAACTTCCCCGGCGTTTGTCGCCCACTTTCGCGACTTTGCGGAAAAAGCGTTTGAACGGTTTTCCTTGAACCGCGAGTCGCTCGTAGTAGACATCGGCTCCAATGATGGAATACTTCTTACCCCATTTAAAAGGAAGGGTGTGCGCGTGCTTGGTGTAGAGCCGGACGAAACTATCGCTCGTATGGCGCGGCGAGGGGGTATAGATACCATCACGGAGTTTTGGGGTCCCGATGTTGCGCAAAGAGTCGCCAAGCGCTACGGCTGCGCCGACCTCATTACGGCGACCAATGTGTTTGCCCACATTGATGACATCCACGCGGTCCTAAGGGGAGTGAAAACGCTCTTGAAACCCGAAGGGGTGTTTGTGATAGAAGTACCCTATCTTGCCGATTTCCTGAAGAAGAATCTCTTTGACACCGTGTATCACGAGCATCTCTCCTATTTCAGTCTCGCCGCCCTTCAGGCCTTTTTCACGCGCACAAGGATGACGATTATAGATGTTGAACAGGTACCTACCCATGGCGGGTCGCTTCGCGTCTTCGCCGCGAGAAAAGGCTCGCGCCACTTTGTACACGCTCGGGTGGGAAAACTCATGATGCGTGAAGAGAAGCAAAGACTGCGCGATGGAAAGACATTTGAGCGCTACAATCTTCGGATTCTTCTAAATCGCGCGAAACTTCTTTCCCTTCTTTCTGGTTTGAAGAGGCGAGGGAAACGCATCGCCGGATACGGAGCGCCGGCAAAAGGGAATACACTCCTCAATTTTTTCTCGGTCGGCCGCGAGCTGTTGGACTACATCGTTGACGACAGCCCCTTTAAGCAAGGGAAGCACACGCCGGGGAAACGCATACCGGTCGTCTCGTCCGAAGTACTCAAAAGAAATCCGCCCGATTACCTGCTCATCCTTGCGTGGAATTTCGCCGAACCGATTATGAAGAAGAACGAAGCGTTCAGGAAAAAGGGAGGCAGGTTCATTATTCCGGTTCCAACGCCTCGCATCATTATTTAGAGACCAGACCAAAGCACAGTACCCAGTTTCCAAACAAAGCACAGTACACAAAAAGCCAAACGGAAAAGATGAGTTTATGCTTTGAAGAGTTTGTAGTTTTGTTTGGGTACTGGGCGGTTTGTGTTTTGTGCTTTAGACACCATGTCTGCCATCGTAGAAGAAGACATCAAGACCATAGTACGGACGCTCGGAGATGGAGTTCGCGCGCTTGAAGGGAAAACCGTGCTCATCTCCGGCGGCTCGGGTTTTTTGGGAAGCTACTTTCTCACGGTATTCGCGTATCTTAACAAGACTCTCTTCAGAAAACCCTGCAGAGTCTTCACGCTTGATAATTACGTGACCGGCACGCGAAGGAATCCCTTGGGTGATGTCGCTGACCCAAACTTTACATTTCTCAAAGGCGATATTTGCGAGCCGCTTCGCATACACGGGCCGATTGACTACATCATTCACATGGCGGGCATCGCCTCGCCGGTCTATTACATCAAATATCCGCTTGAGACCATACATACGGCGACGATAGGCACGGAGAATCTCCTTAAACTGGCCCGCGAGAAGAAATCAAAAAAATTCCTGTTCTTCAGTTCCAGCGAAATTTACGGCGACCCGGCGCCGGAATTCGTGCCTACTCCGGAAACCTACCGCGGCCACGTATCTTCTATCGGCCCGCGCGCCTGCTACGACGAATCCAAACGACTTGGGGAAACGCTGTGCATGGTGTACCACTCGCTTTACAAAGTACCGATTGTAGTTGCGCGTCCGTTCAATGTCTACGGGCCCGGCATGAAGCGGGAGGACCGGCGCGTCATTCCACAATTTCTTGCGTGTGCCTTTGCCGGCAAGCCTTTGCCGATTCACGGAAGCGGTCTTCAAACGAGAAGCTATTGCTACACGACCGACGCGCTTATCGGCTTTTTTAAAGCGCTCCTCACGAAGAGAAGCGGAGAAGTGTATAACATCGGAAGTCATGAAGGAGAGACGAGTTTGATTGACCTTGCAGGCATCATGGCCAAGCTTCTTAAAAAGAAAGTACGAATTGCCAAGATTCCGTACCCGGCGGAATATCCGCCGGATGAACCGAGCAGGCGCTGTCCCGACATCACGAAGGCAAGGCATGAACTTCGCTATGCGCCTGAAGTTGACCTCAAAACTGGCCTGACGCGAATGATTACATGGTACGAAGAGACCTATCCACGCGCTTCTGCGCGAACTGTGAAAAAGACGCTGGGGCTGGTAAGGGTGAAAAGATGACAGAATGTGTGTCAGAAGTTTCTAAACGCTAGACGCTAAACGCTTCTCCAAATGTCTTCTTCCATCATATTAAGCCGCACTCCGTTTCGTCTCCCGCTCGGAGGCGGCTCAACCGACTTGCCCTCGTATTACAAAAAACACGGCGGCTTCATCTTCGCGGTAACAATTGACCTCTACATGGATGTCTTGATTAAGCAGACGCGCGCTGACGACCTTATCAACGTCCACTACAAATCGTTTGAAGGGGTGCCACGCGTTGATCAAATTGAGCATCCGCTCGCACGCGAGGCGCTCAAAATGACCGGCATTAAAAAGGGAGTGTCAATTTCTTTTAAGGCCGATACGCCGGCGGGAACAGGGCTTGGTTCGTCGGGAGCATGCTCGGTCGCGCTTCTTAAAGGCCTCTCGCTCTATGCCGGCAGGGAAATGAGCCAAAGAAAAGCGGCTGAAAAATCATTTGAAATGACTCAAGCCCTTGGTTTGCCGGACGGCGTGCAAGACCCGTATGTTTGCGCGCACGGCGGCTTTGTGCTTTTGGATATTGAAAAGGATGGTACCGTATCGGTAAGAAAACCGCGCATTGCAGCGAAAACGGTTCAGCATTTTTTCAATAATTGCCTGTTTTATTACACGGGCGTTGCGCGCGAAAGCAAGCACATTCTTGCCGAGCAAGACGCGCGGAAAGTGTTGGAACTCAAGCACCATATCAAAGGAATTGGCCGAGAAGTGTATCGCGCGTTTCGCCGCGGGGAGCTCGATGCATTCGGCGAGCTTATGCACGAGCACTGGAACGTGAAAAAGGCGATGTCCTTAAAGATGACTTCGGACTCGTTTGACGAAATCTATGACAGCGCGCGGCGTGTCGGCGCGCTCGGAGGGAAGATCCTCGGCGCGGGCGGCGGCGGATATTTTATTTTTTACTGTCCGTCAGAGCGGAAGAAGCAGGCGGTGAGGCGCGCGCTCGCGCGGTTTGGAATGCGGGAGATGAACTTTTCTCTTGACACAAAAGGCGCCCGTGCAAAAATCCTCGCGCTGTAATGGGGAAGTACCAATAACTCGTTTTTCCGTTGCTCTGAACAACATCCTTACATTCTCAAGTTTGTAAGGATGTTGTTTGTGTGTCATTGCACTTGCATGCTGTATTCCCTACATTCCACATTTCTACGAATGTATGAATGCGACTAGTCTAGGACGCAAGTTGGCTGGAATGGAGCAAAAAAGCCGCCTCTGTCTGGTAAACAGGGCGGCGTGATGAAGAAAATTAAAATCAGTACTTTCCGGCGAGGAGAGCGTTGAGTCCCCGGCACTCGTAGAACATCGTGCGCAGGAACGACTGTGAGCCGTTCATTGCCTGAAGCCGCGGGCCCCATTTCGTGTCGTCCTGATAAAGCACATCCTCGCTTGCGAAGAACTGAAGGCGAAGGTGATTCCATGCGGGATTCGCGAGATGCGTCCGCACCATCGTGACCGTTCGCATAAGATGCACAAAGACCGTCACGATTCCGACGCTAGTGAAGGAACGCTCCACCGCGAACTCAAAGATGTTCTGAAGCTCCGCGTCGGTGTTTGTTCCGCCGCTCTTCGCGACGCGGCCCCTTTGCCATACGATAATCTCCGGGTTTCCCTCTCTTAGCGGTCCAATGAGCCCTTCCAATTGAGCGCTTAAGACCTCGCTGTCGCTCTGGGAATCTGGGACTGCCGTCAAATACGAAGACTGGCCGCCATATCCGCACACCACCGCTTTGGGAGAATGTGTGGCGCAAAGCACCGCTCCCGCCTTCACGTTAAGCATAGCGCCACCGACAAAACAGTTAGAGCTCTCATCATCCACGGACAATCGCAATGCTCGCGGCTTGAAGCCTTCATCGTGCATTTCAAGGTCGTCGGTCGGGACCCATGATCCGTTTTTGCTTATTTGTCGAATGCCTCTGCCGAGAATTGCCAGTAAGTCTAGTTGCAACTGATACCTCCGCCGTTAAGAGTTTAGGTTTGTTGTTCTCCGTGCTATACTGCCAGAGCATAATCTATAGTGTTACCCCAGTCTTATCAAGTATCTCGGATATGAAAAAAGAGCCAAAACGACGCGCGGTTTTTTTCGATCGAGACGGAGTTATTCTGAAACCCATGGTGATGGATGGGAAACCCCGTCCTCCGCACAGCGTTGCTGAATACAAAGCGTTAAGCGGCATTCTGCCCGGCGCAAAGGAGGCCGTAGAGAAAGTACGAGTTCTCGGCTTTCTCGCCATTCTCGCCTCAAACCAGCCGGATATCGCCTATGGGGTCATTTCAAAGAACGAGTGGCAGTGGATACAGGGCCAAATCAAAGATATTCCTTTTGATGATGTTTTTATCTGTTTCCACCGAAGAGATGATGGATGCGATTGCAAGAAGCCGAAACCCGGGCTTCTGTTTGAGGCGGCGAAAAAATGGAATATAGACCTTACGAAGTCGTTTATGGTGGGGGATACCGACAGAGATGTGGGCGCGGCTAAGGCCGCCAACTGCAAAACAATCCTACTCCACAATAGTTACAATAAGGGGATTGCCGCTGATGTTCGGATTACTCGTTTGTCGCGGCTCCCGTCTCTCCTCCTTAATTAAGCCAATGGAAAGCCTAAAAGTTAAGATTTTTGCGGACGGGGCGGAAAAGGCCGCGATGCAGGAACTCGCGAAGCAGCCCTTTATCAAGGGCTTTACCACCAACCCGACCTTGATGCGAAAGGGAGGGGTAAGCGATTATGTCGCTTTCGCAAAAGAAATTATCGCGGCGATTCCGGATAAACCCGTTTCGTTTGAGGTATTTTCGGACGATTTTGCGGAAATGGAGCGGCAGGCGCAGCTGATTGCTTCATGGGGAGAGAATGTCTATGTGAAGATTCCAATTACCAATACAAAAGGGGAGTCCTCGCTTCCACTAGTCAGGTTTTTGACTTCAAATGGAATAAAGCTTAATGTCACCGCGATTCTTACCCTTACGCAAGTGAAGGGATCGGTAAGAGCACTTTCGCCAAAAGTAGCATCAATTGTATCGGTGTTCGCAGGGCGAATTGCGGACACTGGGCGCGACCCGGTACCAGTCATGAAAGAAGCAAAGAAACTCCTTTCGGAAAATAAAAAGACGGAGCTTCTCTGGGCGAGCACTCGCGAAGTGTTTAATATAGTGCAGGCAGAAGAGGCAGGATGCCACATTATCACCGTGCCGAATGACATTCTAAAGAAGATTTCCAAATGGGGCTATGATTTGGAAAAATTATCGCTCAATACGGTGGAGATGTTTTATGAGGACGGCAGACAAGCGGGATACCGCTTGTAAGAATCATTAATCCTTTATCCTTAATCTTTTACGGTTAAGAATGAAGGATTAAAGATTAAGGATTTTAAGCACCATGTCGTCATCTTATCTTGAGCAATACCTTGCGGAAGTCGCGAAAATCGCGAAGACCATAGACCGTTCGCCGATTGAAAAAGTCATCGCGATTCTTCAAGGTGTTCAGAAAAAAAAAGGGCGGCTCTTCATGCTTGGCGTTGGCGGTTCCGCGGCCAACGCTTCCCACGCGGTCAATGACTTCCGCAAAATCGCCCACATTGAGTCCTATGCTCCGACCGACAATGTCGCCGAGCTTACCGCGCGCGTTAATGACGACGGGTGGGACAGCGTATTCGCGCGCTGGCTCGAGCGCAACCATGTTGGAACGAGGGATGCCGTCATGGTGTTCTCGGTTGGTGGCGGAAACATGGAGAAAAAGGTGAGCATGAACATCGTGCATGCGCTTGATTTCGCAAAAAAGAGGAAAGCAAAAATTGTCGGGATTGTCTCCCGCGACGGCGGTCACACAGCAAAAGTTGCCAACGCCTGCATTCTCGTCCCTGTCGTGAATCCCGACAATGTGACGGCGCACGCGGAGAGCTGGCAGGTCGTGGTCTGGCACGCCATCGTCTTTCACCCGAAGCTCAAAAAGGCAGAGGGGAAATGGGAGTCGGTTGAAAAGACAAAGTAGGTATTATGCATATTCCCTTGATTGTTCTTAGTCTTCTCGTACTCATACCACATCACAAGTAAGACATCCTTACAAACTTGACCCCGAGTACCAGAGCAAAGCTCGGTACGGGGCAGGGAATGTTGGTATGTCCTTAAATTATTTGTATTATTCGTAGCCATTCGTATATTCGTACAATTCGTATTTTCGTATACCTAGATGAAAGCAGTCATTTTAGCTGCGGGAAAAGGAAAACGGATGGGTGAACTAACGGAAGAGAAACCGAAGCCGCTTTTGCTTGTCAGAGGCAAAACTTTTTTAGAGCACATTATCTCTACGCTCCCTCAAGATGTGGATGAGGTGATTGTGGTCATCGGTTACAAGGGAGAGCAAATACGCGAGTTTCTTGGGAATGATTTTCTCGGCAAAAAGATTACCTGTATCGTCAATGAGCATATAGAGAAAGGGAACGCGCACTCGCTTATTCTCACCAAAGACTATTTCAAGCCGAAAGAACGATTTGTGCTCATCTATTCGGATGAATTTCCGAGTAACGATGAGATGACAAAGTGCCTCTCGCATGAATTCAGTTGGCTCACCCATATCGTTGACGACCCGAGATACTCCGGCGTAATTACACTTTCCGATACCGGACATATTGTTGAACTGGAAGAAAAACCGGAGCATCCGAAATCAAATCTTGCGGCGGGAGGTGTGATGGTCATCAATGCGGACATTTTTTCGTACCCGCCCAAACAGCATCGAAACGGGGAATACTATCTTACTTCCATGATGGAGCAATTTGTAAAATTCCACTCGGTGAAAGCGGTAACGGGTACGAAAAACCTCTTTTTCTCAACGCCGGAAGACATTGACAGATTCAACAAGCAGTGATAAGGTTTTTTAGAAACGCTGTTCGTTTCCAATCTGCTTGCAATCCAAACCACAACACCGAACAAAGGATTACCTTGAACTCAGAAAAAATTCTCCTTGTTTCACCTCCGAATCAGCTCATGAAGATAGAGACGCCGCGGCCCAATCCAGAACTGGGCCTCCTCTATCTTGCCGGAGCGCTTGAGGATGCCGGCTTTCACGCTGACATTCTTGACGCAACCGTTGGCACGCGGGATGACCGCTTGGACGACACCTTCCGAAAGCCAGTCATGCAGGACAGCGGACTCATCCGCATTGGCATGACCGTTTCGCGCCTTAGCGAAGTGATTGCGAAGGGCGGCTATGGGGTGGTTGGCATCAACTCCAACTTCACTCCCCAAACCAAAATGGCGCTAGAAGTTGCTCGCGCCACCAAAGCGGTATCGCGCGACATTTTTGTCGTTGTCGGCGGAGTGAACGCTCGCGCCCTCGCGGAGCGATTTCTCCAGAGTGGAGCCGTTGACGCCATCTGCCTCACCGAAGGGGAGCGTATTGCCGTAAACCTCATGCGTACTCTTGCAAAAGAGCAGGACCTCGCCAAGGTCTCCGGCATCGCGCACCTTCTTGACGGCAAGGTGGTTCGCCAGCCGGTGGCACCGACCGATGTTTGTCAAAATCTGGACGAACTGCCGTTCCCAAGATGGGAGAAGCTTCCGTTCTTCCACTATGATGAGCTCGCTCCCCGCGCAGTACTTGCGCTTGGAAGCGATCGGTTCGGCTCGCTCATGACCTCGCGCGGCTGTTGGGCCAAGTGCCTGTATTGTCACATCTCTTCCGAAAAAGAGCATGCTTTGGAAACAGGCAACATCGGCGGTCTTCGCTTCAAGTCAATTAACCGCGTCATGGAGGAAGCCCGACGGCTTCAGGAGCTTGGCGTAAAGAAGCTCTACTTTGAGGACGATACGCTCCTCGCGAAGAAGCGCCGTATCTGCGAGATTTTTACGCGGATTCGGGACATGGGATTCCAAATTGCGGATGTCAACGGGGTCAATTTGGTACACTTCCTCAAAAGGGAAGGGAGCCGGCTCACGATTGACCGGGAGTTCCTGCTTCTGCTCAAAGAAGCTGGTTTCAACCAGATCGTGTTCCCGGTTGAATCGGCCTCCCAGAGAATCGTAGACAAATACGCAACCGGAAAACTGGACCACAAGAATCTTAATGTGGTGGAACTCGTCCGCGTCGCAGCGAGCATCGGTATCACCTGCCCCATCAACATGATGATAGGGTTCCCGGACGAAACCGAGGAGGAAATGCGTTCGAGCATCGAGCTCGGGAAGCGTCTCGTCGAGGCGGGTTCGGCATACTGCACCCCCTTCATTCCGATTCCATTTCCCGGGTGCATGCTGTACGACTACGCAGTCGCGAACGGACACCTCGCTTCCGACTTCGACCCTGATATCTTCAATTGGAAGAACGCAGTCATGAAGAATACGGTTGTCCCGCCGGAACGCGTGCTTGAACTGCGGGACTTCGCGCATGAATACATGAATACCCCGGAATATGTGCGCGCCCGCAAAGAAGCGAGCGCCGGCACATTCTGGGAGAAACGGGGGGCGGAACTCCAAAAAGAGATTGGGTTACGCTGGCAGAGCGGAGCGCCAGTTGTTACGAGTTAAGGATGTGAAAACGCACGAGCGTGAGAGGCAACTCTCACGCTCTTTTTGTTTCGTGAAAGAAAAAGAGCCGCTTTCCGGAAAGCAGCTCCTTAAGACATTTCGGATGATTTTATCGAGCACTTTGCAACTCCTGCGCTTGGTTTACTTGGTTTACATTGAGGCGACATGTTCCACGATGGCATCGACAGCGTCCCTATGGCGGAAGATATTCGGGAAACAGTTAACGTCAATCACGGTCCCGTTGATGAAATCCACATTACAGTAATCGAGGTCCGCATGTTTGCATATGGAGTCGACGACCGCAATCTCTGCCCCCTTACTTTCGACACGCTCCGATGGCAATACGCGCCCTTTTCCTAGTGTGTCGCTCTTTTCCATCGTGAAAGTAAGCTTCCCGACACGATACACGCTACGCACGACACCGTTGCATGGCACGAGAGTTTCGCAGTACACGAGTTCCTCGCGGCTGCTTATCGCGCCGCAGTTCGTGCGGATTACAAGATGACCCACCGGGTCTTTACAGATACACTCGCCTTTCATGCTCGCTAGCAACTGTGATGGGTGACCATAGAAGAAGCCGGGTACCGTCATGCCTTCGCTTCGAAGGGTGGGGAGAAGTCGCGCGCGATCCGCGCACAATGCTCTCGCCGTGTTGCAGTTTACGATACGAACGCCACACCTTTCTGCAAGTTGGAGCGTCCGCTCAACCGTTTCCGTATTTTGGGAATGAAAATTGAGAATGATGTCTGGTTGCATCGAGTTCACGAGAATGGTCATGTTAGGCGAAGTCGCAGTTATCGCGACTGACTGGCCGAACTGTATCAGAGAACACATACGCTGTGCCGTAAGTCCTTTCGCGCACAGTTTGTCCTCAATATCACCGGCGACTCGATCGCTCATGTCCAGTATCAGGATTTTTTTCATAGAGCTTTTTTGGTTTTCTGCGCTTATTATGCATTGGTAAGTTGATTTGTCAAGATTCAGTAGATTTTTGATTGCCATGCCAATTGTGTATAATGCCCTTTATTATGGCGAAAGAAGCGCGCGCGCGAAGCATCTCGGTTTTTGTGCCGGTGTATAACGAAGAGGGAAGCGTGCGCGCCATCGCGGAGGAAATTAGCCGCTACCTTACCGAGAGATTCTATGACTATGAAATTTTGCTCATTACGAGCGACGCGAGTACTGACAAAACAAATGAAATCACGAAGGAGCTTGAAGCGGAAATCCCATATCTTCGCACGGTAAGTCGAGGCGCTGATGTAAGCTACGCCGGGGCTTTGCGCACCGGTTTTAAGAACGCGAAAAAGGAGCTCATTTTTTTTACGGACGGTGACCGCCAGTTTGACATTCGCGAGATGGACCTCCTGCTCGAGCTCATCAAGCGGTACGATATTGCCACTGGGTACAAACTGAAGCGCAACGACCCATGGATGCGGATTTGGATGTCGTGGCTGTATAATCTAACGATGCGCGTCTTATTTTGGTTGAAGCTTCGGGATATCAATTGTGCCTTCAAGCTCTATCGCCGTGAGGTGATTGATGCGGTAGATTTTCTGCCGACCCTTACGCAGGGAGTCATAAATGTTGAAATATATCTTTCGGCCCTTCAAAAAGGATTCTCCATTGGGGAGGTGGGCGTGCATCATTTTCACCGAGAGAGCGGTTTTGCCGATTCCGAAATCGGCCGGCGCGGAAGATTTATCGCCTTTGTGCGGCCGCGGATTATTTGGGGATTTTTGAAAGATACCTTTGCGCTGTGGAGGAAAGTACATGGGAAACAGTTAGTAGAAAGTAGCAAGTAGCTAGTAGGAACGGCAACCCCTTGCCCTACGCTTGGGTTTTGAGATTTGAACTTTGAACTTGATTAGAGTTTAGAGTTTGGAACTTAGAACTTTTTCTTAATCCTTTACGACTTATTATTCAAACAAAACATGACAATGAAAGGTCTATAAGTATGCCTATAAAAAAGAAAGTATTGGTGACAGGAGGTGCTGGGTTTATCGGTTCAAATCTCGTGCGCATGCTCTGTGACGCGGGATATGCGGTACTCGTTCTTGATGACCTCTCTTCGGGCTTCCGCCGGCTTGTTGATGCGCGCGCGGAATTTCTTGAGGGCTCTATTGCCGACGGAGCAATGCTCCCGAAAGCACTCTCCAGCGTGGAAGCCGTCTTTCATCTCGCCGCGACCTCCACCATTACCTATTCAATGAAGAACCCACGGGTGTACTTTGAGAACAATTTTATGGGAGGCATTTATCTTCTCGAAGCGATGCGAAAGACCGGCGTTAAAAAAATCGTGTATGCCTCAAGCGCGGCATCCTACGATGGAAAGAAACGCACCCCGATTGCCGAAAGCGACCCCCTCGGCCCCATCAATCCGTACGGTGCCTCAAAATTGGCTTTTGAACATGCAATGAGCGCGTACTCACACTCGTTCGGCATGGAAGGAACGGCACTCCGCTTCTTCAATGTGTACGGTCCGGGCGACGAGCAACCCGATACCACCCGCGCCATCCCGATGTGGCTCAAAGCGGCACTCGCTAAAAAGCCAGTTCCGTATTACTGGAAGGGGAAGCAAAAACGCGATTATATCTTTGTAGAGGATGTGGCGCGCGCGATGATGCTCGCGGAAGAAAAAGGGAGAGACGGTTTTCGGGTATACAATATTGGGAGCGGCAAAGGAATGTGGATGATAGATATTCTTAAGAAGATAGAAAAACTCCTCGGGTATCAACTGGTTCTCAAAGATTTAGGCGAGCGCCACGGGGACCCGAAGTATGCGATTGCCGACACGAGAAAAATTCAAAAAGAGATTGGGTGGAAACCAGAAGTTAACTTGGAGGAAGGATTACGGCAAACCATTGATTATTACCGGCAGCATTTGGGGAAATTATGAAAACACTTGTAACAGGTGGCGCGGGGTTTATCGGCTCAAATCTCACAGAGCATTTATGCACGGAGGGGCACGAGGTTATCGTGTTAGACGATTTTTCTTCCAGCGGGAGGAAAACACTCGAAGCAAAGAGCGCACGGGTTGTGAACGGTTCAGTGGGAGATGCAGCATTACTTTTGAAATTACTGTCAGGCGTGGATGTGGTGTTTCACCTTGCCGCGACCGGCATTATCAAACTCTCGCTTGAAAATCCTCCCGCGTATTTTGAGAACAATCTAATGAACGGCATCGCGCTTCTTGACGCGATGAGAAAAAAAGGCGTGAGGAAAATCGTCTACTCTTCTTCGTCTGGAGTGTACGGCGAGCCGGAGCGCGTTCCCATAAAAGAAGATGATCGCAAAGAGCCGGTGAGCCCGTATGGAGCGTCCAAATTCGCCTTTGAGCATGCGCTTACCTCCTACTATCACGCCTTCGGCATTGAAAGCGTATCGCTTCGGTATTTCAACGTGTACGGGCCGGGTGATAAGCAGCAGCCCGTAACGCGCGCGATTCCGCAATGGATTCAGGCAGCGCTCAAGAAAGAAGTGGTACCGGTGTACTGGAATCTCGAACAGACGAAAGATTACATATTCATTGATGACGTGGTTCGCGCCAATCTCCTCGCGGCGGAAAGAGGAAAAGGAACGGCGGTGTATAACGTGGGAAGCGGCAAAGGGTATGTGATGCGCGAGCTTTTTTCCACGCTTGAAAAAGTGCTCGGGCGGACACTTCCGAAAAAGAACATGGGGGAGCGGAAGGGCGACCCAAGCGTCCTCGTTGCCGACATTTCCCGCATGCAAAAAGAACTAGGGTGGAAACCAACCGTCGGCATCGAAACCGGCATCCGCAAAACAGTTGAGTATTACCAACGCGAACTCGGTCTCCCACTCTAGAACTCATCCCAAAACCTACCATGGTAATACTGGTCGAAACCATTTCGCATCGTCGTCTCGCCATATTCGGTAAAAAATGGCTTATCCTCGGTCGGAGTACCTCGGTACACCTCCATCGTCTGCGCCATTTTTTCCTCGAATCTGGTGGGACTTTGGATCGCGATAGGTTTTGGGATGAGTTCTAAGATTATACAGATTGTACATGCAACATATCAACAATCTCAAGTTTGTTGGTATGTTCTTTATACAGTAGAATAATTAGTTACGGTAGGAAACCAGGTGAACACATAATGGATTTCTTAAAGCATACATTGTGGCCGGGGATAAAAGTACGGCTTACGTTCTGGTGGTGGGTAGTGAAATACGGCGGCAAGAAAAACATCCCGCAGGAGCTTATCTTCGGGAAGATAAGCGGCAGCATGGAGCGCATGAAAGAAAGTCTCATACAGGCGATGCGCCATATGCCGAAAAATTTGAGCGAGGCAGAGAAGAAAGAATTTTTTGATCTCCTTCGCACCGCCGAAGCTCTGGAAAACGAAGTTGAGAAAACCAAAAAGAATTGACTACAACATCCTTACATACTTGAGATTGTAAGGATGAGTGACATATACTGAGCCATATGAAGACTTCAAAGCAGATGGAACATCATCTCAAAGGCGTTTCCAACCACTATCGAATTGAGATTTTACTCCTCATCGCATCAGAGGAAGGGCTGACGCTTGAAGATATCGTAAGGCGGCTCCGGGCAAACCAAAAGACAATAGGCGAGCATACACGCCGCCTCTTTATTGCAGGACTCGTACAAAAGAAATATCGCGGCAAATTCGTGGAGCACGCACTTTCACCCTATGGAAGAACGTTCGTGCGTTTCCTGAAATCATTCCAACACATCTAATACATACTTACAAACTTGAGATTGTTGGTATGTGCTATTGTTGCCGAGAGTTTGAGAGGAAAGGAAAGGACAGAGAAGTTGTCTTTAGAACTCATTTCAAAACCCTATCGCAATCCAAAGATTTGCGGTATTCGAGGAAAAAATGGCGCAGACGAGGAAGGTGTAGCCATCTACTCCGACCGAGGATAAGCCATTTTTTGCCGAATACCGCGAATCGACGAGTGCGTTATGGCTTCCTAAGTAATAGTGCCATGGTAGGGTTTTGAAATGAGTTCTAATCAGCTAACAAGCTATGTTATAACTGTGCCCCTAAATGCTTCCCCTTCCAAGTAATGTTCCAGATTTTTAAGGTCGTTGCCGTTCATAATGACAACTTCAAGCGAAAGTTCCTCCGCGCGTTTGGCGGCAATCGGGTCAAACGGGGTATTGCTTCCCGGCTCCCATGCTTCAGAGGGGGGAAGAAGCTTGCGGAATGCCGCCCATGAAATCTTTTCTATTTTCTTCGCGTCCGGAAATTTTCTCGGGTCTTTATCAAAGACATAATCAATGTTTGAAAGGTTGAGGACGCGCTTCGCTCTGCACTCGCGCGTAGCTTCCACCGCGTCAAAATCCGTACTGTGCCCCGGGGCCTTCGCGCCAAAGACGACAATGAGCGCGTCCACGCCGGGAAGCTCTGCCGGTTCAATAATGACCGAGCCGTGCGCCAGATGTTTGAATGCGCACCGAATAAATTCGGCATTAAGCATCAAAGCGCGAATGCCGACCCAATCAAGATCCGTTTGCGAGGGAGAGCCGAGTTCCTTCGCCGCCTCTTGATAGCGGCGGCATACCTTGCCGCCGCCAACCGTTATCACAAATCGTTCTCCGCCGCGCACGCGTTGTGCGATGATGTCCTTGAAAGAGCGGACGAATGCGGCATCAATTGAATCCGGCACGACGAGCGAACCGCCGAGAGAGATGATGGTGGGAGAGTTCATTGCAAAAGTAAATAGAGATGGTTACAAAACTATTTTTAAGCGAAATTTAGGACTTTTTGTTCGAGACGAGGAAAGCCAGCAAAATGATTGAGGCGTAGCCCGGCTACGACGAAAATCATTTTGCGCCAGCTTGACGAAGTATCGGACAAAAAGGACAAATTGCAGCAAGAATAGTTTTGTAACCATCTCATAGTACTTAGTAGATAGACCATAGACCTGAAAAAGAAATTCTTATCTATATATGCCCCTGCGCAAGCTCAGGGTGATTAGTTGAATTCGCCTCGCTCATACAATTTCCTTTTGTTTCCCCGTGCGGAGCACGGGGTGTTTGGCATATATAAGCTCCTCGGCTCGGAAATGGCAACTCGGGAGTTTTCATGTCTCTCGCTCTACGTCGCTTATAATCTATATTCTAGTTACTATAGTCTAAATCTCCAATGCTTTAACGATTGTTTGGTGTACTTCCTCCGGCGTCTGCTCGCCGTCTATGTCGTGGAAAATATATCCGGGGCGGTCTTTTAAATAATTGATGGACGGCAATACTTCGGTCTCGTACCACGAGAGCCGCCGGTCTATTTTTTCGCCGCCGTCGTCGTGCCGCGCGCGAAGAAGCAGGCGGCGCTTTGATTCGGCAGGCGACACGTTCACCAGTATAAGGTTGATAGGAGAGCGCTTGAAAAACTGCAGGGCGGAATCAAGCACCATGGACTCGGCGATTTTTCGAGGGGAGCCGTCTATAAAAAGATGCTCTGTGCCCGTTACATTTTTGATGAGATTGTCGGCCCAGAGGTACACTGCCAAGAATTCCGGCTGAAGGCCGCCAGCTTCCTGAATTTCTTTGGCGAGCTTTGATGCGAGGGTTGTGCCGTTCATAAGCGCGCGGAAACCGTCACCCGTATAGGAAGAGAACTGCGTTATATTCGGCGTTTTCCCTTTCAGATATCTTTTCAGCAGATCAACTTGCGTGCCTTTTCCCGAACCGGAAGGACCGGCGAAGATGAAAGTTGAAGGAGTCATAAATCAGTACTTAGTAACTAGTAGATGGATTATAGACCAGAAGCAAAAGAGAGGTTCATCTAATTACTATATTCTATCTATTATATTCTTCGTGCTAGTACTCCCGCATGGACACCTGCGCGTCAATCTTTTTCATGAAGTCCAGCACTACCGAAACCACAATGAGAAGCGCCGTACCGCCTATCGCCAGCGAAGAGTTGCCGGTGATGCCCTGCATGGCAAGCGGAAGTACCGCGACGAGCGCCAAAAAGACGGCTCCGACAAGCGTAATGCGCGTGGTTACAGAACCAATATAGGCGGCAGTGGCTGTGCCGGGGCGCACCCCCGGAATGAACGCGCCGTTCTTTTGGAGATTGGTCGCAATCGTGTCCGGATCAAAAGTGACCGCGGTGTAGAAATAGGTGAAGAGAAACACCAGCGCGAAGTAGAGGATGGAATAGACCCAGCTGTTGGCGAAGACTATGTTAAGAAATGAGGATAGCGAGTGCAAGATGGCGTTGTCAAAGGCAGAAAGTACCGTGGCAACCATCTGCGGGAACAGCATGATGGAGAGCGCGAAGATAATCGGAATAACGCCCGCCTGGTTGACGCGCAGCGGCAGATACGTGGAGACGCCGCCGTATACTTTCATCCCTCGCACGCGCTTGGCATAGGTAACCGGAATCGGACGCTCTGCCTCCGTAACCACCACGACGCCGAAGACCACGAGAATTGAAAGTGCGAGAAAGCCAAAATACATCGGAATATCGCTCGGATCAAACGCGAACGCAAGCTGTGACGCCGCGCCGGGAATGGAGGCCACGATGCCCGCAAAAATGATGAGCGAGGTGCCGTTCCCTATTCCGTATTCAGTCATAATTTCACCTATCCACATCATAAGGAGTGACCCTCCCGTCACAATGATAACGTTGGTCGCCGTAGAGAAGAGCGCGAGATCCGAGATGACCCCCTGCCGCGAAAGGAGCACCAAAAAACCGAATGCCTGAATGAGCGCGAGCGGCAGGCTAAGGAGCCGTGAGTACTGCGCGAACTTCGCTCTGCCGGCCTCCCCGTCCTCATGATACATAGCTTTTAGTTTTGGCGACATCATGGTAAGAAGCTGCATGATGATGGAAGCGGTGATGTAAGGACCGACGCCGAGCATCACGATGGAGAGATTGGAAAGCCCGCCGCCGGAGAAAATATTCAGCAAGCCGAAAAATTGATTATTAGCGAGGAAGTTTGCAAGCTCCGCAACATTAATACCGGGAATTGGAATGGCAGAAAGAAAACGGAACGCAATGAGCATCGCGCCGATAAAGAGCAACCGTTTGCGCAGTGTGGAATCGCTCCAGACAAGTTTTAGTTTTTGCAGAAAATCCATATTCTAGCTGATTAGTTTTTTAGCTTCCTAGCTTTCTAGGGAAAAGGCCTAACAAGCTAATAAGCTGATAAGCTAGGAAGCTGTGCTTCCGCCGGCTTTTTCGATGGCCGCTTTGGCCGAAGCCGATACGGCGCATCCGGTTATCGTAAATTTTTTTGCAACGGAGCCACTGCCCAGTATTTTAACGAGCGGAATGTTACCGCTTTTCCGCGAGATGATTCCTGATGACACAAGCGTTTCCGGATTGATGGCGCTTCCCGCATCGTACGTTTTTTGGAGCACTTCAAGATTCACCGGTACGCTCCTTTCCCGGAAACTCTTGAAACTGCGTTTCCCGCGCCCGCGTAATTTGGGAATGCGTTTTATCATGTCGCGGATTTCCGGGTACATTTTATGCCCGGCGCGGGCCGTTTGTCCCTTGCCGCCGCGGCCGGAAGTCTTGCCGCGCTTCCCTCCGCGACCGACTTCCACGGAGCGCTTGTTTTTATGTATTCGTTTTAGAGTATGAAATTGCATGGATTTGAAATATTGAATATCGAATACCTAATTTCGAAAAATATATAATTTCCAATATTGAATATTTAAATTTTTTCGAGATTCGAGATTCGAGATTCGAGATTGACCTTCGGGGCTTTGAGCGACGAAAGGGCTTTGATGGTTGCTCGCGCGATGTTGAGCTTGTTCTTGCTTCCCGAAAGAATCTTGGCGTTCACGTCGGTAATGCCGGAAAGCTCCAAAACGGAACGCACGGCGCTCCCGGCAATGAGCCCCTTGCTTTTGGCCGGAAACAGGACAATGCTGGCGCTTGAGTATTTTGCGTCAAGCGCATGCGGGATAGAATTGTTCGTGGTTCTCGCGATGCGAAGAAGGTGCTTTCTCGCGCTTCGCGTCGCTTTTTCTATCGCAAGCGCCGTATCCCCGGCTTTTCCGGTGCCAACCCCGACAGCACCTTTTCGATTTCCGATAACCACCAGTACGCTGAAATTGAAGCGTCGGCCGCCGGCAACAACTCGCGCGACGCGCCGCACGTTAAGCATCTTTTGGTCAAATTCTGGCCGCATCCGCTCCTCGCGGCGTCCTCCGCCGCGCCGACCGGAACGCTCTTGACCTCCGCGCCCATCTCCCCGTCCCCTGCCGCGGCGCCCGCCGGAAAATGCCGGACGCGCAGAAGACGGCGCCGTGGCTTTCGTCTCCGAGACTATCTTGACCGGCACGTTTTCAGTTTTTGCTTCGTCCGCCATATGTTTAGCTTGTTAGCTGACTAGCTTATTAGCTTTTTAGCTTTTTAGCTTCTGAATCTCCTAGCAAGCTAGAAAGCTAATCAGCTTAGAATGATAATCCGCCTTCCCGCGCTCCTTCCGCAAGTGCCCGTATGGCGCCGGCATACAGGTACCCCCCGCGATCAAACACTACCCGCGTGATATGCTTCTGCTTCGCCCGCTCTGCAAGCGCTTTCCCCACCGCCTTCGCCAGTTCCGAAGCGCGTTTTGGCATGCGCGCGTCTTTTACCGACGTGGTAGAAGCCGCCACAAGCGTCGTCGACTTCTCATCGTCTATGAGTTGGGCGTAGATGCCACGGTTAGAGCGGAACACGGAAAGACGCGGACGCTCTGCCGTTCCGTTTACCTTCGCGCGTATTCTTCGGTGTCTGCGTTCTCTTTTTAATTGTTTGGTGTTGCCATTCATAAGCTTCTTAGCTTTCTAGCTGACTAGCTTTTTAGCAAAAGACTGACCTAACAAGCTAAGAAGCTAACCAGCTGATAAGCTGTTAGGTGGTTTTCTTTCCCTGCTTTCTGCGCACCACTTCATTTTCATAGCGTATCCCTTTCCCTTTATACGGCTCCGGTTTTTTGAGCGCCCGTACCCTCGCGGCAAATGCGCCGACCGCTTCAATATCCGAGCTGTGTACGGTGATGACGCTCTTTTCGGCAGTTACCAATACATTCTCGGGAACGGCGAGTTTCACCGGATGGGAAAACCCGAGAGACAGCGTCATTTCTCTGTCCTTAACGTCGGCCTTAAATCCAATACCCTCTATGATGAGTCTCTTAGTAAAGGCCTTCTGACTTCCGCGTATCATATTCTGCACATGCGCCACGGTCGTCCCCGCATGCATATTCGCAGCAGGCGCATTGCCGCGCGGAGAGACGGAAATGGCGTCTTTCTCCTGCTCCACTTTTACCATCGGCGAAAAAGAGCGCGTGAGAGTGCCGAGAGGTCCCTGCACGGTTATGGAGTTTCCACGTATGGTCGCGGTCACTCTTTCAGGAATGATGATGGGTTTTTTCGCTAAGCGTGACATAAATATTGGATATACGGACTATGGATTTTTACGGATATACAGATTCTTGATTCGTATATTCGTACACATTCGTACTCCGTAAACCTACCATATCTCAAACAATATCTCTCCCCCAACTTTTGCTTTTCTCGCTTCCGCATCAAGGAGTATGCCTTTTGAGGTAGAAAGAACGGCTACGCCGAAACCGCTTCGTACGGGATATATGTCTCGCGCTTTGACATACGAACGTTTTGAAAGGTGCGACACGCGCTTAACGGACGTTAGTGCCATCCCCGCGCCGCCCGAAGGGAGCTTGCATTCAACATGGCGCCCTTTTTTCACTTTTTTATAAGATGCAAGATATCCCTTTTTCTCCAAGGCGCCGGCAATCGCCAGAATAAGTTTTGAAGCGGGAAAAATGAACGAGTCCTTCTTAGCGCGGCTCGCCATCTTGAACGTATTCAGAAAATCTGAAATGGGGTCCATAAGATTTAGCTTGCTAGCTTCTTAGCTGATTAGCTTTTTAGCAAGAGATTTCCCTAACAAGCTAGAAAGCTAAACAGCTAATAAGCTGACTACCACGATGACTTCTTAACGCCGGGAATCATGCCTTCGTTGGCATATTCTCGAAAACAGATACGGCAGAGACCAAAATCTCTCATGAAAGCGCGCTTGCGGCCACAACGGAAACAGCGCCGCACAATACGGGTTCTGAACTTTGGTTTCTTCAGGGCGCGCGCTTTGGTGGAGGTTTTGGCCACAATAATGCTGATTAACGCCGATGGTAACGCTGATTCACGCTGGCAAAAAGAGAAGACGCTGACTCTCATCCGCGTCTATCCGCGTCCCCGTCGGCGTTATCTGCGTGTCGGAAATACTAGCTAACCAAACGTGAAAAGTCAAACATAAAAACACGGCGAGGGAAAATGCTCCCGAGCGATGTTTGTTTTGTCCGCGTCTTCTCCGCGCCAAGCAGAGAGTTGCTAAATCTTGCCTCTTTTGTTATACAGTCACTAGCCGATCACAAACCCGAAAGGAAGAATCAATGAGCGAATCAAAGTGGTATGTTATTACCGGTGTTTTTTCTTCCGGCAAGACGACCGTTCTTGAACAACTTATCAAAGCTGGTTATCGAGCAGTGCCTGAAGCTACACGCGTGCTGATTGACGAAGAAATGGCCCAGGGAAGGTCCGTGGCGGAGATTCGGAGTAATGAAGGAGATTTTCAGCGGCGCGTTACAAAGCAAAAACTTGAGACCGAAGCCATGTTACCGTTGGAAGAAATAGTCTTTTTGGATAGGGCGATGCCCGATAGTATTGCTTATTACCAACTCCACGGCCTTAACCCTCAAGAAGCACGCGTCGTTTGCCGTAGGGGTTTGTATCGCAGGGTCTTTTTTATGGAGCCAGTTGCATTTGTTAAAGACTACGCGAGAACGGAATCTCCAGAGGTCATTGAACGATTGAATGTTCTCCTCAAAGAGGCATATGAACAACTCGGTTATGAAGTTATTACGGTCCCTGCCGTATCCGTAGCGGAACGGGTGCGCTTCATTCTTGAGCGGTTATAACCGCTATTGAGAGACGGAAAGGTTCTCAACAAAGGCGGTGAGGCATTGGCCAATATCCGCTTTTTTTACCTTTGTTTTTGCGTTCTATTTCCTCACTCTTGCATCCTCCTTCTTAAAAGGAAAGCCGAGATATTTCAAATACGCTTTGGCTTCGGCGGCAGTTTTCGCGGTAGTCACCACCGTCACCGACATACCAAATACATCGCGCAAATCTTCATCTGAAGATTCAGGGAAGATTGTGTGCTCGCGTATGCCAATGGTGATGTTTCCTATCTCATCTATGGCGCCGGCGGAGAGGCCCCGAAAATCCTTGGTGCGCGGGAGCGCTACGTTGAGAAATTTGTCGAGAAAAGAGTACATACGGCTGCCTCGAAGCGTTACCGCCACTCCCACCGTGTCGCCTTGTCGTGTTTTATAAGACGCAATCGATTTCTTGGCTCCTCGCCGTACTACTCTCTGTCCGGTGATTTTGGCGAGGCGGTCCTCAACTACTTCAATCTTTTTCTTGTCCTTGAACGAGCCGATGCCAGCGCTTACAACAACTTTTTGCAGGCGAGGGACCTGCATAACATTGGTGTAACCCATTGTGCCTTTCAGGACGTTATATGCTTCTTTCTGCTTATCTTTTATTGATTTCATAGTTTTGACGGGTACACGGACCATGGATTCCTACCGGTATACAGATTCTTGATTCGTATATTCGTACCTATCTGTACTCCGTAAACCTAAATCTCTTTCCCGGTTTTCCTGCTTACTCTTACCCAGCGTTCGCCAACCAGCTTTTTACCGGAACGAACCGCCTTACCGCCTTCCACAAGCGCCACGTTGGAGATGTGAATCGGCATCGCTTTCTCCACGACCTGTCCTTTTTGTCCGGCCTTGCGCGGTTTCTGGTGACGCTTGGAGAGGTTGAGACCTTCAATGATGACCGCCTGACGAGAGCGGAGCACGCGCGCGACCGCTCCCTTTTTCCCCTTCTCCTTACCGGAGATTACTATGACGTTGTCCCCCTTTTTTATCATGAGCTTTTTAGTTACTTAGCTTGCTAGCTTACTAGCTTTAGGAAAAACTTCCGCCTTTCTAAAAAGCTAATCAGCTAACAAGCTAGAAAGCTATCAAACGACTTCTGCCGCTTTTGACGTTATTGCCGTAAATCCCATCTCGGAAATCTCTCGCGGGATTGGCCCGAAAATACGCTTGGCAAGCGGCTCTTTTTTCCCCTTTTCCAAAATAACGACGGCATTTTCATCAAAGCGAATATAAGAACCGTCCTTTCGCCTAAACGCCTTTCTCTGACGGACGACGACCGCGTGGAGCACGTCCTTTTTCTTCACGGTTTTGCGTGGCTCTGCCTTCTGAATGGAAAGCACAACGACCTCTCCGAGTTCAGCGTACCGCTTTCTGGATGAGCCGAGCACTTTGAAAATCCGGCCGATCTTTCCTCCGGAGTTATCGGCGATTTTGACGATGGCACGAGGCTGCAACATAAATGATGAAGTATGAAGTAAGAATTATGAATTAAGCTTTAAGAATTGCTGCTCTCCTTACTTCTTAATTCCGTACTCCAGATTATTCTAAGCGATTCTGAATCGCTTATCTCTGGACATCGGGCGGCATTCAATGATGGTTACTTGTTCACTTTCCTTTTTGGTGTTGCCGGCATCGTGCGCCTTGAAGCGGCTCGTACGCTTCAGGTATTTTCGGTACTTCGGATGCGCCACGAAGCGGTTTACCTCAACCACGACGGTATCCTTCATCTTCGCGGATACCACCGTGCCGATGAGCACTTTGCCTTTATGCTTTGTCATATCAGTTGTCATGTCTTTGAAATATCGGATTTCGGAGATCTAATTTCAGGAAAGTTTGAATAGCCAATAGTAAAGATTCAGTTATTTTCCGATATTCGAATTTCGAGATTCGGTATTTCTTTTGTGAAGCTCTGTAAGCAAGCGCGCTGTTTCCTTTCGAAGTTTCTTCCCCTCCTTCACGTTTTTCTGCTTACTGCCTGCCATTGCAAAGCGAAACGCTTGCAGTTTTGCATGATTCCCGGTAACAAGCTTGTGAAGCTCTTCTTCCGTCTTATGCGCGTAATCGGACATACTGTTCGAGATTTCTAATTCACCTCATTGTCTAAATTTCTAATAAAAGCTCGAATGCTATTTAGGAATTAGGTAATTTTTTTTGCCACACTACCTTAACAAAAACGGCCCAAAACACAAATTTACCTGGCTACCACCTTACTTTTAATGGGTAGCTTCGTACCTGCCTTTCGAAGCGCTTCCTTGGCTACTCCTTCATCAATGCCATCAACTTCAAAGACAACGCGTCCGGCTTTCACTTCAAAGCAGTATCCCTGCGGGTCACCTTTTCCTTTTCCCATTCCCACTTCGGGAGGCTTGCCGGTAAACGGCATGTCAGGGAAAATGCGCGTCCAAACTTTCCCGGTCTTTCCGGAATTTCGCGCTAAAACTTTGCGGGCCGCTTCTATCTGATTGGAACGTACGCGCGCGCCGGTAAGTGCCTTCAAGCCGAAAGAACCGAATGACACCTCCGTCCCCCGTGTTTCCACGCGCGGTTTTTTGGGATTATGGCGCATAGTGTGCCATTTTCGAAATTTAACTTTTTTAGGCAGTAACATAATTCAGCTTGTTAGCTTTCTAGCTTCTTAGAGATTCCCTAACAAGCTAAAAAGCCAGTCAGCTAGGAAGCTACTTTCGCGGATTTTTATCCGCGAAAACTTCTCCTTTATAAATCCATACTTTGATGCCGATGTCTCCGTATGTCATATGCGCCCGCGCGCGGGCAAAATCTATATCGGCGCGGAGCGTTTGTAGGGGGATGCAGCCCTTTTTGAGTTCTTCTGTGCGGGCCATTTCCGCCCCGCCGAGCCGCCCGCCAAGGTACATACGAACGCCCTTTACATCGCGGTTTGCCATCACCTTATCAGCCGTCTGCTTCATCACGCGGCGGAACGGAAAGCGTTTCTCAAGCCCTTCGGTTATCATGTGCGCCACGATGGCGGCGTTAGATTCAGGCGAGCGTACTTCTTCGATGTCTATCTTCATGTGCGCGATGCCAACGACCGTGTTTTTTCTCCCAAAGCGAACTAATTTCTCCTTCAGTTTGGACGCTCCCTCGCCGCTTTTGCCGATAAGCATGCCGGGGCGCGATGTGCGAATGATAATACGAAAGAGCTTCGGACCGCGCTCAATGTCAATGCCGCTCACATACATGCCGCGCAAATTTCTCTCAAGAAATTCGCGGACGAGAATGTCCCCCTTGAGCATCTTCTGGTACTCCCCCTTAACGCCAAACCAGCGGGACTTCCAATCTTTGATGACGCCGATGCGATACGAATATGGATGGACGATGTGACTCATGATTCGCAACTAGTAACCGTTAACCTTTGACTGTTAACTGTTAAAAGTCAATGGTTAATGGTTCAAGATTTCCTTGGTTCCTCAAGAACCAAAGAAATTTTGCTGGTGCGCTTCAGGATTTGATAGGCGGAACCGTGCGCACGGGGCATGGAACGTTTGAGTACAACACCCGGGTCAACGCGGAAGTCTGTTATGACGAGTGCATCTGGTTCCAGTATTTTCTGATTCTCTTTGGCGTTCGAGACCGCGCTCTCAAGAAGTTTTTTGAGCGGCACAGTAGCGGACTTTGGCAAAAGTGAAAGCATGGTTCTCGCTTGCGCGACGGTCTTCCCTTTGACGACGCCCGCGACGAGCCGCATCTTGCGGGGAGACTGTCGGTAGTTGTTGAGAATAGCTTTCATGAGAGCTTACTAGCTTCTTATGCTTACTAGCTTCTTAGCTTTAGGATTTCCTGGCAAGCTAGAAAGCTAGCAAGCTAATTTTACTTCTTCGCTGCCGCGTCTGCCGCGCTTTTTGCCGCCTGTGCCGCGGCCATTTCGGTTTCCTTCTTCTTCATCTCAAGTTCCTTTTGTATCTTGCCCCCATGCTTTATGAACTTTCTCGTAAGGGAAAACTCTCCTAAGCGGTGCCCGACCATATCCTCGTTTACGAGCACCTCGGGGAAATCTTTTCCGTTGTGCACCAGAAATTTGAACCCGACCATCTCGGGAGAAATCACAGAGGCGCGAGACCACGTTTTTATGGGCGCGCTTGATTCCGGCCGTTTCCCCGCAAGTTTTTTAAGCACTCGCGGATCAACGTACAGTCCTTTCTTAAGCGAACGGGTCATCTTGTTATCGCTGATTAACGCGGATTACAACGCTGACGCATGCTGATAAAAAAGAGATGGACGAAAGGTATCTGCGTCCATTCGCGCTCCTCATCGGCGTATATCCGCGGTCAACAAGCGTGCCCAGCATACTAGCAGAGATAAGCGTGAAAAGTCAAACTGGAGTCTCCTCCCATTCATAATGAGCATCAAATAATCGCCTCTTCCCAAGTAAATGAGCTTCAAACGCCCATTTTCTCTCCGAGGGGCAAATTATGCATGATTGATGGATATGAACATCATCATGAACGATTCTCACATAGTGAGCATGTGGCAGGTCGAGGAG
>Ga0209343_10000771_pt1 | contig 44265 bp, 47 predicted proteins | sample RifCSPlowO2_02_FD_184026 | JGI IMG/M metagenome (GOLD analysis project Ga0209343, IMG submission 184026) | Groundwater microbial communities from Rifle, Colorado - Rifle CSP2_plank lowO2_0.2 (SPAdes) (version 2) | ecosystem: Environmental > Aquatic > Deep subsurface > Groundwater | place...
AAAGGCCAGAAAAAATATCCCTCTCCTTCCTTATTATCATCTGCACTCGATTATTACCAGGTACCACAGTTTATGCAATTGCATAAACCGTGGTACATCACAGAAAGAAATCCACATTGTAAACACCAAAAAAGAAAAACCGCCGGCCGTATTCATGATACAAGTGGCCAGCGGCACAATACTTCTAATGAGTTTGTGATTTTTAAACATCCGGTATGATCGATGATCACCCCTAAAAAGAAACTACTGTTCTTATTCTTACATTCTTTTCTGGGAGTCTGTCACTGGAAGCCCCATAAAGAACGAATGGCTTTGGGGTAGAGAACACGTTCTACCACCTTGATCCTCTCCCAGAGGGTGTCAACTGTGTCACCCTCCTCCACTCGTACTGGTTCTTGGGCAATAATAGGCCCGTCATCCAGTTTGGGAGTGGCGATATGAATCGTCGTGCCGGTCACTTTGACCCCAAACGCCAGAGCATCTTGCACCGCAGTCTCTCCCTTGAACGCGGGCAACAATGAAGGATGGCTATTCAAGATGCGGCCGGCGAATCCGTACTTGGTAAAGATGCTTTCCGAAAGTATAGTCATAAACCCAGCCATCGCAAGGTGGGTGATTCCATACTCAAGAAGGCATTCCGCAAGGACCTTCGTGAACTTTTCGCGTTGGAACTTAGGAGGCTTTCCTAGGAAACGAGCAATCCAATACCCGATGAGACACTGCACAAAAGCGATCGTGAATTTTTCATCTCGGAGACTGGGACGTTGCCTGAAGTCGCGCCGCTGTATGACCACCGTGGGTATTTTAGCTTGCTTAGCGATTTCGATGCCGCGGCATTCCCTGTCAGCGAGAACTAAGCTGATGGGAAGGCGGTCTTTAATCATAGCCTCGCACAATGTTCCTGATCCTGAAACAAGCACGGCTAACTTATTACTCATAGTTACCCCCTGTGAAAAAAGCGGTTAAAAAATAAAGCTTTGTTTAAAACCTCAAACCAAGATATTTTTAAAGACCATATATCAGACTAGCAAAAGTCCACCCGCCAGTCAACGAAGTGTCCAATTTTTTCTAGAAAGGAAATTTCTTTATTATGGTTCATTTTTTTACGGATTATTTTTTTATAACCTTTACGTATTACTTTTCTTGCAATTGCAAAAAAAGTACTATGCTACAAAGACTCTCTGTTATAAACTTATAAAAGAAAACGGGGCGAATCGCGAACGCGCGCGACTGCCCCGGTCATTGCCGATTAGCTGTGGACCGAGAGTTATCCTTACCTCCTGCTGATAGTACGCCTACCGTAGCTGGAGGTTTTTCGGCACGATGAGCAATTGGAAAAATTGCTGGATGGCGTTCGATATGGCATCCGCCCTGTCGAGTTTCTCCGGCTTGATAACAGACATGATGATCTTGCCATCAGCGGCAATGGTGAATTGGTCCAACACCGGATGGAAAAACTTGTCCGCGAGATCCTTTATGGCTGCCGGAGTTACCGCGGGATCGTTGCTCCACGGGGTAATCTCAAACATCCAGCCATCGTAATCCCCGAACTGGCCTGTTGGTGAGCTCAGCCTAAGATCCTGAACCAACGCCCGCAAGCGAAGATCTTCCGAGCTTAGCTCTTTCAAATCAAGTATTTTCTGCGTCATGATTCCCTCCGTCGATTGTTAACAGAACTTGCGATTTTTCCCTCACCTATTAGAAAGGGTTTGGCTAAATGCATAACAGACTACATCCAAGCAAACCGCTTCTACAAAATGGGTAACAAAAAACCCCTCTTAAAGGGGAAAAGTCACGAAACTATCTTCCCCTTACGGGTTGGATTTGGCACCTTTTCTACAATGGTTGCCGGAGGGTCACAGAGCCAATTCTCTCACCTCACTCTTGATACTTTTTCAGTTGTATTCCGATACTAGCACAGGCTCGCCAATCATGCAAGTTTCTGCCAAAAAGAAAAAGGGCACCATTGTGGTCACCCTTTCCGAGAAGCCGCTGTTCTCCTTTCTTGAATATGAAATAGTTTCCTATCCCCACTCGATGGTAGTATACGGCTTATTCGATGTACGGCAGGCTGTCGCACCGATGCCGCGTACTTCGTTGCCGAAGCGCCGCTGGATGGTTTGGTGAAACTCGTAAGGTACGTCTACTGCTTGAGCCGTAAACCCGTTGACGCTCCATACGGCCCAATAGACCACGACAACGCCCATGCCGGCATCATCCCCCTTGGTAACGGTGTGTTCCGAAATCGTCACTACCACACCGGCTTGCCAAACCAAATGATACAGGTTGGCTCGGCGTAGCTCTTCGATATAAATTCCATCAAGTTGCCGCGCCATAGCAAGCTTCTCGCGAGTGATTTCTCCTTCGATACGGACGATGAGTCCTACACCGGGAAATGGATGCCGCAGAAGAAGTTCTTCCGGAACGCCGATCTCTCGACCGATATCCCGTCCGCCATCTTTGACGCAGTCATCGAGTGGCGTTAGCTCTGGGAGATAAAAACCGAGGAAGGTATTATGATGAATCTTGATGACCGCCTTCCTCGCTCCGCTTTCGTGTCCGCCGCCGCTTTCGGAAATATCCGTATAGAGCGTCCCTTGCGCAATAAAGTCAGACCCATATGCTCTCGCCTGTTCCTCGAGGATAGCTTTATAGACGACGCGCATAGCGAGCCGTTTCGCTCTCATCGTGACCGGCGGTCCCATACCGAGAAGCCTGCGAATGGCTCGGCGGATCTTCTTGAAATGCTTCATTTCAGGCCAGGCGAGTACCTTGAGGAATTGTTCCGTAGCATCAACAATTACCAGATCGAGCCAGGGCTGGTTGGCGAAGTATTTGAGAACGAAAGCCTCATCATCCGGCCGATCGATGCCCTTGATATAGACACCTTGGATACGATGCGGCCCTCCGTCCACTGCTTCTTTGAGGAGGTGAACTACTGTTGAAGAGTCTGCTCCCCCGGAAAGTCCAATAGTAACCTTCTTCCCCTCTTTGAGCTTGGCTTTCAATTCAGCGATCTTTTTCTTGGCGATTTTCTCCGCAGGAAAGCGGTCTTGGGCGCCGCAGATCCCGAAGAAGAAATTTTCGAAGAGCATATCGCCGTTCAGCGTCTCCGTCACTTCGGGGTGAAACTGGACACCATACAGGTACGGTTTCTCGATACTTCGGAATGCCGAAACCCTCCCTTCTCCGGTAGAGCCGAGCAGTTCGAGACGCGGATCGTTTTCGATCTCGTCGCCGTGACTTTGCATCACCTTCATCGTCTTAGGACAGCTTCGGAAAAAAACAGAGGAAGAAAGAACTTGCATATTGTGCACGCTGTACTCGGGGCGACCGCGCTTGACGGTAACCCCGACATGCTGAGCAATCATCTGGCCTCCCAGACAAATTCCCAGAACAGGAATGCCGAGATCAAAAATTGCCCGATTAAAGGGTGGCGGTTCCGAATGCACTGAAGCAGGCCCGCCGGTAATGACGATGCCCTTGGGATTGACTTTCAGGACATCTTCCGCGGTCACTTTGGCGGGATCAGCGACGAGGCAGTAGACGCCCCGTTTGGCTGCTCGCTGGTACACCAAGTGATCAAATTGACTTCCCTCAGAGAAAATGAGGAATACTTCGTTCGTCTTGCGCACCCGCATTTCTTCTTGGATGGCGGCTAATGCCACAGGAGTTGCTTTCTTGAGAGTATCGAGCATACCAATAATCTTTTGACTAGGACGCTTTCTCAAAAACCATTTTTTGAAGATATCCAACATGATACTGATCCTCCCTGGTTAATAATTGTAAAAAAACAGAACCCATAATAAACATGAGTCCCTCCATGGCTGAAAGTGTAGCAAAAGGCTCCTCTAATTGCAAAAAACGACTATTTACATTCTGATCCATTCCCCATTTATCCTATTATCCGTGGCTACGTATAATAGGATACTTGTTAATAAAGCAAAAAGACGTACCACAATTTGTGCAATTGCATAAATCGTGGTACTTTTTCGTAAGAAAAAATTGTAATAAAAAACTCCCCCAGGACAAAGGTTCTGTCCCAGGGTGGCCGGTTGTGTGCTTCATTTGGAAACTGGCTTGCGCTTTTGGGTGTTCATAAGCCGGTAGTAGTGCATGCGCTCTTCGCTAGTCGGAAAACGCTCCATTACTTCCACATTCGAAAGATAGCCGTGCGACCGGAGTATCCAGCCGATATGGTTCCATTCGAAAGTGTACCCATGCGTCCGAACGATAAAGCCGACTGGACGAACGATTTTCTTGTTCCGCATGAGATTTTCTATTTCATTCATCGCATAGTGGAAGCGCCGCGCTTTCCTGTCCATTTGAAGTTCTTGATTGTTAAGGTTCACCACTTCATTCATTTTCATATACCCTCCGTGGAAAAGAAAACGAGCTCCTTTTGAGAGCTCGTTTGGAAATTTCTTGTAAGTCGGAAGAAAGTCAAAAACCAGCCCTCAAAAATGAGCTTGTCTTCGCCTTAATCGTGAAAACTCTATTACCACGCATACGTAAAAAATTTTTGCTGAGATGAACTGATGGAGAGGGTGGTTGGTATCAAAAATACCTCAAAGCTTTCCAACCTGGAACATTTACCCCCGGGCACTCAACAACGTAGGCGCCCTAAATGCCCTGGCAAACCCTTCCCCCTCCATCAGATCACATCTTGAAAATATTTTTAATGACGCTCCTCTATTGTAATCACTTTTTCAAAAATGTCAAGCACCAAGAAAAAGAACTGCAAGAGCAGTTCATAAGCGAAACGTTGTTCTGATTTGTTATGAGAAGATGATAGTCAAGACTGGAAATTCCTTCGCCAGAGGCCAAGGAGAAAGGATCCGGATGGCGGAAATAAATCCGTTTCATCCATATCTATCTGCAAATTATCCTTCGCCTCAATACACATCATAAGTATTGAAAGGAAAAACTCGAAGTAAAAAGCTGATCGCTCATCAAGCTCCGGTACTTCCCCGCCGTAAAACCGCCCTTGGCAGTCCGCTACAACGCGTTCTCCAAACCATACTTCGAGAGTCTGGATGGAGTCCATCATGTTGTTTCGCCGATCAGATGTGAACAAGCACATAAATTCTTTCGTGCTAAACACATGAGATCCTACTTGGGCTGAGAGGGTAATCGACCCCGAAATCAAAATCCCTTGCTGACTGCTCACGTCATTCAGACGAGTGATAATTTGAACATTCATGATCAATCACTCCCCAGGAAAAAGAACGATGGTTCATTCTAGTAAGAATTTCTCTTCTCGTCAATACGATCTTTTACAGCAATTCTCCTTGCCAATCGGGACTGACTATGGCTGTTCCGTCGTTTTGAAAAACGAGATAAGCCGCCGAAAATTCCTCAGCCAAGGCGCCATAATTCTCCAGCGGCGCAAAAAAGAGCCCGGACGTCATGCAGTCAGCGGCCCAGGCATCCCGCGCCACTGCTGCACAACCGATAACTTTCTCTATCGGTTTTTTTTCTTGAGCATCTACCAGATGATGCCATTTCCCGAAACGGCGCCGGAAACTGTCCGATACAGCCAGTCCTTGATGCGAGAGATTTACCACACTGGCCGCTGTATCCGGTTTCCCGGGATATTCGACAGCCACTCGCCATGCGCTCCCGTCCGCCTTGGTACTGTCTGCCATATCTCCCCCGCCATCCACGAGATAATATTTATAGCCAAAATGCTTGACGATTTCAGCCACCCGATCAATACAGTAGCCTTTGCCGATGCCCCCCAAATCGAAAGCCATCGGACCATCGATCGTCAGCTTATTACCTACAAGCGACCACTGAGAAACACGCGAACCCTCCGTTTTTTCCAAAGGAGCTAATCCATGTTGAGCGCCATAGCCCACATCTTCCAAGATACTCGCCACTGCTGGATCATACGAACCATTCGTTAAAACTCGTAGCCGATCTGCCCGAGCCAGCAAGCGTGAAAATTCGTCAGAAAGAATATAATCTCCCGCCGGTGAAAGACGGAAAGCGTTTACCTCCGATAACGGCAAAAACCGCGAGAAGCGGTTTTCAAAATCTTGTACATACTCAACCACGGCTTTCTGCGTCCGGTTATCAAGCTGTTTGCCATCCACCCTGACGAACCATTTCGTCCCCAGCCCGGTAAAAGTAAAGTCTTCCATCAGTTAAACTTAAGATTTACGCGTTTGAGTGAAATTCAAGGCGCGGAGAAAGCGACGACGGAAGCGTACTCTTAGCTACGCTGGAGACGGCGCAGAGGCTCCGCAACGCAGAAGTTCGCCAAACGCGTAAATCTTAATTATAGTTGAGCTTTCAACTGGTCTATCACACTATTGAAAGCCTTCGTGGTCAGTGATGATTTGGCGACGTTATCAATAGCTGTCAGTTCGCTCAATTTCTTTCCTACAATCATGACCGAAGCCTGCTGATTGAATGCTATCTTTTTTTCAGGGACTTCACCGGTCTTCGCATCCAAAGTAGCCACTTCGGTTATCACTCCCTGCTTGTCGACAGTCAGGACGAATCGCAATGCATCTTCCTTATCCTCCGTCGCCATGTATTTGACAACCGCGCTCACCTTCTTCGCTCCGATCGGAAGCATATCTGTCACCGGCGTTGCGTCCTCACTCTTGTTTACCTGCAGTATTTTTACCGCGTAGCGATAATAGACGAAAACACTCACCACTATCACTACCGCAATGAGCAAAAAGCCTTTTTTTATTTTGAACATATTTTTGTTTTTACTAAATTCTACCAACAGTATACCACTTTTCAGAAAAAATGTTAACTTCGTCAGACATTTATCCCGAAATAGTCCCGCGCCAAGATACCGATAAGCCAGGTCACAGCGACCGCCAGCCCGATAATCACGAGGTTCATCGCGATGCGCCGCTTCACCTCCATCCCCGACAGAAATGCCAAGAGATATGACACGCCGATGATGACCGCTCCCGATACGAGGAGAGAAAGCCAAATATTCTCCGCTCCGAAAAACACTGGCAATATCGGTATCGCCGCCCCGAAAAGATATGAGATACCAACCACCAGCGCTGAAGCAAGCGGATGAGAAGTTTTTGTTTCATCTGTCTCGCCGCTCATAAATTTTTTCTTGCCTTTCTCCGTCGCTTCAACTTCCCGCTCTGAACTGATTGCTACAAACGCTCCCGCCGCCATAGAAAATGCTCCCGCGATAGCCACCGTAGATACCGCTCCCAAAACGGCGGAAACGCTGTGGAAAGCGGCAAAAAATCCGCTCAGTGTTCCGAGTATCTCTACCAGCCCGTCATTCAACCCGAGAAACACATCGCGGATACGCTCAGGATGCACCTGCCGCTTGATCTTGTCTGACACGATAGCATCCTCATGACGGAGCTCGTCATCGAGGATCTCTCTCACGGCTTTCCCGAGCGGCTCATCTTTGTACATTTCCCAGACGCGCAAGTATTTCTTGACTCCGTTGATCTCTATCGCTTCGAGAATGAGGCTGACTCCTGCGCCCCGGAACACCCGGCAAAAAAGCACCACCATCGAAAGCTTGAACCGCCGTGCCTTTCCCAACTCCGCTCCAGCGACCTTGAAAAAATCCTGCCAGAACCGGAAATGCCGCTCTTCTATGGGAATCAGCTCATCCAAGAGCACGGCTGTCTCGCCACCGGCCGTCTTACGCAGTTCTCGATACAGCGTCAGATCAAAGAGTTCATCCAAAACCAATTGTTTTCCCAACTTGGTGTTCTCCATACAATATTTCGAATTTCACTACCTTCATTATACTCCTTCTTTCCACACGAAAAAACCAGCCCTTATCAAGCTAGCTTTCTGCAAGTATCAGAACTCTTGAGAGAGAAGGAAGACAAAATGTTTATTGTCTTCCCCTCTTGTAGTCCGCCCCGACAGAAACATCGGGACGTCCCCCAGCATTTGCCTAGGTTTTTCCTCGGGCCGAAGGTCTCCGCCGTACCAAGTACGCTCGGACCTGCCAAGTTATTTAACCTATATTGCGTCGCATAGCCTCCGCACCTTGGTCTTGTGCGGCGTAGGCTTAAAAGCGACTCCCAAGGCCGTAGGGCGAGTTCTCAGCACGCCCCTCTCCATCCCGTTGTTACTCGGGATATGCTGGTGGAAACCGACGAGATAGGATCATCTCTCAAGAATTCTGATTTTTAAAATTTCCGTCAAACTGGAGTATTGCAGAAAAAGAAAAGGAAGTCAATGCTCCCTTTTTTTAAACTTTATTTTATTCCCCGCGGCCGCGTATAATAAAATATGTAGAGGAAATGAAGGAAAAATCAAAAAGGATGCCAGTGCGGTCATCCTTTTCGAGAAAGCGTTGTTCTCCTTGTAAATTGTTAGCTTTCAATCGGTCCGGTGATTTCGTGGAAGAGGTCGAGCGTGTATTCGTTCCCTTTTGTATCCACCAAATCCAGAAAAGTTCCTGCGTTGGGCTCTTGTTGGGGAACGATCTGAAGATTCAACTCCTTCGCAGCTTCTGCGCCGTTGAAAGCAACGACGTAACCAAGCTGATTAAAATGACCTGCTTTTATCTTCTTCGAGAGCATGAAATGCATACTGCTTCCGCAGGACCGTTTCGCGTTTTTCGCTTTCAATGCCATCCGACCCACCGCCCGCAATATCGTCAGATCGTTATAGATAAAAGGAAAACGCTTGGCAAAACCATTCAAGAACACAGGTAAACTCGCGCAAAGTGAGTCGTATTCTTCGAAAGGTATTTTGACATCCCGATTGGAGTTATACAAGAAATTCACTACATGCCCAGGCCGAAAAGCACAAGCTTGAAGTTTATCCCTTTCCCTTCTCACCTCCCACAAGATGCCATTATACGTCGCGTTCATAACAAAGGCCCCTCGTTTTAAGCTTGTAATTACTTCTTCAGCGACTAAACCGAGGGCGATTCTGACGGTTTCGTTTATTTCCGTTTTCTTGTCGTTGAAATCTTTCGATCCAGCTCGAATAGACAGAATATCTTCTTGCGCAAACAGCTCTGTAGTCATGACCAATCTCCTATATCTAGGAACCCTATCGGGTTTTGACAACACAGTGTTCGGGAGGCACACCGCAAAGCCTTAAGGAACTTCCGCCCAGTATCGCAAGAAAGCCCCAAAAAGTCAACAGAAAGCCTTCCAAACCTTTTGAATATTATCAAGGCTGATATATCCTTTTTCCCCTTGTTATCCAAATAAATCAAAAAGGATGCCGATTATGGTCACCCTTTCCGAGAAACGATCTTCTCCTTTGCATAAATATCCCCAAAGTAATGAGGTTGCACATTTTCTGATTTGAGGACGCCCTGAACGAATTGGAATAATTGGGCACGACCCCTGAGTGGAATATGAAGGACGCTGATACCTTGCCCCGCGATCTCTTCGGTAATTTCCATCACGCGCCTGCCTTTATTCTCAAGAGCCCCTTCAGAAACTTCCCAAATGTTCAAGCTCGTTTCGAGGCGTTCCGCCCCCTCAAGAACCGGCATTTCCGGACCCGTTGGATCCGTTGTTGTGAAGTCAAGCATGTAGTGGCATCGGTCAGGCCGCTCTTCCTCTGATCCGAACCCCAAGAGCCACTGACACATGAAGGCTTGGCACTCCGTGTACCTATCCGCGTAAATGCTACAGCCCCGACCAGGATTGCAGTGTTTGCACCACACCCCTGGTGGCTTGTAGTACTCGCGCGTGATCAGCTCCGGTACTTTGCAGCATGCGGTACAGGATCCGCATACACGTTTTGCGACTGGCATGCGAGCTCCTTTGTTAAGTTACTGGGTCAATAAAAGTATCACAAGAAAGCCTCCCTGTCCAGAGAGGAGCTCTAGAATACAAAAACAGCCCTTGCGAGCTAGTGTTTGAATCGGTCTTGTTCAAAAAGCTGTTAGAACTCAATATCATCCTTATCACCAGCTTGTTTTTCCGTACTCTCCGGAACAACCTTTTTCACGATTCCTCTTCTATCCGCCTCATCTAAAATAAGTTTGCGAATAAATCTGAAACGCACATCACTGCCAAAAAATTCTAAACGCATTCTCTGCTTTGCATAAAACGTGGGCGAAGGTTCATCATTATTCCTATCAATAATATCTCTCAGATACACCAAGTCCTCATCTGAAAGATCGGCCACCTTGTCTTTGAGAGCGAATTGTTCCAATTCTGAAATAGGTTTTTTGCTGGTAGCACGACCCGCAACGTCGTAATTCTCGAGGCCTATCCCTCGATCTTCGAGCCGCATATACATCAAAGCTAACTGATCATCGTCCATCTGATCTTCTATTTTCCTAATATCGTCTTCATTGGACGGATACTGTTCAGGTGACTTCATATAAATAATCTCTGTAACGTTTACGTCATTAGCCTAACTTAAAGATTTATAAGCTCCCTGCTCCATTATACTCCTTCCGGCAAAAACCGTTTCAAGCCTTCAATACCAGTAAACAAGTGGGTATTGATGCCAGTTTTTTGGGCAACGTCGATATTTTCCTCTTCGTCATCCCAAAAGAAAACAGATGCCGGGGCCGGATTACCGAGGGTTGCTAAAACTTTCTCCCAATAAAGGGCCTCATGCTTCCGCGCACCGAGATCACAAGAAAAAAACGAACCATCAAAATCTTTTGCCAATCCTAAGTCATTCCACAAATACGCAGCCCGATATTTTTCCTGATCCGTCGCCAAATAGCACCATACCCCTTTGTTCCGAGCATGTTTTACCACTGCCATAACTTCGGCATCAGGCATACTCCCATCTTTGAACCAATACTCCAAAAGCTTATCAACACTTCCCTGCCACCGCCAGTCCACCAGGTACTTGTCGAGCGCTTCTCGCAAGTCTTTGCTCCCCAGCTGGCACTCACGAAATTCAGTCTTAAAAAAAGGCAAGAGATTCTCTACCGGCACGCCGAATTCCCTCGCATAGCGCGTACTGAAATAAGTCTCCTTGGAGACAATCACCCCATCCACATCCAATAAAATTATTTTTTTCATAGTTTAAAGTATAACACAAACAAAAAAACCAGCCCTTGCGATCTGGCTTCGGTTGTTTTTTGAAACGGAGCTTAAACTAACCCAGCTTGAGTTCAAGTTTCCGTAACCTCTTTTCGATTTCTTTTATTTCAAAACGAAAGACCATCTCTCCCGTGCGCAATTTCAAATCTTCAATATCTCTACGCAATTCTTTAATTTCTTCTTTCATCTCATCAAATTGCTCATCAACCTGATCAAAGCGACCGTCTACGCCATCAAATCTTTCTTGTATAGATAAAAACTCATTCTGCATGAGAACTGCTAAATCTTCAATAGTTGTTATTTTTTTCTTTTTCATACCACTCATTATAATACCCGTTTGAATCCCAGTCAACTTTACCATCAAAAAACACAAAACCCCTGCCCGCCTTGGGAGGGAGCCCTTGCGAGCTAGGGTTCCCCCTGTGTGATACACTTATACGTATGAACAACAATGAAATCCCCAAACCTATACCGAAACCGGAGCAGGAGCCGAAAGGCCATCCGAGAACAAGCATGGCTGAACTAAGTCCAACACATACAGAGCAGGCACCAGAATGGCTGGCAAAATATGCTGACGAACCAGAGATCCCAAAAGTAAATGAAGAAGAGTGTGAGAAAAAAGTAGCCGAACTTGAAAGCCTTATGACTGCCTTTGAAGTTACTCATCCCATCGCAGAGCTTTATGCCATCACAGACCTCGCTGTAAAAGACGCTCCGAATCATCCGATAAGACACCCAGCTAAACTAGCTCTCGGTCCCATCGTGGCAGCTTGGATTTTTGTAAAAGAAAGAACAAATATCTCGCCTGAAAGACTTGCAGAGTTAAAGGTGCGATATTTACATCTCACACGGGCTGTGGGAATGATCGAAGCAAAGACTAGCAAAGTTGATCACGACCGCTAGTCAGAAAACATCTATAATTCTAAACTTTTATCAAAATAGGCAGCCACGAGGTTTATTGTGTTGGGCGAAAGGTTCGATTCGCCTCGTAATTCATCCCAGCTGAAATATTGCAGAGCGTCGAACTTCTCTTCCTGAAGAGTTGGGACACCTGTCTCAATAGTTGCTAGAAACCAGACATAATCCATTGTGAAAGCGTCCTCCTCAAAGCTTTTTTCTCCGAGTTTTTTGACAATAGCGACCATGATACCCAATTCTTCTTGTACTTCCCTTTGCGCAGTCTGGGCCAGATCTTCGCCTTTTTCAATCTTCCCACCCGGCAATTCCCACTGCACGCGCCCCGAAGTATTCCGGTGCATCAGAAGCACCTTCCCTTCCCCATCCAGTATCACGCATCCTGCCAATGTTATTTTATCCATAAATAAAAGTATATCATGAGCGACAACACCTCTCCTTCGTGACAAACGAAGCCAAGGCGAGTTACCCACTGCTGGTTTTGGGCTAGAATTGGCAGTTGTTTCCAGACCCTCAATATTGAGAGCTGAACTAGTTACATTTTTATTTTAATTTATTTATTCCTTTTTCACTTGGATAAATCCTGAAGTCATAATAACTTTTAATTTCCGTCCCTCTTTTCCGCTCATCCTCTAATGAATACTCCTCGCGGCAAGCCGCGAGGTATCTTTGACAAATTTGTCTTTGATACTCGCCGCAAGCGGCGGGGAATTAGACCCTAATTGAGATTAAAATTTTCGGCATCGGAACCGACTTTGACGTAAATGCAAATAGCAAACCAATATCCAAAAAACTTCCTTGCTGTATTCTCAGGATATCATTCTCTTTGTGAACCAAGAAAGGTTCTACTAAAAATTTTGATTTTTGTCCGTCAAAAACATTAGAAAATTTTCGCAATAACAGTTTCCAATTTACACCGACACCTACAGAAAACAAAACTACTGAGAAAGTGTCTTGGTTATTCATTTCAAAAACAAGGGTTTCTCCGTCGATAACTTTAATAAGATGAGCTATCGGAAAATTTTCATTGTGCACTCCTGAATGGAGAAGTAATGGGGCATAGTTTTCGGCTCTAATATCAAAAGGGTTGCTGGGTCCTTTTTTAGGATCCATTCTTTCTTTTTTACCCTTCATATTTTTACTGACAACATGGGCTGTTCCGTCTTTATGGAAAGAAATATGATCAATACTCCTTCGAGTTTGCACAATAGCCTTTTCGTAGTCTGTATATCTAGCAAACTCTTTTTTTGAGAAAGAGTATTCGGGAATATAAATTAATTCTTTTTTTTCGAGATCAAGTTTAATAGTAGCAAAATGATAATATTTTTCTCCTTTCTTAAAAACTAGTTTGTTTCGATTTTCCATAAAACAAAACCCAGCACTAAAGCTGGCTTTATAATTCTCAATTGAGCCCTACAATGTGTATTTCAATCACACCCATTAGCGGCATATTCTTGGTAAAAGTCCTGGCATCTTTTCCAACTTCTTTTCATTGCAGCGACAACCTCATCACTTTCCATAGCTGGCGGATTCTCAGCTTTACTTTCTTTTAAGAATGCATCTAACGATAATTTGTATTTCTTTTCGTTGCAATACGATACATTTTTCTGTAATGCCTGACACTCCATAAGCTTCTTACTCTCAGCATTAGCTTTCGCTTGTTCATCAATCATTCGCTGTTGTTCAGCAAGTTGTGTCTGCTGGTCAGCTACAACTGACTGAAGTTCTCCAGTCTTCTGGTCATTCTCCGCTTGGACTTGTTCAGCTGTGATTCTCTGTTCATCAATCTTATCAGATAACTGTAAGATTGCTTCATCTGGGGCAAGGCCAAGAATAAGGCTACGAGTTTCCCCAATGCCCATCCCCACTACTGGTGAAAGAATGGCAGTCCCAACTATAGCTACAATAAAAAGTGTCTTGTTCATAAATTGAACTAATTAATGTATTGACTACATTCATTTTTTACATTCTGCAATTCTGTTTCACCCTTTTTTACCATCTCTACATCACCGGCAACATCCTGTTTTCTGTATTTGATGTTGTCAGCATCGTTTTTCTTGCAAGTTTTCTTTTCATTGGAGTCACAACCAGAATCGCCACAGTCATAAGATTTGAGACACAATTTATAGCAATCAGGACAATCACCGTTTTCAGCTTTAGCAAGAGTTTTCTGGTCTTCTCCAAGATATCTCTGGGAACTTGCAATATTGTCTTGAGCCTTTTTCAACCTTGCCTCACAGTCTGCTTTTTTAGCTTGCCAATCTTGTGTGCTTATTTGTTCATTGGTTAGCTGCTGAGTCTCTTTAAATCCCTGCAATTCTTCAATTTTTTCTTGTTGCGTATCCATTACATCTTTTTGGCTATTCAGCTTTTCTTGCATTTCAGCTAACGCATTTTCTGCCTGCATTCTATTTTTCTTTATTTTTCTGTAACCAAAATAGGCACCAGTACAAACCAATAGTGCTATCGCTATTATAGATACAAGCTTGATTATTCTTTTATTCATTAACGTCCTTACTATACCACAAAAACCGCCTTACTTAGAACGGTCTGGTCAACAACTCAGAAAACAAGAAAACCCGTCTTGCGACGAGTTTCCGTGCCTTACATACTACCAGAAGAAATTCCTTTATCTTGGGATAGTATGCGTAGAGTATTTGACTCTTACCTGATGAAATTCCCTTCGCGGGGAATCACTCATTGAAGAGTGCTCCATCAGATAATTTTTATTTTACCCCGTGAAATCCCGCAAGCGGGTGCTCACTAAAGAGCAATTTCACTGGGTAAACAATAATCAAAACCTTTTGCGGTTAGTCCTGTGTTCGCCACGATGTTTCCACCACGCCGAACTTTTTACGGAAAGTCTCTAGTTTATTATGTTTCATTACTACGCCTGCCATAGGCAGGTAAATCTCCTTTCGCCGAAGCGTTAGAAGATTATACGTAAGCGAATGAACGACCATAATGGTTGTGATTCTGATCATAGATCATCATCTCTACACCTTTATCTCCCTAGAAAGGAGGTGATTCATCCACAGCTTCCGCTACGGATGCCTTGTTACGACTTCACCCTTATCACCAACCCTACCGTCGTCCCCGATTTAACCCGGGGCCTTCTGGTATTGCCGGCTCTCTTGGTGTGACGGGCGATTATCTTCGTAAAACTACGAATTGATGTTCCCATCGTGCCTGCGGATTTCCCGCACACGACGAGCTCTAATGCATCGTCTGCTTGAGAGCGTATATTCTACGCAATCCCGCATCCGTGAAATGGAGGTCCCTACGGATCATTTCAAAGATTCTGCAGAACGTTTCAAAGTCACTTTTCTTCGAGCGTAACCTCAAAGAATTTCTTTTGAAGAATGGAATGATAACTTTTTTCAGATGTTCTCGATTGGATACTTCATAGCGGTAACAATTTTGATGATTGGCACGCGTATCTTTTTGGAAATACACGTTACCGCACCCAAAGAATTTCTTGAGCTCATCGAGGATTTCTTTATCTTTCTCGATCAGTTTCAGAAAAAACCGTGGCTCAACTTTTGTTCGTCGCTTGACTTGCTTATCCGAATCGGGATTTTTCACATACACTGTGAAGCTGCCCTCTCCATCCACAAGACCAACGATATACTCTGAGGTTATTTTTCCCATATGCATCTGAGTGAGCCCTTCATCTCGATAAAATCGAGAGTTACTATAGCTCAGCTGACTTCTTACGCTGCGTAAGTTTCGTTATTCAATATTATTGTAACATAACATTGAAACAGCGCAAGATCTCCCGGGGTTATCTATCATTCTATTCCTGACATTCCAACGAATCACTCTATTGTATCTTCCTTCTGCTCACCGCCTTGGTTCAGAAGTCGATACGATTCTTTCTTGGTTGGACTACCATTCGTTTCCAGGTCCTTCAGGCTCGATCTTCACAGATCGGCCCTACCTTTCCACTACGCTCCGTTTGGGAAACGGAGGAGGAGATTTGAACTCCTTAGATTGATAAATCCCGCACTTTGTTTCGCAAAGAAACAAGAACGAGACTTATTCCGACTCCATCCTCTTTTGCAAGAGAACAAAGTGCGGGATAAACTGCCCGGCGCTTTTATTGTGAGTACAAGATCCGAGAACGCATTCACCGTTGCGTGGCTGATCAACGATTACTAGTGATTCCAGCTTCATGAAGGCGAGTTGCAGCCTTCAATCCGAACTGAGACCGAATTTTTGGGATTAGCTCCATCTTGCGATTTGGCGACCCTTTATTCCGGCCATTGTAGCACGTGTGTCGCCCAAGGTGTCAAAGGGCCATGCTGATTTGACGTCATCCCCGCCTTCCTCCCAGCCATAGTTTTACAAACAACATTGATCTTATAGAAAAACGTGTTTACGAAACTGCATTCGTTTAGCATTTCCAAACGTATACAGTAAAACTATGGCTGGGCAGTCTGAAGTGACATATATAACACTTCACAGGGGTTGCGCTCGTTTCCCGACTGAACGGAACATCTTACGACACGAGCTGACGACAACCATGCAGCACCTGGTCTAGCACCCTCGAAGGACATCCCATTTCTGGGCTCTGCAGCTAGATTTCAAACCTTGGTGAGGTGCCTCGCTTACTGTCGAATTAAACCACATGCTCCACCACTTGTGCGGATCCCCGTCTATTCCTTTGAGTTTTAAGCTTGCGCTCGTACTTCCCAGGCGGCATACTTAACGCGTTAGCTCCGGCACAGAAAGGGTCGATTCTCCCTGCACCTAGTATGCATCGTTTAGGGCGTGGACTACTAGGGTATCTAATCCTATTCGCTCCCCACGCTTTCGCAGCTCAGCGTCAGATATGTGCCAATCAGTTGCCTTCGCCTTGGGTGTTCTTTATGATATCAACGCATTTCACTACTACACCATAAATTCCACTGATCTCTCACATCCTCGAGACATGCCGTTTCGAATGCCGGTTCGGGGTTGAGCCCCGAGATTTGACATCCGACTAACATATCCGCCTACCTGCCCTTTACGCCCAATAAATCCGGATAACGCTTGAGGTCTCTGTATTACCGCTACTGCTGGCACAGAGTTAGTAACCTCTTATTCTTCAGGTACAGTCATCACTCGCATCGCGCTTCGCACGATGCTTATTTAATGTAAAATGTAAATCTCAAAAATGAAAATGACAGAGTAAAATGTAAAAATTACTGAAATTCAAAAGTCTTTACCGTTAAATCATTTTGAATTTTGCATTGTCATTTTGCACTTTGATTTTTTAACTTTTCATTAAGCCATCACACAGAGTGTGATGCGAGCAATTCTTCCCTGAAAAAAGCGGTTTACAATTCGAAAACCTTCATCCCGCACGCGGCGTCGCTCCATCAGGCTTTCGCCCATTGTGGAATATTCTCGACTGCAGCCACCCGTAGGTGTTTGGACAGTGTCTCAGTTCCAATGTTGGGGGCCGTGCTCTCACACCCCCTACCCGTCATAGCCTTGGTGAGCTATTACCTCACCAACTAGCTGATAGGACACAGGCTTCTCCCAAAGCCCCAGCCGTACTTTTACAACAAACATTTACTGTATCCAGCGTTTCCAAAAAGAAATACTAGTATTAGAATTAATACAGACGTTTCCGGTAAAAGTACGGCTGGGTTTACTCCGTAGAGCGTATCGCGCATTATTCCAAATTTCTCTGGATTATTCACGACTCTGGGGAAAATTCCTATGTTATCCGAACCCGTTTGCCATGCCACACCAATCTAACCTTCGTTGGTAGATTCAGTAATTCGTTTACGCAACTGTAAACTCGCATTGGAACGGAATTTTAACATTCGTTCACGAGTACATGCGTCTTTTTCTGAAAAGTAAGCTTCATAATACACAAGTACATAAGGTCGGTTATTTTTTGTATATGAAGACTTACCTGCATTATGATCTTTGAATCTCTGCTTAAGATCATTGGTAAAACCAGTATACAGACGACCGTTTTTTTTACTTTTCAGAATGTAAACGTAATACATATTTACTATTCTACAACAAAAGCTGAATTGGTGTGGCATTCGACTTGCATGCCTTATCCACGCCGCCAGCGTTCATCCTGAGCCAGGATCAAACTCTCAATAAGAAAATCCAGCTTTCCGAAGAAAACTAAATTTAGTTGATGGCATCGCTGCCACCGAATAGAGATTCTTCCGTGTAACTCCGTCCCACAATTTACGAAAGTAAATATGCGGGATCTTGTTACAATTGTTTTCTCTTCGTCCGAAGACAAAAAGAAAACAAGGACTAACCACAAAAAATTGTGATATTATTGTTTGCCTCATAACACTTGCCGCACGGCAAAAATTATAAAGCGGCTCTGTCCCGTGGTCATCACCAGATGACTTTACGGGACTCGCCCCGAGATTTTGTGAAAACAAAATTTTTCGGGGCTCAATTGTTAAGGAAATTTTGTTCATCCTGTTTATCATCACATCACCCGAAAGTAATATAACCCCATCACAGTCGTTACACGAACGACGCGATTACTCTATCACCGTCGCTACGCGAGCGACGTGACAAGGAAAAAACAAAAAGAAACAAAAGCAAACTCGAGCGTTAAAGCTCATAGATTGCTTAACCAGTATAGAGAAGTTTCAAAAGTATGTCAACCCCGTTAGAGAACGCTGCGCCTTTGGCGCGACTTCAGTCGCTTGCAGCGGCTTTTCTCTAACAGGGTCAAGCCCTCTACCCTTTATTTAAAGCACAGGATTCTTCTTGACTTAGCCACTCTTCTATGACTATAATGCGCCTTAAAGTAGCTTAAAAATTCATGCTATCTGGGACCAGCGACCCATCCAATCGCGCTTATAAAAGAGGAAAAAATGTCCACACAAAAGCCAGGCTTCAACCACTTTCTTTTCCCGCTGTTTGTTCTGATCAGTCTGCTTGGAGGAATCCTGATCACATCTTTCGCATTCCTCATCGGTGGCGTGTACTCAATCCTATCGGAACCAGCCGATAGCAAGATTACGCCTGACGATGTGGCCGGCGCCATCATGATAGGGAATGTTATCTATATACTCGCCATCAGCTCGCTTACAATCTACGCGATGCGAAAAGAAAGAATCAACCGTATTCCCCGCTTTCTTCTATTCATAGCAACCCCCTATCGCCGCTCCCTACTTGATATGGGATACCGCACCATTTCTCACTTTGATATTCCTTATCATCATTGCTTCTTTGGCGGTTTATGAGGCCCTGGTAATTCATCACCGCTACCGCCAAATGAAAACGAGCAGTTGAAACAGCTGTTCGATCCAGAGACCGCGCGCAGAAAAAACAATTCCGGTGCGCCCGCCTGCCCGCCCGATACGCTTCGCACATGCGATGCGGACGGGCAACGTTATGCGTAAGCATTTCGGGCAGGCGTTTTCAATATCTTAAAAAGTTATTTCAGCCGATTGTTGATGAAAAGCAGGAGAACGAGCGGCATGACCATCCAGAAAATAAGCGCTCCGGATGAGGCGAAATATCCATAGGCGGCGGGAGAGATATAGCCGAGCGCGACGGTTTTCGGCAGGAAAGAAAGCAGGACGCTCACGATCATCCCGGTCACGAGAAAGCTGGTAACGAAAAGGCGCCAAAAAAAATCCGTTCCGGCGCTGGTGATGTGCAGATCGAAAAGACGGTCATCGATCGCCGTCAGGATAACGAGCAGGATGAGGAATGTCCCGCTCTTGGCATACAAGGAAGATTCCAAAAATCCTTGCGGCAATACCCCGATAAAAGCGATGGCGATGTAGACATTGATGAGGATATTGATGAGCTTCCACCGGCCGAACACGAAGCCGAAGACGAGGCTCAGCCCGACGAAAAGAAGCAGGAGTGACATATCTCCGGCCAGATTTTCCGGCAAGTGCCAAGCGGTGAAAAAATCGAGAAATCGTGACATACGTGCCCAGTCTACACTCTCAAGAACGCTTCTGTCAAAAAGTGTCTGGATTTTCCACAGGTCGTTTTTAAGGTATACTGGGGAAAGACCCCCTTATCCCATTATCCTCCTTTATGCGGCGTATCCGCCCTCTCTTATTCTGGACATTCGCAGGCATATTCCTTATCACCGCCTCCTCGGTACTTTTTTATACCTTCGGATACCGCTTCAATTTCGAACGCGGTATTTTCATCTATACAGGCTCCATATCTATCAAATCAAGCCCGGAAACGGTCGATATCCGCGTCGATGATGAGATTATCCCCAACGCCAAGCTTGGAATCCTCAACAATTCCATCCACCTGAGCGGCCTGGCACCCGGAGAACACTTCATCAAAGTTTCCGCACCAGGCTATCTGTCCTGGTCAAAAAAAACCACCGTGCAAAGCGGGCTCTCCACGGAATTCTGGAATGTTCTCCTAATCAAAGAGGCTCCCGCTATAGAAAATATCACCGGAACTGAGAATGCTATAAAAATATTCCAAGCTCCCAAACAAGGGCTCTTCGCTGTCGTAAAAGAAAAAGATAATCAATTGATGGTCGATACGCTCGATACAAATGCTAAAACGAATGAACAGCTTCTCTCATTGACCAACGTCATTCTCCCAAAGGACAGAGAAGAGAATATTGAGTGGTCACCGGATAACCGGAAAGTCCTCGTTCCTCTCGAGCAGGCGGGCTCAACCTCGACTCGTCTCCCGTCTCGACTCAATCAATCCGAGGCGGGCGGCGAGGCGGGCCAGCATTTCTATTTCATCGTAGACATCGGAACCAAACAAGCCTCCCTTCTCCATCAGCTCACGAAGAATCAAGATAAAGATGCTCTGCGAAACCCTCGCTGGGATCCCGCCAATCGGGATTTTCTCTTCTATTTGGATGGCACAACCCTCCGCCGCATCAATACTGGGACACCCGAAGCTCCACCAGTTCTCATCAGAGAAAATGTCCGCGACTATAACTTTTCCGGAAAAAATATCTATTACTTGGGTAATGATAACGGGATCATCTATCGCCTGTCTGCAGAGAGAATCGATAGCGAACCGACCCAAATCACCACTGCGCCCATTGATATCATTCCAGACAGCTTTTATTCGCTCGTCGCCTATGACGATTCTCGCCTCACTATCCGGGAACAAAAAACCAGCCGGCTTTTCGTGTACAACAAAATCCCTTCTGCTGAGATCGTCTTCAGACCAATCGCGGGCAGCGGAACCAAGGGCGTGCAATTTTCCAACGACGGAAAAAAGCTGCTCTTCTTCACGGACAATGAGATTTCCGTCTACTTCCTGCGCGATTGGGACGCCCAGCCGACGCGAGACCGCGACACGACGATCCAGATCGCCCGCTTTTCCAATACGCTGAGAAATGTGCAGTGGACTGCGGATTATGAACACGTCCTGTTTTCTCTCAATGGCAGCGCCAAAATCATCGAGCTCGATAACCGTGACCGCCGCAACATCCTCGATTTCGCTACCTCCAAGACACCCTATCTCCAGATCCTCTCGCGCTTTGAAGAAAATTATATTTATTTCGTATCATCCCAGAATGAGGGGGCTGACGCCGTCAGCCGTATCCGTTTTTCCGAACCTTCCACATTTTTCGGCTTTTAATAGTAGTTGGTATTCAGTAGTTAGTAGTTGAAAATAAATCTTACCATATAATATTATATGGTAATGTGGTAATAAAAATAAAATCGTGCACCGGAATTGTTATTCTTGCACGGTTAGAAAAAATGATGAAATGCCCTCGGCTTCAAGCTCTTCAGAATCGCAGAAGTTTCCCGCGATGCACCTGAAAGTTTCTCCTAATCCGCCCCATCGGATGATGAATAACCCGCAGTTGTACACCTAAAAACGACAAAAGTCAAGCTCTGATACAAAATCTTACCTTATGAAAAGCAAAAACCGCCCTGCGAAGGGCGGCTCATAAATCTTGAATCATGAATCTTAAATCTGCGCTTTAACGCTTGGCCCACTGCGGAGCGCGACGAGCCTTCTTGAGACCTGGTTTTTTGCGCTCGACGGCGCGCGAGTCGCGTGTCAGAAGTCCCAGCGCTTTGAGTGTGGCTCGCAAGAGCGGGTCGTGTTTGATGAGACAGCGCGCAATCCCGAGCTTGATAGCATCTGCTTGACCATGGAGTCCTCCGCCTCGCACCAGTACTGATACTCGAAAGGCCGCTTCCAAACCAGACGTCTTGAGCGGAAGGAGAGCCTGGGCTTCCAGGGCTGGCGTACCGAAGTATTCGCGGATCGGTTTTTTGTTGACTACCGCAATCTCAGCCTTTGCGCTCGGATACAGGCGCACCTGGGCGATAGCCGTCTTGCGCCGCCCCACAGCGTAGACGTAGCGTTCTAATTTTTCTTCTTTGACTACTGTTTCTTTGTGCTCTTTCGCAGGTTCTTTGACAACTTTAGATACTGCTTTCTTCGGAGAAGCAGGTTTCTTAAGGGTGGTCTTTTTCGGTTTGATAACTTTCTTCGTAGTAACCATAATAATTTAAAATGCAAACATCAAATATCAAAATGACAGATTAAAATTGAAAATTTTCGGGTTCACTTCGCATTTTGCATTGTCCACCTCGGCGAAGGCCTTGGCCAGCCTCGACGTCTAGGCGGGCGAGACGGGTCATTTTTCATTTTGATTTTTTATCTTTACACTTATTGATGGGTTATGTGAATAATTTTCTGTTCATGCTCTGCTCCTTTGTTGATGAGAAGACGCCGAAGCATCCTTGCACGCAATTTATTCTTGGGAAGCATATTGTAAACAGCCTGCCAGATCACTTTGCGGGAATCTTTTTTCACCTGATCGTCGAAATTGATGGAAGTGATCCCGCCCGGATAACCGCTGAAGCGATGATAAATTTTTTTCTTCCCCTTGTTGCCAGTGACTTCTACCTTGTCGGAGTTGATGATCACGACGAAATCGCCGCCATCGATATGCGGAGCATAGGCCACCTTATCTTTGCCGATGAGGATCGTGGCGAGCTGTGTCGCTAGACGACCCAACACTTTCCCTTGCGCATCGAACAGGTGGTATTTCCGGTCAATCATTGTTTTCTTATTCTGTGCCATACGTTTATACGAATTCAATGATCGCCATATGAGCAGAGTCGCTCTTGCGCTGGTCAAGTTTCACCACGCGGGTATACCCGCTCTGGCGGCTCTCGAAACGGGTGCTGAAGTCACCGAGGAGCTTTTTAGAAGCCACCTCTGGGATCATCCCCTGCAATTCACGGATGATCGCTACCCGACGCTTCGCATCATTTCTCCCGACCTTGGCCTTGTTGACAATCTGATCGATGAAATTTTTTATCTCCTTGGCCTTGGCTTCCGTGGTGGTAATGCGTTCATGCAAAATCAGGCTCCCCAAAAGAGTCTTGATAAGGGCACGGCGCTGGTTTCTTCCGCGACTTAAGACGCGGCCTGAATGTCTATGTTTCATACTTGCTTCGCTAATTTCACTAATAACTCCACTGATGCTCACGAATTCATTTGTGCTTATTCGTGGCACTATTCGTGCTTATTCGCTTTTAGCTTTCTTCTTTGAAACTTTCTTCGGCTTTTTTTCCTTCACCTCCGTAACCTCTTCTTCCGCTTGTGCCTCTTCCTTCACTTCGGATGCATCTCCCTCCACCAGAGCCAAAGAAGAAAACTGGGAAACAAGGATAGCAACGCTTTTCTCGAAGGCCTCCACGGGAGTTATACTGCCATCGGTCACGACTTCCAGAGTGATCTTGTCATAATCGGTCCGCTTGCCGACGCGCATGTTCTCGATCTCGTAATTCACGCGCCTCACCGGCGTATAGATGGCGTCGATGGCGATAACGCTGATATCGCGGTCTTCCTTTTCGCGGCTTTCCACCGGCACATAGCCGACCCCTTTGTCGATTTCTATCTCCATCTCGAATTCCGTTTTTTTGTCAGTGATGGTAGCGATGACCTGATCCGGATTGATGATCTCCACGCTCGACGGCGTCTTGATAGCGGCAGCAGTCACGACCCCCTCGCCCTTGCTCTTCAGGGTAATTTTGACGGCTTCTTCTCCATGTAACTTGAAACGGACCTGCTTCAAATTAAGGATAATCTGCACGACGTCTTCCATCACGCCAGAAATCGTAGAAAATTCATGAGCAACACCCTTGATCTTCACCGATTTGGCGGCGGCGCCATCGAGAGACGACAAAAGCACACGGCGCAGCGCATTGCCCAAAGTCGTTCCATATCCCGGGTAACACCCGAGAATCTCGAACTTGCCATAATTTTTCCCAAGAGCCGTGTACCGCGGCGTTTGCGGGGAAGTGATTGTCTGCATACGAGACGTGTGGTTTCGGATGAACTGTCGGATCTGGTTTAGAAAGACCGATCACCGGAAACGTTAAATTATTAGGTATTGATTACTTATACAACTACAAATTACAAATCATATTACAAATATACAAATCAAGAAATTTTGTTATTTTTTTTCTCTGTCTTCCCCATTCGTATATTCGTATGAAAATTCGTAATTCGTAGTTTATTTCGAATAATATTCGACAACCATCTGCGCGTCAACCCGCACTCCGACATCATCGCGAGCCGGCAATGCAAGCACCTTCCCGGTCTGCTTTTCAGCATCGAGAGCGAGCCAATGCGGCACATCTTTCTTATTTTTCAAAATTTCTTCCTGATTCTTGAAAAATTGCTTGTTCTTTTTGTTCTGCTTCAGGACAATCATATCATGCACCCGAACTTCGAATGAAGGAATGTTCACGCGCTTGCCGTTCACTTCGAACATCTTGTGGCTCACGAGCTGCTTGGCCTGAGCCCGTGAAACGGCAAACCCGAGACGATAAATGACATTGTCCAAACGGCGTTCCAAACGGGAAATGAGCTGGTCACCGGTAATGCCAGGGCTCTTGCGCACTTCATCGAAATGATGACGGAACTGACGTTCCATCACGCCATAAAGACGCTTGATTTTTTGTTTCATTGCAAGCTGACGTCCGAATTCGTTGCCGCCCCGGGACGGATTGTGCCCATGGATACCGGGAGCGTACGGACGGCGCACCATAGCGCATTTCGGCGACAAACAACGATCTCCTTTGAGAAAGAGTTTTTCACCGGCCCGGCGGCAAAGTTTGCATTTGGAATCGATAACTGACATAGGTCACAATATGTCTTATAGGACTTATATTCTTCTCGGGCGGCGCGGGCGGCAACCGTTGTGCGGAATCGGGGTGATGTCTTTGATGCTGGTCAGATTAAAACCGTTGTTGGACAGGGCGCGAATCGAAGCTTCACGACCCGAGCCGACACCTTTCACAAATACTTCCAATTCTTGGAGACCATACTTCTTCACTTTTTCGGAAACATCGGCGACCACCTGCGTAGCGGCATAGGGAGTGGATTTCTTGGCGCCTTTGAAACTCAAATGGCCGGAACTCGACCATCCGAGAACTGCCCCGTTCAAATCGGTCAGAGTAACAATCGTATTGTTATACGTACACTGAATATTCGCCCGCCCTTTCAAAACTTGGCGCTTGGGCTTCTTGGCTTTCTTTACCAGAGAGGCATCATTGGCTCCTGCCTTGGCCATGCCTTCTTCTGCCGCCGCTTTCTTTTCAGTTGTTGTTACTTCTTCTGGCATACGAATATTCACTAATTACCCACATATACTAACGGATCATTTGTGCCAATTCGTGGCATCATTCGTGTCATTGGCGACTTAGGTCTTATCGGATGATTTCTTGCGACCGCTGCCCATAGTTTTGCGAACATTCCCCCGCACGGTGCGCGTGTTGGTCTTGGTGCGTTGACCACGGGACGGGAGACCTTTCTGATGGCGCATGCCCCGATAGCAGCCAATTTCCTTCAAACGCTTGATATTTTGCTTGACCACGTGATGAAGCTCCCCCTCGACGCGGTATTTTTTCTCGATCACTTCGCGCAGACGATTGGCATCCTCAGCCGTCAAATTCTTGGCGCGCGTATCCACATCCACCGAAAGTTCCTTCAAGATCTTCTGGCTCGTCGACAGGCCGATGCCGTAAATATACGTCAGAGCGACCTCGATTCTTTTGTTATCTGGAATGTTGATTCCCGCTATTCTGACCATACTATCTTTACTTACGACTTACGACCGACGACTTACGACATTCACATCTCTCCCGTTTTCCACTTCCAGTCTGTTGTTAGTCGTTTGTCGTTGGTTGTTTGTTAACTAGCCTTGCCGCTGCTTGTGCTTCGGGGTCGAACAAATGACAAACACCGTACCGCGGCGTTTGACTATTTTACAGTGCACACAGATTTTCTTGACGGAGGCTCTGACTTTCATTTTGGTTGCTCACTAATGAACACTAATAATTCCACAAATACTCACAAATTCCTTACAAATATTCACGAATCATTCGTGCCAATTCGTGGCATCATTCGCGTATATTCGTAAACAATTATTTATTGCGGAGGACAATCCGGCCTTTGGAAAGATCATATGGGCTCATTTCAAGAGTCACGCGATCCCCCGGCAAAAGACGGATATAATGCACGCGCATCCGACCGGAAATATGAGCCAGCACTTCGTGTCCATTATCGAGACGAACACGAAACGTCGTGCTTGGCAACGTTTCCAGAACCTCGCCTTCTACCCGGATCAATTCTTTGTTGTTGGCCATAGTTCACTTGCTCACCAATTACACAAAATAAGAATCAAATTTCCACGAATTAAACCCAATTCGTGCCATTCGTCCTATATTCGTGTTTATTCGCGAACATTAGCAATGCAAAAAGAGAGGCAGGAGTTAATGGGAGCAATCAATCCTAGATCGTGTAGTTCAGCGGTCGCCCAACCCTCTTTGATACTTTCTCTTCAATTTTTCAAAACGTAGTCTTATTGTAGTGGAGCTTAAGATTATTGTCAACCCCGTTAGAGGTCTGCCAAAATGAACCCTAAAGACTCACTACTTGAATATCTTTAGTCGCTTGTCTTCACTATACGTTCCAGCCAGAGTTCTAACGGGGTCAACCCCGTTAAAGGCTAGCTTCACTCTCGCTCTGATGAAACAAATACTCGCCCCATAATCCATAAGGAATTAGCGACCAAAACGACGCTCCCGCGCGGCATAATCAGCTAGCGCTTCCCGAAAGGCTGCCACACCAAAATCCGGGTAATATTTGTCCGAAAAATAGAGCTGGGCATTGGCGATGTCCCACATCATGAAGCCGGAAGAAAGATGCGGCTCTCCGCCTGTCCGAATGAGCAGCTCCACCGGCGCCAGTTCGCATGTCATCAGATTCTTTTTGATGAGCGCATCGGTCACTAGTTCTCCATGCTTGAGTGTCACAGCTACTTTCTGGAAAGCAATTCGCATATCATCATCACCGCTATATGCCAAAAAGAAGTTCAGATAATGCTTCTTATAATTCTCAGTGGCTTTCAAACAAGCATACATCACCTTTTTGAGCGAATCCGGGAATTGTTCCTCCCAATGCCCGATGAAACGGATATGCACCTCATCCTTGTGGATATCCTCGCTCTCCAGAAGCTTTTTGAAATAGGTTTCGTAGATACGCAGCAGAGCCTGACTCTCGGCGACCGGCCGCTTGGTGAGATTTTCCAAAGAGGATCCCCAGAAGGAAATCTCCCGAATACCGAGACGCTCTGCTTCGCGAACCAAATTTTCCGTATTCTTGGCTCCCGCTTCATGCCCTTCCCAGACCTTCAGTCCGTGTTGAACCGCCCAACGGCGATTGCCATCCGGTATGATGACCACATGTTTGGGCAACGATTTTGTTTCATAAGAAGTCATATTCTTCATACCCTACTACAAATTACAAATCTTTTTACAAATATACAAATCCTTCTTTCTTCGTTTTTCATATTTGTTTATTTGTAGTTGTATTTGTAATTTGTAGTAAGCCTAATATTCCCGTCCCATCATATACTCCGCCACAGAAAAAAGAAAGTCGTAAGCACGCGGGTGGAGCTTACCCTTCAGCGCTTGGAGGGCTTGTTTCCCCTCTTCGATATACTCCAGAGCCAGTGCTTTGGTGCCGTCATATGCCCCGGTGGCTCTTATCAGTTCGCGGAATTCTTCAATATCTTTTTCTGTCAGGCTTTCCCCCAAAGACAAGATTTCCGTGAGGCGCTTTTTCTGTTCACCTGTCCCATCGCGCAGGGCCCGCGAAACGAGCAGTGTGATCTTCCCTTCCTCTATATCGGAACCGACCGGTTTTCCCAGGCGTTCGGTAGTGCCGAAAATGCCCAAGATATCGTCCTGGATCTGGAAAGCGATGCCGAGCGGTATGGCATAGGCCGAGAGCCCATCCAATATCTCCTGCGAAGCCCCGGCCAAAATAGCTCCCAAGTGGAGCGATCCCTCGACCGTATAGCGGGCGGTCTTGTTCCTGTACATTGAGAGAATCTCTGCTTCACTCGCCTCACCCTTGAATTCCATATAGATGTCGCGCGCCTGGCCGATGACCGTATAAGAAACGATGCGCTGCAGTTTCGTGAGCGCCTGAAATTTCTGCTCCAGTGGAAATTGAGATGAGAAAATAATATCATTCCCGAAAGCGCCCAGCATATCCCCCATGATGATGGCGATAGCATTTCCGAAGTGTTCCCTATCCTTTCCCGGAAACAATTTTTCTCCGATATCGGCATAGTGTCGATGGAACGTCGCCACGCCATGGCGCATATCATCTTGATCGATGATGTCATCATGGACGAGAAGAAACGCGTGGATAAATTCGATACTCATGGATGCCGAGAGCAACTTGTCCTCTTCCGTTCCTCCGGTGCCCAAGTAGCCATAGTACATAAAAGCCGCCCGCAAACGCTTTCCTCCGGCCAGCATAAGCGTCTTCCCATAGCGGAGCGCGTCCGTGACGAAAGCATCTTCTTTGCTCGCCTCTTCTATGGCCTTATCAAAATACGCCCCGATTTGCGGATCGAGACGCGCCTTGAAAGCCTTCAATTCAGCTTCAATTTCCATAGTAGAATTAACAAAAACTTACCCTCTTTGTCATTCCCGCCCTCCAGTCGGCGGGTAAACATCCAGCGGGAATACAGTATCCACAAGAACAACACGAGAAGAAACCACTTTATTTGGCTTATAACCAGCTATCATTTAAAATACTCAACGTAATGAGGAGTATATCAAGAAAAAAACCCAAAAACAAGGTTTCTTGCGCATTTTTGAATAATAAAAACGAGGCCCGTGGTGTGCGCTACGTGATAGCAACTCACACTCGGTACCCCTTGTTGTAGCTTTCAGCTACGCGAACTGAAACGCTTTGATTTCTTCCTCGACCTGCTTCACCGCTTGTTTCGGCCACATCCCGATTTCGCCGTAGGCGTAAGCCATGTCGAGAAGCAGGAATTCAACGGCGACGTGCTTGAAACCAGCCTTCACCATCCGCGGCACCCCGCCCTGCTGCCGATCGACGAAAATGTACTGCAACATATCGTAGGCAGGGTAGCCATCTTCGAGAAAACGTGTAGCTGACTCCACCTTGGTACCGGCGTCCGTAACGACGTTGTCTGCTGCTCCAAAGAAAAACTGTTGCAGATTGGGCAAACCGCTGGTTTCACCGTTGACCCAATTACCATGAGTACCGTGGTCCGTTTTCTTCACTTCCCGCATGATACGCGAGGAAATAAGCGGGAAGTTTTCATCTTCAGCGCGAAGGCTGACGCTCGCGACAGAAGTCGCAATTGCAATCGCCGTTCCAGCTGTCGGCAAGCCGATGAGATTCAGCTGGCGCTGCTCGCCTATGCTTTGCATGTACGAAACGCAAGAACGCGCTGCACAGCGCCCTACCAAGTAATTCAGAACGGCATCATCAGTGAGGTCACCGCGCAAGAATACGTATACGTATGTCAGCACCTTGTTTTTCATGGTAACGGGTTTACCTAGATACTTGATCGAACCCGCTTCGCCAGCGCGTATGAGACACTGCAATTTCTCTTTCAAAAACACTGCACCCGAGGGCACTTGCAACTTATCTGGTAACTGCATATCGTTCTCCTGGTTTATTGTTTCTGCACCGATGCAACGCGCCGATTGATATCAAGCAGCACATCATTCGGGGATTCGGCTTGAGTAACCGGCCGGCCGATGACGAGATAATGCGCTCCGCTTTCGATGGCGAACTCAGGTGTTCCGACACGCTCCTGATCATTTTTCTTGCCATCAGGGAGTCGGATACCTGGTGTGACGAGCACAAAGTCCTTACCCATATCGTTTCGGAGCAACAGCGCCTCCTGGCTGGAGCACACCACGCCATCAAGGCCTGATGTTCTGACAAGCCCTGCCAATCGCAGCACGCAAGCAGCCGGATCGCCGTTGAGTCCAACTTGATCCATCCCCGCTTGCCCCATACTCGTAAGAAGCGTCACGCCGACACCGAGTGGACGCTTATCCACTGGCATTTTCGCGAGTTCATTGGCCGCCGCTTCCAGCATTTCCTTGCCACCAAGAGCGTGAACGTTCATCATCCACACGCCGAGACCGCACGCGGCGCGAACAGCGCCCGCGACGGTGTTCGGGATGTCGTGGAACTTCAGATCGAGAAAAACGTCGATGCCCGCCTTTATGAGATCCTCCACTACTCCCGGACCGGCTGCCGTGAAAAGTTCCTTGCCGACTTTTGCAGCGCGGTACTGTTTCGGATCCATGCGCCGCGCAAGCTGTATTGCCGCGGCATAATTTGAAACGTCAAACGCAACAATAATTCGTGACTCCGTAGAACTTGGTTTCTGATTAGAGGTTTCCATGATTTTCTCAGCCTTTCAAAGTATTCAGTTGTTCAGGAACTACACTTTTCAGACCGTATTGCTTGGAATCGGCCTGACTCCGAAAGATACCAAAAAACAAGCTTGCTTGTCAAAAGCCCTCGTTTCGAATAAGTAAAGCAGCACTTTTGTCGCGATTGCGTAGAAAGTCCTGTTCCTCTATTTTTGTGGCCTGTTTGTCAAAGAAAGCCCATGCTTGAAATGAACAAACGAATGTACTTTTGTCGACTGTCGTCACTCGGTGCTAAACTCATTAACTGAAAAAGAAATTTCTCTGCCAAAACCTCCCCCTCTATAATATTTACCATCTATCGACGGCCGTCGATAGATGGTAAATTCATTTATTGGGTAAAATCTATCTGTTGCAAAAAGAAAAACTCCGGCAAAACGGAGTTTCAAGCTTGATAAAAAGGTTATGTAACCAGTTACGTAATTAATTACGTAATTGTTGGGAACTTTTCTCCTTTCACGGCATCTATTTTGGCGGCCAGAATGAAGTCATTGATGGAGAGGCCGCCGATGGCGTGGGTCGAGAGCGTCACGACAACCTTGTTCCAGCTATGCAGGTTGATATCCGGATGATGCCCTTCCGCTTCAGCTATCGTTCCAACAGCGTTTACAAAAGCCAGCGCTTCAGCAAAATCTTTGCATTGATACTCTTTGACAAGCTCTTTCTCTTGTACAACCTGCCAACCTGTCAATGCTTGGAAATATTCGGCAGTCCGCTCCCCTGTCAGAGGCGCCGTCCCACCCTCGCACGGCACACATTTCTTGTTCAATAAATCCATAAATTTTATAAATAGTTGTCGTACATTCATCATATCATACATCTCTTATCATGCATCTCTCATCTGCTTTCAAATGGATAAAAAAATCGGGCGAAGAGGTGTACGTTTACCACCCCCTCGCCCTTTTGTATAACATAGATCCACCACAATGTACCTCGCCGGCCGTTGCCGATCTTCAAGCCGCTCCAGCGGCCAGTCAGCTGGTAGTCCTGTGAAACACCTGTTCGGCAATCATGAAATGCGTGCCGACGTCGTCGCGCACCACGAGGCGGTTGCCCATTGGATTTTCGCTTGGAATGGTTCGCACAACGCCAGCTTCGAACAACCGGTAAAGTTTGGCACGAAGTTCATTCGCTACTTCACTCCGGGCTTTTCCCGATACTGTGACTGCCCCGATGAGGTATGCCACCCGGGTTCCGTCCGAAACGAATGTCTTTGTGGCTTCGTTGTATCCCATGCCAGCCGGGATCATCGTGACATTATTTTTTTTGAGGGCGCTCAGGTTGAGTACCATCGGCTCACCTGGTTTATGACGCCACGGATACCCCGGGTATTCACTGCCGGGGCCAGGGCCGGTGACCAGGGCTAACGTCATGGCAATTTGGTCGTTCCGGATTTCCGGCACGACTTCGTCGAGATTCCCCTTGAATATAGCCTCGACGAGGTGACCGAAATTCTTGATCAGCCACGCCATTGTCTGGAACTCCGGCTCAGGCGCTCGGATATTCATTTCGCACAGACGAATATCCCACGGGCAGCCGTCCGCATTGAAGTAAACCATGCAGCCCGGGTACAAGATACACGGACGGAGGATTTTTTTTCGCCGCATCCCCTCGATAAAAGGCTCGAAGATTTGTTTCCGCGCGAGCTTGAGCAAGGCTGGTGATTGAACCGGGTGTGGGGAGACACTAGCCATTCCGCCGGTAATGGTGTTTTTAGTCGTGATCGGTCCGGAATAGCGTCCCTGATAGTCCATGCCGGTTGGCAGGATTTGGAAATGTCCGAATTGATCCACAAGTGCCGTGAAACTCACCTCGATAGCATTCATGTAGGACGCAAACAGGATCGGCCACGGCTTTCCGCTCGGAAAGAGTTTTTCATAAGTCTTGCCGTAGTCATCCAGCAATCCCTGATATACGTGCCTGATATCCCAGGGCGAACCGATGAAACGCGAGCCTTTGCCGGCAGCCGAGTATGGGAACTTCACATACAATCCGCCGTGATGTTCCAAATACTTGAGTGATGTTCCAAGAAACAGGCGATAATCCCTCAAGTCACCGACGATCCATTCAGGCGCCACCGGTACTTCTGCTTCATCGCAGAACTGATAGCATGCGGCCTTGTCACCTTCGAGGAACGACGCTTCTTTGGTCAGGCCGCAGACCCGATCGCCGAGTCCGGCCGTAATCATTGCATCGACGAAGCCTTCGAACTGCAAGGCTTCCGGCATCGGTATCAAGTAGGCAATCTGCCCGTCATGCAAGGCGGAAACTGCCGCCTCGATGTAGCTTGCCGTTGTGGAGGCCCCCGGCACGTCGATGAAGTCGACTGGCCAGTTCATGAGCTTCGTATACGGTTTCATCGCGGGCATACCCCTGATGACTGTGCCACGGAATTCATCTCCCTTTCCGCTACGACTAGTAACCAATGCTGAGAGAAGGGTGCGACCGTCTGATCCTGCAAATCCGATTCGTTTCATGGTGTCTTCCTCTATTATTCAGTTTTTCGAGAACTGCCTTACAAACCATATGTTTCCCATTGGCTTGACTAAGCAAGATAGCAAAAAATTGGAGCATTTGTCAAAAAGCAACTTGTTCTTCAGTCTTTTCCTCTTTCTCTATCTCATTATCCGCTTATACCTATTTACCGCGGTCGCTGGTTTGATGTATACATTACAAAAGCGGCGAAAGGACAAAAATGTGAGCATAAGCAAGCGTTTTTTACAGTGCTACCGATAAGAACTCTGGACTTTTTCTGAAAAACCGCTAGAATGAGAAAAGCCTCAGCAACCTGTTGAGGTTTGTATTTTTGGGGCAAGCCGTTGTAGCTCAGTCGGTAGAGCACGTCCTTGGTAAGGACGAGGTCACCGGTTCAATCCCGGTCAACGGCTCATCGCATTTGAACAAAAGGAGTGGGTTTGATAGGATGTGTGAGGAGTACCTTATAAACATGGGTAGGTGGCGGAGTGGTCAATCGCAGCAGACTGTAAGATGTTGCAGCTCTGAGGGGGAACTTTCAGATGAACTTTCTGGGATAACGGTGGAGGCTAAGTTCTTGTAAAAAAGAATATGCGAATACCGTGGGAACCTCAACATCATGTTGAGGAGCGCCGTAGAGACTAGATACCAGAGCACCTAGAACAGGTGAAGATATAGTCCATGCCGGGGAGAAATCTTCGGGTTATATGAAATCTGTCGCCTTCGGGCTTCGGGGGTTCGAATCCCTCCCTACCCACATAAACTAAAATAACTCCCAATAAGGGGGTTGTTTTTGTTTGGGTAGGAGGAAGCCAACTGCTTGGCTTCCGTGAGGGATGAGAAAGCCGGAGCGATGTTTCGCGAGTACGCGAAACCGCGAGGCGGGGTCACGGAAATTTACGAGCGTCGGCGAATAAATTATCTGTGACCGAGTCCTTCTCTACTTATGTAATCTCAAGGGGAGTCCTTTTTGCTCCGACAAAAAGCCTGGGCACTACACACAGAATGTTCGCTTGCTCGGATTCTACTCACGCCCTTCTCCTCTCCTTGGATATTACAAAAGCAAAAAGCTCCGGAATAAATCCGGAGTTTCTTAGTTTCACAGTAGCCCCAAAGGGAGTCGGTCACAAGTCCATACGAAACGTATGGCTCGCGACCCCGCCTCGCGGCCTTGCGGCAGCGCTCCGGTTTTCGACACCCCACGCACGCCAAGCAGTTGGCGTGCTTTGTGTCTCCAACTTCGTTGTAGCCCCAAGGGGAATCGAACCCCTCTTTCCAGGATGAGAACCTGACGTCCTAGCCGATAGACGATGGGGCCATAGCCATTTCAAAAATAACAGGTATTTACCCCAGGGCAAGCCCTGGACCCTGAAACGAGCTTAAGCTCGTTTCATATCCGCGGCAAGCCGCGGGGTATTCCACCCGATTTTACCGGCACTGCGCTCGGAAACGAAAGTTTACTTTCGTTTCGCTCACTTCGTTTGGTAATAAAAAATCAAAATGAAAAAATATCCATTTTCAACCTGGCAGGGGAAGAAGGAATCGAACCCTCACTGGCGGATTTGGAGGCCGCTGTTCTACCATTAAACTATTCCCCCGTTTTATTTACATCTTCGCTAATTTTCTTATAATGGTCATCAACTCTTTATAAACTTTATTATCGGAATATCTGATGCTTATACAGCCTGGGTAATCTTCCTTTTTGCTCTTTCCGGTATTCTTCTTAAGGTATGATTTATTGAATTGACTGATAGGAATTTTTGTTATAGTCGACCAAAATATAAGTTGTTTGCCTATATTATGGTATTCATGTAGATGAATAAGTGCTCTAAACCTCTTTTCATCTAAAGAAAAGGAGTCTCTGAAAACGTGAAGAAAATATCTTATCATTTCTGGATCCGCATTCATGAAAGAAACGGACTTATTGCCGTCATACTTCGTTCCTTCACCCCAGTATAATAAAGCACATGCAATTTTAGAATCTATTTTTTGTTGCCTTAAAAAATATTTTTCTACCCTTTCTGTTATTTTGACATCTTCTGCTTCTCTTCTTTTTCTATTTGCTTCGATGGCCTTTTTTCTTCCACTAACACTCAAATCATTTATTCTCTTTTTGGCTTTCTCAGACAACTTAACATTCTTTAGCCACAAGCTTGCTGTGCTTTGTGCAATATTTAACTGCTCACTTATTTCACTTAGTGAATACCCTTGTTTCCGAAGAGTGATTGCCCTCCCTTTTACTCCTGGTCTTAACATAAATAATGAATTCTGGTTATCAGTTATATAACCATACTCATTATACCACAATATTATCAAAACCGAGAGGCTTATTTATTTGCTCTCGGTATGGGTCGCGTTCTTCTTGCAGAAGCGGCAATACTTGCTCAAGGCCAGTTTTTCCTTCACCTTCTTCTTGTTGCGTTTGGTGTAATGCGTGATGCGGCTACACAGAGAACACTTCAGTTTTACCATCGTATCTTTGATCTGTCCCATATCGTTCTCGATAATTCATCTATTTAAAAAGCTTTCTTACTGTACTGGAAAATACTTATCCCGTCAATCCCACCGAAGAGGGATCTTGGAGCCACCCGTCGGATTCGAACCGACGACCCACGCATTACAAATGCGTCGCTCTACCAACTGAGCTAGGGTGGCAATTTGGATTACTGCCCCAGAAGTTTTTCCAAGCGGCGGATCTTGATACGCACTATCCGATGCACCGGACTCAATTTGAGCACCTGGCGATAACACTCTTTGGCATCCTTGATATTGCCAATTTCGAGATAGTAATCCCCCAGTCCTTCGTAGGCTGTGAAATCTTTGGGATTGACGGCAACACGGGCAATCAGATTTTCTTCACGGGAAATGTCCGCCGGTGTTCTTTCGTGGACAACTTCCGGATGGGCTACCGTCTCGCTTACCATCGGGCGAATGAAAGGAAGAGGTGGTGAAACAACCGGCTCATAAGAGGTGTGAGTCGATTGGTCCCTCTCAAAAGTTTCCACCGATTCCGGTTGGTGAAAAACGGGATTTTCCGAAATAACTTCCGCTGGAACAGGCTGCTTGGGATCCGGAAACTTACTTTCTGGTTTCCCGATACCTACCACATTTTCAATCTGCTTCGAAAAACGATTTATGAAGCTTTCGCGCGAAAGAGACTTCTCCTGCTTCGATACTTTTGGCTGCTCTAAAGCTTCTTTTTCGATCACCCTATCCTGAAAACGGCGACGGCGGGCCTTGAGCGCCTGTGTCAGATCATGGAGCCCATTGTGCATCTGAAGCGATACTACCTTGAAACGATAGGCTGTTTTTTCAAGGATGCGGAGAAAAAAATTTTTGGTGCGCAAAAAAGATATCTGCTCCCGCGCCTCTTCTACCAACTGGGAGGCCTTTTCAGCGATAATGGGGTCAGCCCCCTTGCGCGACAAGTACCACAAGACGAACGACAGGCTGACAACAACAATGATCGGTGGAATAATGAGATACCACATGAGACAAAAGGGTTCATCAATTATACTTTATGGAAACTTGCACACCAGGACATTGCCCCGGCCGCCACAGGAGAGAGCTCTTGATTACATCTCGTAGCGGACAAAGCCACCTACTTGGATATTTTCTCCGATCTTATGGATTTTTTCTGTTAATAGCTCCCCGATAGTCTTACTGGGATCTTTCACGAACGCCTGCGTCAGAAGCGCAGTTTCACAGCGAAATTTTTCTTCCTTACCAGGCAAAATCTTGTCTATCATTTCTCCGGATTTTCCTTCTTCCGTAAGCTGGGCGCGCCAAATATCCCTCTCTTTTTCCACCAGCTCCGCCGACACTTCTTCAGGCTTCACAGAGAGCGGAGCCAGAGCGGCAATGTGCATCGCAATATCGCGACCGAGCTCACGAAACTCAACGTTGCGCGCCACGAAATCCGTTTCGCAGAAAAGCTTCACCAAAACGCCGATGTGGTCATTGGAATGGACATAAGCGACCACGATACCCTCATGCGCCTCGTAAGTGCTTCTCTTCTTTGCCTTATCTTGTCCGCGTTTTCGAAGGATTTCCATAGCTTTGACCTCGTCGCCCCCTGCTTCATCGAGCGCCTTCTTCACATCGACGATACCAGCGCCGCTCTTTTCCCTGAGTGCCTTGACTTGTTCCATTGAACTCATAATTTCAGCTTTTAGCTTATTGGCTTGCCACCGTCGTTCGCTCATCACCGTCGTTACTCGAACGACGTGATGAACGACATGGCTTGCAGCTTCTCAGCAAGGAAATTTTAAAACTCCCCCAACAAAAATTACTCAGCCACTTTTTCTTTCGCTGTCTCCTTCGCAGTTTCTTTGACTGTTTCTTTGGCTGCGGCTTTATCGGCTACTACTTTCTCTTTCGTTTCAAGAATGGCTTTTCCGAGAAAACCGAACAGGAGCCGCAAAGACGACAGCGCGTCATCGTTCCCCGGCACCGGATAGTCGACGAAGCTCGGATCGGTATTCGTGTCCGTAATGCCGACGATCGGAATATGCATCTTTCTCGCCTCTCTGGTGACCAACTCAGCCTCTTTGACATCCGCGATGACGATAGCGCCGGGCAACTGTTCCATATGCCTGATACCGCCCACTTTTCTCTCCAGCTTCTCTACTTCTTCGCTTTTCTTGGCTTGTTCGAATTTGGTGTATTTCTTGAATTCGCCCAGCCCGATTTTCTCATGCGTTTCATTCAGATACTTGGCTCGGGAACGGATGCAGGAAAAATTTGTGAGCGTCCCACCCAACCAGCGATCGATGACGTACGATTCGCCCAAACGAAGCGCCAGCGACCTCACCGTATCCTGCGTCTGCTTCTTCATACCGACAAAAAGAATCGGTTTGCCGCTCTTCACCACTTCAGAGAGAAACTTTGCGGCAATCGCCAGCTTCTCCGACGTTTTCTCTAGATCCACGATATTGATGTTTTTACGAGTCGTATAGATATACTCATCCATCTTCGGGTGACGCCTGGACTTCAGATGCCCGAAATGCACACCTGCCTTGAGCAGCCCTTCGAGACTAGCATCCAGTTTTGCAAAATCAAATAAGGCAAAATAGTTTTCGCCTGTTTCCGCGGCCAGAACCAATTGCTTGGCTCCGGAAGCGGCTATAGCCACAGTCGTTTCCGACATAATATTACTTCCTTATTGGATTACTTGCCCGCCTTCGGCGGGCTTGCCCACTTGTTTTGGGGCCACCTACCTTTCCTTATACAAGCCCTGAAAGCACTGCAAGCGCAGGCCAGGAACGGACCCATCGGAAAAGTATGTCTGATTACCAAACAAAGTGAGTGAAGCGGCCCGCCGTGGCGAGATCGTTTCCGAACGCAGTGCTGGTAAAAACGGGTTTGATACCCGTTATCTTTCGCGTCTTGCGACGCTCCAAAATACAGTCCTTAGTATACCAAGAATGACAGACTTGTCAATTTCTCAAACACATGCTAGACTTGGCTGTACGAATAACACAAATTCTGACAAATGAACATGTATCTGTTTGAAGGTTGTTCGTGACTATTCGTTTTTTTATTTGTGTTCATTAGTGTCCCCATATGAAACAAGGCATCCACCCCACCTATTTCAAAGTGGCTACCATCACCTGCGCCTGCGGCGCGGTGCTTCATACTGGCTCAGCCGTCGAAACCATGAAGACGGAAATCTGCTCTCAGTGCCATCCATTCTACACCGGCAAGAAGAAATTCATTGATGCCACCGGCCGCGTGGATCGTTTCAAGAAACTCTCAGAGAAATCCGCAGTTAAGCAAGCCGCCCGCCTAGACTCGGCGAGGCTGGCACGCCTCAAAGCCGTCAAAGCCAAGGCCGCGACCGAAACGCCTGAAGTTGAGAAAGAAAAAAAAGCTGCTAAAAAAGCGTCTTAGCTTTGCTCAAAGCGTTTTCTTTGATCCTTTTAGAGGTTACTTTCCTACAAAGAATACGCAATCCCGTCTCTTCAGCCGGGATTTTGTTTTAAGATGGTATACTATATTTGAAGTTTTTTCAGTTTTTAGATTCTAACCTATAATTTTTCCTTTTGAATTTTGACTTTTGAATTTACCCAATATGCAAGATCTTCTCCAAGAAATCGAACGCGAACACCAAGAAATCACGGCTCTTCTCAGCCTGCCGGAAACCGCGCGCGATTCCAAAAAACTGGCCGCTCTCGGCAGACGAAAAAACGAGCTTGATTCCATCATGGGACATATTGAGCGCTTGAAGGCCGTCGAAAAAAGCATGCGCGACAACGCCGAACTGACTCAGAACGAGGAAGACGGCGAACTGAAGAATATGGCGATGGAAGAGAATCTCGCCTTGGCTGCGGAAAGAACTCAACTTGAGGAAAAACTCAAACAGCTTCTCTTGCCCAAAGATCCGTCAGATAGCAAGGATGTCATCATGGAAATCCGCGGTGGCGCGGGCGGCGATGAGTCCAGCCTGTTTGCCACGGAACTCTTCCGCATGTACTCACACTTTGCCGAAAAACAAGGCTGGCACATCGTCATGCTCCACTCCAACCAGACCGAAGTCGGCGGATTCAAAGAGGCGGTTTTTGAGATAAACCGCGGCAAAAGCCAGGCTCCCGTCTATCAGAAAATGAAGTACGAATCCGGCGTCCATCGCGTCCAGCGCGTTCCGGAAACGGAAAAATCCGGCCGCATCCACACTTCCACCGCTACCGTAGCCGTCTTGCCGCAAGTCGAGGATGTGGAAGTAACTATCAATCCGACCGATCTGCGCATCGATACTTTCTGTTCTTCCGGGCCCGGCGGGCAGTCTGTCAACACCACTTACAGCGCGGTGCGCATCACCCATATGCCGAGCGGCTTGGTCGTCAGCTGCCAGGACGAGAAGTCGCAAATCAAGAACAAGGAAAAGGCCATGAAAGTACTCCGTTCGCGCCTCTTCCAGCTCGGAGAAGAAAAACGCGCCAAGGAGCAAGGCGATGCCCGCCGTAGCCAGATCGGCACTGGCGATCGCAGCGAGAAAATCCGCACCTACAACTTTCCCCAGGATCGCATCACCGATCATCGGATCAAGATGTCATGGAGCAATATCCCGCAAATCCTTGGTGGCTCTTGCGAACCAATTATCGCCGCTCTGGAAGAAGAGGATATCCGCCGCAAACTGGAAAGACAGGAGCGGTAAGAAAGCTTATAGCTTTTAGCTTCATCAGCTTTTTAGCTTTTAGGAAATTGAAATATGACTGTTACAGAACTACAAAAAATGTTCCTTCCGGCAATCGCTCCGGAAGATTTTTTTATCCTTCTGGCTCACGCGACGAAAAAAAAGAAGGTTTTCTTTCTGGCTCACCCGGAATACGCCCTTGATCCAAAAGATGAAACTCTCGCCAGAGATTACTTCCGGCGCCGTCTCAAGCATGAACCAATAGCGTATATCGTCGGCCACAAAGAATTCTATGGTTACGATTTTCTCGTTACCCAAGATACGCTCATCCCGCGCCCGGAAACGGAACTCTTAGTCGAAAGCGCGCTAAAGCACGCCTCGACTAAGAGCCAACAATTAACAGTTAACAACAAACAAAAACTTGCTATCATTGATGTTGGCACGGGCAGCGGGAACATTATTATCTCTATCGCCAAAGAAATAGAAAAAAGGTATCAGGTATCAGGTATCAGGTATTATGCTGCAGATTTTTCCGAAGCAGCGCTTGTAATCGCAAGGCAAAATGCAAAACGACACGATGGAGACGGTCTCATCAAATTCCACAAAGGCGATCTTCTTCAGCCGCTCGACAAAAAAATCTTTTCAACAAGCGAGATCGTTATCACTGCCAATCTTCCCTATCTCTCACACAGCCTCTATGACAACACCTCGGAGGATGTTCACGCATATGAACCGAGAGAAGCTCTTTTAAGCGAACGTGCGGGACTGGATCATTATTATCGGTTGCTGGAAGATATCAAAAGTTTTCATATGCAGAAACACCCTATCACTCTCTTTCTAGAAATAAGTCCCGAACAGAGACTCCCCTTACAGAGCTTTGTTCTAGAGTTTTTTCCAAGAGCAAAGATGCAGATACATGAAGATCTCGCCCAAAAAGAGCGCGTCGTAGAGATTCATATACAGTAAACATTGCGAAAAACAGACAAAAAACCCCTCCGCCAGTTAGCGGATTGGGGTTTTTTGTTTTTTGAACTAAAAGAACCGAAGAAAGCGAAACTACTTTCGTTTCTTACCACCTTTCTTCTTCTTTGTAGCCTTCTTTCTCTTGGCTGCTTTTTTCTTAGCCATAATACTCACCTCCTTCTACACCTACTTCTCATTTTCATGCTCCATAAGTTTATGGGGAGAAAAAGGAAGCGGATTATTTTTTTTGTTTCACACAACAAATGTTTGTTTTCTTTGTGCGTGATACAGAAAAATTTTCCTGTACATTTTTATTATACTCTTTTTTATGCAAAATACAATAAGAAAATAATATCTGTCAACCCCGTTAGAAGTCTAGCTGGCTAATTTCAATATGCAAACGTCTAAAAAGAAAAATAATCATTATAAAGTATATTATTTTGGCAGACTTCTAACGGGGTCAACCCCCTAAGAAAAAATTTAAAATGTAAATCTCAAAAGTAAAAATTGCTATGTAAAATATAAAAAATTTTGGAATTCAAAACAGATTTGATTCATTTCATTTTTGAATTTTAATCTGTCCACCTCGGCAAAGCCATTGGCGAGACGGGTCATTTTGCATTTTCCTGTCTGCCGGCAGGCAGGGATTTTTAAATTTTGATTTTATTACCGAACGAAGCGAGCGAAGCGAAAGGAAACTTTCGTTTCCGAGCGCAGTGCCGGTAAAATCAGGTTCAATACCCCGCGGCTTGCCGCGGAGGGATTGGGCTCAGGGCTTGCCCTGGGGTCTAATACCCGTTATTTTATTAAGAGTCTGTCTGATAAAACACTCTCTCAATACCGCTTTTCAACCTTAATTCCTCCCGCCTGCCGGACGGGCAGGGATTCATAATTCCTACCTGCCCGCCAGAGCCTTAGCGACGGATGGATTCTTCTCTAAAATTTTCCCTTTACCACGCCAAAAATCGCCCGTTTTGTCCAGTTGACAGCCATTTTTCAAAGACGTAGTATGAAAAGGTAGGGGGTCGATATGGTTTATCAACGATGGAAAAGATAGCCTGGTAAGCCGAGACGTGCTTCAACGCAAGCGGTACATTCAAAATTAACTAAAGCTAGAAAGAGAGGTGAACACTATGGAACAGCAAGACCCCATTTTCGAAGAATCTTCTGCTGATCAAGCCAAGGCCTGGATCCAGGAAAATCTCCGTATCATTGTCAGCGTGTTCATTGTCGCCGCGATCGCACTGGGCATCTACTCATACTCGCAGCGTTCGCAAACTATCACTGATGATGGCGCAAACACCCTCCTCGAGACGAAAGGCAGCGACACTGGCACAGATCAGACCGGAGACAAACAGCCGCCAAGCGCCATAAAGGTAGAAGTGAAGTCTGGCGTTGTCGTCACTCCAGAACTCAGCCGAGAGACGGAAACATCTTTTATCGAGCAAGCTGAACGCGGAAACGGCTCGACACACTTGGCGCGCCGCGCACTCGCTCACTACCTCGAAAAGAATCCTGATTCGTCTTTATCCGCCGAACATAAAGTTTACATCGAAGACTACCTTCGCAAGAATGTCAGTTTCCGAGGCGCCGTGACAACTAAGACATCGATTGAATTTTCCAAGAATCTCATCAAGCAAGGCATCGAGAAATCTAAGACTCTCAATGACAGGCAACTGCAGAATTTAAAGAAGTACTCTGCCCGCGTCAGCGCTTATCGCTAGACGCCAACCGAAATACAGAAGCACCGTTCTTTCTTTGATTAAAATATATAAGACCCCGCAACGGCGGGGTTTTGTCGTTCAGTACCTCTTAGTAAGAAAACCGCACTTTCTCCCCCACATCCACGTTCTTGGCCGCGCCCGCAGAGAGTTCGATGATCTGATCAGCGACGACCGCCGAATCGAGAATGCCGGAAAAATCAGGACTGACCTCACGTGCGACAAAAACCGCCCTGTTTTGAAAGAGCCAAACAATGTCAATAGGGAAACGCATATCCTTCATCCAAAACGCATACCGTCCCGGTTTCTCGAATACGAATAGCATCGCGCATGTTCGGCAGAGACTTTCCCTGCCCCCCAAACCCTTCTCCCGCGCTTCCTCTGTCAGTACGGTTTCTAGCGTGAAACGCTCTCCGCCCAGCTCCATCTGTGTCGGCAAAGCATCATATTGAAGGGAGGGCCAGAACCGCCAGAGAACAATACCAAAAATCAGTGCTGCCGCACAACCTGTCGCAAGCCTGGCCGAGAGCGTCATACGTTTCACTTTTACTGGCTGATACTGACTTTTACGCTGGCTGATACTGACTCCTTTCTTATTCCGCTAAGTCTACTATTATAGTCCGTATTAGCCCATTTAGCGCTGTGTTGGCTGTGTCCAGTCTGCGCAAGTCCGTGTATTGGAAGAATCATGTGCCTTCCTTTTTCCGCGTCTTAAAATCTACGAAGAGCAGAATAGAAAACAATATTCCTAGCACTAACAAAAACGCCAGAAATTTCCCCAGTGCCTGCGTATTCAAGGCGATCAGGGCGATGAGAGCCGTCACACCGAAGAAAAACCAGGCGATCCGGCGCTCAGACCAGCCGAGTTCCATCAGCTTGTAGTGCAGATGGCGCTTATCAGGCTGAAAAATAGAAACTCGCTCGCGAAGACGCTGCCAAATAACAAAAAAGGCATCCGCGATAGGAAGCGACAGAACCAATAGGGCTGTGGCGATCTTTGTCCCGGCGATGACTGCCAGCGTCGCAACAAGAAATCCCAGGAACATCGAGCCCACCGTCCCGGCCAGAATGCGCGCCGGATACACATTGAAAAAAAGAAAACCAGCGATTGCACCTATCCCGATTATGGAGAGAATCGCGATCGGCGGTTGGAAAACTTCCGGTTTCAGGCTGAGGAAAAAAATGGTGACGAGCGTGATGAGCGCTACTCCCCCGCAGAGCCCATCGACGCCATCCAGCCAATTCATCGCATTCATCACCAAAAAAAACCATACAAAAAGGATGCCGAACCCCGGAATGACAAAATCGCTGTACGGAAAAAT
>Ga0209343_10000772_pt1 | contig 44247 bp, 43 predicted proteins | sample RifCSPlowO2_02_FD_184026 | JGI IMG/M metagenome (GOLD analysis project Ga0209343, IMG submission 184026) | Groundwater microbial communities from Rifle, Colorado - Rifle CSP2_plank lowO2_0.2 (SPAdes) (version 2) | ecosystem: Environmental > Aquatic > Deep subsurface > Groundwater | place...
TACCCTAGAGTATTATTGCGGCCTGCGCCAATGCCTCTAGGGTAAGGGCCCCCGGCATTATTGCATATTCTGGAAAGTGCCCTGCGAAGAAAGGTTCATTCCCGGAAACATTCTTGAGGCAAACTACCCTTTTCCCTTCCTCTAATTCAACTACTTTATCTATAAACAGGAAGGGGTATCTTTGGGGGACGAGCTTCTTTACCTCCTCGAAATTCATTATCATAGGCCCCTTTTGTCAAGCCTTTTGGGCCTAGGCTTCCTGCAGCCTTCCACTCTCAGCCAGCACCGATTTGGTCATGTCAATGGTAGCCGTCAAAGAGGTGATATCTACCAGCTTCTCCTCTGGTATCTGAATCTTAAATTTCTTCTCTATAAGAGCTAATATCTCTAGGGCTAAGAGAGAGTCTATCTCTAATTCCTTAAAGAAATTGGCATCTCTCTTCTTCCAAATTTCGTCCCTATCTAGTTCCGTAACTTCCGCAACAATGGACGTTACCTCTTTTTCGATATCTTCTACGTTCAACACGCTCTCCTTAATGTTAAAAAGCCGCTAATAAGCTAAATAACCCCTCTGAAGATACAGCTCTCTACGTGAATTGTCTAACATATACCACAGCCTCAACTATATTGTCAATAGCAATCTTAGGCCCTAAGTCCATAGTTCTGCAAGGCGCAGTTAAAATCTTAGACAAGGCGATAAAACCGTCAAGTGTTGGGGCGTATAACGCCAAAACTCTTACCGTAAAAGCGCTGTCCATACCGCAGTTACTGACAGTACCCTCTGCAAGACTGCGCATTTCCTCGGCCGATGTTGGAGGCCTCATTTTTCCCATCCATTTTGGAAAGGTTTATAACATCCAAGTCCTTAAACTGCGAGGGTTTCTACGGCACACGTCCACATCTGCCTTGTCGATCCTTTTCAAGTGACTTAAAGTCCTTGACAAAATCTTTTCGTTCTGTAGAATGGCTTTTTCTTTTACTTGCGGAGATTCTACTTTGCCCCCAGTGACAAAGAACTTCACCATCAGTAAATCTAACGAGGTCTTCAAAGAGGCATTAAAACATATCCCCGGTGGGGTGAACAGCCCGGTAAGGGCCTTCGGCCCCGTCGGTGGCCATCCCATATTCATACAGTCCGGCTCGGGATGCCGTATAAGAGACATAGACGGCAACGAGTATATAGACTACGTGTGTTCCTGGGGACCCCTAATCCTTGGTCATAACGAACCATACGTAGCAAGACAAATTAAGGCCGCTGTAGATAAGGGTACAAGCTTTGGGGCGCCCACAGAGTTAGAGGTACAACTGGCTAAACTCGTAAAAGAGTTTATGCCGTCCATTGATAAGGTAAGGATGGTAAACTCCGGTACGGAAGCCACTATGAGCGCCATCCGGCTTGCCAGGGGGTTTACCAGGCGTGATTTGGTAATAAAGTTTGAAGGCTGTTATCATGGTCACGTAGACGGCCTCTTGATAAAGGCAGGGTCCGGGGCAACAACACTGGGTGTACCGACAAGTCCGGGCGTCCCCCAGGGTTATATTGACAGCACAATTATCCTCCCCTTTAACGACAGTAATGCTGTAGAAAATTTTTGTAGGGAACGGGGTAAAGAGGTTGCCTGCATAATCCTGGAACCGGTGGCAGGGAACATGGGCGTAGTACCACCCAAACCCGGTTACCTGGAAAAGCTGCGGGAGATAACAAGGCATTACAGTATCGTCCTCATCTTTGACGAGGTGATGACGGGTTTCCGCGTATCGCCTGGCGGCGCACAGGAACTGTACGGTATAAAACCCGACCTTACTACATTAGGAAAGGTAATTGGCGGCGGCCTGCCGGTAGGCGCCTACGGCGGGAGGGCTGAGATAATGGACCGCGTAGCCCCGGTTGGCCCAGTATATCAAGCTGGAACGCTCTCCGGGAATCCTGTGGCCATGAGCGCGGGCATAGCTACCCTTGAGAGACTGAGGGATAAAAACATATATAAGCAGCTTGAAAAAAAATCCCAATGTCTTGCAGAAGGATTCGAGAAATCGGCGCGTGACGCCGGGGTAAAAACATACCACACAAGGGTAGGTTCCATGCTCTGCACCTTCTTTACAAAAGACACCGTTCACGATTATAAGACGGCAACGTCTTCTGACACAAAGCGTTACGCTCGCTACTTTAACGGCATGTTGGAAAGGGGCGTATATCTGGCGCCTTCCCAGTTTGAGGCAGCCTTCGTCTCCGCCGCCCATAATGACTCAGACATAGAGGCCACTATCGAGGCGAGCTGTCAGGCAATGAAAGATTTACCGTAGGTCTAAAATAATGGAAGCCCATGCAAGCAGAGACAATCTACGAGAAGCCTCTCAAAGACTTAACGCAATGTGCCTCAAGGCAGAGAGGATGCTGCACACTACTATAGATGGGTTTATACGTCACAGTGAGAAGAGGATAAAACAGGCTGAAGAGATTGGAGACGATATATTCAAGGATGAAAAGGAACTAACAGGTTTCCTGGTTGGAATTCCCGGCAAAACGGAAGAGGAGAAGGAGCAACTAAAGGAACTTATTGCAGCGGTAAGCCATCTTCATAGGGTCGCAGAGGCATTGAAGAACATGCTGCCTATCGTAAGGAATAAGATAAAGGACGAGATTCTTTTCAGCAACAAGGCCGTAGAGGAATTAAAATCCCTTTTTGAAAATACCCGTAAGATTCTCAAAAGTGCGGGAGATGCATTTCTAACCGGAAATCCCGTCCTGGTAAAGTATGTGTTGGAGGAAGGAGTACGCCTGAATGAGGTTGGTGATAATTATGCCATAGAACATGAAGACAGACTTATTTCAGGGGTATGCGTACCCAAGGCATCTCCATTATACATAAATATACTAGATTGTTTATCCAGAGTTAACTGGCATACAATGAGGGCTGTGGAGAGATTTTCCTCCAAAAAGGTATGAAGGACGGGCAGGCAATAACAAACCTGCCCTCCCCATTAGTGTTGTGAGCAGAGCTTGAACAGCAAAGGGCCGCCGGACACATATATCGCATACGGAAGGGCCATAAGCCTTGGCTTCTTCATGGTGGGGTCAATTGTAGGCTGTTATTTTGTAGGAAGCTATCTGGACTCTCGCTTTGGCACGACGCCAAAACTGATGATCACGTTTGTTATGCTGGGCATAGCCGCAGGTTTTGTGGAGTTCTACAGGGTGTTGAAGAAACTCTCGGCAAATAAAAGGCCTTAGGGCATTTGGTGATGAGAGAACTGAACAAGGCTAATCTATTCGAACTAGACCCGGGTTTCCCCGAAAGGGTATTCGACACGTCTCTATTTACGGGAATGCTGCTCATAGTGTGCTCCACGGCGCTGAATTCCATAAACTTTACCTTAAGCCTGGCGGCCGGTGTAGCCATCAGCCTCGCCTTCTGCCGGGTGTCGTGGTGGAGCATACGCCGCTTTATGCAGCCCGGATTGAAAGGGCAAAAACCCGCCTTTCTCTTACTCGGCATCATTAAATACGTCGCTATGGGTGTTGCCCTTTTTCTCCTGTTCAAACACTTTGACGTACACATAGTGGCGCTTTTCGTCGGCCTTAGCACCGTACAGGCCGTAATTACGTTAAAACTCCTAAGCTTATTGCTGGTTGGTTTCCTTAACAAATCGGTCAGGGTCCCAAGCGTACATTCACGGGACGTCTTCTAATCAGAAAGGAACGATAAGAGACTGCAATGACTGAAACATCACAGTCACACGGTGTCGTCGAACTGCCTTGTTTCTTGGAACTTTTCGTAGGCAAGGACTTTACACTGTTCGGTCTCACGGAAGAGCAGTTGGTGCCGGTGGTAATATCCGGGATAATAATAATATTTCTGTCGTTCCTGTCCATTTCGGTAACAAGCCGACTCGAGAAAATACCCGGTACCATGCAGGCACTGCTTGAACTGGTGGTGGAGGGGCTGGACGACTTTATTGAATCGCAGATGGGCCACGTAGGCCGCGCCTTTTTACCGTTCCTCGGGAGCCTGTTTATTTACATATTATTTATGAACCTGATAGGGCAGATACCGCTTTTCCATTCCCCTACGGCTAACTACAATACTACGCTAGCCCTTACGCTTATAGTATTTCTGGTCACCCAGTACCAGGGAATAAAGACACGTGGACCCGTAGGTTATATTAGACATTTTGTCGGAGACCCCCTCTGGATGGCGCCTATATTCTTCCCACTGCACATCATACAGGAGTTCTTGGCCCGTCCGCTCTCCCTGTCCGTCCGTCTATTCGGGAACCTGATGGGGGAGCATACCGTGCTTGCGATATTTATAGGTTTCTCCCCCCTCTTGTTGGGCTTTATCCCCATTCCCATACAACTTCCCATAGTCCTCTTGGACATGCTTTGTGCCACCCTTCAGGCAATCATCTTTTTCCTGCTGGCGTGCTTTTACATCTCAAGTGCAATGGGTGTACATGATGAACACTAAGGAAACGGAGGTATATCAATGATATATTTTGCAGCATTAGTCTTGGGTGTTGCTTTTGTGGCCATAGCCTCTTCCGGATGCGGCATAGGTATGGGCCTCTGTGTTGGAGGGGCGCTAAACGCAATGGCAAGGCAACCTGACCTGTACGGTAAATTCCAGATAGTCATGTTCATTGGTCTTGCCTTCATCGAATCGCTGACCATATACGCCCTTGTCATATCGTTTATACTCCTGGGCAGACTGCCCACTACGGAAGAAGTCATGGAGATAATCAAGCACACAGCCAAATAGCTTTCAGTGGAGGTCCTAAGACTTGGAATTCTTAAAAGCCCTCGGGGTTGATCTTAGACTGCTTATAATACAGGCAGCCGGTTTTCTGATACTCCTCTACATACTGAGGAAATACCTCTTTGGCAAAATACTGGCGGCCCTAAAGGCCAGACGTGAAGAGGTTCAGGAGACCTACAGGAAGTCGGAACAGTACCGCGCAGAAGCGGCAAATCTAAAGACGAATTACGAGAGAAAGGTAACTGAGGCCGAAGCGGAGGCGGAAAAGAAGCTCACTGCCGCCGTAAAGGAGGCCAAGGTACTGGGCACGGAGATAGTTGAAAAGAGCCGTCAAGAGGCCGAGACAATAAAACGAAAGGCGCATGAAACGGTGGAGCTGGAGAGAAAAAAGGCGGCGGCAGAGATTCGGAACCAGGTGGTAGACCTTTCCATACTCGCCACCCAAAAACTTATAGAGACGTCCATCAGCAAGGCCAAGGCGGAAGAATTGGTAGACGAGTTCATCAAAGGCGTGGAGGGTATTAAGTGATAGATAAGACGCTAGCCATAGGGTATCTCCAGGCGCTTTTCGAGCTGGCCAGATCAAAAGACCAATTTCAACAAGTCACCGGCGATTTGGAGGTCGTGGCTGAGCTTTTTAGACAAAATGAGAAACTGAAAAAAATCTTTCTCCATCCCTCAGTCACACGGGACGAAAAGACAAGACTCGTCAAAGGCGTCTTTGCCCCACACGTAAGCCCCCTGGTCAGGAACTTCTTTCTGCTTCTTGTGGAAAAAAGACGGGAGAATATATTAGACGACCTCCTGGAGCAGTACCACGCGGTGGCCGACTTAGTCGGCGGAAGGCACAGAGCCTTCATCAAGACGGCCGCACCTCTGACAGAAGACAGCCTTACCAGACTCAAGAAGGCCCTGGAAGACATGACTAAGAAAACAGTCGAGATGAACGTCCAGGTAACCCCTGAAATACTTGGCGGAGTAATCGTTAAAATCGGCAATAGGGTGCTTGACGGCAGCGTCGCCTCACGCCTTAAAAACCTGAGAAAGAAGTTGATCGAGGTGGGTATCGGCTGACCTATGCGGTTAACACTCGTTCTTCTCAGAGACATCGGGATCTAAAAATAAGAATAGGAGTGCTTTGCAATGGCGTTAAAACCTGATGAGGTTGCATCCATACTCAAGAAAGAGATAGAGGGATACGAAGAGAAACTCCGGATGGAGACCGTAGGAACGGTACTCCAGGTAGGCGACGGCGTAGCGAGGATTTACGGTCTGGATGACTGTATGGCAAGCGAACTGCTGGAATTTGCAAACGGGTTGTACGGAATTGCACTCAACCTGGAGGAGGATAACGTAGGAGCCATCTTGCTGGGCTCAGACGAGAACGTGAAGGAAGGAGATACGGTAAAAACAACCGGTAAGATTGTGCAGGTACCTGTCGGTGAAGCACTCCTGGGAAGGGCCGTAAACGCCCTGGGACAACCGGTGGACGGTAAAGGTCCAATTGCCGCTGACAAATTCATGCCGATCGAGGGACGCGCGCCAAGCGTGGTAGAGAGAATGCCGGTAAAAGAACCGCTGCAGACCGGCATTAAGGCCGTAGACGCAATGATCCCCATAGGCAGGGGGCAAAGAGAACTAATAATAGGCGACCGACAGACCGGCAAGACGGCCATCATGATAGATACCATTATCAATCAGAAAGACACGGACGTCCAATGTATCTACGTAGCCATCGGCCAAAAGATGTCCACCATCCTGGACGTAATAAAGACACTTGAGAAATACGGCGCCATGGAATACACCACTATCGTGGTGGCCTCCGCCAGCGATCCGGCGCCGCTTCAATATATCGCACCATTTGCAGGGTGCGCCATGGGGGAATACTTTAGAGACAACAAGAAGCACGCCCTGGTCATGTACGATGACCTCTATAAACACGCCCTTGCCTACCGTCAGGTATCACTCCTGCTCAGGCGTCCGCCTGGAAGAGAGGCGTTCCCTGGGGATGTATTCAACATACACTCCCGTCTGCTGGAGCGGGCGGCCAAACTAAACCAGGAACTCGGCGGCGGTTCTCTAACTGCCCTACCCGTGGTAGAAACCCAGGCGGGTGACTACTCTGCGTATATCCCAACAAACGTAATATCCATTACAGATGGACAGATATACCTTGAGAGTGACCTGTTCTACTCGGGCGTCAGACCGGCCATTCACGTAGGGCTTTCGGTGTCAAGGGTGGGCGGAAATGCGCAAACGCCGGCGATGAAAAAGGTTGCCGGCATGCTCAGACTCACAATGGCTCAGTACCGTGAGCTTGCAGCATTTGCACAGTTCGGCTCCGAGCTCGACAAGGCCACGCAGGAACAACTCGAAAGGGGAAAACGCCTGGTGGAGATACTGAAACAGCCCCAGTACAGACCAATACCTTTTGAGAAACAGGTTATGATCATTTTCGCCGGCGTAAACGGTTACCTGGGCAACGTACCCGTAGAAAGGGTGAGGGCGTTTGAAGAAAAGTTCCATAAGTTCATGGCCGAGAAATATCCTGCCGTGGGGGAAGAAATTAAAGAGAAGAAGAAACTCACTGACGACATTATCCACAGGTTGACCAAGGCCTTGGAAGAATTCAAGGGCACATTTGCAGAGGGTAAATAGAAAGTGCAAGGCACGCGTGAAATAAAACAGCGCATACGGGGCATCACAAACATCCAGCAGATAACCCGCGCAATGGAAATGGTGGCCGCGAGCCGGCTGCGAAAGGCCGAGGCGCGCATCGTTGCCGCACGACCATACAACGAGAAAATGACGGCCCTTCTGAACTACCTTGCAGCCACCACCGTCGGCAAAACCCACCCTCTGCTTAAGCCTCGAGAGCTCAAGGTGCTAAAGGTAGTGCTGATAACGGCGGATAAGGGCCTGTGCGGTGCGCACAACACCAACATCATACAACGCACCTTAAAGTTTATAAGACAGAATCAAGACAAAGACGTCAGACTCATACTTATCGGCAAGAAGGGCCAGAACTATTTCCGCAGAAGACGCTACAACATAGAAAAAACCGTCCCCGATGACGTGGAGAGGATCGGTGAAGGGTTAATAACGGAACTCGCCAACCAGTTCATTACGGACTACGAGACCGGCACATGCGATCAAGTTCAGATATTTTTCACCAAGTTTATTACGATAATGCGCGGCCTGCCGACCTCCATGAAACTGCTCCCTGTGGAAACGGTAGCCTCAGGGGAGACTCAAAAAATTGCTTCTACTACAGACTACATATTCGAACCGTCGGCTGAGGACATATTCTCCAAACTCTTCCCCAAATACGTAGAGTCATCCATTCGCTGTGCCATATTTGAGTCCTTGGCATCAGAGTTTGCGGCGAGAAGGGTCGCAATGATCTCCGCCTCTGAGAATGCGGAAGAGATAATCGGGGAGCTTACACGCTCTTATAACAGGGCCAGGCAAGAGGCCATCACCAAGGAGCTCCTCGAGATAGTTTCCGGTGCGGAAGCGCTTGCACAGAAATAGAAATAATTGTTTCAGGTAGACAACGATCTTTATGGTCGTTGATTCAAAGAGGAGGTTAAAAGAATTGAATATAGGACAAATTGCGCAGATTATAGGCCCTGTGGTGGATATAAGGTTTCCTTCTAATAAGCTGCCGGCCATACATAATGCCATAAAAATTAAAGATACCAAAAAGGGTATAGACCTGACTCTGGAAGTCGCACAGCACGTAGGCAATGACACCGTAAGGTGCATTGCGCTCGCCTCCACCGACGGACTAATAAGGGGAATGAAGGCCGATGACACTGGGGCACCCATAAGTGTGCCCGTGGGCAAAGCCACCCTTGGCAGGATATTCAATCTGTTAGGAGAGCCCATAGATACTCTAGGTGAAGTAAAGTCCAAAGAGAGGCATTCCATACACCGTCAGCCGCCATCTTTCGATGAGAGGGAAACAACCACCGCCATTTTCGAGACTGGGTTAAAGGTTGTGGACCTCCTGGCCCCGTTCGCCAAAGGCGGGAAGGTGGGTATGTTTGGCGGTGCGGGTGTAGGCAAGACGGTGCTCATCATGGAGCTTATCAGGAATATCGCCACAGAGCACGGCGGATTTTCCACCTTCGCCGGCGTAGGAGAGAGGACGAGGGAAGGAAATGACCTCTGGCTCGAGATGAAGGAGTCCGGAGTAATAGATAAGACCTGTCTGGTATTCGGCCAGATGAATGAACCGCCCGGGGCGCGTCTGAGGGTTGCGCTGACGGCCCTTACTATGGCAGAATATTTTAGAGACGTCGAGGGGCAGGACGTATTGTTGTTCATAGACAACATATTCCGCTTTGTACAGGCAGGTTCGGAGGTATCGGCCCTGCTCGGCCGCATGCCTTCAGCCGTCGGTTATCAGCCCACGCTCGCCACAGAGATGGGAGACCTTCAGGAAAGGATCACCTCGACAAAGAAGGGCTCCATAACCTCAATGCAGGCCATTTACGTCCCTGCGGACGATTTCACGGACCCGGCGCCTGTCGCCACGTTCCCGCACCTGGATTCAACGATATGGCTGTCACGTCAGATTGCCGAGCTTGGAATATATCCGGCGGTTGACCCACTGCGCTCTACGTCAAGAATCCTGGACCCGCAGATTGTGGGAGAAGAACACTATCACGTGGCAAGAGAGGTGCAAAGAATCCTTCAGAGGAACAAGGAACTCCAGGACTTCATCGCCATATTGGGTATGGAAGAGCTTAGCGAAAACGACAAGATATTGGTCAACAGGGCCCGCAGGCTCCAGAAATTCCTTTCTCAGCCGTTCTTTGTTGCAGAGCAGTTTACGGGTATGAAGGGTAAATATGTTTCCATACAGGATACTATCAGAAGCTTTAAAGAGGTCGTGGAAGGAAAGCACGACGACCTCCCGGAACAGGCATTTTATATGATAGGAACCATAGAAGACGTCATAGAAAAGGCGAAAGAGATGACGGTGGGAGAAAAGGCGTGACGAACGAGAATACCTTTAGATTAGACGTCATCTCTCCTGTCGCGATACAGTATGAGGGGGACGTTGTCAGCATGGTCGCCGAGGGAACTGAAGGCTCAATGGGTATACTCCGTGACCACGCCCCACTACTCACCGGACTGAAGAAGGGCATCTTGAAAATCAGAGAGCCTGGTGACAAGATGATCTATCTGGAACTTGAGGGGGGTATCATGGAGGTAAGAAACAACAACGTAGTGGTCCTTACAGAGACCTACGAGAAAAAGCTGGAGATAATCTGCCCCACATAATAACAGCCTTAAGCCTTTTACGTTGAACCACTCCCCTTCCGATGTGCCTCCCACTTCTCCTCAGCCTCCGGCACCCTCATATAAAGCGGTTGAAGCCGATATGGGTCAATAATTTCTCCCCTCTCAAATGCTGCCCTGCCAAGACGGGCTACCGCACTGGCCCTCGCCATGCCCATCTCACCGCCCCCAAAAGTCACTCCATCTACGGCAAATACCTCTCTATACTTAGCTGCACCGTCCCCAAAGATTAGGAGTGGGCGAGGTAACAACTCCAACAGCTTACGAGGATAGATAACCATAAGCCCGGACGACCGCCGCCATAATGCCCCAGAACGCTTATAGATACGTGCATATACCTGTTCTCTCCTTGCATCCAGCACCGGGCAGACAGTGGTCTCGTTTGTGGGGGCATTTTCCGCTAATACGTCAAGGGTGGAAACGGCTACCAACGGTTTCCCAAGTGTATAGGCCATGGCCTTTGCACAGGCGATACCCACCCTCAGCCCTGTGTATGAGCCGGGGCCGCTGCTTACCGCTATAAGACCTATCTCGTCCGGCTCGACCCCTAACGACTTGAACATATCCTCCAGAGAGGATACCAACGCCTTCCCGTGGCGCATACCTCTATCGAAGCTCCTCTCCTCAAGTGTGCTAGAGTCTTCACAGAGGGCTACGCTACCTACCAATCCAGATGTTTCTATGCCGAGGACCTTCATATTTGTCTGCAGGATTAACTCAGGTAATGGTCAAGACGTGGCCTTGACCTACCCTCGTCAGGCTAACTTTTCCCTGGTGATTTTATTACCCTTTTTATATGATATTAAACCTGCGCGGACAAGGCTAATCTTTGGCCAAAATGCAGTGAGAAACAAGATTAATGATACAGTGCAAGAACTACATAAACGGGCAATTCATAGGGTCTAGGGGTGGAACGCTGGAGAGAAGAAACCCTGCCAATACGCAGGAGGTAGTTGGCGTTATCAACCAGTCTGGTGAAGATGAAATAAATAATGCAGTTAGTGTGGCCCACAACGCCTTCCCCGCCTGGAGAGCCATTTCCCGTGTACGGAGAGGTGAATACCTTGACAGGTTGGTTCAAGTCCTGAAAAGGGAAACCGAGTCATTCTCCCGACTAGTTGCCAGGGAGATGGGCAAAAACATAAACGAGGCTACCGCAGAGGTTACCGAAGGCATTCACATGGTACAGTACGTGGTCGGCACGGCGAGAACGCCGTTCGGCGACGTAGTGTCCTCCGAGATAGCGGAAAAAGACTCCTTCATGAGGCGGAAACCCAAGGGTGTAGTGGCGGCAATCACCCCCTGGAACTTCCCGTTCGCCATACCGTTCTGGCTTATAGCGCCTTCTGTGGCAGAGGGGAATACCGTAGTCTTCAAGCCCTCTAAAGAGACGTCCTGTACCGCACAGAAGCTGGCGGAGTGCGTGCATGAGGTAGGCTTCCCGCCGGGTGTAATAAACTTTATCTACGGAAGCGGTGAGAAATGCGGTATGCCGCTGGTGCGCCACCCGGATATTCCCGTAGTCCTGTTTACCGGTTCTGCAGAGATAGGACAACAGATAAGAAAAGTCTGCGCAGAATTTCCTGATAAAATGTGCGCATGCGAGATGGGCGGCAAGAACGCCATCATCGTCCTGGATGACGCCGACATGAACCTGGCCGTAAATGCCTCCGTCATAAGCGCCTACAAGACATCAGGACAGCGCTGTACGGCGGCAAGCCGTATCATAGTGCATAAAAATCGCCTTAAAGAATTCGAAAAGAAGTTCGTTGAGATGTCAAAAAGAATACGCATTGGCGACCCTCTGGACCAGAACATGTTCACGGGACCGTTGATAAACGAGACACAGATGAACAAGGTGTTAAACTACAACCAGCTCGCCAAAGACGAAGGCGCACGGGTGCTGCTCGACGGGGCTAGGCTGACTCAAGGTAAGTTGGTGAACGGCTACTTCCTTTCTCCATTTGTTTACAGGATGACGCACAATACTAAAAGCCGGGTGCTCAGGGAAGAGGTATTTGGTCCCCACGTAGCAATCATCCCGGTAAAGGATCTGGAGCAGGCGATAGAAATCCACAACGACACCGATTACGGTCTCGTCTGTTCCGTCATCACGGAGGATTTCAGAAAGGCCAGGGAGGTGCGCGAGAGGTGCGATTACGGACTTGGCTATTGGAATCTTCCCACCATAGGGGCAGAGGTTCACCTGCCTTTCGGCGGGGTGAAGAAGAGCGGCACCGGAATGCCCTCGGCCAGTACGCTGATAGACGTAGTTACCCATCGCACGGCCTGGACGGTAAACTATTCCAAAGAAATCAAGATGGCACAGGGCATGAGGGTGGATATAAAATAGTCCTCATGTTAATCTAGCTCTAGGGGTGCCACAGGGCTTAAGCCCTGTGGCACCCGGTATAAAATAGCTTTTGTGATGCATCTCTTTTTAACTGCGGGTTATGTAGTTGCCCCATTTATGGGGCTGTAATTTAAGCCTGATAAATCAGGCAACTACAAAAAGTATTTTTGTAGGGACAGGGCTTGCCCCTGTCCGCGCGGACAGCCACGAGGGCTGTCCCTACATTAAAAATTCAGTTTCTTTTCGTAGCGTCGGGCTTCGGCCGCGAGCTCAGCCGAACGGTCTCCGCACCCGACGGCGGTGCGACCGCTGCGAGCGGCGTCCGATGCGGAGATCGGACGCTACAATATATCCGTGAGGTATAATATGCTTGACAAAGGTATCGGGATAATAGGCGCAGGCAAGATGGGCGAGGCCCTCCTGAGGGGCATAATCAGGGCAGACCTTGCCAAGCCAAAAAAAATCTATATCTGCGACATCAACAAAAAGCGATGCGCCGACCTTGAAAAAGAACTAGGCGTTAAGACTGCCAAAAACAATAAGGAACTTGCAAAAAACGCATCACTAATCGTCCTGGCAGTGAAGCCTCCCGACGTGCCCGGCGCACTTGCGGAGATGTGCGATGAGATTAGACCGGATACACACCTCATCATATCCATAGCGGCGGGTGTTACCACTTCCACGCTTGAGTCCTGTCTTGCAAAGGGTTCCAGAATAATACGGGCGATGCCCAATGCCGCCTGTATGGTAGGTGAGGCGGCTACCTGCTATGTGGCAGGCAAAAACGCCACTGATAAGGACCTGGAAACCGCGGGTAAGATACTTGGTTCGGTAGGAAAGGCATTCCAGTTGGACGAGAAATATCTTGATGCCGTAACCGGCCTCAGCGGAAGCGGCCCCGCATATGCAGCTATGATTATCGAGGCGCTTGCCGACGGCGGGGTAAAGATGGGCCTCACCAGGGATACTGCCGTAAAGCTCGCCGCACAGACCCTGATGGGCACTGCCAAGATGATTCTGGACGGTGGCTATAACACCGTTCAGATAAAAGAGATAGTAACGTCTCCGGGCGGAACAACCATAGAGGGGCTAGCCGCCCTGGAAAAGGGCGGACTGAGGGCAAGCCTGATACAGGCGGTCGAGGCCGCTACCCTGAAATCCAAGGCCCTGGGCGAAAAATCCACAAAGAAATAGTACAATCTCTGAGATGCCTTTACTTTATGCAAGTATAATCATACTACCACCTTCCGCACCATCTGCCGAACTGTATTGACAAGCTTGCCCGCTTGATATAAACTTAATTTTTATCTTCATTTAGATACAACCACATAGAACGATAAATGGGGCTTATTGTACAGAAATTTGGCGGTACTTCCGTAGCAGATGCCGGGAAGATCAAGGCTGCCGCCCAGAGGGTGGCGCAGTCCTTCAGAGAGGGCAATCAGGTGGTAGTTGTGGTATCTGCCCGCGGGCAGACCACGGACGAACTCTTTGACCTCGCAAATGAAATAACGGATAAACCGTCTACCAGGGAACTGGACATGCTTGTTTCCACCGGCGAGCAGATATCCATAGCGCTGATGGCTATGGCCATCCATGCCACGGGCCTCGATGCCATATCGTTCACGGGCGCCCAGGTAGGCATAGTAACGGACAGCCACCACACCAAGGCCAGGATTCTTAAGATTAACACGGAAAAAATAAAGAAAGAACTGGACCAGGGCAAGGTAGTGGTAGTGGCCGGATACCAGGGAATGGACACCTATGATAACATTACCACCCTGGGCAGGGGCGGCTCGGATACAACTGCCGTGGCGCTTGCGGCGCTGCTTAAGGCAGACCTCTGCGATATCTTTACAGATGTTAACGGCATATACACTGCAGACCCCAGGATAGTCCCTGAGGCAAGAAAACTTGATAGAATCTCATACGATGAGCTGCTTGAGCTGGCCAGCCTGGGAACGCAGGTGATGCAGGCACGCTCTATAGAATTCGCAAAGAAGTACAACGTGCCGCTAAGGGTGCGGCCCTGTTTTAATAACTCAGAGGGGACAATAATTTGTCAGGAGGTCAGTGAAATGGAGGAAATCGTGGTCAGCGGCGCCACGGTCACCAAGGACGAGGCCAAGATAATGATTAGAGGTATCCCGGACAGGCCTGGACTGGCTGCCAGGATTTTTAGAGAAACAGCCCAGAACAACGTCAATGTGGACATGATAATCCAGAACATAGGTACTCATGGCCTTGCCAACATTACCTTCACCGTGCCAAAGGGAGAGCTGGGTACGGCGCTGGAGGCGATACATAATATACAGAAAGAAATATGCGCCCAAGAGGTCAGTGCGGACAGTAAGATAGCAAAGCTGTCTGTTGTCGGTATAGGCATGCGAAGCCACTGCGGGATTGCCGAGAAGATGTTCCGCGCACTTGCGGAGGAGAAGATAAACATCCAGATGATAAGCACTTCGGAGATAAAGATTTCGTGCATCATTGACGAATCGGAGGCGGAACGCGCACTTAAGGCCGTACACAGGGCATTTGAGCTTGGCAAGATTGCAAAAGCGGTAAGGTAGTCCCTTCGAGCAGTTGAGCAAGTTCGCCACTACAGATTCAACGAACTAAAACTTCGTTGTCTACCCATCGGCATTCAAACGTTTCGGCAGACAACGATCTTTATGGTCAGTGATTTTTTGTGTGTACCACAAGAACTTCTAGCCTTGAACTGTAATTCTTTGTGTAGCTGCCCGATTTATCGGGCCTGTTTTTGTATAACTGTTCAATTTATTGAACCCTAAAAGCCTCGTAAATGAGGCGGCTGCGATAAAAAATCATAATGAAGAAAATAATCGTCTACGACACAACACTGCGCGACGGAAGTCAGGCCGAAGGGGTGTTCTTCTCCCTACAGGACAAGATAAACATCGCCTTAAGGCTCGATGACCTGGGGTTGGACTACGTGGAAGGTGGTTATCCCGGCTCTAACCCAAAGGACAGGGAGTTCTTTGAGGTTATCGCCTCCCATAAGCTTTCACACGCCAAGGTAGTTGCCTTCGGAAGCACACGAAGGGCAGATAAAAAGGTGGATGAAGACCCTGGACTAAAGGCAGTAATCAAGGCCAACACCTCTGTAGTCACCATTGTGGCCAAGGGATGGGACCTCCACGTCAGGGAGGTACTCCGAGTGCCGCTGGAAGATAATCTCAGGATGATATCGGATACCGTTAAGTTCCTGAAGTCCAACGATAAAGAAGTATTTGTAGATATAGAGCATTTTTTTGACGGGTATAAGAGCAACGCCAAGTATGTTACTAAGGTGTTAAAGGTTGCCGCTTCTTCCGGGGCCGATACCATCGTGCTGTGCGATACTAATGGTGGCAGCCTCTCCCCCGACATATTAGAGATGGTAAAGAAGGCGAGGCGCTGCGTGAAGGTCCCCCTGGGCATTCACACCCACAACGACTGCGACCTGGCCGTGGCCAACACGCTCGCAGCCGTGGACGGGGGCGTTACACACGTACAGGGGACCGTAAACGGATTCGGCGAGAGGTGCGGCAACGCAGACCTGTGCTCAGTCATACCCAACCTCATACTGAAAAAAGGTCTGAAGTGTCTAGACGAGACGAAGTTAAAGAAACTGACCGAGGTCTCACGCTACGTCAACGAGGTGGCAAATCTTGCCTCCAGGTCTAACCAGCCGTTTGTAGGCGTTAGTGCGTTTGCCCATAAGGGCGGCTTACACGTGGATGCGGTCAGGAAAAACCGTGAGACATACGAGCATATATCTCCTGAAGTGGTGGGAAATGAGAGGCGTATACTTATCTCCGAACTCTCCGGGAACGCAACCATACTGGCCAAGATGGAGCGATATAACATAACCCACGACAAGAAGTTGATGAGGAAGATACTAAAACAGGTTCAGGACCGTGAGCACAAGGGTTATCACTACGAATCGGCTGAAGGGTCGTTTGAGATATTGGTAAAAAAGGCCCTTGGCAGGCACAAGAGCTTCTTTGACCTGGTGAGCTTCCGTGCCATAGTGGAAAAGCGTAACGGTGCGCCAGTGACCGAGGCCACCGTAAATATTAGGACTCCCCTTGGGGAAGAGTTGACTGCCGCAAAGGGAGACGGCCCCGTAAACGCCCTGGATGCGGCACTCAGGAAGGCGCTTGAAAAATCCTACCCGAATATCAAGGAAATGCACCTGGTTGACTTCAAGGTCAGGGTCATAGACCCGAGGGGCGGTACCGCCGCGAAGGTCAGGGTCGTCATCCAGTCACAAGACCAGCAAGACATCTGGGGCACAGTAGGGGTATCAGAGAACATTATAGAAGCCAGTTGGGAGGCATTAGTAGACAGCATCGAATATAAGCTCCTTAAGGACGAGGAAAGGGTCGAACAGAGACAGCCGTTTGTAACGTCGAGGACAGTTATCATTAAATAAAATACCTTAAGGACGAGGAAAGGGCCGCCAAGGCACAGTCCACGGTGTCGGAGAGCAAACAGCAATGACAAAGGTTTCTATAGCCCCAAAGTATAATCCTAAAGAAGTGGAAGACAAGCAATACGGCTTTTGGGAGGGGCGCGGGTATTTCCACAGCGAACCAGACCCCGGCAGGAAGAATTTTACCATTGTAATCCCCCCGCCCAACATCACCGGTGTCCTCCATATGGGCCACGCCCTCAACACCATCATCCAGGACGTACTGATACGGTGGAGGAGGATGGAAGGCTACAATACCCTCTGGATGCCCGGCACCGACCACGCCGGCATCGCCACGCAAAACGTTGTGGAGAGAGAGCTCATGCGGAAAGGGCTCAAAAGGGAGGATATGGGCCGTGAGGAATTCCTCAAGGTCGTTTGGGAATGGAAGGACCAGTACGGCTCCACAATCATAAAACAGCTTAAAAAGCTCGGCAGTTCCTGTGACTGGGAGAGGGAGCGGTTTACAATGGACGAGGGTCTTTCAGCGGCCGTCAGGGAGGCCTTTGTACGGCTGTGGGAGAAGGGACTGATATACAAGGGTAAATACATCATTAACTGGTGCCCAAGATGCCAGACGGCACTTGCGGACGATGAGGTGGATCACGAAACCCACGACGGGCACCTTTGGTACATACGGTATCCTTTCAGAGACGAGCACCACCTGGGCATGACGGTCGCCACAACAAGACCGGAGACCATGCTGGGCGATGTGGCTGTGGCGGTGAACCCGGAAGACATGCGATACAAAGACTTTATCGGAGAGACACTTATACTGCCGATAGTGGACAGAGAGATACCGGTAATTGCCGATGCGATGGTGGACAAGGAGTTTGGCACGGGAGTAGTAAAAGTAACCCCAGCCCACGACCCCAACGATTTCGAGATGTCACTCCGCCACGAACTTGAACCCGTAGTGGTTATGGAAGGAAATGGGACAATGAACAAGAATGCCGGGGAATACGCCGGCATGGACAGATACGAATGTAGGGAGGCCCTGGTGGAAGAACTGCGCCAGAAGGGTTATATTACTAAAATTGAACCACACACCATTTCTGTCGGTCACTGCTACAGGTGCCGCACGGTGATTGAACCCTACCTGTCAGACCAGTGGTTTGTAAAGATGAAGCCCCTGGCGGAGACGGCCATAAAGGCCACCAATGACAATCTGGTTACATTTTACCCGGAGAGATGGACAAAGGTGTATCTGGATTGGCTGGAGAATGTCAGGGATTGGTGCATCTCGCGACAAATCTGGTGGGGACACCAGATACCCGCTTGGCACTGTAAGGACTGCGGGGAAATAAACGTGTCGAGAAACACCCCTGGCACCTGCTCTAAGTGTAAGGGCACAAACTTGGTCCAGGACCCGGACGTCCTGGACACATGGTTCAGTTCCGCCCTGTGGCCGTTCTCTACCCTTGGCTGGCCGGAAGACACGCCGGAGCTGAGGAACTACTATCCCACCAGCGTACTGGTAACCGACAGGGGGATAATATACTTCTGGGTAGCCAGGATGGTAATGATGGGACTCGGTATGCGTGGTTTAGTACCGTTCCGTAATGTATACATCCACGGCACCATACTGGACGAGCTGGGCAGGAAGATGAGTAAATCCCTGGGCAACGGCATAGACCCCCTGGACATGACGGAGCGCTACGGCACTGACGCAGTAAGGATGTCCCTCCTGCTCCTTACCACTGAGGGACAGGATATAAAACTCTCAGAGAGCAAGTTTGAGATGGGCAGGAACTTTACAAACAAGATATGGAATGCCACCAGGTTTATACTCATGAATCTCGAAGGTTCAATGCCCCCCGCCCTGCCCGCCGAAGAAGATACCCTGGGCTTTGAAGACAAGTGGATACTGAGCCGGCTCAATTCAACGATAAACTCCGTTACCACTGAGCTTGAGAGATTCCGGTTCAATGACGCCTTAAGGATTGTCTACGACTTCTTCTGGCACGAGTTCTGCGATTGGTACCTGGAGATAATAAAGCCGAGGCTTTATGAACCCGCCAATCAAGCAGATAGGGCAATTGCAAGGTCTGTGCTTATCCATGTGCTCCAGGACACCGTAAAGCTGCTGCATCCATTTGCACCCTTCCTCACCGAGGAGATATGGCAGACCTTGCGGGAGAACCTGGAGGGAAACTGCCAGTTTGAAGACGGCGTAATAATTGCCTCGTGGCCAAGACCCAAGACCCGAGACCCTGAAACAGAAAGAGTTATGGCATCTCTACAAGAAATAGTTAGGTCCATTCGAAACATACGACGGAATCTCGACATACCCGACAAACAGTACCTTTCTGCCTTCATTTCTGCACGCATCAGAGACAATGTACAGACGCTGGAAGAACAGTCCAAGTTCCTAAAACAAATGGCCGGCCTAAAGGACCTGAAGATTGGACAAGACATACCCAAGCCTCCATCCTCTGCCAGCGCCGTGGTTGGACAGCTTCAGGTATTTGTCCCTCTGGCAGGAATAATAGATATAGACGTCGAGAAAGGCCGCCAACAAAGGCGCATCGGGCAACTGGAATCATACCTCCAAAAGGTCAGACAAAAACTATCCAACAAAGACTTTGTAGAGAAGGCACCACCCGACGTCGTTGACAAGGAGCGACTACGGGAGACTGAACTCTCTGAACAGATAGACAAACTCAGACAGATACTGACAGATTTAGAGAAATGAAAACATTTTTAACCTTTGAGACCTCTGCAAAAATTTTGCAGTACCACAATGTCATTCCGGGCGAAGCGAAGAATCTAGTATTGTGGTTATGTGGCGTGGCAGCAAGCTGCCACGCTCAGCGTTGGAGCAAGCTCCAACGCTACATTCTCCCATTCCTCATTGTGTACATCACACTTTCCGTCTCTACGCTGTTTGCAAGTGAAGAGACCAAGATATGCCCAAAGTGTAACGCAACATACCCTGCAGAGGTCAATTTCTGCTCTGTAGACGGGACCAAACTTGCGGAACAAGTAATCGTCCTTCAGTGCCCAAAATGCGGGAGGATGGGAAGGCCGGCCGAAATATACTGTCCCCTGGACGGCGAGAAATTAACGCCTGCGGGGGAGAAAGTGAAAGAACAAAAAGAGCACCAGATACAGCTGGCCGTAGAGCACTACAAGGAAGGAAACAAACTGAGTGAACAAGGGGACTACGACAAGGCGCTCGAAGAGTACCTGGAGGCGGAAAAGTTGCGCCCCGATTTCCCTGAACTGCAACACAACATGGGATGGGCCTACGGCAAACTGGGTAATCTTGAAGAGGCGGTAAAGCATTTGAGAAAGTACATCACGATAAACCCGGACGCTGAAGATTACGTTGAGGTTCTGTCCTACGTTAGCATAATGGAAAAGACACTGGCCGGAAAGAAAGAACACGAGAAGGTCCGGGAAACACGAGACGAGGTTACAAAAAAGGCGCTTGCGATGGACGATAACAAATGGGATATGACGCTAATCCCAGCCGGCGAATTTATCATGGGGATAGAAGACCAGAGGGACGATTGCAGACCGGCCCACGGCGTTTACCTGCCCGCCTTTTACATAGACAAGTACGAGGTAACAAATGCCCAGTACTATAAGTTTCTGGAATACATAAAAAAGACCGGCGACCACAGTAAATGCCATAAAGACGACCCCTCCGGGAAGGACCACACTCCGAGGGAGTGGGAAGACCATTATTATGACAGCCTGGATTTCCCCGTGACCAGGATAGACTGGTACGATGCCTATGCTTACGCCGCCTGGGCGGGTAAGCGGCTTCCGACAGAGGCCGAGTGGGAAAAGGCCGCCAGGGGACCAAGCGGTAATTGGTGGCCGTGGGGCAACGACTGGGACCCCAACAAGTGTAACGTTGGCGTGGACCAAAAACCTGTGGGAAGCTACGAGACAGGCAAGAGCCCCTACGGGTGTTATGACATGGCCGGGAGCGTGGCAGAGTGGGTGGCCGACTGGTACAATCCATTTTACTATGAGGCAAGTCTTTCCAGCAGCCCGCAGGGACCGGAAAAGGGGTTGAGAAGGATTATCCGCGGCGGTTCACGTTTTGGTCAGGGTTTTCTCCTAAGGAGTACCAGCAGAAAGTCTGAACAGCCGACCGTCCACAACCAGGCTGTCGGCTTCCGGTGTGCCAGGGACCCTTCGTAGTTGCACCTTCTTGCATATGAAGTTGTTGTGCGTGGATTCGCAGTGTCCAAAATCATTAACTGAACCGTGGGAATATTGCATTACTCGCTCATGGACCTCCTAAAACACTCATCCGCCTCCTCGTGACGACCTAGTTTCTCCAGGACCACCCCCTTATTTTGCCAGGCGCTCTTATCATCGGGGCTTATATCCAGCGCCTTGTCGTAACTCTCGATTGCATCCTCATACCTGCCTAGTCCCGTAAGCGCAGCCCCTTTATTGTTCCATGCAGCGGCAAACATAGGGTTTATCGTCAACGCCCTATCATAGCATACCAGGGCGCTAGCATAGTCCTTTAATTGAATATAGATGTTCCCTTGATCGTACCATATGGTTGCGTTGCCGGGGTCGAATTCGAGCGCTTTATCATAACACTCCAGGGCCTCCTTGTATCTGTTAAGACTTTCAAGGACCTGTCCCTTGTTGTACCAGGCGTGCGAATACACGGGGTCTATCTCAATGGCTTTATCATAAAATTTCAACGCCTCTTCATGTCTGCCAAGACTGTCCACGACGTTACCCTTGCCGTTCCAGGCAAAGGCGTACCTTGGGTCTATTCCAATGGCCTTGTCGTAACACTTGATAGCTTCGTCATACTTCTTCAGGCCGTAAAAGGCGTTCCCTTTGCTGTTCCATGCATCAACATATTCCGGTTTGAGTTCGATGGCCTTGCTGTAACATTCCACCGCACCCTCTAAATCACCGCGCTGAACATAATCATTTCCCTGCAACAACCATGCCTCTGCTTCGCCCGCGTAAGCCGTACTGCAGCTTAACCAGTTTGACAGATAAGACCCTGTGTGCAAGAACGCCAAACCGCACGTACAAATTACCAGGATATATACTGCCGCCTTTAGACTAAAAAGCCGTTTCCGGAAGATATCGCTAAGTAACTTATCGCCCACAGCAGCCCTTTGGGTTTTTAGCAATTTCCTTGTACTCTTCGAGACATTCCTGTGCCTCATCGTTTCGACCCAGTTTCTCCAAAACATGTGACTTCTCATGCCATGCCTCGGCAAAGGAGGGTTCCAACTGATTTACCATATTATAATTTCCCAACGCCTCCTCGTATCTGCCCAATTGGTTTAGCAGCGCGGCCTTATCATAAAATGCCCCAACGACCTCCGGTCCAGCAATCTCTATAGCCACGTCGTAGCACCCGAGAGCCTCGTCGTATCTCTTTAGTTTGGCCAGGAGACTCCCCTTATCCAACATCGCATTAATGAAGGTTGGATTAATTCTTATGGCCTCATCGAAGGCTTCCAGGGCCTCGTTATCCCTATTCAATTTGACCAGTATATTTGCTTTATTAAACCATATATAGTCGCGTTTCGGCTCTATCGCCAATGCCTTATTTATTGATTCGAGCGCCTCGTCGTCTCTATTCAACTGAACCAAGGCATTTGCCCTTCCGCTCAGCGCATGAACATCATTCGGGCTTGTCTCCAAAACCTTATCAAAGCACACCAATGCATCACTGTACCTCTTAAGTACACTCAGTGCATTACCCTTGTTATTCCAGGCACGGGCAAATCCAGGGTCGGCATTAATGGCTTGGTTGTAATATTCAACGGCCTCCTCGTATTTACCCTCGGTAGCCTTATTATTTCCGAAATTGTATAGTTTAACTGCGTCTTCCGTACCAGGTGACGTCTGTACAGACTCTCCGGCATATAACAACGGTGGGAATGCGGGTCCGACGTTGAACAAGACAATTATTATGAAAAGCAGGCAACACCTGTGCGGTGCAAGCATCATGGTCATATTATCCACTGTCATAGTCATTACCTTCCCCTATCAAAGTACTACGGCTTAACCCTTACTGGCAATATTGGGGTCTATCTCCAGTGCCTTGGCCGTGCATTCTTTTGCCTCGTCCCGCTTGCCCATAACGTCAAGCAGATTGCCCTTGGCATACCATGCCTTGGCCGATCCGGAATCTATGCTGATCGCCCTGTCATAGGCCCCGACGGCCTCGGTAAATCTACCCAAGGCACGCAAGACATCGCCTTTTTTAATCCACGCCTCAACATATCTTGGGTCAATTCCCAATGCCCTATCATAAGCCCTTAATGACTGGACATATCTATGCAGTCCAAAAATGGAATCCCCCTTGTTTAGCCAAGCTTCCGCATTATATCGAGACTTGCTATCCTGTTTCATTGCTTGGTCAACCATATCCAGTGCAATCTTATACCTATATAAGCCGTTCAGGGCACGAGCCTTGGCGTTTAACATCTTGATCCCCCCGATGCTCGGTATTGATGTATCATTAATAAGCTCGTCCTCTTTTTTGTCCTGTTTTATCACCTGTTTCCGCCGCTTAGGAAAAAATCCAGAACTCTCTTCGGCAGGAGGTTCCGACGCCTTGGCAATAAACACCAATGCATCCTTGTACTTACCCTGGTCAATCAGAACCGTAGTCTTGCCTAAAATTGGCTTGGCACCCATTGGGTTAATATCCAGCGCCCTATTAAGATGTTCAATTGCATCCCCGCTTTTGCCCATCTTATGCAGTACTACGGCCTTATCTGTTAATGCATCGACGTCCTTCGGGTTGATCTTTAAAATTTCATCAAAGCACGTGAGGGCCTCATTATACCTCGATAAATCAGTCAATGCCTCGCCTTTGTTAGCCAAAGCCGCCGAGTCTGTAGGATAAATCTCCAAAACTTTATCAAAACATACCAAGGCCTCGTCCATCCTGTCCATTTCCTTCAAGAGGATGCCTTTACCTAACCACGGACCAGTCAGCTTCGGGTTCTCTTCGATGGCCTGGTCGTAACGAGCAAGCAACTCCCTTCTCCTTCTCTCCCCTTCCTCAGTGTCTGCCGCCACACCCACGCCTCCCAAAAAGCCTATGCGTACACCCATGACGGTCAACTCATCTGCAATTTCAGGGTATATTCCCAAGGCCATTTCGAAGGATGCAGTGGCCTCTCCCTCCCTCCCCAGCCCAACCAGGGCATTTCCTCTATCGATCCAAATCTGGGCTACATCATTCCTGATCTCAAGTGCTTTATCAAAATATTCCAGCGCCCTCTCGTATTTTGCCTGCGCCAACATAACCTCTCCCTTGGCATTGAGCGTCCACACGTCTTCAGGATAATACTCCAGGAACTCCTCAATACAAGCCGATGCCTCTTCAGTCTTACCCATCTTAATCAAGGCCATAGCCTTGTTGTTCCACCCTTGTGAAAGGCTCATGTCAATCTCAATTACTTTATTAAAACACTCTACGGCCTCTTCGTTTTTATTCAGCCTCATCAAGGCTATCCCCTTGCCGTTCAATGCGTTAACATTATGAGGGTCCAGCTCCAGTACCTTATCAAATGATTGGACGACCTCTCTATACACCCCTTGTGCACTGTAGGCAACGCCTTTGTTGTACCACGCCAACACGTTCTTCTCATCGAGCAGTAACACCTCGTCAAAACAATTGATGGCGTCTTCCCACTTATGCAATTTAAGCAATGCGACACCCTCATTACCTAACGACTTCGTATCCTGGGGATTAATCTCATGTGCCATACTAAATGACGTTACGGCCTTTTCGTATTCACCCAGCCCACTTTGAGCTAAACCCTTATTATACCAAGCCTCGTAGAGCGTCGGATATATTCGTATGGCCTTTGTGAAAAAATCCAAAGCCTCCTCATATTCACCCCTTTCATTCAGTTTTAACCCTTCTTTGAGCCATTTTTCTGCGTACCTTCTGGCAGTCCGTCTGGTATCTTCATTATCCCCATAAATCTCAACTACCGCATTAAAGCATTCCAACGCCTCGGCATTTTTACCCAGCCCCATCAAGGCCATTCCCTTGCCGCTCCACGCATCAACACTGGAAGGGTCCAGTTCCAGCACCTTGTTGAACGATTTGATCGCTTCTTTATCATTATCTTGTGCGCTGCTTACAATACCTTTAATATACCACGCCAAGACGTTTTCCTCATCAAGCGAGAGCACCCCGTCAAAACAACCGACGGCCTCATCCCACTTGTGTAATTGAAGCAAAGCAAGCCCCTTGTTACTTAACGCCTTGATCTCCAGAGGGTCAAGCTTATGTGCCATGCTGAAAGACACTATGGCATCTTCATACTCACCCAGCTCACTTTGAACCAGGCCATTGTTATACCAGGCATCATAGAGTGTTGGATTTGATCGTACGGCCTTTGTGAAAAGGTCTAACGCCTCACGATACTCACCCTCTTTACTCAGCGCCAACCCCTCCCTTAGCAACCGCTCCGTATGTTCCTTGGTATATACCTTAGTATCTTTGCGAATTGCGCCCCCGGTGGGGGATGATACCTTCCCTCTTGCAGCCTCCTGTCTATACGGTTGAGCCGAAGCGACAACCGGACACCAACCCAAATGAAGCAGTGTCGTCACTATCAGGAGATAAATCATACCTTGGCCCCCTCCGTCAATTCTCTGGCCCTGTCGACGGCTTCTCCTTTCGTGCAAATCTTGCCCTCAAGTTGTTCATCGTAAATCTGTGTAAGGATTTTGGCAAAAACAGGGCCGGGTGTCAGCCCCATGGCAATGAGGTCGTCTCCCGTGAGCAGACGAAGCGGCTTCAGTTCTTCTTCCCTAAATTTTTCACGCATGTGCTGACAGAAATTATAATCGCTGAGGTTGCCGGAGCTGGCAAGGGCGTCCACCCTGCAAACCTCTGCAAGCAGAGGGTAATCCTCGTGGGACAGCAGCCTCTTGAGTTTACTTATCCGCATCTTCCGCGCATCCTTAAGGGCAAGGTGCTTTTTGACCAGCCATTTTATCGTCTCCTTCTCCTCCTTAGAGGTCTTAAGGCGGTCACAAATCTCTCCGGCCATTTCTGCCCCCACCGATTCGTGCAGGGGATACCGTATCCTCCCGTCATTTTCTTCAACGGTCACGGGCTTGGCAACGTCATGGAGAAGCGCACCCATTACAAGCACCCACGAAGGTTTCTTTAGATACGACACTGTAAGGATGGTGTGAACAAATACGTCACCTTCAGGATGGAGATTCTCCGGTTGTTCCACACCTTTCATGGCGGTAATTTCCGGAAGGATGTGCCCCAAAATACACAACTCATCAAGCAACTGAAGTCCCCTTTTTCTGTTATCATCCAGGAGTATCTTCTGCAGTTCCTCGCGTATCCTCTCCCAACTCACACCCAGGACCTTCCGTGCAAGTTCTTTGACGACCTCTCTGGCCGATTCCTCTATTTCATAGCCGAAACGGCTGGCAAACCGCACGGCACGTATCATGCGAAGATAGTCTTCACAAAACCTTTGATAAGGGTCTCCAACAGCGCGCACAAGCCTCAGCTTAATATCTCTCTGACCGCCGACAAAATCCAGCAATTCGTCCTTTACAGGGTCATAGAACATACCGTTAATAGTAAAATCTCGCCTGCGGGCATCCCCTTCCGGGTCAACAAAGCTTACGCTGTCAGGATGACGACCGTCCGAGTAGGGACCTTCAGTGCGAAACGTGGCTATCTCAAACTGAAAACCGTCGGCTACCACTATGACCACCCCGAACTGTACCCCTACGGGTATAGTCTTTTTAAAAAGGTTCATCACCTCCTCCGGACGCGCACTGGTGGCTATATCATAGTCTGCGGATTTTATGCCCATAAGCATGTCACGGACACAACCACCTGCGAAAAGGGCCCTGTGGCCCTTCTCCTGAAGGCGCCTTACCAGATCAGTCGCCGTTTTCCTCTTTATCTCCTGATGGTTCATACTCTAGGTTACCCAGCTACGTCCAGCCCTTTAACTAGGGACTTGAACTGTCTACCCCTGTCCTCAAAATTAACGAACATATCGTAACTGGCGCAGGCGGGAGAGAGTAATACGGTATCGCCCCTTTGGGATACGTTAACGGCAGACCTCACGGCCTCCTCCAAGGACGAGGCAAAGAGGATTTGCGGGGTATCCCTTCCACCCTTCGCCGTAGCAATCAATTCTCCTATCTTTTGCGCGGTTTTCCCAATAAGTATAACACATTTCGTGTGTTTCGCACACTCCTCGGCAAAACCGTCAAACGGGGTTCCCTTGTCGTAACCGCCTGCAATAAGCACCAACGGGCCTTTAAAGGACCTGAGACCGGCAATGGCCGATTCAGCAGTGGTGGCGATTGAATCATTGTAGTAATGCACCCCGTCTCTATCACAAACGAACTCCAGCCTGTGCTCAAGTCCGGAGAACCCTCTCAACGCCTTATCAATATGCTCGCGTCTTGCACCCATTAAGAAGGCCGCGCAGGAGGCGGCAAGGATATTTGCCACGTTGTGCGCACCGGGTAGCTTAACGTCCGGAAGGCACGATACAATCACCTCACCAGGCCCTCCCTCACCGAGACGCATATGAACATTACCGTTCTCTAAGAACGTACCGCGTTTAATGGCATCCCTAGTGCTAAACCAAAAGACCTTTGCCTTGGTCTCACGGGGCCATTTCCTCAGCTCCTGGTCATCAAGATTCAGGATACAGTAGTCCCCAGGATTTTGGAACCGGATTACGTTCTTTTTCGCCTCCATGTACTCGGCGTAGGTGCCGTGCCGGTCAAGATGATTCGGCACGACGTTCGTCACAATGCAAACATGAGGGGACATCTTTAATTTCCTTAAATCCTCCAGCTGGAAACTGGAAAGTTCCAATACGACAGGGTCGTCCGGCCCTATCTCATCTATACGTTCAAGGAGCGAATACCCGAGACCAATATTGCCCCCAACCCACACCCTGCGCCCCTGGCATCGAAGCATCTCGCCAACGAGGGCGGTAGTCGTTGACTTGCCTTTCGTTCCCGTCACCCCCAATATGGCCGCACGACACATCTTGAAAAACAGATTCATCTCCGTCTCAAGGGGGACATTATTCTCCCTGGCTATTTGTAAAAATTTGGAGTCCTTCGGTACGGCGGGGTTCACCATCACCATATCCACATCTTTAAAGTCTGTCTCCCTGTGACCTCCGAGGTGGAACTCCAATGGTAGCCCATCCAGCGTGGTCAGGGAGGAGGCCAACTGTGCCTCGGTCTTGAGGTCGGTAACAATAAGCCTGGCACCACGGTGCACCAAGAAGCGGGCAAGACCGGCGCCCCCCCCGAAGAGGCCCAGGCCCATAATCGTTATCTTCTTATTCTTGAGGATGTTGTCGTCCATCACCTGAAACCTCTGCAAAACTCTGCATCCGCCTTAGGCGGATCATTCTGAGGAAGCAAAGTGATCGAAGAATCTCTGGTGTAGCGTGCGAGTTTATCTCGCACGTTTAACGTGCCAGACAAGCTGGCACGCTACAAAAAACAGATTCTTCGCTTCGTTCAGAATGACAACATGATGTTAGGAGACTTCTACAACAGCCTCCACGTGTTGTCACCGTCTATTATCTACCACCCGTGATATGTCCCGTCTCATCCTGACAACTGCGTCCTCTACGGCCTTCTCCCAGTCTTTCTCTCCGTGTTTCATTTTCCAAGATTGTTCTTTATACGCAAATGTTATTGCGCGCGAGGAGCTTACAATGGCTCCGTAGCCGTCTGCGTTAAAATAATGACGCATATCTTCCGCCTCTGCGCCCTGTGCGCCGTAACCCGGCACCAAAAAGAAGGCCCTGGGCATAAGACGCCTGAGGCGTCTGCCCAAGACAGGTGCACCTGCGGCCACTACGGCGCCCACTGCACTGTATCCCGATTTACCCACGAGACCGCTGCCCCAATCATTCACTTTCCTAGCCACAAGTTCGCACAGCCTCTCTGCGCCACAACGCCTGTCCTGGAAGTCCTTGGAAGACGGGTTAGTACTCTTGACCAAGATGAAGAGTCCTTTATTATAAACCTCTGCCGCCTTGAGAAACGGCAAAACACTATCCCATCCAAGATATGGGTTCAGAGTAACGGCATCAACTCCGTATCCTTGAGCGGTAAGGCCGTCTATATCTACCTCGCCCAAGTGTGCCTGGGCATACGCCTCCGCCGTGTGCCCTACGTCGCCGCGTTTTATGTCGCCGATTACAAGAAGCCCTCTTTTTTGGGCAAGGTGAACGGTCTTCAGGTAGGATTCAATACCATGCGGGCCCAGGGCCTCATAAAAAGCAATCTGAAGCTTTACCACACCCACATGCGGAGATACGATGTCTAATATGCGGTGGTTAAATTCAAGTACAGAACGGCTGGCCCCTCTGAAGTTTCTCCCGTAACGCTTGAAATTCCTGACCTTTATCTCAGACGGCAGCAATTGGAGCTGGGGGTCTAGGCCCACTACTACCGGGCTTCCCTTCTCTTTAAGCACCTCTATAAGACGGTCACTGAAACTGTTCAAAGTCCGCTTCAGAGTTCAAAGAAGTTTTGTATTATCTTCGGCCCCACTTCAGTCAGGAAAGACTCTGGATGAAACTGCACCCCCTCCAGCACATATTCCCTGTGCCTTATACCCATGATTTCATCCTCGTCCGCCCTTGCCGTTATCTCGAGACAATCAGGGATACTCTCCTCGTCCACTATAAGAGAATGATATCGTGTGGCCTCAAAGGGATTGCACAATCCTTTGTAAACACTCTCCCCGTCATGGTGTATCATGGAGGTTTTCCCATGCATCAACCTCCTGGCCCTTACCACCTTGCCGCCAAATACGTATGCTATACATTGATGCCCCAGGCATACACCCAATATAGGCACCTTACCGGAAAAGTGCTTTATAACATCGTTGGAGATACCACTTTCCTTCGGTGTGCATGGACCGGGAGAGATAATTATGTGCCTGGGCGACTTTTCTTCAATTTCTTTAAGGGTAATCCTATCGTTCCTAAATACCTCTACCTCCTTACCAAGTTCCCCCACACACTGAACCAGGTTATAGGTAAAGGAATCATAATTGTCTATTACGAGTACCAACTTAACCCCTGTCCGCAAAGACATTACCTGTCGTATAATTATCCCGATACTATCAGAAAAACTTCTGGATTCAAAGGGAAATTGGAGGAGAGGAGCGTCTAAAGGATAGATTACCGGCTTAAACTACGAGGATTAGGAACCCGACCTTCGTTCAACAATACATGCTAAGATGAAAAGTCGGCAGGGTCATGCTTGAGAAATCACATTACGATCGTGGTTTCTTAAAACTCAACCTTTTGGTATGTTCGTACACCCGCACTTTACAACCGCGGGGGAGAAAAGATTTTCTCCCGAATAACCTGGCCGGAAGGAACACCTTAGGAAGTGCTATTGGGTAACAATGGATCTTCTGTACTGCTGTATATAATATCGGACACACTCATCTCTATTATTTCATCCATTGCTTTTTCCATCTCACGAGAATCTGCCTCATCCTGACTATTTGTCACGTCAGCCGGACTATCTGCCACCACTCCCGTATTGCTGTAGATAATATCGGATGCCTCTATCTCCAGCACCTCGTCTCTAGGGTTGTCGGCATTCTTGCCTGCACTACTGTACAAAACGTCTGCTCGTACAATTTCTGTCGCCTCCTCCGGCGTGGCACGGGAGCTTTCATCAACTCTCAAGTCCGGAACGGAGACCGTGTAATTGAAATTATCGAGGTCCGCAGCGGCAACAACCTTACCATTTCCCGATTCCTTGGCCTCGCTCAAGACACCCTTACTTAACTTTGGAGTCAATTCGCCAGTGGACTCGCTGGCTCGAATCACGCCATCCGCATAAGCAAACTGTCTACCATTTGTTGTCCCTGCGAGAAACTCCTCATCTGTTCCGACAACAAGGTCTTCTGCCTTGACCACCTCAATACCGCCATTGGTCAAGAGATCCACTTCTCCACCATTAGTAACTGCCATCTTTCTCTTAATAGCCTGTATGCCTTTATTAGAAGCAACGTACTCTTTACAGTACGATTCTTTCTCCTTTATCAGCTTATCGACAATGGGAATACCTGAGACCAGCTCCCTGCAGGCCTCGTCTGCAGCCCTGGCCATATGAAGTTTGCGGACATTAAAAGTGTTTTGAACGGAGGCGGCAACCAAATCTATAGGACTAAACGCCATACTAAACTTATTATCTCGTCTCACTTCTTTTGCCAGGAAGAATTCACTGCCGTCTTTACCGGATACACATTTTACAGACAGCCCAACAGCCACCTGCGTATAAAGTAATAAATACTTGGCACTATGGTTGGTCATTTTCCCGTACATTACTGCATCTACACCCAGAGCCGCAGCAAGGTCACGAGGGTCCGCATTGTAAAGCTTCTCAGCGTTGGTTATGCCTAACTCCTGTAATACGGTATCCGTTTCTATGAGGCTCAGAAGCTCAAACTCCCTCAGTGACATGTAGGCAAAGAAGGATTTTCTCAATCTGTTGGCATATGTCCAGCTCCAGTTATCCTCTTCTCCACCGTCACGGCCGGTAACTGGTACCCAGTTTAGCTTAAAGTTCCCTCCCTCAAGGTTTTCAAACGGTAAAACGGCAATTCTCTTGGGTGGGTCTTCGAAAAACGACGGAGAACACCTCAGGTTGCCCTGCTTCGGGTCAAATTGCAACGTCCTGTCCAGTGAGGTCTTTTTCCCATAAGTCCCGTTTTCTTCTTCCTGTTGATAGAATGGGTCGTCGTTACTCGAAATAAGGTCGTGATTTTGCGTGGCACAACCAGCAAAGAAGAATAGGATTAAAGGAAAGAGAAACGACAGGCTGATTTTCATTACAACATTTACCCCCTAACAAAGGTGTTTAGATATAGGCCCCGCCTAATTTAGATTGCTACCAAGTATATATAGAACAAAACGTCAATGTCAACAATAAAATTCATAATTTTCACCTTAATCATCTACAAGTCACGGAAAGGACGGGACTTAAGAATAGGGTAATGTAAGAATATATCCGGGAGTCGTCTATGTTAAGGACAGGCCCACCCAAATAACGGTATGTCTCCATCGTAGGCGGACCGGGCGGGGTGCCTTCGGCGTGACAGCGTGACAGACCTACCCAGAACGAACCTCTGGTATATGCCTGTTAAAACTGCCGTATCTACCCTGCCTATTGACGGAGGGAAGGAAGGTGTAATCCCACCCTGTCGCAAATATTATTTAAGGAAGACCAACCGCCCCCATCTTACAAACAGTTAAGCAAGTTGTTACAGTACGCCTAGTTAGAATGCTAAGGGTTCTATATTTTTACGTTCACAGAGGTCTTGTCTTGACATAACATGTTTTTGTGATATAGTTAAGGTATAAAACGCGGGGTAGAGCAGCCTGGTAGCTCGTCGGGCTCATAACCCGGAGGTCGTGGGTTCAAATCCCACCCCCGCTACCATATCTTGATTTTGCTTCTCGCAACAAGGCACAGGGTGAAAGTCTATTTTACCTTCTTTACCAACTATACCCGTGATATTCAATCCCTGAGATTCTCTAACATAACTACCTAAGCTTAGTAGGCTGTTAGAAGTGTTATTCCCATCTCGATTGCACCAGAACCCTGCAGTATTTAACCTTGCCTTTCTTACTTTTGAGAAAAAGACGTCCGCACGGGTCCTTCGCTTCGCTCAGAATGACAACGTGGGCGTTACGAGGCTTTTTCAGAACCCTCAAAAGATACCTGTTCCGGGATTATGGCATTATGAGCACTCCTCGCGTGGCGATTATCACGGGAGCAACAAGGGGTGTAGGCAGGGCTTGCGCCCGGACCTTCTCCGCCACCGGCTATAATGTAACTCTGTTCGGACGAAATTCGGACCTCCTCAACAAAATAGTGGAGGAGATAAAAGAACGGAGTGGAAGGGTCCTTGGTGTAAAAGGAGACGTGCGCAATCCCAGTGACGTAAGAGACGCAGTTGAGAAAACGCTTAGAAACTTCGGACACATTGATGTCCTGGTAAATAATGCCGGTGTAGGCTACGGTCTTATACCCTTAACTGAGTTTTCGGACAAACAGTGGCACGAAACTATAGACACCAATCTAACGGGTGTATATTATTTCACCAAGGCCGTAATCCCCGCGATGAAGCCCCGCAGGTCGGGCATAATAATAAATATATCGTCCGGGGCGGGAAGGCACGGCGTAGGCGGCCTCTCGGCGTACTGCGCATCAAAATTCGGCGTGATTGGACTTACCGAGAGCGTTGCAGAGGAAGTAAAGCAATATGGAATCAAGGTCGTAGCCCTCTGTCCGGGCGGCATTAATACAGAGATGCACAGGGCTATCTTCCCCGAGCACGAACCGGAAGGGTTGCTCACTCCCGAAGAGGTTGCCCAAAAGATACTCTCCCTATCAGACCCCGATGACGGTACGCGTTCAGGTACGTCGGTGCACATCCACAAAAGGTATTAATAGTTACGAAAGGGTACGGATCTGCGCCTCGAGGTGCGGACGACAAGATTACTACCATTCTTGCCAGAGAAATAGAATCCGTGGCAGACCCATTCTTTGAAAATATAAGACTCAAAAACACCGAGAAGGAGCGGCGAATACTGTCTGATTACGCAACCCTCAGCTCGGACGGGCTTCGGAGGAGACCGGAGAGAGAGGACGATCTGCGAGGCTCATTTTCACGCGACGCCGACCGTATACTCCATTCCAGAACGTACACCAGATACATAGACAAGACCCAGGTCTTCTATCTCGTCCCTCATGACCATATTACTCACCGTGTGCTCCATGTCCAACTTGTATCCAAGATATCCAGGGTAATCGGGCGCACCCTGGGGCTAAACGAAGACCTGACAGAGGCCATAGCGCTTGGTCACGACCTGGGTCACTGCGCCTACGGTCACGACGGCGAAGATTATTTATCGGCATTGTGCCTGAAGCACGGTATTGACAGGTTCGTGCATTCAGTCCAGGGTGTCCGCTTCATGGACAGGATTGAATGGGAAGGAAAGGGCATGAACCTGACACTGCAGGTGCTTGATGGCATCCTCTGCCATGACGGTGAGAGCGACCAGCTTACTCTTACGCCGCACCGCAGTAAGACCTGGGAAGATCACGAAAGGGAGTTGAAAGAAAAGACGCTTAAAGGAAGACATGCAGGGCTCTTTCCAATGACACTCGAAGGGTGCGTGGTCAGACTGGCGGACAGCATCAGCTACATAGGGCGGGATATAGAAGACGCCGTCACCATAAAACTTATCAAACGAGAGGAAATCCCCAAGGACTGCATTGACGTCCTGGGCATAGACCCCAACAAGATAGTGGCCACACTGGTAAATACCCTGGTAAGGGATTTAATCAGAAACAGCCTGGACAAAGACTTCATAACCTTCAGCAAGCCCATCTCCGAGGCATTCATAAAATTAAAGAACTTCAATTACAAGAACATCTACCTTAACCCCAGGATAAAGACACAGTCTGAAAAGATAAAGGAAATCTTCGGCTTTATGTTTGAATCATTTCTGAAACACGCAGAGGAGGGCAGAAAAGAATCCCGCATTTTTAAAGACTTTTTACGTGAGATGAACGAGGATTACATACGCAACACTCGGCCGGCAGAAAAGGTCAGGGACTTTATTGCCGGCATGACGGACGACTACTTTATATACTGCTTCAAGGAATTGCCATCAAAGCCCGAAGGGCTTACACTGCCCGAACCCTTCGGATACATAATCCCTTAAGAATTAAGATAAAACCAACGGCTGGAGAAGAGAACCCATGGACACAACGGATATATTCAAACACAAAGGAAAGTTCTTTGAGATACTGCAAGAGACGGAAAAATCACAATCAGGCGTGATGACCCTGGGTGTGGGGCGGGACACCGGCGCCGGGGATTCACACCCCGGCGACCAGATTATTTACGTGGTCGAAGGCAAGGCGTTTGTGCGTGTAGGAGAAGGTGAGACTGTGGCCGGCCCAGGAACACTGCTTACCATCCCTGCAGGTGTCCACCACTACGTAAGGAATGAGGGTGACGTGCCATTATTCATACTGACGGTATATGCCCCAAGGGCCTACTGAGAACCCTTTAGAGTCCCTTTCAGCGCCCCTATTACCTCTTCGGGTGCAGGCCGCTCCATAACGTTCGGTGTCACCTTCACCCAGCGTACTACACCCTGTTTGTCTATGACAAAAGTTGCCGGCCTTGCGATGTCCCCGCCGCCGTGTCCGTCCGGGTGTATCACCCCATACCGAGAGATAACCTGACATTTAGAGTCGGATAGCAGCGTAACGTCAGAAGTAAGTTTTTTCCCCCTAAAAACCTTCAGCGATTCAATACTGTCTGCGCTGACGGCCACCAACCTCGCCCCCAACTCCTTAATACTCGACATCCTTTCTCCAAGACCTTGGAGTTCTGCACTGCAGGTCGGTCACCACACGCCACGATAGAATACCAATATAACATTTTCTTTCCCGTGAAGACTTGACAGGACAAACTCTTTGCCATCGGAGTCGGGTAGGCTGAAATCCGGGGCCTCATTGCCAACCGTCGCCCCAATATGGGCCTCCGGAAGCGATGCCCAACCAAAACGCAGGTAGATAAACCCCACTGCCACGGCCAACGTAAGTACCAGCGCCGTAACGGTCCAAGTTGAATACCCCCGCCTGAACTGTATTAATGCCCATGCTACAGCCACAAGCAGGATAATAAGATTGGGCAAGGACGTGTTCCTCACCCAGGGGACCTTGAGGAACAAAAAATAAGTCGCAGGCCCGCCTATCAAGGCGAGAAAGACGGGAGCCAGACATATAATTCTTGACTTCATACTGTGGTCAGCTAAAACTATAAATTAAGACCTCTGCAAAATCCTGGACTTACGTCCATCACATCTCCGAACGCAGGGGTGCGATTTATCGCACCCGCCAGGGGGATCTTCTATGTAGGGACAGACCTTCAGGTCTGTCCGACACAGACAGGTCTAAAGACCTGTCCCTACAATAAACCAAGCCCCTACAAAAGATTTAAGAAAGAATCTCTTTTAATCTGAAAGGTAACGTACATTACACTCTTTTGGAGGTCTCATATTAATACAAATTATTTGCCACTAGCCTTTCTCTGGCGCCTCTTGAGTATATATTTTTTCCTGTTCAGTCTATGCTTCTGTTTTCCCTGAAAACCTGCCGCCATAAATGTCTCCTTTAGGACAAACTAAAAATGTGAATTTACCACAAATTCAGTAAGTAATTCAACGCCTAGCGGACCTCGGTAGAAAAGGCCTTTTGCCGCAGCTCGTCCGCCTCCTTCACCAGCCTTTCTTTTGTCTCCGCCAAGGGTACAAACTCCTTCTTCCTCAATTTAAAACTCAGGACATGGTTATCTTTTATATTCATAGGCACTGCTACGTCCGAAAATAAGTCCAAAGGAAATACCTGATAATACGGCGGACTTACTTTTGCGTATACCGTTTCCCTGTCGTATTCGAGCTTACCGTCGGCATCTCTTTTCTCTATCACAATCTTCCGGGTACCATAGTAAACAAATTCCATGTCCACGGGGCTCTCACCAATCAGTTCGTCATCAACGAACACCTGCGCCCCCGGGGGGTCGGTCTTAATGGTGAGCGTCCTTGTAACACAACCAAGGCCGCCGAAGGCAAGCGCCGTACATACACAAAGACACATGTACCTATTCAAGAAAGATGACATGGGCCTCGAGGGTCTCCAGGTCGAGAACGGCAATGGACGGCCTGCCGTAAAGCCACCCGCCGCACTCTCCAGGGTTAATGAATAGCGGCTTGCCGCCGTTTATCTCCGGCTCATGGGTATGGCCGGATATAACCACATCAGCCTTCTCTTTGAGATTCTCCCGCACCCGCTCTAAATAATGTGTTATCAGGATGTTCCTGCCGTTAAGCTCAAACAAAAACGGGGCCTCATGCACCTCACTGCAAAGTCCCTTTAGGCCCTGTTTCTCACCGTCGTTATTTCCGTACACGCCGACCAGTCGTATTCCCGGTTTCTGCAGCTCCTTAAGTGCAAACGGCGCCACGTAGTCCCCTGCGTGTATCATACACTCCACGCCGTGGACCTTAAACATCTCCAGGGCCTTCCGTATCATAGGTACGTTATCGTGCGAGTCTGCTAGTATTCCTACCTTCACAGTCTCAATCGGTAAAATGAGCTCTTGGCAAAAATTGGTTTGGCATGATGCCCCTGGCTGAGATCTGCCTTTGCCGCCGCAATACAGGGCAAAACAAAATCCGCCGGAGGCGGATAAAAACTGGCGGAGAGGCCGGGATTCGAACCCGGGGAGGGAGCAATTACCCCCTCAATGGGTTAGCAACCCACCGCTTTCAGCCGCTCAGCCACCTCTCCTAGACGGATTATAACTACTTGTCGGAACAGGGTCAACAGAAAACGATGCCCTAAGAATTTCTGCTAAAATATCTATGAAGACCTCTAAAAACCTTGTAAAGTTGTCATTCTGAGGGAGCAAAACGACCTAGGAGTCTCTAATGTAGCGTGCGAGCTCGCTCGCACGTGAACGTGAAAGCAGGCTATCACGTTAAATAAACGTTGGAGCAAGCTCCAACGCTACACACCGGATTTTCGTCTTAGCGAATCCGCCTTAGGCGTAAAGTGAAACGGTGAGACTTCTGAAAAACTCAATTAAATTGCCATTTTGAGATGTAGTGGTCGAGCTTGCTCGACTTGATAGTAACAAGTGTACGCAGAGTAAACTCTGCCACTACAATCATACATATAATACAAACCCACTTTTAGGTAGGGTTTTTCCGCCCAAAACGGATTAAAAAATGAGTCAACTAGGTGACTTTTGCAGAGGTCTCACGGTAGACAACGAAATTTATTTCGTTGATTCGACGACCGTAAAGGTCGTTGTCTACCAGTAGATTCTTCTCTGCCTTAGACGGACCAGAATGACGACATCGTACGAGGAGGTTTTCGCCAGGTCTCTTATGGCTTATCACCCCTTATTTAGGGCGAGGATTACCTTGCAGGAGTACTCAAGGGCTGATGTGCAATGAAGAGTTTCCTCAAGAGTCTTACCCACGGCAAAACTGCCGTGCCCCCTGACCATCACCACCGGCACCTTCATAAGCGTCCTGGCAACTGCCTTGCCTACCTCTTTAGACCCCACAGACCTGACCACTTTATCCGTGCCCACTACGGGCACCTCCCCCAGCAGTATCAAGCCCTCCGCATCGAGCGGCTGTATCTTCTTCTTGACCAGAGAGAGGGCTATTGCGTTGGGAGGATGCGCATGGATGATGGCCTCCGCACCGGTCATCTCATATATCTCCCTGTGGACGGGATATTCCTTAGACACCTTAACGTGTCTGGCTGGGCCTTTACCGATGTAGGGGACCTTTATCACATCACCCTTCTTTAAATCTCCCAGCATTGCGGAATGGCGGGTGATGAACATGTCGTCTCCCTTCACGAGGCTTGCGTTACCGCCGTGGGAGGTGATGAGCCCCAGGTGAAGGAGTTGTCGGCCAATGCGCTGGAAGTCCTTAAGCATAATATCGAACCGATAATTATGAATAATCTAAGCCGCCTCAACGGCAGTGTCATCTCTGCGGCTCTATAATGACCTTGACGGACTCCCTGCCCTCGGCAACGAGCTTGAAGCCTTTGCCGGTCTCGGCGAGTCCTAATCGGTGTGTAATCATATCATGTACGGGCACCCTGCGGGCGCGTATCAGTTCTACGGCCTGTACGATATCCGCCGGTGCGGCACCGTACGAGGGCATTACCGTTATGGAATTGCGCCAGAAGTCGTTGATGGGGATTGACAAGCTGACGCCAGGTTCTGTGGGTGCAAAACAAAGGACTGTACCCCCGCGGTCCACGGACTTCAGCGCCTGGTTAAAGGCAGGAAGTGCACCGGCACAGACAATTACCGTGTCGGCAAGCCTGCCGCCATTTACCTCCCTCAGCCGGGCCGGCACGTCTTCTGCGGCGTACATGACGGCATCTGCGCCAAACTTCCTGGCCATCTTGAGACGGTACTCACTTAAATCAGTGGCTACTATCCGTCCGGCACCCAGTGCACGGGCAAGGGCTATATGAAGAAGCCCTGAGATACCGCTGCCCATGACCAGCACGCTCCTCCCCGGTTGTAAGTGCGCCACCCTTTGCCCCCTAACGACGCACGCAAGCGGCTCGATAAACGAACCATCCTCAAACGACATCTCGTCGGGCAGGACGAAGACCCCCCTGTCAATGTTTATCTCCGGCACGCGTATGTATTCGGCAAAGCCACCCGGGTCAAAATTGGTGGTGTGCAGGGTATCGCATGCGGTGTGATTGCCGTTAAGACAGTAGTGACACGTATTGCAGGGGACGTGATGCGACACAAACACCCTGTCGCCCTTTTTGTACCGCTCCGCCCCCTCTCCAACCTCAACCACCTCTCCCGTAATCTCATGTCCGAGTATGATTGGCGCCCTTTTGATGCGGTACCACTCCATTACATCGCTACCGCAGATGCCGCTGGCCACCACCTCCACCAGCAGTTCGCCGGAACCAATCCTGGGGGTCGGCCTCTCCTCCAGCCTCACGTCCTTGTTGTTGTAATATACCGCTACGCGCATGTATGTCGCTAAAGAATGATTATGATTAAGAATTGGTGCATCTCGATGCACCCTACGACTAAATAAACAAGTAAGGCAGGGCTCGTAGCCCTGCCTCACCATTGTTTTTTAAATATTAAGTGTTGCAGATTTTATTACGTCTCCGATGCTACTACTTCTTTGCCGCTCTTGACCGCATTGAAGATGTCGTTGGCCTCCCGGGCAGTGGCCTTTTTGTGGATAATGGCGTGCAGCGCCTTGGCCATGGCAACCGGGTGGTCATGCTGCCAGATATTCCTTCCCAGGTTTATGCCTATGGCACCTTTTTGCATACCGTCGTAGACGAACTCGAAGACTGGGAGCTCTGTATCGAACTTGGGTCCACCGGCTATAACTACCGGGACCGGGCAACCGTTAGTAACCTTATCAAAATCCTCGCACCAATACGTCTTTACCACCTTTGCGCCCAGCTCCGCAGCAATACGGCAGCACAGGGCCAGATAGCGGGCATCCCTCTTTTCCAGCTCCTTGCCGACGGCGGTAACGGCCATCACCGGGATGCCGTACTCTTCACACTCATCCACAAGCTTACTGAGATTCAACAGCGTCTGACGCTCATAATCGCTGCCCACAAAAACAGATATGCCAACCGCAGCGGCATTAAGTCTGACAGCCTCTTTCACCGACGTGGTCAGCCCTTCGTTGGCAAGGTCCCCGCCAACGACGCTGGTTCCCCCTGACACGCGGAGGATTACCGGCTTACTCTTGAGAGGGTCTATGCACGAACGCAGCACACCCCTTGTTACAAAAAGCGCATCGGCAAACCTGATTATCGGCTTAATCGCCTCACCCGGCTTTTCCAGTTTACTCGTAGGCCCCAGAAAGTACCCGTGGTCTATAGGCATAAACATACAATGGCCGTCCGATTTTATAAGCTGCGCCAAACGGTTTTGCATTCCCCAATCCATCGCTACTCCTCCTTTTAATTACTTGCGGCCCCGACGAGGGATAACGCCGAGTCCGGCGTTATCCCCTTGCGGAAGGCACCATTCAGTAAATATCATTTCTCTGGTCGTACGATTAAATAGCCCTTATTTATCAACCAGTGGTGAAACTCATAGGTAGTATGTATACAAGCGGTTTGACATTTATTCCGTATATTCTGATACTCCTTGGAACCTTCCTGCCGGGCGTCCAGTTGAAGCTGTAACGGGCATTTTATGTCCTTACAATACTCTCTCCGCTTGTAGTCTACGTATCCAGTCAACGACATAACCTTACCTTTTAACTCGTGTGGATTTTTGTCAAACCCTGCAGATTCCCAAGCTTACAAGACTCCAATGGAGTGCGGATTAGGCAATTTTTACCACACAACCAAATTGGTGTCAACGTCAAAATGCCTTTGTGCCTTGACAGGTTGACTCTGTTGTTATAATGCTGCTATAATCTGGTCCGTCTGCTCATCTTTATAAATCGAGGACATTCCAACCTTGAACGAAACGGTACTCGACTGTCTGCATGGCCCAATAGAAAAATGGCTCACCTCCAACGAACTCAAATTACGCACGTCTTTAAGCGACAATCAGTTATATCAAGAACTTAGACGCATCCAGCAGGCTGGTTATCTGATTGACCACCACCCCCGCTATGGATACCGGCTTGTGGCAATCCCCGACCGCCTAGTGCCGGATGAGATACAGAGGGGGCTCAATACGCATATAATAGGACGCGAGATACTTACGTATGAAGAGATGGATTCCACTATGGACGTGGCCGAAAGGCTGGCAGAGAAGGGCGCCCGTGAAGGAACCACCATCTTCACGGAAAAACAGCGCCTGGGCAGGGGCAGGTCCGGACACCACTGGTACTGCCCAAGACACAAGGGCATCCTGATGACCACTATCTTGAGGCCACATATAAAAACCGACCGTATATGCCTATTAGCCGGAACGATAGCCGTGGCCGTGGCGGAAGCCATTCGCGATTTCCTAAACCTCCCTGCAGTGATAAAATGGCCTAATGATATCCTCGTTAACAACAAGAAGGTGTGCGGTATATTGGTTGAAGCGGCAACACCCAGAGGAAGAGAACCGTACTTCCTTGTAGGTATCGGGCTAAACGTAAATCTTACAAAGAGTGAACTGCCAAAAGACGTTATCTATTCCGTCACTTCATTACTCATAGAAAATGGCTCGCGCGTCAACCGCATTGACCTTGCAAGGGCGCTCCTAAGACAACTGGATAGGTGGTATACAGCCCTTAAGGACGAAGACTATAAGCGCATCAGGGAGAGATGGGTAGAGTTGTTTCCAATGATAGGGCGCAGAGTAAGAATACAGGAAAGGAATAACGAACATGTGGGTACGATAGTTAATTTATCAGCCAAAGGAGGCCTGATAATGGAGCTCGATGATGGCGTTCGTAAGTCATTCGGCGGGGAATGCCTGGTAATAAAGGAAACCATCGCATAGCCCATATCGTCCATGTCCGTATCGGCTCGCCTTTGAGGAAAAAAACTCGTCTTCAGCAAGTCCGTGATAAGACATAACTTAGCAACAACGTAGAACATGTGCTTTTCTGTTAATAATCCTTGACAAATAAAGCGCCTCGGCAATATAATTTCCCTATGAAAAAATGTGCCCTATTAATCCTTTACTCTGCCCTTACAGTCTGCCTCTTTTGCAGTTTTGCCCTCGCACAGGTAGAGATTGACGAGAAAAAGGTGAACCTGGGTAAGAAGAGACACTATGAGGCAGGCATGCGTGAGTACGGCATAAGTGGCGGCGTTGGATACGCTGGCGAGGACGAAGTCATCACGGATTTCATTGTAATGCCCAAAATGGGCCTCATCCTCGCCGACTTTGACGGGCCGGTACCGGGGGCCGTTGAGATGGACATGGAACTTATGGGAGGTATGTTCTGGAGGCCTGAACGGGCCGAAGAGGGTGCTTTTAACCTGCTGTTTACGTACAATTTTGAGACAGGAACGAAATTTGTACCCTTCTTCTCGGCAGGGGCCGGGGCATACTGGACAAATCTTGACGTAAACGAGCTCGGCTCCAGATGGAACGGCAGCCCTCAAGGAGGGTTGGGGGTAAAATATTTTCTAAACGACAGAGTTAACCTCAGCGCTATGGGCCGCATCAGACACATATCCAACGCAGGAACGGCCAGTCCAAACCGCGGTGTGGACAGCATGTTCATACTCTTCGGAATCAACTTCCTTCGCTAAAACAAGAAGATACTCCAGATAGTTTTCACTGCGTACGTTTTTGTTTCTCTAAGTATTTGCAAAACCCGCCCTTTGCTCATTAAACGTGCGAGCAAGCTCACACGTTACATAGCCCCAACGCATTCAAAACACCTCCAACGTGTAACCTCTGTATTTTAGTGAGCATACCGTCATGGCCTACCATCCGCCCCCTCCACATTGACACATTTTATGTAATCTGCTAGGCTTATACCTGCGCTTGTCTTACGCAACGCACTGTGAAAAGATGGGACTTATGAGAAATCCCACAGCGTATAGACAACCAGTCAAATATGGACACACTTAACACCTATGTTCACACCTCCAATAAGAAACATGCCAGAGTATGCGCGGCAGAAAGACCCTGGCAGCGTGAGGAGAGATATTACTCCTTTCGCCGTTACCTAAAGGAAAAATTTCCGTTTAAAGTACACAAGATTTCAATCCACGCAGGTTTCACCTGTCCCAACAGGGACGGCCACAAGGGGGTTGGCGGCTGCACGTTCTGCACAAACGAGAGCTTCAGCCCCAATGCCAGGACCTCCACTATATTACCCATTAGGGAACAGATAAGGAGAGGAAAGAATTTTCTCAGGTCCAGATACGGCGCGGAGAAATTCATTGTCTATTTCCAGGCCTTCAGTAACACATATGCAGACGTCCTAACCCTGAAATCCAGGTACGAAGAGGCCCTGGACGACGAAGATGTTATCGGCCTGTCAATAGGCACCAGACCAGACTGCATCTCCGACGAAGTACTTGGGCTTATAAATTCCTATACCGACATCTATCACGTCTGGATAGAGTACGGTCTCCAAAGCATCCATAATCGCACCCTGGAGCGAATAAACCGCTGTCACACCTATCAGGAGTTCGAGGACACAGTTTACAAAACCAAGGCCCTGGGTGGCATAAACGTTTGTGCACACGTCATACTGGGACTCCCCGGTGAAGACCACTCTGATATGATGGATACCGCGCGCAGGATCACCAGCCTGGGTATTGACGGCATTAAACTACACCATCTCTACGTGGCCAGAAACACTGCTCTGGAAAAAGAGTTCAGACTCGGCAAGGTAAAAACAATGGCAATGGAGGAATACGTCTCCATCGCCTCAGACTTCCTAGAAAACCTGTCCCCCGACATCACGGTTCAGAGGCTGGTTGGAGATACCCACGGTGACAGCCTTGTCTCTCCCATCTGGCCCGTAAGCAAGGCAGAGGTTATCCGGTCCATTACGGGGGAATTGCGCCGCAGAAACTCTTTCCAAGGCGCACAAATTGCCACTTGACTTTAGTTTGTTTTGTGCTTAAATTCCGCAGACGGGGCGGAAACAAGAAGAATTTGCGGGCGTAATTCAGCGGTAGAATACCAGCTTCCCAAGCTGGGCGTCGTGGGTTCGAATCCCATCGCCCGCTCCATCTTTACCAACTAGAGGGTTTTGCTCACAAGTGACAGCAGGGGTAAATTCGCC
>Ga0209343_10000774_pt1 | contig 44170 bp, 35 predicted proteins | sample RifCSPlowO2_02_FD_184026 | JGI IMG/M metagenome (GOLD analysis project Ga0209343, IMG submission 184026) | Groundwater microbial communities from Rifle, Colorado - Rifle CSP2_plank lowO2_0.2 (SPAdes) (version 2) | ecosystem: Environmental > Aquatic > Deep subsurface > Groundwater | place...
ATGCGCGAGATCAGCCTGGACGTGACACCCACTGACTTCGGCGGCGAGATCAATGCACCGGTGATGGTGTATGACACCTCCGGCCCGTACACCGACCCCAAGGTCATCATCGACGTGCGCAAAGGCCTGGGCGATGTGCGTTCGCCGTGGATTGAGGCGCGCGGCGACACCGAACGCCTGCCTGGCCTGAGCTCCAACTTCGGTCAGCAGCGCCTTGCCGATGCCGAACTGACCAAGCTGCGTTTCGCCCACGTCAACAACCCGCGCCGTGCCAAGGCTGGCGCCAACGTCAGCCAGATGCATTACGCGCGCAAAGGCATCATCACCGCCGAGATGGAATACGTCGCCATCCGCGAGAACATGAAGCTGGAAGTGGCGCGCGAAGCGGGCTTGCTTACTCAGCAGCACCCTGGCCACAGCTTCGGCGCCAGCGTGCCGAAAATCATCACCCCTGAATTCGTGCGTGACGAGATCGCTCGCGGTCGCGCGATCATCCCGGCGAACATCAACCACACCGAATTGGAACCGATGATCATCGGCCGCAACTTCCTGGTGAAGATCAACGGCAATATCGGCAACTCGGCGCTGGGTTCTTCGATTGAAGAAGAAGTGGCCAAGCTGACCTGGGGTATTCGCTGGGGTTCGGACACGGTCATGGACCTGTCGACCGGCAAACACATTCATGAGACCCGCGAGTGGATCATCCGCAACTCGCCCGTACCGATCGGCACCGTACCGATCTACCAGGCCCTGGAAAAAGTCGGTGGCGCAGCCGAAGAACTGACCTGGGAATTGTTCCGCGACACGCTGATCGAGCAGGCCGAGCAGGGCGTGGACTACTTCACCATTCACGCCGGCGTGTTGCTGCGTTACGTGCCAATGACCGCCAAGCGCGTCACTGGCATCGTTTCGCGCGGTGGTTCGATCATGGCCAAGTGGTGCCTGGCGCACCATAAAGAGAACTTCCTCTACACCCACTTCGAAGACATCTGCGAAATCATGAAGGCTTACGACGTCAGCTTCTCGCTGGGCGATGGCCTGCGTCCGGGCTCGATTGCCGATGCCAACGATGAAGCGCAGTTTGGCGAGCTGGAAACCCTCGGCGAGTTGACCAAGATCGCCTGGAAGCACGACGTGCAGACCATGATCGAAGGCCCTGGCCACGTGCCGATGCAGCTGATCAAGGAGAACATGGACAAGCAGCTCGAATGCTGTGACGAGGCGCCGTTCTACACCCTCGGCCCGCTGACCACCGACATTGCGCCGGGCTACGACCACATCACCAGCGGCATCGGTGCGGCGATGATCGGCTGGTTCGGTTGCGCCATGCTTTGCTACGTCACGCCCAAGGAGCACCTGGGCCTGCCGAACAAGGATGACGTGAAGACCGGCATCATCACCTACAAGATCGCCGCCCATGCTGCGGACTTGGCCAAAGGCCATCCGGGCGCGCAGATTCGCGACAACGCACTGTCCAAGGCGCGCTTTGAATTCCGTTGGGAGGATCAGTTCAACCTCGGCCTCGACCCCGACACCGCGCGCTCGTACCACGATGAAACACTGCCCAAGGACTCGGCGAAGGTCGCGCATTTCTGTTCGATGTGCGGGCCGAAGTTCTGCTCAATGAAGATCACCCAGGAGGTGCGGGTCTACGCCGAAGAGCAGCGTATCGCCGCGCTGGAACTGGATGAGGCCGAGCTGGGCATGCAGGCCAAGGCGGCCGAGTTCAAATCCCAAGGCAGTGAGCTGTACCACAAGGTCTAAGGCCTCGATTCGGCTTGATCGAACACCACCCACGGCATGCGTGCCCTGGGTGGTTTTTAATTTTCTGAGGTGGCTATTACCGTGAGCACAACCCACACCTATTCCCCACACCAGAGTGTGGCCAGCGACCAGCGCGTGCTGGGTGCGCGGGACATGTTCTCCCTGTGGTTTTCCCTCGGCATTGGCCTGATGGTCTTGCAGCTGGGGGCTTTACTGGCGCCCGGGCTGGGCATGAGTGGCGCACTGCTGGCGATTGCCTGCGGCACGGCCGTGGGTGTGCTGTTGCTCGGGGCGGTGGCGGTGATCGGTAGCGATACCGGTCGTTCGAGTATGGCCGCCCTGAAGCTTAGCCTGGGCAGCAAAGGCGCCTTGCTGCCGGCCTTGCTGAATGTACTGCAATTGATTGGCTGGGGCGCCTTCGAGATCATTGTGATGCGTGACGCCGCGGGCGTGCTGGCCGAGCGTGCGTTCGGTGCTGGCTCCGCGTGGAGTAACCCGCTGATCTGGACACTGTTCTTTGGCGCGCTGGCGACCCTGTTGGCGGTCGCCGGGCCGCTGACCTTCGTGCGCAAAGTGTTGCGTAAATGGGGCATCTGGCTGCTGCTGGGTGCCTGCGTGTGGCTCACCTGGAACCTGTTCGACAAGGCGGATCTGGCAAGCCTCTGGGCACGTGCCGGGGATGGTTCGATGCCATTTGCCCTGGGTTTTGACATCGCCATTGCCATGCCGCTGTCGTGGTTGCCACTGATTGCCGACTACTCGCGTTTCGGCCGCAGCGCTGCGCGGGTGTTTGGCGGCACTGCGCTGGGGTTCTTCCTCGGTAATGTCTGGTTGATGAGCCTGGGCGTGGCTTACACCCTGGCCTTTGCTACTGGGGCTGAGGCCAATGCGCTGCTGTTGGCGCTGGCGGGTGCCGGTCTGGGTATTCCGCTGCTGCTGATTTTGCTGGATGAATCGGAAAACGCTTTCGCGGACATCCATTCGGCCGCGGTATCGGCCGGCATTGCCTTGCCGCTTCGGGTTGGGCAGTTGGCCCTGGCGATTGGCGTGCTGTGCACCCTGATCGCCTGGCTGGCACCGCTGGCCGAGTATCAGAATTTCCTGCTGCTGATCGGTTCAGTTTTTGCGCCGCTGTTTGGCGTGGTATTGGTTGACCACTTTATCCTGCGCCGTCGGCGTGCCGAGCTGGCCCCCGTTTGCAATTTGCGCGTGGATACCTTGCTGGCATGGGGTTGTGGTGCGGTGGTCTATCACATGATCAGCCATTACTGGCCGCAAATAGGTGCCACCCTGCCAGCGTTCTTGCTAGCCGCGGGGCTACAGTTACTGCTGGGGAAGCTGAGCCGTAAGCGCGCGGCGGCGATCCGTTGAAGCAGTGGGCGGTCGTCATGCTCACGGTATAAAACCAAGCCTGTTAGCCGAACGGTCGTGGTGACAGCTTGTCAGTGCTCAGTGGTCAACGTGTAAGCTGTGGCGAACACGCTGACCGTTCAGGTCAGCCGCTGCGAAACGTTGTACGGAGTGTTGGAGTCCGCAATGAATGCTCAAGAGGATGTGCAAGTGCTGGAGCGTGAGGCCTGCTTTAGCGGCTTCTACAAGCTCGATCGGCTGCGTTTGCGCCATCGCCAGTTTGCCGGTGATATGGGCCCGGAACTGAGCCGTGAATTGTTCGTGCGCCACGATGCCGTGTGTGTACTGCCCTATGACCCGCAGCGTGATTGTGTGGTGTTGATTGAGCAGTTTCGCGTGGGGGCGCTGGATAAAAGTGCCAATCCCTGGCTGCTGGAGCTGGTCGCCGGATTGATCGACAAGGACGAAGAGCCTGAAGAGGTTGCACGCCGCGAGGCGATTGAGGAGGCCAACCTAACGCTGACCTCGCTTTGGCCGATCACCCAGTATTATCCCTCGCCCGGTGGTTCGGATGAGCGTGTGCATCTGTTTATTGGCCGCTGTGACAGCAATGGTGCCGGTGGCGTGCACGGGCTGGCGGAAGAAGGTGAAGACATTCGTGTGCACGTCTGGCCGCTGGAAGATGCCCTGGATGCGTTGAAGGATGGTCGCATCGACAACGCCGCCAGCATCATCGCCCTGCAATGGCTGGCGCTGAATCGCGCCGAAGTGCGAGGGCTGTGGTCATGAACTTGCTGCGCGAGCGCTATCGGGTCGACCTGGTCGAGCTGCAGACTGCTTGCGAACTCAACTATGTGCGCCTGCTGCAGTTGCTGCCGGACATGCGCAACGATGCGCGCGGGCGTCAGCACGTTCGCCGTGTGGCCCTCAGCCAAGGTGAGCACCTGCTCGGCGTGTTGGCCCTGGAGGTACTGGAAACCTGCCCGTATACCTCAACCATCGAGGTGCGTCAGGAACACAGCCTGTCCTGGCTGCCGGTGCCGCGACTGGAAGTGCGGGTCTACCACGATGCACGCATGGCCGAGGTGGTAGGTACGCAAAGTGCCCGGCGCTTCCACGGCATCTATCCCTATCCCAATGCAGCCATGCACCAGCCGGATGAGAAGACACAGCTCAACCTGTTTCTCGGTGAGTGGCTGAGCCATTGCCTGGCCTGCGGTCACGAGCTGGCACCCGTGCGTTAGGTTTTTCCACGCTCAGCCGATAATCAGTCGCAGGCGCATTATTCTGATACGCGCTAGCCTAAGGGTGGGTATTGGATTTACAGCGGACGTTCTGTGATCTATTCCCCTTTCGCGGGTTTACCGCCCGCAGGGCTAGCCAGCATAATTCACGCATTCCGCTCAAGGAGAAGGTCTTGCCGGGCGCGCCGATTCAAACCACTGCTGTTGATCGCTCGGTACTGCTGGTGCAGCTCTCCGATAGCCACCTGTTTGCCGACGGGGCAGGCAAGCTATTGGGCATGGACACCCAGGACAGCTTGCAGCGGGTGATTGAGCGCGTGTTGCAGGAGCAGCCGCAGATTGACCTGGTCCTGGCCAGCGGCGACCTCTCGCAGGACGGCAGCGCTGAGTCCTACCAGCGTTTCCGCGAGATGACCGCCGCCATCCCCGCCCCCGCACGCTGGTTCCCCGGTAACCATGATGAAGTGCCCGCTATGCAGGCCGCTTGTGTCGGCAGTGATCTGCTGGAACCGGTGATCGACCTGGGCAATTGGCGCGTGACCCTGCTTGATTCCTCGATCCCTGGTGCCGTACCTGGTTACCTCAGCGAGCAGCAACTGGCTTTGCTGGAGCGTGCGCTAAGTGAGGCGCCGGATCGTCATCACCTGATCTGCCTGCATCACCACCCGGTGTCCATCGGCTGCAAATGGATGGAACCCATCGGTTTGCGTAACCCGGATGCCTTGTTTGCCGTGCTGGAGCGTTTCAGCCAGGTGCGTGCGGTGCTCTGGGGGCATATCCATCAGGAACTCGATCAGCAGCGCGGCCCTATCCGACTGCTGGCATCGCCCTCGACCTGCGTGCAGTTCGCACCGGGTAGCGAGGAGTTTCAGGTGGATAAAACCGCGCCGGGCTATCGCTGGCTGCGTCTGTTCGATGATGGCCGTTTGGAAACCGGGGTGTCGCGGGTAACCGGGATCAAGTTCGAAATCGATTACACCATCAAGGGCTATTGAGCCGCTCGGCTAACCGGTTGCAGCCGGTCGCCGCAACCGGTTAGCCTCCCGCCCCATGACCACATCCATTCTCTATATTCACGGGCTTAACAGCTCGCCGGCGTCGCTCAAGGCCAGCCAGTTGCAGCTCGCCATGGCGCAGCTGGGCCTGGCTGCGCAGCTGCGGGTGCCGGCGCTGCATCACCACCCACGTCAGGCTATTGCCCAGCTCGAAGCGCTGATTGCCGAGCTTGGTCGCCCCGTGCTGGTTGGCAGCTCGCTGGGCGGCTACTATGCGACCAACTTGGCCGAACGCCATGGGTTGCCGGCGCTGCTGATCAACCCCGCCGTGCGTCCACATCTGCGCTTTGACGGCTACCTGGGCCCGCAGAAGAACTATTACAGCGATGAGACCTGGGAGTTGACGGCTGACCATGTAACAGCCCTGGCCGAACTGGATGTGCTGGCGCTGCAGGATCCGGCGCGCTATCAGGTGTGGTTGCAGACCGCCGACGAAACCCTCGATTACCGCGATGCCCAGTGCTATTACCGCGCCTGCGCGCTGCGTATCCAGGCCGGTGGCGATCATGGTTTTCAGGGCTTTGCCGAGCGTCTGCCGATGCTTTTCGCTTTCGCCGGTATTCCTCGCCATCTGTGGCAGGATATCGACTTTTCCGCTCTCAATTGACGAACAAGAGACCCCATGGCCCAGCAAGGTTCTAGCTCTTACAACGCCGATGCCATCGAAGTCCTTTCCGGCCTCGACCCGGTGCGCAAACGCCCGGGCATGTACACCGACACCAGCCGCCCCAACCACCTGGCCCAGGAAGTCATCGACAACAGCGTCGACGAAGCCCTGGCCGGCCACGCCAAATCGATCCAGGTGATCCTGCATGAGGACAACTCCCTGGAGGTGCTCGACGATGGGCGCGGCATGCCGGTGGACATTCACCCCGAGGAGGGCGTGCCCGGCGTCGAGCTGATCCTCACCAAGCTGCACGCCGGCGGCAAGTTCAGCAACAAGAACTACCAGTTCTCCGGCGGCCTGCATGGCGTGGGCATTTCCGTGGTCAACGCGCTGTCGACCAGCGTGATCGTCAAGGTCAAGCGCGACGGCAACGAGTACCAGATGAGCTTCGCCGATGGCCACAAGGCCAGCGACCTGGCAGTGGTCGGCACGGTGGGCAAGCGCAATACCGGCACCAGCGTGCATTTCTGGCCGGACGGCAAGTATTTCGACTCGCACAAGTTCTCGGTCAGCCGCCTTAAGCATGTGCTGAAAGCCAAGGCCGTGCTCTGCCCCGGGCTCGCGGTCAGTTTCGAGGACAAGGCCAGCGGCGAGCGGGTCGAGTGGCTGTATGAAGACGGCCTGCGCTCCTACCTGATGGATGCAGTCAGCGAATTCGAACGCCTGCCCAACGAGGCCTTTGTCGGCAGTTTCAGCGGCAACAAGGAGGCGGTGGACTGGGCCCTGCTGTGGTTGCCGGAAGGCGGCGACAGCGTGCAGGAAAGCTACGTCAACCTGATTCCCACGGCCCAGGGCGGCACCCATGTCAATGGGCTGCGCCAAGGGCTGCTGGACGCCATGCGCGAGTTCTGCGAGTTCCGCAGCCTGCTGCCGCGCGGGGTCAAGCTGGCACCGGAAGATATCTGGGAGCGCATTGCCTTCGTCCTCTCGATGAAGATGCAGGATGCCCAGTTCTCCGGGCAGACCAAGGAGCGCCTGTCTTCCCGCGAGGCCGCCGCCTTTGTCTCCGGTGTGGTGAAAGATGCCTTTAGCCTGTGGCTCAACGCCCACCCGGAACTGGGTCAGCAGCTCGCCGAGCTGGCGATCAGCAACGCCAACCGCCGCCTCAAGGCCGGCAAGAAGGTCGAGCGCAAGCGTATCACCCAGGGTCCGGCGCTGCCCGGCAAGCTGGCTGACTGCGCCGGGCAGGACCCGATGCGCTCCGAACTGTTTCTGGTCGAGGGTGACTCTGCGGGCGGCAGCGCCAAGCAGGCGCGGGACAAGGAGTTCCAGGCGATCCTGCCGCTGCGCGGCAAGATCCTCAACACCTGGGAAGTGGATGTCGGCGAAGTGCTGGCCAGCCAGGAGGTGCACAACATCGCCGTGGCCATAGGTATCGACCCCGGCTCCAACGACCTGGCGCAGCTGCGTTACGGCAAGATCTGCATCCTCGCCGACGCCGACTCCGACGGCCTGCATATCGCCACCTTGCTCTGCGCGCTGTTCGTCCAGCATTTCCGCCCGCTGGTGGATGCCGGGCATGTCTACGTGGCCATGCCGCCGCTGTACCGCATCGACCTGGGCAAGGAGATTTTCTATGCCCTGGACGAGGCCGAACGCGACGGCATCCTCGATCGCCTGGTGGCCGAGAAGCGTCGCGGCAAGCCCCAGGTCACCCGCTTCAAGGGGCTCGGCGAGATGAACCCGCCGCAGCTGCGCGAAACCACCATGGACCCCAACACCCGGCGTCTGGTGCAGCTGACCCTGGAGGATTACCCCGGCACCCAGGAAATCATGGACATGCTGCTGGCGAAGAAACGCGCCGGTGACCGTAAATCCTGGCTGGAGTCCAAGGGCAACCTGGCCGAGGTACTGCTCTGATGCGGCGACTATTTGCCGCGCTGTTGCTTTGCGGTTCTTCGGCCCTGGCCGCGGAACCAGAGCTGGAGGAGCTGCAACTGCTCGACGAGTACCCGGTCGCAGGCATTGCCGGCGGCAACCTCTCCGGGCTGGCCTGGTGCGGCGATGGACTCTGGGCCGTATCGGACCGCGAGGACGACCGCCTGTACCGGCTGCAGCCCGAGGCGGGACTTATGCGCGCCGAAGCCGAGTCGTTTATCGCCCCGCCAGCGCCCGAGGCGCGCATGCCCTGGGGACTGCGCATGCGCGGCTGGGTAGCCGGCATGCTGCGCGGCGGCAAGCTGGATTTCGAAGGGCTGAGTTGCGACGCCGCGGGTAATCGCTACCTGGTCAGCGAAACCCACTCCGAGGTGTTGCAGCTGCCCCTGGTGGGCGAGCCGCAATGGCTGGCCTTGCCCAGCGGCATGCTGCGCCAGGCGCGGGCCAGCGGCATGATGTTGCATTACAACTCGCTGCTCGAAGGGGTCGCCGTTGATCCGGCCGGCGAGCGCCTGTACCTGGCGGCCGAGCGCATGCGTCGCGGCGTGCTGGTGGTGCATCGGCAGAGCGCGGGTTGGCGCTGCACCGGCGGTTGCGTGCTGTTCAGCGAGGCGGGCAACGAGGCCGGGCCGGCGCAGCTGGGCGCGCAGGGCGAGGAGCCGCGGGATTTCTCGGGGCTGGCCTTTCACAACGAAAAACTCTTTACCCTTGAACGTCAGGCTCACCGCATCTGTCGACGCAAGCTGAGCGATGGCGAGGTCGAACATTGCTGGTCGTTCGCCGCCGAGGCGCTGACCGGCGAGCGCCGCTATCCGCCGTCCTATGGCTTGGCGGAGGCCCTGTGGGTCGACGCAGAAGGGGCCTGGATCGGGGTCGATAATGGCCGTTTCAGCCGTGCCGACGGTGAGTCGCGGCCGATTGTCTGGCGCTTTGCCGCACCCAAAGGCGGCTGGGGCGGCAAGCCGTGAGCGAGCAGCCGGCGGGCAAGCGGGCCGGGCGCGTGATGCTGGTGCTGGCCTGGGGCGCAGCCTTGTTGCTGGCGACCAAGTTCTTCGGCGACTGGGAAGAGAGTCGGCGCAACCCCAATGCCAACCCCGAGTCGCTGCATGGCAGCGGCTATGTCGAAGTGCACCTGGCCAGCAGTCGCCAGGGCCACTATATGGCAGGCGGCAAGATCAATGGCGAGGCGGTGAGCTTCCTTCTCGATACCGGTGCGACCCAGGTCGCGGTGCCGACTGAAGTTGCGCAGCGCCTGGGTTTGCAGGCTGGCGCGGCGATCGTTATCAGCACCGCCAATGGCCGCGCCACGGCCCATCGCACCCGGCTTGAGCGCCTGCAACTGGGCGATATCGTCCTGACCGATGTAGAGGCTTTGATTGCCCCCGGTATGGGCGGCGATGACGTATTACTGGGCATGAGTGCCCTGAAACAACTCGAATTTACCCAGCGCGGCGGCACCCTGATGCTGCGCCAATCCACCTTGCAATGAGGCACGCATGAGCGAATCCCTCGATTTGAGCCTGGACGGCGTCGAACGCCGTTCCCTTGCCGACTTTACCGAGCAGGCTTACCTCAACTACTCCATGTACGTGATCATGGATCGCGCGCTGCCGCATATCGGCGACGGCCTGAAACCCGTGCAGCGGCGCATCGTCTACGCCATGAGCGAGCTGGGCCTGGACGCCGACTCCAAGCACAAGAAGTCGGCGCGTACCGTAGGTGACGTGCTCGGCAAGTTCCACCCCCACGGCGACAGCGCCTGCTACGAAGCCATGGTGCTGATGGCCCAGCCGTTCAGCTACCGCTACACCCTGGTCGACGGTCAGGGTAACTGGGGTGCGCCGGATGATCCCAAGTCCTTTGCCGCCATGCGTTACACCGAGGCGCGCCTGTCGCGCTACTCGGAAGTGCTGCTCACCGAACTGGGTCAGGGCACCGTGGACTGGGTGCCGAACTTCGACGGCACCCTCAACGAGCCAGCGACCCTGCCGGCGCGCCTGCCCAATATCCTCTTGAACGGCACCACCGGTATCGCCGTGGGCATGGCCACCGACGTGCCGCCGCACAATCTGCGCGAAGTCGCGGCAGCCTGCGTGCGCCTGCTCGATCAGCCGAGTGCCACGGTCGAGCAGCTGTGCGAGCACGTGCTGGGCCCGGATTATCCAACCGAGGCGGAAATCATCACGCCCCGCGCCGATCTGCTGAAGATCTACCAGACCGGCAAGGGCTCGGTGCGCATGCGCGCCGTTTACCGCGTCGAGGACGGAGATATTGTGGTCACCGCGCTGCCGCATCAGGTCTCCGGGGCCAAGGTGCTGGAGCAGATTGCCGCGCAGATGCAGGCCAAGAAGCTGCCGATGGTCGCCGACCTGCGCGACGAGTCGGACCACGAGCACCCGTGCCGTATCGTCATCATCCCGCGCTCCAATCGGGTGGATGCCGATGAGCTGATGCAGCACCTGTTCGCCACCACCGAGCTGGAGTCCAGCTACCGGGTCAACACCAACGTCATCGGCCTGGACGGCAAGCCCTCGGTCAAGGACCTGCGCACCCTGCTCACCGAGTGGCTGCAGTACCGGGTCAATACCGTGCGCCGCCGCCTGCAGTTCCGCCTGGACAAGGTCGAGAAGCGCCTGCACCTGTTGGAAGGCTTGCTGGTGGCCTTCCTCAATCTGGATGAAGTAATCCATATCATCCGCACCGAGGATCAGCCCAAGCCGGTGCTGATGGAACGCTTCGGTCTGACCGATATCCAGGCCGACTACATCCTCGACACCCGCCTGCGTCAGCTTGCCCGCCTCGAGGAAATGAAGATCCGCGGCGAGCAGGACGAACTGGCCAAGGAGCGCGCCAAGCTGCTGGCCCTGCTCGGCAGCGAAGCCAAGCTGAAGAAGCTGGTGCGCGACGAGATCATCAAGGACGCCGAAACCTATGGCGATGATCGCCGTTCGCCCATCGTCGCCCGCGCCGAAGCCAAGGCCCTCAGCGAAACCGAGCTGATGCCCACCGAGCCGGTCACCGTGGTGATCTCGGAAAAGGGCTGGGTGCGCTGCGCCAAGGGCCACGATATCGACGCCACCGGCCTGTCCTACAAGGCCGGCGACGGCTTCAAGACTTCGGCACCGGGACGCTCCAACCAGTACGCGGTATTTATCGACTCCACCGGACGCAGCTACTCGCTGGCGGCCCATTCGCTGCCCTCGGCGCGTGGTCAGGGCGAGCCGTTGACCGGCCGCCTGCAGCCGCCGCCGGGGGCGACCTTCGAGTGTGTGCTGCTGCCGGACGACAGCGCGCTCTATGTGATTGCCTCGGACGCCGGCTACGGTTTCGTGGTCAAGGGCGAAGACCTGCAGGCCAAGAACAAGGCCGGCAAGGCGCTGTTGAGCCTGCCCGCGGGGGCGCTGGTGGTGCCGCCGAAACCGCTGGGCAATCGTGAAGAAGATTGGCTGGCCGCGGTGACCACCGAAGGCCGTCTGCTGCTGTTCCCGGTGCGGGATCTGCCGCAGCTGGGCAAGGGCAAGGGCAACAAGATCATCGGCATTCCGGGTGAGCGTGTGGCATCCCGCGAGGAATACCTGACCGACCTGGCCGTGCTGCCCCTGGGCGCGACCCTGGTGCTGCAGGCCGGCAAGCGCACCCTGTCGCTCAAGGCCGATGATCTGGAGCACTACAAGGGCGAGCGCGGCCGCCGCGGCAACAAGCTGCCGCGCGGCTTTCAGCGTGTCGACAGCCTGCTGGTCGAGGTATCTGCCTGATTGTCGGGCAAGCGGCGCTGTCAGGGCGCGGCTGGTCTGGCGTTGATGTGCTGCGCTGGAGTCGCGCGCCGCTTTGGCGGATGATAGGCGGCCTTGTGGTGCGTCGCTCCGTTTATGCGCATCTGCCATTTATTTAGACACGCCGGTGCGTTTGCCGGCTGGGTGTAGTCATGACTGTAATGCGATTTCCTGTTGTCCTGCTGCTGGCGGGGGTGCTTGGCCTTACGGGCTGCGCGCGCTACCAGCAGACGGCGCTGTACCAGCTCGATGGCGGCAACCTGAGTGTGCCGACGGCCAGCCAAGGGCTGGCAGTGCTGCTCGGGCCGGTTTCGATCGCCGATTATCTGCAGCGTGAGGCCCTGCTGCAGCGTCAGCTGGATGGCAGCCTGACTTCGGCCGAGAGTGCCCGCTGGGCCGGTAATCTGGCCGCCGAACTGGATCAGCAGTTGCTCCGCCAGCTGGCTTCGCGGCTCAACAGTCAGCGCCTGGTCGCGGCTCCTGCCGCTCCGGGTTTCACCCCTCAGGTAAAGGTTGCCCTGTCGATTACCCGGCTCGACTCGGGGCCGTTGCGCCCCGCGGTGCTGGAGGCGCAATGGCGTCTTTCGGCGGCCGACGGCAAGCTGCTCGATGGTCGTCTGGTACGCCTGGAGGAAGCCCATCAGGGTTCCATCGCCGATCAGGTGCGGGCGCAGAGTCTGGTGGTGCAGCAGTTGGTCGAGCAGTTGGCCATGGCCGTCGAGGAATATGCCGCGCCGGCTCCGGTGGCGGTGCAGCCGGCACCCAAGCGCGCGCCGAGCAAGCCCGCGCCGCAGCCGTCGGAACCGCAGATTCCGGTGGCTGAGCCGCAGCGTATCGAAGGCGAAGTCTTTCGTTTCTGAGTAAAGGCTTTTGAACCGGGCCGCCGCCAGGCAGGCCCGTGGCCTCAGTGGCTCTCGTGCATACGCGCCAGTTGCCGTTCCAGCAGCGCCGGGTAAGGGTCCAGCAGACGTTCCACGCAGCATGCCCCTTGCGGGCTGGCAATGGCGCGAATGCGCGCGCACTGGCGCACCAGTGGGTCGTCGGCGACGCTGCGCTCGACCAGCAGCAGGTTACGGCTGTGCTGCGACAGGGCCAAGGCATTCTGGGCGGTTTCGCTAAGCAGCAGGTCGCCCTGGCTCAGGTCGAGCAGGTCTTCGCCGAGGGTCAGGCCCAGCTGCAATTGCAGGGTGATGCCACTGTCGGCCACTTCAATTTGCAGGGCGTGGCCCAGGGCGCGCATCAGCTCGCCGCAGCAGAGAGCGTGGGTCAGGTAGTCTTCGCCGCTGTCCTGGCGATGGAACAGCATCAGGCTGCTGCCGTCGCTCAGGGTGTGCAGTTCGGCCTGATAGAGTGCCGCGGCCTGATCCAGGCAGTCGCGGTAGTGCTGCAGCAGCTCCAGCAGGCGCGTCCGGGGTAGGCGGCGCAGTTGCTCCTGGGCACCCAGCTGGATGGCCAGGACGGCACTGGGCTGCGGCTCGCTGCTGGCAACGGGGGCGCTGACAGGGGCGGGAGCCTGGTCGAGGTCGTCCTGATCCTCGTCCTCGACACGCAGCTCGGCAAAGGGGTCTTCCTCAAATGCGTTGTCCGCATTCAGGCCGGCAGGTGCTGGCTGCTGCTCATCGACGTCGTCGAAATCCGGTTCGTGCAGGTCGGGTACCTGGAAATCTGGCTCCTCGTCGAACTGCTCGTCCAGGTAGTCGTCGCTGTCCGCTTCCTCGTCGAGGGGCTGGACTTCGGGCTTTTCCGGCACCAGGCGGGCTTGCAGCTGGCGCGCCAGGTCGCCGATTTCATCCTGGCGCCCTGCACCGGGGGCGGGGTCGTCCGGGTCACGCAGCCAGACCCGCAGCTGCAGCAGCGGGGTGGAGATATGCCGGCCCAGGCGCATGCTCAAGGATAGGGTCAGGGCCAGCAGGATCACGCTGAGAATGCCCATGCTCTGCAGGCTGATGGTCATCGGCTGCTGGAACTGTTGCATATCCAGGCTGATGCGCAGTTGCCCGGCGATCACCTCCTGGAAGGTGATGGGGGTCGAATACAGCCCCTCGGTCTCCCCCAGCATGCTTTTGCTCGGTCGTGCGCCGGCTTCGGCGAGGATGCGGTTGTCCACGCTGTAGATGGCGGCGTGGGCCACCAGCGGGTTTTTCACCAGATTATTGAGCAGCACGTTGAGGCTGAGGATATCGTTGGATACCAGCAGCTCGGTGGCCGAGGTCGCCGTCTGGGTGATCAGGCTGGTGCCCAGGGCTTCGGCCTGCTGCTGCATGGCGTGCTTGAACTGCATGCCGATCACCCAGCCGTAGATCACCAGGGCCAGCGCCACCAGCAGCAGGCTATGGCTGACGATGCGCAGCGCCAGGGGAATGCGCCGCTGGCGCAGGGCCTGGAACAGCAACAGGAAGAAATTATCGGGTTTAACGGGGGCGGGCCGGTTCACGGGGCTCGGCTCTTGTCGACTGGAGTTGGCGCGCAGTATAGCGGCCACCCCGCGGCGGGCAAAGCGCCGTGCGTGGTGGTATGGCCGTGATATTGGGTAGAATGTGCGCCTTTTGTGCGGCTTGTTGAGTGTTTGCCAGGTCGCCTGCAATTCATACTGTCTCGGAGAGTGCGCCTTGCGCGAAATCGTCCTGATCAATATCACCGGTGAAGACCGTCCCGGCCTGACCGCCGCCATCACCGGAGTGCTGGCCCAAGGCGGGGTGAATATCCTCGACATTGGCCAGGCCGTTATCCACGACACCCTGTCCTTCGGCATTCTGGTGGAGATCCCCAGCAGCGCCGCCGCTTCGGCCGTGCTCAAGGACATCCTGTTCACTGCCTACAAGCTCGATCAGCAGGTGCGCTTCACCCCGGTCTCCGAGGCGGATTATCAGCAGTGGGTGAGCGGCCAGGGCAAGGCTCGGCATATCGTCACCCTGCTGACGCGCAAGGTCACCGCCGAGCAGTTGCAGCGGGTCAGTGCGATCACCGCGCGCTATGACCTGAATATCGACCATATCGACCGCCTCTCCGGGCGCATGCCGCTGGATATGCCGGCCGAGCAGGGCAAGGGTTGCATCGAGTTCTCGGTGCGCGGCGAGCCCGCCGACCCAGCCGCCTTGCGTGCTGAGTTTCTCAGCGTGGCTCAGGAGCTGAACGTCGATATCGCCTTCCAGCGCGATTCGCTGTTCCGTCGTAACCGCCGTCTGGCGGTGTTCGACATGGACTCGACGCTGATCGAGGCCGAGGTTATCGACGAACTGGCCAAGGCCGCCGGCGTCGGTGAGCAGGTTTCCGAGATCACCGAGCGGGCCATGCGTGGCGAACTGGATTTTGCTGCCAGCTTCCGCGAGCGCCTGGCGCTGCTCAAGGGCCTGCCGGAAAGCGTGCTGGCCGATATCGGTGCCTCGCTGCGCCTGACCGAGGGGGCGGAAACCCTGTTCAGCGAGCTGCGTCGCCTGGGCTACAAGACCGCGATCCTCTCCGGCGGCTTCACCTACTTCGCCAGGCAGCTGCAGGCAAAGCTGGGTATCGACTATGTGTTCGCCAACGAGCTGCAGATAGTCGACGGCCTGGTCACAGGTGTGGCGGTGGAGCCGATTGTCGATGCCCAGCGCAAGGCCGATCTGCTGCGCGAGCTGGCGCTCAAGGAAGGGCTGCGTCTGGAACAGACCATCGCCGTGGGCGATGGGGCCAACGATCTGCCGATGCTGGCGATTGCCGGCCTGGGCGTGGCGTTCCGCGCCAAGCCGCTGGTCAAACAGTCGGCCAAGCAGGCGATTTCGACCCTGGGGCTGGATGGCATTCTGTACCTGCTCGGCTTTCGCGATCGCGACGGCCTGGAGTAAGACAGGCAAGTAAACAGAAAGCCGCCCGAGGGCGGCTTTTTTGTGGCCATTTTTCGTACCTGAGTGGCTCTACTCGTCGCCTGCCGAGAAGTCGTAGTCCATCGACTGGCTCGGGCCCTGCAGGTAATGGCCCTGGATATAGTTGACCCCGGCCTGCCAGAGGGTGGCCAGCACGCTGGCGGTCTCGACGAAGGGCACGATGGTCAGTTTGGCCTGGGAATGCAGGCTGGCCAGCAGGGTTTTCAGCGCCTCCTGATTCTCCGCATTGCCCAGGTCCTGGGAGAAGGAGCTGTCTATCTTGACGAAATCGATATGCAGATGCTTCAGGGTGTTGAACGGGTTGAGCGAGCAGCCGAACTGGCTCAGGGCGACCTTGCAGTGCAGTTCGTTGAGGCCCTGGGTCAGGCTCTTGGCCTGTTTCAGGTAGGCGATGGCATCCGGTTCGCTGAACTGGAAGACCAGCGAATCGGAAGGCAGGCGCGCGGCTTTCAGGGCGACGCTGAGCCAGGGCAGCAGGGTCTGGTCCTGCAGGCTGGCACTCGACAGATGGACGAACAGGCGGGTGTTGTGGCCTTTGCTGCGGTGGTCGGCAAGCAGCTTGATCGAGTTGAGGATGACCCAGCGATCGATCTTTTCCGCCATGCCGGCCCCCATGGCCGCGGTGAACAGTTCGAGGGGCGGGATATCTTCGCCTTGCGGGCTGACCAGGCGCAGCAGCGCTTCGTAGTGCTCGAAATTGTCGCCGCGCAGGCTGATGATCGGCTGGAACAGCAGGCGGAAACTGTTGTTTTCCAGGGCCTGCTGAATCATCGCGATGATATTGCCGCGGCTGGCGGCGGCGGCCAGTTCGTCGGCCGGGTTGAATACCTTAAGCGCGTTGCCTTCTTTCAGCTCGTCGGCGCAGCGGTGGGCACGGTCGACGACTTCCTGGGCCTTGGCGGTCTTCTCGTTGAGGCCGGCGACGCCAATCGACAGGCTGGTCTGCACGGTGCGGCCGCTGACATCGAACAGATGGCCTTCGACCTTCTTCAGCAGTGCAGCGAGATGCTCCTGGCACTTTTCCGGCACCTGGCCCGGTTGCAGCACGGCAAACACATCGTCGCCGAAGCGGGCGATCTGGGCTTCGCCGTTGAAGTGCGCGCGCAGCAGGTTGGCCAGGTCGGTGAGCAGCAGATCGATGCCCGCCAGGCCGACATCGGCGAGCAGCGCGGCATAGCGGTCGACGCGGATGTAGGCCAGGCAGGCGGGCTGACCGGCGTTGACCGCACGCTCTGCCGCCGAGTCCATCAGTTCGAGGAAATGGGTGCGGTTGAACAGGCCGGTGACCAGGTCCTGGCTGCTAATTTCGCGCAGTTTCTCTTCCAGCTCGGCGTTGCCGCTTTGCGCGCGGATCACCACCTGGATGCACGGCTCACCATCGTAGGTGGCCGGGGAGAAGCTCATCTGCGCCGGGAAGCCCTGGCCGTTGGCCTTGATCCCGGTACAGGCCAGCTCGGCGTGGCCTTCCACGCTCTGGTAGTTTTTCAGAAAGTCCTTGAAGCTGGCCTGGTCGCTGCCATCGATCAGGTCGATCATCGGCATGCCTTCGAGCTCGTCGGCATCTTCGTAGGCGAAGAGTTCGAGGTAGGCGCGGTTGGCGTAGATATGCATGCCGTCGTGCACATAGGTGATGGCATCGACGGAGCTGTCGAGCAGCAGCTGGCAGCGCTTCTCCGCTTCGCGCAGGGCCACTTCGGAGGCGCGGCGGGCACGGCGTTCCTCCAGATTGGCCAGCTCGCGCTTGGCCACCAGCACCAGGCGTTCATCCTCGCCTTGCGGCAGGGCGTCCTGGGCACCGAGCATCAGGGCTTCGGTGACGCTGTCGGAATCGTTGTCGGCCAGCAGCTGGATAACCGGGATGTCCTTGGCCAGGCGGCGAATGCAGCCGATGGCCTCGGTGGGCGGCAGCTGTTCGCTACTTGGCGCGCAGATCAGCAGGTCCCAGGTTTGCTGCAGGACGTCGAGCAGGTCCTCGCTGGAGCTCAGGCGATGCACACGGGTTGCCCGGCCCGCGTTGCGGAACAGGCTGACCAGGCGCTCGGCCTCGTTTTGCGAGTCTTCGAGAATCAGTAGCCGAATAGTTTTTTTTTCGATGGCCATGGCTTCGATCAAGTCTGCGCCAAACGGGCGCGAAAAGGCGACAAAAGGGGATGCGGGGGCAATCTACAGCGACTTCCAGAGTGAGTCAAAGTCTTCCTCCCCACCTGCGCCGTGGCTTTTCGCCGCTGTGACGGGCTTCCCGTGGTCGCCGGGCGGTTGTTCGACGCTGCGGTATTCGAACTGGTTGAAACTGCCGGTGCTGGTCTGCCGATGGCTGAGTATGGCGCGCGTCTCGTGACCGTTGCTGTTGATCAGCACCTTGTTGCCTTCCTGGAACGGCAGGCGGGCAGTAATCAGGCTGGCCGGGCGCGAGATGGCGCTGATTTCTGGCAACAGCAAGGCGCGCAGGTACTGGCTGTTCTGTTCGGCCTTGCGCATCAGTTGCAGGCCGCAGGGCTGCGCGTGCGGGGCGATCAGTTCGATCCCCATTTGCGTGCCGCCACCGCGTACCTGGCGGATCCAGCGCACCACCGCGATGCTCCAGCCCTGCTGCGGCAGGCCCTGGACGCCGAGCAGTTCGCCGGCCTGGAGCTGGTTGGGAACGTCCTTGGGCCAGGACAGGCAGTAGCCTCCGGGGCTGATATTGACGATCGACAGCGGATAGACCGGGTAGCTTTCCGGGTCGTTGCTACCGCCGGGCTCCAGGGCTTGCTGTGGCTTGCTGTACTGGATTTCCTCCATGGGCAGGCGCTGATCCCACTCGCTGACCTTGCGCACATCGAAGGCATTCGACCAGATGTCCGGTGCCCCGCTATCGACTTTGAATACCGGGGTGGTTTTCTGGTTCGGCAGTTGCAGCACTTCGTGGAAGGGGCGCTCCCCGGCGAGGAAGAAATGCAGCGCGCTCATGCCGATACAGATCGTCAGCTGGCCGCTGGCCTGGCTGCGCTGAAAGGTGCGCTCAGCGATATCGCCCCAGGCGGCAGCCAGGTGTTGCAGCATGTCCTGGCTAAAGCCTTCGGGGGCGACTAGGCGGGACTTGTCCAGGTCTTCCGCCGGCAGCAGCAGGTGTTCCTTGATCGCGTCGACCAGGTTGCCGGGGTCTATGCCGAGGGTGCTGGGCAGTTCCTTGGCTTGAAACAGGGAGGTGTAGCGGGGTGGTCCGTCTTGCTGGGGGGCGATGGCGAACAGGCTGGATGGGGTCTCGCCGGCTTGCAGGGTGACCAGGGTGCTCCAGGGTTCGAGGACTTCGGCAAGGCGGGCAATGGCGTTCTGGCGCATCTGGTTGCAGCGCGCACAGCCCAGGAGCAGGGCGACCAGATAGCTCTGCTCGACGCTCAGGCCCTGGGCATGGGAGGCCAGCGGGTCGCGGATCAGGTTTTTCTGCAGGCCCCGCTGACGGGCGATCTGGTAGAGCTGGTGCAGTTCCAGCCACAGGCCTTCGGGGACCGGGCAGTACAGTTGGCTGGCGCGAATCAGCGGGCCGCACAGGCTGTGGGTGGCGCGTTGCAGGGCAATATTGAGCAGCTGGTTGCGCTCGCGGCCGGTCTGGCTGACGAGGCGGGTGACGATCAGCTTGTAGCCGATGGCCAGGTGGTTTTGCAGGGCCTGGCACAGGTTGGCGACCTTGCGCGGACGCTCGTCGAGGACGATGGCCTGGTTGAGAAAGTGACGCTCCAGTTGCTTGCAGACGAAATAGACCTCGGGGCGCAGGATCTCCAGGAGTTGCAGGCGGTTGTCCGAGGGGGTCAGCAGCTGGTTGATCTCTACCAGCGCCTGGTACAGCTGGCGGGCAGTTTCGCCGATATTGGCCTTGGGCAGGCCGGCGATCCAGGTTTTCAGGTCGCGCGGGCTGGCATTACAGAATGACAGACTCTGTTTATCCGGTGTGGTGACACGGAGCATCAGGTGAGAATTCTGTTTATCCATCTAGCTCGGCTACTCCGACGCGCCGCCAGTGCGGGCGATTTTATGCGTTGTATTCCGACTCTAGCAGCATCTCGCCGTGGTCGCAGCCGGCAGAAGGTCGGGGGTGTGGAGCTGACCACAGGATTGCCCTGGGTTCTGTGGTCATGTCGGTTAAACGTTGGACCTGCGGATGCTGGCAGGGGTTCAGCGTCAGCGCATCAGCTGGCGGCGGCGTCGCCCAGGCGCTGGCCCATCTGTACGGCGCTGTTGGCTGCCAGTTGTTCGGCCCATTGCACCTGCTGCGGGCCGAACAGGACGATGGCGGTGGAGCCGAGTTTGAAGCGACCCAGTTCGGCCCCCTTGTCCAGGACGATGGGCGCGCGGGCGGTCTCGTCGTAGCTGAAGCTCTTCAGGGCGCGCTTGGGCGGGGTGACCAGGCCGGCCCAGACGGTTTCGATCGAGGCGACGATCATCGCGCCGACCAGCACCACGGCCATGGGGCCACGTTCGGTATCGAACAGGCAGACCACGCGCTCGTTGCGGGCGAAGAGTTCGGGGACGTTTTCCGCGGTGGTCTGGTTGACCGAGAACAGGCGGCCCGGCACATAGACCATCTCGCGCAGGGTGCCGGCCAGCGGCATATGCACGCGGTGGTAATCCTTGGGCGACAGGTAGATGGTGGCGAACTCACCGCCCATAAAGGGCGCAGCGCGCGGGCTGTCGCCACCGAGCAATTCAACCAGGCTGAAGCTGTGGCCCTTGGCCTGGAAGATCCGCCCGTGCTCGATTTTACCCAGCTGGCTGACCGCGCCGTCGGCCGGGCACAGCACCGCGCCGGGGCTCGGGTCCAGGGGGCGTGCGCCGTCTTTGAGGGCGCGGGTAAAGAAGTCATTGAAGTGGGCAAAAGTCGTCAGGTCTTCGATCTGCGCTTCGCTCATGTTTACCTGGTAGTGCTTGGCAAACCAGCCGATCAGGCGGTTCTTGAACCAGCCGGCCTGGCATTCAGCCGCGCAGCCGATCAGGCGCGACAGCAGGTGGTGGGGCAGCAGGTACTGGCTGAGGATAAACAGGCGGTCTTTCATCGGTGTTCCTTCAAAGTGGAAAGCGGGTAGCGCTTTATTGCTCGATCGGCGTGTCCGGGCGATTACCCCACTCGCCCCAGGAGCCGGCATAGGCCTTGACCCGCGGATAACCCAGCGCTTTGGCGATCAGGTAGGTGAGGCCTGAACGGTGGTGGGTCTGGCAGTGGGTGATCAGTTCCTTGTCGGGGCTGATGCCCAGGGCGTCGAGAATCTCGGGCATGTCCTGGCGGATGCGCAGGGCGCGGGCCTGGTCCATGGCGGCGGTCCATTCGTAATTGACTGCGCCGGGGATATGGCCGCCTCTCTGCGCCAGGACCTTTTCGCCGCGGTATTCGGCTGGCGAGCGGGCATCCCAGATGGCCAGGTCGGGAGCGCCGAGACGGCTCTGCAGGTACTCGCGGCTGGCCGTGGGCTCCTGGTGCAGGGTCAGGCTGAGCGCCTGCTTAACGGCGGCGGGTTGTTCCGTGCTGAGGGCCAGGTCTTCCGCCAGCCAGGCATGCAGGCCGCCGTCCAGATAGTGGTAGTGCGTGTGGCCGATCACATCCAGCAGCCAGATAAAGCGCCCGGCCCAGCCGCCGCCTTCATCGTCGTACACCACGTAGACGGCGTCGGGGCGGTGGCCCAGCTCAGCGAACAGCTGCTCAAGCTGCGCCTGTTCGGGCAGCAGGCCGGGTGCCGGTGGCTGGCCCAGCTGGGTGCGCTTGGGGTCGACAAAACGTGCGCCCGGGATATGCCCGGCGGCGTAGCGTGCGCTGCTGGTCAAATCGACCAGGATCAGCTCGGGTGCATCCAGGCGGCTGGCCAGTTGGGCGGGTTCGATCAGCAGGGGCAACTCAGCGAAGGCGGTCATGCCGGGCCTCTTTGGACGGGAAAGGGACAGATTGTAGCGGAAAGCCTAGCGTGCGCGGTTGGCAAAGCTGGTCAGGGCGCGCTCAATGCATTGCACGGTTTTGCCGAAGCCCTGTACCAGGCCGTCGCTGAGGGGGCGGCCATTCTGGTCGGCGAACACCAGCATGACCACGCGGTTGTTGCTGGCGATCGAGCGGATCAGCAGGTGTTCGCTGGGGAACAGGCTTTTCAGCGAGCCGGGTAGCAGTGCCGAGAACTGCGCGACGTTGGCGGGGCTCAGGCGCAGCTGTGCCGGAGCGCTGAGCAGGCGACGCAGGACCTGGCTCTGTTGCGGGTCGAGGCTCAGCTGGCCGGCCGCCGGGTCCAGGCCGCTGTGTTGTTGCACCATCAGACGGCTGTGGCTGCGGTCGCTCAGGAGTATTAACAGGCGTTGCATGCCGCAGGCCTGCAGCGCCTGGTTGGCGCAGGCAGTGAGCTGCAGCACGTTGCTGAATGGGCTGGGCTGGGCCAGCAGCTGGGCACAATGTTGACGCCAGGCGCTGGGCGGCGGAGTCTTGGCCGGCTCGACGATGGCCTGCAGGTGGCGCGCCTGCCAGGGCCAGAGCAGGGCCTCGGCCGGGTGCCACAGGCCGCTGTGCGAGTGCTGGCGTGCGCTGTTTACCGCCTGCTGGTGCAGGGCCTGCTGCACATCGGCCAGGGGCAGCTGGAGAAACAGGCCGGCGAGGCGTTGCCAGCGCAGGCTGTGCTGGCCGTTCCAGGCGTAATGGGCTGAGAGGGCCATGCCGTTGGCCAGCAGAATGCTGTTGGCGGGGTGGGACAGCCAGCGCTGCAGGTTATTGTCCGCGTCCAGGCATTGCTGCTGTTGCAGCGGATGTGCGTTGTTACGGGCGATATGCAGGGCCTTGACCAGCAGGCGGCGGTCGTTGAGCAGCAGGCGGTAGCCCTGGATGATCCACTCGGGCAAGCGCCAGCGCTCGCTCAGGGCCAGGCAGAGTTGCAGCAGGGGCACTCCGAGGACGTCTTGTTCGACTCGCGCCGCCGGCTCGCCCTTGACCAGCACGCGTTGTTCCCAGACTTCGAACAGCTCGGGGTGAGCCGCCAGCAGTGCCCAGATCGGGGCCAGGAACAGCAGGCTACCCCAGTGTACTTCTTGCCACAGGCGGGCCAGGCGACCGGCGAACAGGCCATTGGCCTGCTGGCTGGCATGCAGGCTGATCAGCTGGATTTGCCGCAGGGCCTTGGGCAGCTCCTGCTCGGCCAGGGCCGGTTGCTGCTCCAGGAGTGTTTCCGTGCGTTTCAGGCCCAGGCGGCTGATCGCCCCTTCCAGGCTTTCCGTCGGCTCCTTGCGGGTCGCGCCCGGGCGGTTGGCCTCGCGCAACACGCTGAGCGCCAGTGCCGGGCAATGCTGCATCAGTTCGGCAATCTCGCGTATCGAACTGTTGCTGTCGGCCAGGCCGCGGCGCAAGCGTTGCTGGCTTTCGCTGGACACGGGCAACAACTGCCCGTCCAGCAGCTTTAGCCAGTTCGGGAGGGTGCGCGGGGGCGGTAATGGTGTGGGCATTCGGGTTGAGCCAGGCTGGCTTTTGACCTTAACTGGCTATAGTCTCGCGCAAATCTTCCGATAAATAGAAGGGTTGTTTTTTCCGACCCCGTCTCCCCTTGGCTTTGGCATGTTTTCTCTATGGTAAAAATCATCGGCATCATCGTTGTGCTCGCCAGTGTGCTGGGCGGCTTTATGCTCTCCGGCGGCCAGTTTATGGCCCTGGTGCACCCCTTCGAAGTCTTGATCATCGGCGGTGCGGCGCTGGGGGCCTTTCTCCAGGCCAACCCGGGCAGCGCCTTTGTGCATGTGGCCAAGAAGTCGCTGAGCATGTTCAGCTCGCGCTTTACCCATGCCTACTACCTCGATGTGCTGAAGCTGATCTACGAGATCCTCAACAAGAGTCGCCGCGAAGGCATGATGGCCATCGAGGCGGATGTCGAAGACCCTGCGGCCAGTCCGATTTTCAGCAAGTACCCGGGCATCCTCAAGGACGAGCGGATGACCGCTTTTATCTGCGATTACCTGCGCATCATGTCGTCCGGCAATATGGCTCCCCATGAGCTGGAGGGTCTGTTCGACATGGAAATCGCCAGCCTCAAGGAAGACCTCGAACACCCTTCGCATGCTGTGGCCAAGGTGGCCGACGGCATGCCGGCCATGGGTATCGTCGCTGCGGTGCTGGGCATCGTGATCACCATGTCGATTCTCGCCGAGGCGGCCAACGCCGAAATCGGCGAGAAGGTCGGCACCGCTCTGGTCGGTACCTTCCTCGGGATTCTGGCCTCCTACGGTTTCTTTGGTCCCCTCTCGGCCGCTCTGGAGCACGATGCCAAGGAAGAGCTGAACGTCTACGAGGCGATCAAGGCTGGTCTGGTGGCTTCGGCTTCCGGCATGCCGCCTTCGCTGGCGGTGGAATTCGCGCGCAAGGTGCTGTACCCGGCGCACCGCCCAAGCTTTATCGAGCTTGAACAGGCCATGCGCGGGAGCTAAAGCCAAGCATGGAAAACAATCAGCCGATTATCGTCAAGCGGGTCAAGAAGGTTGCCGGTGGCCATCATGGCGGTGCCTGGAAGATCGCTTTTGCCGACTTCGCCACGGCGATGATGGCGTTCTTTCTGGTGATGTGGCTGATGTCGGTGGCCACGCCGGAGCAGAAGAAGCTGATCTCGGGCTATTTCAAGGACCCTATCGGCTTTTCCGAAAGCGCCAGCCCCTATGTGATCGACCTCGGCGGCTCGCCGACGCCGGCCCCCGACCGTACCCTCAATCAGCAAGAGCAGGACGCGGCAGAGGAGGCTGATGCGGAAGTCGACCTGGAGCAGGCTGAGTCGATAGCCGAAGAAGTCGAGCGCGAGCGCCTCGAACTGCTGCTGCAGGAGTTGCAGAACAAGGTCGACGAGAACCCGCAGTTGCAGCGCTTCAAGGACCAGATACTGTTCGAAATCACCCAGGACGGTCTGCGCATCCAGATCATGGATGCCGAGAATCGGCCGATGTTCGCCTCCGGCAGTGCGAGCCTGCAACCCTATTTCGAGGACATCCTGCTGGCCCTTACCGACACCATCGCCGAGGTGCCGAACAAGATCAGTGTCAGTGGTCATACCGATGCACAGCCCTTTGTCGGGCGCGGCGGTTATGGCAACTGGGAGCTGTCCGCCGATCGCGCCAATGCGGCGCGGCGCGTCCTGATTGCCGGTGGCTACAGCGAAACCCAGGTGGCGCGGGTGGTGGGCTATGCGTCTTCGGCGTTATTTGATCGGGAGGATCCGCTCAACCCGGTCAACCGGCGTATCGATATCGTGGTGCTGACTAAAAAGGCCCAGCGGGCCATCGAGGGTGAGCAGAGTGATGCGGCTGGGGACGCGGCCGATACGCCTGCCACGCCCGACACCGCGCCGCCGCCCGCGGTGGACGAGCCGGTCCAGCCGGAGCAGTTGCGCGAGCGTCTGAATATCTTCGAGGACGGCGTGCTGCGCCTCGACCAGCAGGGCGAATAGCCTGCTCGAAACACACATAAGGCCGCGAGCGATCGCGGCCTTTTTATGTTGATGGCCTGCCATCCCTGGCGGCCACCCTGCGGGCCGTCGCAGTGCGACGTTAAAAATCGCTCCCGGCGATTTTTTCTCAGTACTCGGCTTCCGGCAGGCTGGCCAGAATATGCCGGTAGCTGGCCATGCGCTGGGGATGCACGCGGCCTTCTTCCAGGGCCTTGAGCAGGGCGCAGCCAGGTTCGCGATCATGTTTGCAGTCGCGGAAGCGGCATTGGCCGATCAGGTCGTGAAACTCGATAAAGCCGGCTTCGACATCATCACGGCTGACATGCACCAGGCCGAACTCGCGAATCCCGGGGGAGTCGATCAGCTCGCCGCCGCGGGGGAAGTGGAACAGCCGCGCGGTTGTGGTGGTGTGGGTGCCTTTGCCGGTCAGCTCGGAGAGCGGCCCGACGCGGGTATCCACCTCAGGCAGCAGGCTGTTGACCAGCGAGGACTTGCCCACCCCCGACTGACCGACGAATACGCTGACGTGGCCATCAAGTTGCCGTTGCAGCTGCTCCATGCCATCGCCGCCGTGAGCGGACACTTCCAGCAGCGGATAACCGAGTTCGCGGTAAACGCCGAGCATGCGGTTGAGTGCCACGGCGTTCTGCTCATCCAGCAGGTCGGTCTTGTTCAGCAGCAGCAACGGGCGGATGCCGGCGTGTTCGGCGGCCACCAGGTAGCGGTCGATCAGGTTGGCGTGGGGCTCGGGCAGTGGGGCGAAGACGATCACGATCAGGTCGACGTTGGCCGCCACCGGCTTGAGCTGGCCGCGGGTGTCCGGGCGGCACAGTTCGGTGCTGCGCGGCAGCTGCGCGACGATAACGCCGATGCCCTGGTTGCCGGCTCGCCACACCACCTGGTCGCCGGTGACCATGGTCGGCAGGTTGGCGCGCAGGTGGCAGCGGAACACCTGGCCGGCCAGTTCGCCATCCAGCGCCTCGACTTCGATCTGTACGCCGAAGTGGGCGATAACCAGGCCGGTCTGCTCGGGGCCCAGGTCGCCACCTTCCAGAATCTGCACGGCCTGGGATTCGCGCTTGGCGGCGCGGGCGGCGCGCTCGCCCTGGATTTTTTCGATACGCCAGTTTTGCCGGCGGTTGAGTTGGCGTTTGGCCATGGGGCTTCCGAGAGAGTGTTTCGAGGGTGAAGTGCGTTCAAGGCGCTGGCGAGTTTAGCACGGGCGACCCGTTCGGCTCGCAGTGGGGCTAAACTGCGGCCCATCATGGCGCAGTGACGGGAGAGGTGGATGGTGCGGCACTTGGCCGGGCGGTATCCGCTATTGCTGGCGCTGGTGGCGCAACTGGGGGCATGCCTGGGCGTCGCGGTGCTGTTGTATCTGGGCGCGCAGCTGTCGGCCTGGCGACCCAGTGCTCTGGCGGCCGCACTGCTGCAGGGGCTTCTGGCCGCGGGGCTGGCCCGCGGTCTGGGGCTGTCGCGCTGGTGGGGGTGGCTGAACCTGGGCTTTGTTCCGGGGCTGGTGCTGGCCAGTGGCGCGGCCCTGCCGTCCTGGGTGTTTCTGCTGGGTTTTGCCCTGCTGGTGCTGCTCAACTGGAACAGCATCGGCGAGCGGGTGCCGCTGTACCTGACCGGCGCGCAAACCCGTAGGGAATTGGTGGCCTTGCTGGCGCAGCAAGCGCCGGATTTTCGTTTTGTCGACCTTGGCTGCGGCCCCGCCGGCAGCCTGCTCAGCCTGGCGCGGCAGTTTCCCCGGGCGCAGTTCGTCGGCGTGGAAACCGCACCGCTGTCCTTCGTCATCGCCTGGTTGCGAGCGCTGCCCCGCAGCAACTGCCGGATTCGCTACGAGAATCTCTGGCGCACCGACCTGGCGCAGTTCGATGTGGTCTATTGCTTTCTCTCGCCCGCGCCCATGGCCCGGTTGTGGGCCAAGGCCCAGGCACAGATGCCGGCCGGCAGCCACTTGGTCAGCAATACCTTCGAGGTGCCGGGGGTGCCGGCCGATCGGCAGGTCGAACTGCACGATTGGCGCAATTCACGATTACTCTTGTGGCAGATGCCAGGCTGCTAAACTGGCCGCCTTAGTCGAGGAGCCACCCATGCAAAATCCGCAGAATCTGATCTGGATCGATCTGGAAATGACCGGTCTGGAGCCCGAGAGGGACGTCATCATTGAGATGGCCACCATAGTCACCGACAGCGATCTCAATATCCTCGCCGAAGGCCCGGTGATTGCCGTGCACCAGAGCGATGAGCTGCTCGCCGGCATGGATGAATGGAACACCCGCACCCACGGCCAGAGCGGCCTGACCCAGCGCGTACGGGAAAGCAAGATCGGTCCGGCCGAGGCGGAGGCCATGACCATCGCCTTTCTCGAGCAGTGGGTGCCGAAGGGCAAATCGCCGATCTGCGGCAACAGCATCGGCCAGGATCGGCGCTTCCTCTATAAGTACATGCAGAACCTGGAAGCCTATTTCCACTACCGCTACCTGGACGTCTCGACCCTGAAGATCCTCGCGGGCCTGTGGGCACCGCAGGTCAAGGAATCGTTCCAGAAGCAGGGCACGCACCAGGCGCTGGACGATATCCGCGAGTCCATCGCCGAGCTGAAGCACTACCGCCAGCACTTCCTTAAAGTCTGACGCATAAAAAGCCCGCTAATGCGGGAGCGCTGTTCACTTAGTCCGGGCCCGGTGCGGCCAGTCCCCTCGCCCCTTTGGGGAGAGGGTGAGGGTACGCAGGCAAACCCGTTGATGGGGGGCTGGATTACAGCCCGTGACGGGCCAGTGCCCATTCGACATGCTCACGCACCAGCTCGGATGGGTGCTCGCGCCGCGCCTTGAGTGCTTCCAGCACCGGAATGCTGGAAGGCGCGTTGCCTAGGCCCACCGCCAGATTACGCAGCCAGCGCTCGTAGCCGGCGCGGCGTAGCGGCGAGCCTTCGGTGCGGCTGAGAAACTCCTCTTCGCTCCATCTAAACAGTTCGGCCAGCTCGGCATTGTCCAGGCTGTGGCGCGGCTGGAAGTCGCCCTGCTCGGTGGCTTTGGCAAAGCGGTTCCAGGGGCAGACCATCTGGCAGTCGTCACAGCCGAACACCCGGTTGCCGATCGGCGCACGCAGCTCTACCGGGATCGCGCCCTTGAGCTCGATGGTCAGGTAGGAGATACAGCGCCGCGCATCCAGCACATAGGGGCCGACAAAGGCGGCAGTGGGGCAAATATCCATACAGGCTGTACAGCGCCCACAGTGTTCGCTGGCGTGGGGTGGGTCCACCGGCAGCGGCAGGTCGACGAACAGTTCGCCGAGAAAGAAGTAGCTGCCCGCCTTGCGGTTGAGCACCAGGGTGTTCTTGCCGATCCAGCCCAGGCCCGCCTGTTCGGCGATGGCCTTCTCCAACACCGGCGCGCTGTCGACGAAGGCGCGGTAGCCGAACGGCCCGATCTGCTGCTGGATACGCTCGGCCAACTGTTGCAGGCGCTTGCGGATCAGCTTGTGGTAGTCGCGGCCCAGGGCGTAGCGAGATACGTAGGCCTTCTCCGGCTGGGCGAGGCGCTGGGCCATCTGGGTGTCGCCGGGCAGGTAGTCCATACGCAGCGATACGACCCGCAGGGTGCCGGGCACCAGCTCATCCGGGTGCGAGCGCTTGCTGCCGTGGGCGGCCATATAGTCCATCTCGCCCTGGTAACCGGCGTCCAGCCAGCGCTGCAGATGGGTCTCGTGCTCGCCCAGTTGCACATCGGCAATCCCGACCTGCTGGAAGCCCAGCTCGCGGCCCCAGTCCTTGATCGACTGGGCGAGGGCGGCAAGATCGAGTGAGGTGCTGGGCATACTGGGCGGGCAACCTGGGCTGGGGTGCGTATAATTCTGCCAGACAACGGAGCTCACGCATGCCGCATTCTCCCGACAATCTTCCCCTGGCCCTGTACAGCGCGGCGCAAGTGCGCGCGCTGGATGCCCGCCTGATCGCCGCCGGCACCCCCGGTTTCGAGCTGATGACCCGCGCCGCCCATGCCATCTGGCGTGCCTTGCGTCAGCGCTGGCCGGCTGCGGGGGCGATTACGGTGTTGGCCGGGCGCGGCAATAACGCCGGCGACGGCTACCTGGTCGCGGCGCTGGCCTTGCGTGCCGGCTGGCGGGTGCAGGTGCTGGCGGTGGGCGACCCGGCGCAGCTGCAGGGCGATGCGGCCCAGGCGCGCGACGAGGCGCTGGCCGCCGGCGTGTGTGTTCAGTCCTGGAGTGAATGCGCTGCGCTGAGCGGGGTGGTGGTCGATGCGTTGCTGGGCACTGGGCTCAGCGGTGCGGTGCGCGAACCCTATGCCCAGGCCATTGCCCTGCTCAACGCCAGCGGTCTGCCGGTGCTGGCGGTGGATATCCCTTCGGGGCTGTGTGCGGACAGCGGCCAGGTGCTGGGCGTGGCGGTGCGGGCGCAGCTGACGGTGACCTTGATCGGCCTGAAACTGGGGCTGTTCACCGGGCTTGCCGTCGACTGGGTGGGCGAGCTGCAGTTCGCTGACCTGCAGGCCGATGCGCAGCTGGTGGCCGCGCAGCCCTTTACCGCCCAGCGTCTGGCCGGACGCAATGTGCCGCAGTTGCCGCCACGCCCGCGTAGCGTGCACAAGGGCCAACTGGGCCATGTGCTGGTGGTGGCCGGTGATCGCGGGTTTGCCGGGGCCGGCCTGCTGGCGGCGCAGAGCGCGCTGCGAGCCGGTGCCGGGCTGGTGACCCTGGCCACCCGCAGCGAGCACCTGGCGGCGGCTCAGGCCAGGGTGCCCGAAGTGATGGCTGCTGGCGTAGCCTCGGCCAACCAACTGCGTGCCCTGGGCGCGCAGGCCAGTGTCTGGGTGGTCGGGCCGGGGCTGGGGCAGGCGGCCTGGGGCCGCAGCCTGCTGTCGGCAGCGCTTTGCAGCCAGGCGCTGCAGGTGTGGGATGCCGATGCGTTGAACCTGTTGGCCCAGGGCGGCATCAGTATGCCGTGCGCTGCGGTGATTACCCCGCATCCGGGCGAGGCCGCGCGTTTGCTGGGGCTCGACAGCGCCGCGGTGCAGGCGGATCGTCCCGCCGCCGCTCGGGCTCTGGCTCAGCGTTACCAGGCAGTGTGCGTGCTGAAGGGCGCGGGTAGCCTGGTTGCCGAGCCCGGTGGGAACTTGCTGCTCTGCGAGTACGGTCATCCGGCGATGGCCGGTGCCGGGCTGGGGGATGTGCTGGCGGGGCTGATCGGGGCGCTGCTGGCCCAGGGGTTGCCCGCCTTTGCCGCCGCCAGCCTGGCGGTCTACCTGCATGCCCGTGCGGGCGAGGTACTGGCCGAAGGGGGCCGTGGCCTGGCGGCCAGTGACTTGTGTGCGGTTATTCGTCAGTTATTGCAGGAGCAGTCCGAGTGTCTGAGTTAGAACTGTTTGTCGCCGATGAAGAGGCGATGCTGGTGCTGGGTGCGGCACTGGCCAAGGCGACGGCCGGGGTTGGGGTGATTTATCTGCATGGCGACCTGGGGGCCGGCAAAACCACCCTGTCGCGCGGCATCATCCGTGGCCTGGGGCATGTCGGGGCGGTGAAAAGCCCGACCTTTACCCTGGTCGAGCCCTACGAAATCGACAGCGTGCGGGCCTTCCACTTCGACCTCTATCGCCTGGTGGATGCCGAGGAGCTGGAGTTTCTCGGTATTCGCGACTACTTCGACGGCGACGCCCTGTGCCTGGTCGAGTGGCCCGAGCGCGGTGCCGGCGTTTTGCCAAAGGCGGACATGGACATTACCATTAGCCCGCAGGCGGCCGGCCGTGCGCTGCGTTTGCAGGCACACAGCGTGCGCGGTGAAGCCTGGTGTGCCATTTTGGCCTCCGGGGCATGATCAAAATATGGGGTTGGCTATGCGCATAGGCGCGCGTTTCATCGTACTTGGAGTGGCATTGGCCGGTTTGGCCGCCGATGTACTGGCCGCTTCGGATGTGCGCAGCGTCAGGCTGTGGCGGGCACCGGACAACACTCGCCTGGTATTCGACCTGTCCGGCCCGGTGCAGCACAGCGTGTTCCTGCTGTCGGCCCCTGATCGTATCGTTATCGATGTCGGCGGGGCCAAGCTGGCCACCGGCTTTGACCAGCTGGCCCTGAGCAACACCCCGATCACCGGGGTGCGCTCGGCCCAGCGCACTGCCGAAGACCTGCGGGTGGTGATCGATCTGTCGGCTCCGGTGACGCCGAAGAGCTTTACTCTGGCCCCCAATCAGCAGTACGGCCATCGCCTGGTGGTTGACCTGTTCGACCAGGCCTCGGGCGCTGTGCCGGAGCCGCCGAGCACCGCGGTCGCGACTGCGCCGCCAGTGCCGGTCACGCCGACCCAGGCCCCCGTCAAGCTGACCCCGGTGCCGAACGGCAAGCGCGATATTGTCGTCGCCATCGACGCCGGCCATGGCGGCGAAGACCCGGGTGCCCTGTCTCCGGTCAAGGGGCAGTACGAGAAGCACGTGACCCTGGCGATAGCCAAGGAGCTGCAGCGGCAGATCAATGCCGAGAAGGGCTTTCGCGCCGAGCTGGTGCGTACCGGCGACTACTTTATCCCGCTGCGCCGGCGCACCGAGATCGCCCGCAAGAAGGGCGCGGATCTGTTTGTTTCCATCCATGCCGACGCCGCGCCGCGAGCCGCGGCCTTTGGCGCGTCGGTGTACGCGCTGTCGGACCGTGGGGCCACCTCGGAAACCGCACGCTGGCTGGCCGACTCGGAAAACCAGTCCGACCTGATCGGCGGTGCCGGCAATGTCAGCCTGGACGACAAGGACCGCATGCTGGCCGGGGTGCTGCTCGACCTGTCGATGACCGCCTCGCTGTCCTCCAGCCTGAATGTCGGCAACAAGGTGCTGGGCAATATGGGCCGGGTTACCCCGCTGCATAAGCGCAGGGTCGAGCAGGCCGGCTTTATGGTGCTGAAGTCGCCCGATATCCCGTCGATCCTGGTGGAGACCGGGTTTATCTCCAATCCCAATGAGGCGCGCAAACTGGCCAGCGCCAGCCATCAGCAGGCATTGGCGCGCTCGATTGTCAGCGGCGTGCGGCAGTTCTTCCATGAAAATCCGCCGCCGGGCAGCTATGTGGCCTGGTTGCGCGATAACGGCAAGATCGCCCTCGGTCCGCGCGAGCATGTGGTCAGCTCCGGCGAAAGCCTGGCGTTGATCGCTCAGCGTTACCAGATCAGCCTGGCGGCCTTGCGCGGAGCCAATGGACTGAAAAGCGATGTGATCAAGGTCGGCCAAAGGCTGCAGGTGCCGGCGACGGCTCTGGCGGCGCAGCCATGAGTCAAACCGGTCGTATCCAGCTGCTGAGTCCGCGGCTGGCCAACCAGATTGCCGCCGGGGAAGTGGTCGAGCGACCCGCCTCGGTGATCAAGGAGTTGCTGGAGAACAGCCTGGATTCCGGGGCCAAACGCATCGAGGTGGATGTCGAGCAGGGCGGGGTCAAGCTGCTCAAGGTCCGCGACAATGGCAGCGGCATCTCCCCGGATGACCTGCCCCTGGCCCTGGCCCGGCATGCCACCAGCAAGATTCGCGAACTGGAAGACCTCGAACAGGTGATGAGCCTGGGTTTTCGTGGCGAGGCCCTGGCCTCGATCAGCTCGGTGGCGCGCCTGACCCTGACCTCCCGTACGGAAGATGCCGAGCAGGCCTGGCAGGTGGAAACCGAAGGCCGCGACATGCAGCCGCGGGTGCAGCCGGCGGCCCACCCGGTGGGCACCTCGGTGGAGGTGCGCGACCTGTTCTTCAACACCCCCGCGCGGCGCAAGTTCCTCAAGACCGAGAAGACCGAATTCGATCACCTGCAGGAAGTGATCAAGCGCCTGGCCCTGGCCCGTTTCGATGTGGCCTTCCATCTGCGCCATAACGGCAAGACCGTGCTCGGCCTGCACGAGGCCCCCGATGAGCTCAGCCGTGCGCGGCGGGTGGCCTCGGTCTGTGGCCCGGCCTTCCTGGAGCAGGCCCTGCCCATCGATATCGAACGCAACGGCCTGCACCTGTGGGGGTGGGTCGGTTTGCCGACCTTCTCCCGCAGTCAGGCGGACTTGCAGTACTTCTATGTCAACGGGCGCATGGTGCGCGACAAGCTGGTCGCCCACGCGGTGCGCCAGGCCTATCGCGATGTGCTGTTCAACGGTCGTCATCCGACCTTTGTACTGTTTCTCGAGATCGACCCCTCGGTGGTCGATGTCAATGTGCACCCGACCAAGCACGAAGTGCGCTTCCGTGACGGGCGCATGGTTCATGATTTCCTCTACGGCACCCTGCACCGCGCCCTCGGCGAGGTACGCCCGGAAGATCAGCTGGCGGCCCCGGCCGGCATCAGCGAGATGGTGCGACCTTCAGGGCAGGCGGCCGGCGAGTTCGGCCCTCAGGGTGAAATCGGCCTGGCGGCCAGTCTGCTCGAAGCTGCGCCGGCTGCCTCGGTGTGGCGCTCTCCGGGTGCCGGCTATCAGGGCGTGCGTCCCGAGCCAGCCTTGCCCGCGGCGGAGGCTCAGGGGGCCTACCGCGAATACTTCGCGCCGCTGCCAACGGGCGGTGCTGCAGCGGCCGCGCTGCCGGAAGCGCAGGGCGATATTCCGCCGCTGGGCTATGCCATCGCCCAGCTGAAAGGTATCTATATCCTCGCCGAGAACGTTCAGGGCCTGGTGGTGGTGGATATGCACGCCGCCCATGAGCGCATCACCTATGAGCGGCTGAAGGTGGCCATGGCCAGCGAGGGCCTGCGCGGTCAGCCGCTGCTGGTGCCGGAGTCGATCGCGGTCAGTCAGCGCGAGGCCGATTGCGCCGAGGAACATGCCGAGTGGTTTCAGCGCCTGGGCTTCGAGTTGCAGCGCCTGGCCCCGGAAAGTCTGGCCATCCGGCAGATCCCCGCCTTGCTCAAGCAGGCCGAGGCGACCCGCCTGGTCCACGATGTGCTGGCCGATCTGCTCGAATACGGCACCACCGACCGCATCCAGGCCCATCTCAACGAGTTGCTTGGCACCATGGCCTGCCATGGCGCAGTGCGGGCCAATCGCCGCCTGACCCTGCCGGAAATGAACGCGCTGCTGCGCGACATGGAACACACCGAGCGCAGCGGCCAGTGCAATCATGGCCGCCCGACCTGGACCCAGCTGGGTATGGATGATCTCGATAAGCTGTTCTTGCGGGGGCGTTAAGTGAGCCATTTATTGCCGCCGGCCATCTTTCTGATGGGTCCGACGGCCGCCGGCAAGACCGATCTGGCCCTGGCCCTGGCGCGGGTGCTGCCCTGCGAGTTGATCAGCGTCGACTCGGCGCTGGTCTACCGCGGCATGGATATCGGCACGGCCAAGCCGGACAAGGCCATCCTGGCTGAGTTTCCTCATCGCCTGGTGGATATCCGCGATCCGGCCGAGAGCTATTCGGCGGCCGAGTTTCGCAGTGACGCCCTGGCGGCCATGGCCGAGGCCACGGCGCGCGGGCGCATTCCGCTGCTAGTGGGCGGTACCATGTTGTATTACAAGGCGTTGTTGGAAGGTCTGGCGGATATGCCCGGGGCCGATCCGCTGCTGCGCGCGGAGTTGGAGGCGCGGGCCGAGCGTGAAGGCTGGCAGGCGCTGCATGATGAGCTGCGCGGGGTCGATCCCGAGTCCGCGGCGCGGATTCACCCCAACGACCCGCAACGCCTGATCCGCGCCCTGGAGGTCTACCGCCTCAGCGGCCTGAGCATGAGCGCGCACCGTCAGCGCCAGGCCGCAGAAAATACCGCAACCGGCGCATCGGCAGCGGGGCAATTCCCCTATACTGTCGCGCAATTGGTTATCGCGCCGGCCCAGCGTTCGATCCTGCACGAGCGTATCGCCCAGCGATTCCGCCTGATGCTGGAACAGGGCTTGCTCGAAGAGGTCGAAGGCCTGCGCCAACGAAGTGACTTGCACCCCGGCTTGCCGTCTATACGAGCTGTAGGTTATCGCCAGGTGTGGGATTACCTCGACGGCAACCTGAGCAGAGCACAGATGGAAGAGCAGGGCATTATTGCCACGCGCCAACTGGCCAAACGGCAGTTCACCTGGTTGCGCGGCTGGGGCGATGCGCATTGGCTGGACAGTCTGGACTGTGACAATCTGCCGCGTGCCTTGAAATACCTGGCAGCGGGCTCCATATTGACCTGAGACCTTGCCGTTAGCCGTCTACTCTGTGAAGTGGGGCGGTATGAACCGTTTACTGGTTTTACTAAAAATTATTGAAAATTGATCCTTAAAGGAGTGCGGCACATGTCAAAAGGGCATTCGCTACAAGACCCTTACCTGAATACCTTGCGTAAGGAACGCGTCCCGGTTTCCATCTACCTGGTCAACGGCATCAAGCTGCAGGGTCAGATCGAGTCTTTCGACCAGTTCGTGATTTTGCTGAAGAACACTGTCAGCCAGATGGTCTACAAGCACGCCATCTCCACCGTAGTGCCGAGCCGTCCGGTGCGTCTGCCGAGTGCAGCCGAGACCGAGCAGGCAGAAGCAGAGCCGGGTAACGCCTGATCTAGGAGGTTGTATTGTTCTTCGAGCGCCATGAAGGTGGGGAACGGGCTCTCCTGGTTCATCTGGACGGTCAGGATTCCGCGGCGCGGGAAGATCCGCAAGAATTCCAGGAGCTGGCCATTTCGGCAGGTGCCGATACGGTGGCCTTCTTCAATGTGCCGAGCAATCGGCTGACCGCCAAATACCTGATTGGTAGCGGCAAGGTTGAAGAATTGCGCGATCAGGTCAAGGCCACCGAGGCCGACCTGGTGATCTTCAATCACGTGCTGACGCCCAGTCAGGAACGTAACCTGGAGCGGGTGTTCGAGTGTCGGGTGTTGGACCGTACCGGTCTGATCCTCGATATCTTCGCCCAGCGCGCGCGCACCCATGAGGGCAAGCTGCAGGTCGAGCTTGCCCAGCTGGATCATCTGAGTACGCGCCTGGTGCGCGGCTGGACTCACCTTGAGCGCCAGAAGGGCGGTATCGGTCTGCGCGGTCCCGGGGAAACCCAGCTGGAGACTGACCGTCGGCTGTTGCGTGTGCGTATCCGCCAAATCAAGCAGAAGCTCGAGAAGGTGCGCAGCCAGCGCGAGCAGGCGCGGCGCGGGCGTCAGCGTGCCGATATTCCCTCGGTGTCCCTGGTCGGCTATACCAACGCCGGCAAATCGACCCTGTTCAATGCCCTGACCGAATCGGATGTGTACGCCGCCGATCAGCTGTTCGCCACCCTGGATCCAACCCTGCGCCGCCTGGAGCTGGATGATCTGGGGCCGATAGTGCTGGCCGATACGGTGGGTTTTATCCGTCATCTGCCGCACAAACTGGTCGAGGCCTTCCGCGCCACCCTCGAAGAATCGAGCAACTCCGACCTGTTGTTGCACGTGATCGACGCCCATGAGCCCGAGCGCGATCAGCAGATCGAGCAGGTGATGGCGGTGCTGGGCGAGATTGGTGCCCATGAGCTGCCGATGCTTGAGGTATACAACAAGCTGGATTTGCTGGAAGGTGTCGAGCCGCAGATCCAGCGCGATGCCGACGGCAAACCGCAGCGGGTCTGGTTATCGGCCCGTGACGGGCGCGGCCTGCCGTTGTTGAAGCAGGCCATCGCCGAGTTGCTGGGCGATGACCTGTTTGTCGCGACATTGCAGTTGCCGCAAGACCTGGCGCGTTTGCGCGCACAGTTTTTCGCCCTGGGGGCGGTGCAGAGCGAGGCCCATGCCGAGGATGGCAGCAGCCTGTTGGCGGTTCGGCTGCCGCGCATCGAGCTGAATCGGCTGGTTACCCGGGCGGGCTTGAAGCCGTCGGAATTTATCGAGCAACACACTTTGCAATAAAGCCTGCGTCAGTGGTTCTGCCGCTGGCTGCATGCATTCGGTAGCATTGGCGGGCGCGCCGTGGGCGCGTCTTTGCTTTATCAGATGGAGAGCGCTATGGCTTGGAATGAGCCGGGTGGCAACTCGAATAATCAGGATCCATGGGGTGGCCGCAAAGGCGGTGATCGCAAGGGGCCACCAGATCTCGATGAGGCCTTCCGCAAGCTGCAGGAAAGCCTCAACGGGCTGTTCGGTGGCGGTAAGAAACGTGGCAGCGATACCGGCTCAGGCAGCGGCGGCGGCTTTGGCCTGCTGTTGGTGGGCCTGGCAGTGCTGGCTGCGGTCTGGCTGTACAGCGCCATTTATGTGGTCGACGAACAGGAGCAGGCGGTGGTGCTGCGTTTCGGTAAGTACTACGAAACCGTAGGTCCGGGTCTGAATATCTATTTCCCGCCGATCGATCGCAAGTTCCAGGAAAACGTCACCCGCGAGCGTGCCTACAGCAAGCAGGGGCAGATGTTGACCGAGGACGAGAACATCATCGAAGTGCCGCTGACCGTGCAGTACAAGATCAGCAATCTGCAGGATTTCGTGCTCAACGTTGATCAGCCGGAAGTCAGCCTGCAGCACGCCACCGACAGTGCCGTGCGCCATGTCGTGGGTTCCACCGAGATGGATCAGGTGCTGACCGAAGGTCGTGAGCTGATGGCCAGCGAGGTCAAGGATCGTTTGCAGCGTTTCCTCGACAACTACCGCACCGGGATCAATGTCACCCAGGTCAACCTGCAGAGTGCGGCCGCGCCGCGCGAAGTGCAGGAAGCCTTCGATGACGTGATCCGTGCCCGTGAAGACGAGCAGCGCGAGAAGAACCAGGCAGAAACCTACGCTAATGGCGTTGTGCCGGAAGCTCGCGGTCAGGCTCAGCGCCTGATCGAAGATGCCAACGGTTATCGCGAGGAAGTGGTATCCCGTGCCCAGGGTGAGGCGGATCGCTTCACGGCTCTGGTGGCTGAGTACCGCAAGGCACCGGAAGTCACCCGCGAGCGTCTGTATCTGGACACCATGCAGGAGCTGATGAGCAATACCAGCAAGGTCCTGGTGACCGGTGACAAGGGGCAGAACAACCTGCTCTATCTGCCGCTGGACAAGATGATTGATGGCCGTAGTTCGCCTGCGCCGTCTGCGGTATCGACTGCTGGCGCTAGTGATGCGAGTTCGCGAGTGAATATGGACCCGCGTCAGGTTGAGCTGCGCACAAGGGAGAGCCGCTGATGAGCAATAAATCGCTGATCGCCCTGATTGTTGGCGTGGTCGTGGCGCTGGTGGCCTGGAACAGCTTCTATATCGTGGCGCAAACCGAGCGGGCGGTGCTGTTGCAGTTCGGTCGTATCGTCCAGCCGGATGTACAGCCTGGCCTGCATGTGAAGGTTCCTTACGTCAACCAGGTGCGCAAGTTCGATGCGCGCCTGCTGACTCTGGATTCCACCAGCTCGCGTTTCCTCACCCTGGAAAAGAAGGCCTTGATGGTCGATGCGTTCGCCAAGTGGCGCGTGCTGGATGCCGAGCGGTACTACACCGCAACGTCCGGTATGAAGCAGATTGCCGACGAGCGTCTTGCCCGTCGTCTCGAAGCTTCGCTGCGTGACCAGTTTGGTAAGCGCACCCTGCACGAGTCGGTATCCGGCGAGCGCGATGCGCTGATGGCGGACGTAACTGCGTCGCTCAACCGTGCTGCGCAGCGTGAGCTGGGCATCGAGGTGGTGGATGTACGGGTCAAGGCCATCGACCTGCCGAAGGAAGTGAACCGCAGCGTGTTCGATCGGATGAGTTCCGAGCGTGAGCGTGAAGCGCGCGAGCACCGCGCCAAGGGTAGGGAGCTGGCCGAAGGTATTCGTGCCGACGCCGATCGTCAGCGCCGTGTGCTGCTGGCCGATGCCTATCGTCAGGCTGAAGAGCTGCGCGGTGATGGTGATGCTCAGGCCGCTGCGATCTACTCCAAGGCCTACGGTATGGACCAGGAGTTCTACTCCTTCTATCGCAGCCTGAGGGCCTATCGCGAAAGTTTCGCTGATAAGCGCGATGTGCTGGTGCTGGATCCGAGCAGCGACTTCTTCCGTTATCTGGAGAAATCCAAGCCGTAACGGCAGCTGCACGCCACAAGCTACAAGCCGCAGGTCAGCGTCTGACGCTCACTTGTTGCTTGGAGCTTGTGGCCTGAAGCTTTTAGCGTGGTATCATGCGGCAGCCGGGAAAATCCCGGCTTTTTTGCGTCTGTGGGAACCATGTGGCAGGAACTCGGCATCGCATTGTGTCTATTGCTGGTGCTGGAAGGCATCCTGCCCTTTCTCGGTCCGCGTGTTTGGCGCGGGGCGCTCGTACAGTTGGCGCAGCTGTCTGATCGACAGCTACGTCTGATGGGGTTGGCCAGCATGCTGCTGGGCACAACCTTCCTTTATTGGCTTCACTGAAGGCTTGTGCCGCCCGGTTCAAGAGGGGAATGGCGAAATGGCAACGGTAGACCGCTGGCTCCTGCCAGATGGCATCGAAGAAGTACTGCCGCCGCATGCGGCGCGTATCGAAGTGGCGCGTCGTCAGGTGCTGGATCTGTTCCAGCGCTGGGGCTATGAGTTCGTGGTAACGCCGCATATCGAATACCTGGAGTCGCTGTTGACCGGCGCGGGCCAGGATCTCGACTTGCGTACCTTTAAGGTGACCGATCCGCTGTCCGGTCGGCAGATGGGCTTTCGTGCCGACATCACGCCGCAGGTGGCGCGCATCGATGCGCACACCCTGCGCCGCGAAGGGCCGAGCCGTCTGTGCTATGCCGGCAGCGTGGTGCATGCGCAGCCGCGGGCGTTGACAACTTCGCGCAGCCCGATCCAGCTGGGTGCCGAGCTGTATGGCGACGCCAGCCCGGCCAGCGATGTCGAGGTGATCAGCCTGCTGGTCAATACCCTGGAGCTGGCGGCGGTACCGGATGTGCACATGGACCTTGGCCATGTCGGTATTTACCGCGGCCTGGCCCGTGCCGCGGAATTGTCCGGCGAAGTCGAGCAGAAGCTGTTCGATGCGTTGCAGCGCAAGGCCGTGGACGAAGTGGCCGAGCTGACTGCGGCGCTGCCGGAAGAGTTGCGCAAGATGCTGCGCGCGCTCAGTGAACTGTGCGGCGGCCGTGAAGTGCTGGATCTGGCTCAGGCCTGTCTGGTCGAGGCACCGGATGATGTGCATGCGGCGCTGGACGATCTGATGGCGATTGCCGATGCCCTGAGCCTGCGTTACCCGGAGCTGCCGCTGTATTTCGACCTGGGCGAGCTGCGCGGTTATCACTATCACACCGGTGTGGTGTTCGCCGCCTTTGTCCCCGGGGTTGGCTATGCCATCGCCCAGGGTGGCCGCTATGACGATATCGGTGCCGACTTCGGTCGCGCCCGCCCGGCTACCGGCTTTTCCACCGATCTGAAAACCCTGGTTGGCCTGGGGCAGATGCAGCTGGACGAGATGCCGGCGAGTGTCTGGGCTCCGGATAACCATGATGTGTTCTTGTGGCAGGCGATTCAGCGCTTGCGCCTGGATGGTCAGCGCGTGGTCCAGGCATTGCCTGGGCAGACGGTTGCCGATGCCGGCGCGGCGGGTTGTGATCGCCAGCTGCTGTTGCGTGACGGCCGTTGGCAGTTGGCGGCGCTGGCGTCCTGAGGGATTGCCGGGCTGCTCGTCCTGAAATGTTTCCGTCGGCTGCGGCCGGCATCAAGTTTGCGCGAAGAGGGTTAGTGTTATGGGTAAGAATGTCGTAGTCCTGGGCACCCAGTGGGGCGATGAAGGCAAGGGCAAGATCGTCGACCTGCTGACCGAACAGGCTGCAGCCGTAGTGCGTTATCAGGGCGGCCATAACGCCGGTCATACCCTGGTGATCGACGGTGAAAAAACCGTTCTGCACCTGATCCCCTCGGGCATCCTGCGCGAGAACGTGCAGTGCCTGATCGGCAACGGCGTGGTGGTCGCCCCCGACGCCCTGATGCGCGAGATCGTCAAGCTGGAAGCCAAGGGTGTGCCGGTGCGCGAGCGTCTGCGTATCAGCCCGTCTTGCCCGCTGATCCTGGCTTATCACGTGGCCCTGGATCAGGCCCGCGAGAAGGCTCGTGGCGACCTGAAGATCGGCACCACCGGTCGCGGCATCGGCCCGGCCTACGAAGACAAGGTGGCGCGTCGCGGTCTGCGCATTGGCGACCTGTTCCATCGCGAGCGTTTCGCCGCCAAGCTCGGTGAGCTGCTCGACTACCACAACTTCGTGCTGGTCAATTACTACAAAGAGCCGGCCATCGACTTCCAGAAGACTCTGGATGAGTGCATGGAATACGCCGAGCTGCTCAAGCCGATGATGGCCGACGTCACCGCGGTGCTGCACGAGATGCGTCGCGAATCCAAGGACATCATGTTCGAGGGGGCTCAGGGTTCATTGCTGGATATCGACCACGGCACCTACCCCTATGTCACCAGTTCCAACACCACGGCGGGCGGCATCGCCACCGGTTCCGGTTTCGGCCCCATGTACCTGGATTACATCCTGGGTATCACCAAGGCCTACACCACCCGCGTCGGTTCCGGTCCTTTCCCTACCGAGCTGTTCGATGAGACCGGTGCCTTCCTCGCCAAGCGTGGCCATGAGTTCGGCTCCACCACCGGTCGCGCGCGCCGTTGCGGCTGGTTTGATGCGGTGATCCTGCGTCGCGCCATCGAGATCAACAGCATCTCCGGCCTGTGCCTGACCAAGCTCGACGTGCTCGATGGTCTGGAAACCATCCGCATCTGCGTCGGCTACAAGGATGAGCATGGCGAAGTGCTGGTCGACGCACCGACCGATGCCGACAGCTACCTGGGTCTGCAGCCGGTCTACGAAGACCTGCCGGGCTGGAGCGAGTCGACCCTCGGGGCCAAGACCCTGGAAGAGCTGCCGGCCAATGCCCGTGCCTATATCCTGCGCGTGCAGGAGTTGGTGGGGGCACCGATCGACATCATTTCCACTGGCCCGGACCGTAACGAGACCATCGTGCTGCGTCATCCGTTTGCCTGATTGCCATCGGTTGTGCAACAAAGGGTCGCCATAGGCGGCCCTTTGTCGTTCTGGCGATTACAGTTTCGCCTGTTGCGGTCGATTCATGAGTATCGGTCGTCTGATTCTGAAGGGGTGGTGCCTTGTTCTCTCTACTGCATAGTCGCTTGTTGCGTCCGGTGTTTATCGCCCTGGGTGTCGCCATGTTGTTGCAGGTGTTGCTGGCGGTCTGGCTGACCCGCACCACGGTGGACGACCTGGTGAGCGACCTGGCGGCGCGCATGCAGGACGACAGCCAGCGTCTGGGGGCTGAGCTTGCCGCCGCTGAGCGCGAAGTGGGGCAGGGGTTGGAAGCGCTGTCGACGAAGACTCGCGAGAGTCTCGGGGCGGCCTTGTCCGGGCGTTTGCAGGCCGAGCGCGAGCAGTTGCGTGGCGTGCTGGAGGCCAATCTCAAGCAGTCCGGCACGGCCATGGCGCAGCTGCTGGCGGGTGTCGCGCCCAAGGCCATCTGGGACGACGATGTGCCGGCCCTGACCGCCTTTGCGCGGATTGCCCAGCGCGACCCGGCGGTGCTTTTTGCGATTTACTACGATGCGACGGGGCAGCGTCTGACCCGGCACTTCAATCGCAGCGATGCGCGGATCAGGGCTCTGGTTGCGGCGGGGCAGGGCGGCACGCCATTGGACAAGCTGGTCGATGCGGCGTCGCGCGATCCGCAGGTGTATATGCTCGAGCAGGACATCAATCCCATGGGGGCGCAGATCGGCAAGGTCCAGCTGGGCTTGTCCAGGGCGGCCATCGAGCAGGAGCTGGAGGCGCTGGATCAGCGTTTTGCTGGTCTGGTCGGCGATGCCGGCGAGTTGGTCGACAGCAGTCTGGCCGGTGCGTCGCGCGACAGTGCCCAGGCGCTGCAGCGGCGGCTGCTGGAGGCGCAGCAGGCCGCCGAGGGCATGGCGCAGAGCAGTCTGGGCTCGGTGCAGGTGGCGGCGGACAATCTGCGCTGGCGCATCGCCGTCGGCCTGCTGGTGGTGGGCGTGCTGACCTTGCTGGCGGTGGCGCTGGTGCTCGGTTGGCGGGTGCTCAGTCGCCTGCAGTTGCTGGTGGCGGCGCTGCATGATCTGGCGGCGGGTGAGGGCGATCTGACCCGGCGAGTCGAGCTGGTGAGTGGCGATGAGGTCGGCGACATGGCGGCGGCGGTCAATCAGTTCCTGGCCAAGCTGCAGCCCATTGTGCGTGAAGCCGGTGAGGTGGCGGTGCGCACTGGTCAGGAGATCGCCAGCCTGGCCTCGCGCAGTGCGGCGGCCGAGTCGGCAGCCGAGCGTCAGCGTGATGAGGTGGCGGGCAGCCTGCAGGCTCTGGCACAGATGGCGGGCGAGGCACAGGCGGAAAGCCAGGCCATGCAGGAGGCCTTGCGCCGGGTTGCGGCGATTCGTCAGGCGACTCAGGACAATGCGGCCATCGCGACGCGGGTCGGTGGGGCGATCGAAGAGTTGGTGCTACGGGTCGGCACTGGCGCGGCGGTGATCGAGCGGTTGGCCAAGCAGAGTGAGCAGATCGAAGTGGTGCTGACGGTGATCCATGGCATTGCCGAGCAGACCAATCTGCTGGCCTTGAATGCGGCCATCGAGGCGGCGCGTGCCGGCGAGAGCGGTCGCGGCTTTGCCGTGGTGGCTGACGAGGTGCGGGCCCTGGCGAGCAAGACCCAGCAGTCCACCGGCGATATTCAGGCGCATATCGGAGCCTTGCAGAAGGGGGCGCATGAGGCGGTCGGGGCCATTGCCCAGGCCGGGCAGCAGGCGGATCTTGGCTTGGCGGCATTGCGCGAAAGCGCCAAGGTGCAGCACTCGGTGCAGGCAGCGGTGGAAGAGGTGCATGGCGCGATCAATGCGGCGACTGCGGCGGCGGCCCATCAGGCTGAGGGTGCCGATGCGGTGCGCGGGCGGGTCGAGGTGATTCATGCCGAAGCCCAGCGCGCGGCCGAGGCGGTGGCGGCCACGGCGGACAGTGGGCGGGTGCTGGATGGTCTGGCCCGGCAGTTGAAGGCCAGTCTGGGGCAGTTCCGCGTTTAGCGCTGTGGTCCAGTAACTGCCGGGCGTGGTCCCGGCGGGGCCCTCATCCGGCGCTTTGCGCCACCTTCTCCCGCAGGGAGAAGGGCATCAGAGGGCGTTGCTGCGCGACTTACATGCTAATCGCAGGCAATAAAAAACCGAGCGCTTGGCTCGGTTTTTTGAATTGGTGCCCAGGAGAAGACTCGAACTTCCACGACCGTAAGGTCACCAGCACCTGAAGCTGGCGTGTCTACCAATTTCACCACCTGGGCATT